>APMI01003410.1_pt1 | contig 79539 bp, 68 predicted proteins | sample 667938 | NCBI WGS metagenome assembly APMI01 (sample SAMN01084076, study PRJNA167559) | wastewater metagenome | biome: Wastewater | place: Denmark: Ejby Moelle, Odense | collected 2011-11-28 | reverse complement strand
GTCACAGCCACCGCTCGTCCAGATCAGGTAGTAGCTGCCTGCAGTGGTGAAGCCCGTGACGGAAGACGCAGGATCGGTCGCATTAGCAAATGTAAGTGGTGAAGATGGATTGCCCGGCTGCTCGCTCCAGGTGCCTGTGCCGACAGCGGCCAGTGTGGTGCCTGTGTACTGGCAGATGGTCTGGTCAGTACCGGCGTTGGGGCGTGAGGTCACATATACCAGTGCTGTATCCGCACAGCTGCCATCGGTCCAGATGAAGGTATAAGTACCCAGCGCGCTAAACCCATTGATGATAGTGGTAGGCGTGCCGGGTGAGAGTATATTGGCTGTTCCGGGATTGCCCGAAGGGGCAGCACTCCATATACCTCCCAGCACGGTAGCGCCCATGGTCACGGAGTTATTGATAGGATAGCAGGTCAGGTGCTGGTCGGGGCCGGCATCAGGTTTAGCAGTCACTGTGACGGTAGCTGTATCTGTACAGCCCGAGGCCGCAGTCCATTTGAAATAATATGTGCCTGCAGCCGAAAATGCGGATGCGGTAGCCGTAGGCGAAGTAGCAGGTGCAATATTGGCTGTGCCTGGTGCCGGTGTGATCAGGCTCCAGGTGCCTGTGCCGGTGGCAGTCATGCTGACTGAGCCGCCGGGTAGTATGGCGCAGTTCACTGTTTTGTCTGCTCCGGCGTAAGGCTTCGCGGTGACTGTGATGACCATCGTGTCCGCGCAGCCGGCAGCATTGGTATAGGCCACAGGATATGTACCGGCAGCGGAGAAAGTGGTAATAGTGGTAGTAGCTGAAGTATTGTTTGTGATGACAGCTGTGCCCGCTGCAGATGGGAGCAGACTCCACGTACCAGTGCCCGTACCCGCCATGGTCACGCTGCCACCGGGTACCACCACGCAGGTGATGCTCTGGTCCGGGCCTGCATTGACACTGGAGTTGACAGTCACAGCGGCAGTATCTGTACAGCCCGAGGCATCGGTCCATTTGAAATAATATGTACCTGCTACTGAGAACGCAGAGGCAGTGGCTGTAGGCGAGGTAGCAGGGGCTATCGTGGCGCTGCCTGGTGCCGGTGTGATCAGGCTCCAGGTGCCCGTGCCTACAGCAGCCATGCTGACTGAGCCGCCCGGTAATATGGCACAGTTCACGGTCTTGTCTGCGCCGGCACTAGGCTTGCTACCTACAGTCACTGTGGCTGTATCTGTACAGCCCGCCGCATTGGTCCATTTCAGTGAGTAGACGCCTGCGGCTGTGAATCCGGATACGGTAGCCGTAGGAGAGGTAGCAGGGCTGATGGTGGCTGTGCCCGGCGCAGGAGTGATGAGCGTCCACGTGCCTGTGCCGCTGGCAGCCATGGTAGCTGTGCCACCCGGCAGCACTACGCAAGAGACAATCTGGTCAGCCCCCGCATTTGCCCTTGTATTGACAGTCACAGTCATCGTGTCGGCACATCCTGCGGCATCCGTCCACTTGAGATAGTATACGCCTGCGGTACTAAAATTAGATACGGTAGCCGTGGCCGATGCAGCAGGTGAGATAGTGCATGTGCCCGGTATAGGTGCTACGAGTGTCCATGTACCGGTGCCGGTAGCAGCCATAGTCGCTGAGCCGCCTGGCAGGGTGACACAGTTCAGGGTCTGATCCGGACCTGCGCCTGGCTTGGTACCGACGGTCACCGTGGCGGTATCAGAGCAGCCGCCGCTGCTGGTCCACTTCAGCGAATAGACGCCCGCTGCTGTAAATCCTGATACAGTGGCCGTAGGAGATGTAGCTGGCGAGATAGTAGCAGATCCGGGCGCCGGAGTGATGAGGCTCCATGTACCGGTACCTGTGGCTCCCATAGTGGCTGTACCACCGGGTAGTACCACACAGGATACTGTCTGGTCTGCACCTGCACTGGCATTGCCGGATACCACCACTTTGGCGGTGTCTACACAGACACCACTACCCCAGGTAAAGGTGTAGGTGCCAGCTGCACTGAAATTGTGGATGATCGTATTGGCCGCAGTAGGTGTCGTGATGACTGCGGTGCCGGGTGCCGGTGTCACTAGTGTCCATGTGCCTGTACCAGTACCCGCCATGGTGACCGAGCCCCCCGGGAAGGATGTGACACATGAAGCTGCCTGGTCTGGCCCCGCATTGGCACTGCCCGAGCGCACTACTGTGCCACTGCCTGTACCCGTACATCCGGTAGGAGAGGTGTAGGTCAGGGTGTAGGTAGTCGTGCTGCCGGGGTTTACCGAGATGCCGGCAGTAGTGCCGTTGGTGCTCCAGTGATAGGAGCCACCCGGTACAGATGGTGTAGCGGTGAGGGTCACACTGCCGCTGCAGGCCGTGTCATTAGGAATGGTGACGGTAGGATTAGGCGTGATGAGCACAGATTTGCTGGTCGTCGCTTTGCAGCCAGTAGCGGTAGAGTCTTTTAGCGTGATAAAGTAAGTGCCCGGCGCAGAATAAGTATGTGCAGGAGGATTAGCCACCAGCGAGGTCGTATTATCTCCAAAATTCCACTGCTGCCAGATAGCACCAGCACTATTATTGGTCAAAGTAACCGTACCCGTGCTGCCGCATATGGTGTCAGGGGCTACGGTAAAGCTATTGACCGGTGCCATCTGAAAGGTACTGCCACTGAAGTCAAAATCCCAGCCTGTCGGGCTGAAGGGTGTATAGTTATTGATAAATATAGCATAGGTGTGACCGACAGTGACTGACTGTGAGGGACAGATCTCCTGCGCGGGGTCCAGGGTATAGAGATCTGTAGGGCAGGATGTAGCCGAGCCGGCAGACATCCCTATCGGATCTGAAGAAGAGCCGGCATAGTTATAGTTACATGCTACTTCATTGCCTTGATTAAAGTTGGTGGGGCAGCCGTTTGTGATATCATACATGGCCCAGTCCAGCTCTACGCCGCTACCGGTAGGGTCACAGTTGAATGACAGCTGGCCACCTACGCCTACCGTAAACTGGTACCATACCCCTGCTGTGGGAGTAGAGAGAAAGCAGTCCGGAGTAAAGTTAGAACCGCCCGATGGTACAGATGCCAGTGTGAATGGGGCTGTGGAGCACAGTTTTGTAGCAGTATTGCAGCGGCTGCCCGGAGGATTGGGCGGATCTGTGCTGCTGATGCAAAGGTCGAAAGTACCGGCAGTGCCAAATGAGCTGACCTCTACATAGTAGGTGGTGCCCACGGCCTGGCTGGCCTGTGCGGTGGCAGAGCCGCCGCCGGAGGCGATATTGCAGTAGGCGCCGCTGGCTGCGGTATAGTTGCTACAGTCGGGTGTGGTATAGATGGCTATGCCCAGGCCTGATGCCGGCGATGTACTGCCCGGAGTGACGGTAGCCGTAGTAAAGGTGCCCGTAGAGACGAATGTATACCATACATCATTGGTCCAGCTGGTCTGGCCACAGGTACCTGTGGTCCATGTCTGGGCAGAGGCTGCTACAGTCGTACCATTCACGCAGGCCTGGCCGGTAGATGGGAGGGAGACGGGCTGTGCCGTAGCGCAGTTGTCATTGGCTGGCTGCGCTATGATCCATAGCGGAGCGCAGAGCGATAATAGCAGACAGAGTGAGTATAGCTTATGTTTCATGCTTGACAGGGTATGGCGGTTGAGCGCAGGGTATATTATCTAAAGGTTAAGATAGTTTTAATATAAGTAAAACAACAACGGGTCTGAGGCAATATGCACACAAGATCAACACTGCATATCACAAAGTCGGCTCACATCACTGAATGGTTGCAATACATTCAATGAATGAGCATTCTGACGGTGCAAAGTTGTTTGTGCTAAAGGTAAAAAAGAGAAAGCATAACAGGAAAGGCCTACCTGTTAAAATTAAATAGTGTTATTAATCACATATTTTTTAAATATAAATTAATGTGCCCGCCAAAAAATCAACCGTAATGTCGCGAGGTTGTCAGCCTTTTATGGTCAGTGTAGTGCCGGATTGCGTCACGGTATATGTAGGCAGATTAGATGGAGGTGGTCCGCTGATGCGCGTACCATCACTGCTGAACCTGCCGCCGTGGCAGCCACAGTCAAACCCCGTACCCGAGTAGCTGACCACGCAGCCCTCATGGGTACAGAGCATCGATATAGCCTTGTAGCCTGCGCCTGTGTTCATCACAAATACGTTATTGCTGATCACATAGCCTCCGGTATGACCGAGGGCAGCATTAGCGGAGCTGCTGAGGTCCAGGGTGAAATCTACTGCCTGGGGTGTATACTTCTGGCAGCTCTGCAGGGAGAGGGCGGCACCTATGCCACAGAGTGCGCAGGCGGTAGCCACAAATTCTTTTCTGTTCATTGCATCCTGTTATCCTATACCCTTACAAGGTATTGGCGATATGGAAGTTAGAGTAAACCGGGGACGTTGTATGTTAAAAGAGATGAAGTAGCGGTATTGAGCGACCCGTTACTTTTCGCTAGCCGGGCAGTTCTACTATTTCATGATAAAGATCATTGCCTTTGTGTGTTTTGTGATCATGCTGGATGCGCGCTGCCGTGCCGGCACAGATACGCTGACTACCGCCCAGATGAGCAGCACCATGGCGAGTATAGAGCAGCTGCTCGGCGTACCGGCCGTGTACATGGTGGCGAGCTGCCGCATACTGGCTACGCACGCCCGGTATGGTGTGGTGCTACATTATTATTGCCGTGACTCGGATGGGGGCTGTGCTAATATTGGCGCAGCAGGTTTCTCCACGTTCTGGCAGAGACAGCTGAGGGAACTGCTCAGGCAGCATTACAAGATCATCCTCACAGATATCGAGATGCAAAAAGGTAATAAGACCATGCACTGGCAGCAGAAAATTTTTGCCGCGCCGCGATGAGATACTTACCTTAGCTACCTGTTTATGAAAACATTTGTCCTTATATTTTGCTGGCTGCCTATGATGCTCTTTGCGCAGCAGTCACTGACAGCTGATACTGCTATCCTCCGTGACCATCTCCCGGCCGTAGCGCACTTTGATACTGGCAAGGCGCTGGTGGCCCGTGGCCGTTTACCGGAAGCGGGCATGCATTTTAATACTGCTATCTATCTGGATAATACTAATGCGCAGTACTACAATGCCCGCGCGAGTGTGAAGGGGCTGCTGAAAAATTATGCCGCCTCTCTTCCCGACTATGATAGGGCACTGTCTCTGGATAGTTCCCTTATCAAGGCTTACTTCAACCGTGGATCGGCACGGTATTTTCTGAAAGATTTTAGCGGTGCTATATCAGATCTGGACCGTGTACTCAGGGCGCAGCCTAAAGATGCAGAAGCGTGGCATGACAGGGGATGCTCATGGATGGGGCTGCATGATTATAAAAAGGCGATAGCAGACTTTAGCGCTGCGATAGATATCAATCCTACATACGCGAGAGCCTATAGCAACAGGGGACAGGCGCATACCTACAACGGGGATGATCTAAAGGCGACCCTGGACTACGACAAGGGTATATCACTGGACCCAACTTCGGCCTTTGGCTACCTGAGCAGGGGATGGAGCAGGGCATACAACAAGCGATTTGCTGCCGCACGCAAGGACTACGACAAGGCGCTGGAGATAGATCCTAAATATGCTCATGGCTATTACCTCCGTGCGCTGGTAGAGCAGGCGCTGGATGATCTGGATGCCACCTGCAAGGACCTGATCAAAGCTCAGCTGCTAGGCGATAAAGAAGCCACCGAAAAGCTAGCGCTCTACTGCAAATGAAAAGTTCAGGGCTGTATGCCCTGAGGTGGAGGTGATGGGGGAATATCTCTGGTAGGAGGGGCCGGGGGATCTTTAGGGACCTCAGGCTCCGGTTTGGCAGGCACGGTATCCGGGTTTTCTATTTCATGTTTATCAGGATGCTCGATCTCCGGCTTCTTCTCTTCGTTTGGTTTCTCCGGCGGGTTCTTTTCGTTTTTTTTATCGTCGCTCATGTCTGTATGTTTTAGACATATAGCGGTGCAAAATGTGTACTACGATTTTGGGGTATCTATTGCCCGCCGGTCATCGGGTCAGGTCAGTGAGAGTGGCAGTACCTGCTGGAGTTTCCGCAGAAAAGCGTCCCGCACCTCTGACATGTCCAGGGGCCTGCCCAGCTCCTGCTGCATGGATGTCACAGCCTTGTCAGGGAGGCCGCATGGTACTATATAGTTGAAGTACTTAAGGTCTGTATTGATATTGAGTGCGATGCCGTGCATCGTGCAGCCGCGGCTGATCTTGAGGCCTACAGCGCATATTTTGCGCGGAGCGGTGGTGGCATCGAGCCAGATGCCCGGGGCACCCTCCAGGCGTGTAGCCGTGAGGCCATAGTCTGCCAGCAGCAGTGTGATGGTATCTTCCAGCGCAGCTACAAAGGCTGCCGGACCCATGCCCAGCGTATCGAGGTCAAAGACCGGGTATACTACCAGCTGGCCCGGACCGTGGTAGGTGATATCACCGCCGCGCTCTATCTGGTGAAAGGCTGCGCCCACTGCCTCAGGGCGGAAGAGCATATTAGCCGGATCGCCGGATTTGCCCAGTGTATAGGTGTGGGGATGCTCGCAGAGGATCAGGGTATTGTGTGTGGGCAGGCCTGCGCCTTTGGCGGCCAGGTTAGCCTCATAGAGCCGGAGCTGCAGTGCTAGCGTGTCGGCGTAAACTTCTCCTTTGTGTCTAACTTCTGCTTTAGCCTCAGCTCGAGGTCGTGCAGGTATGGGAGGTATCTTATGTTGGGATTTCTCAGCCACCAGTATATGGGATCATCGCTGCTGACTATATTCTTGTCTTTGTCCAGCCGCTTGCAATAATACTGAATAAAATGCTCGTTGAAGCGGTCTGCGGCATCAGAGAGAGAGGTATACCATAATTTAGGTTTCTGCGATCCCTGTGGTATGGAGCCTACATGCACATGGTCATAAATGGTCATGAAATATCGCGCCAGCGCATTTTTGTAACCGGAGCGGATCATATCATGCGTAGAAGTATATGCGGACAGGCAGGCAGCAATGCTATCAGCCAGATCGGCCGGGATCACTATAGGCTGCAGTAGATCCGTATTCGGGTCTTTGTCGTTCAAAATATTGGACCCTATCACAAGAGGGGCAGAAGGTATACCTCCTATGGATGGAGGCTGATATGTGCTGGATGAGCTGCTATTGGGATCACCAAACTTTCCTGTACCTGATTTTCTGTTTCCCCATACTTTGGCGTAGTAGGGCAGAGGTTCGGTCAGCTGCTCCAGGTTGCTGCCTTTGGTCACCAGATACTTGCCGGCCAGTGGTGTGCTGCTCACGGCAGTTGTATTGCCGGGCCCGTGTATATTCTCCATGATATCGCCATAGTCTACGATATACATACTGTCATGGTCTATATGGATCAGGGTATCCCGCTGCAGGTCCCAGGTGAGCGCTATCAGGCTATCACTGTATAGCTCGCGGCTATGTTGCGACTCCATGAAGTAAACCGGTGCAAAAGCCCAACGGGTGATAAATGCATAGCACAGGATCATATTGGTCAGCGTGTCTTTTTCTGCCAGTTCCTGTGCCGTTTTCATGTAGCCATTTGCGCGCAGTGCTTTGATACGGTTTTGGTCTGTCTGCAGGCGTACAATAATGCCGCGGCTATGTATCTGATTGATCTGAACGCGGGCGCGGGCCAGATCGGAGGGGAGTAGTTTGCGGGTGTCATCATCCTGACCCGATACAGCGAGTGATAGGCCAAACAACAATGACAATATGAGAAGGCGGATATGCATATCAACTAGTTAAACGTGAACATAGTGCATCTATTTCACTCAGACGGGTAGCGGGCGTATATCTGACCTTTTTATGACAATTTTAGCTCTTTGGCTATCTCCTTTGGTACAAATTTGCCCACGCGGCCTTTGCCACGGATGATCTCACGTACGATGGTGGAGGACACAGACGATAGCTCTGGTTTAGCCAGCATGAGTATCGTCTCTATATTGGGAAACATAGCGTTATTAAGGTGCGCGATCGTCTTCTCATAGTCAAAGTCAGATGCCGAGCGGATACCACGCACGATGTAATCTGCGCCACGCTCATTGCAGAAATTGACCGTCAGGCCTTCATAGCTCTCTACGCTTATCTTGGGCTCATCATGAAAGACCCTGCTGATCCACTCCATGCGCTTCTCCAGTGGGTAGAGTGACTGCTTCTGAGAGTTGGTGCCTATAGCTATGATGATATGGTCAAAGAGCGGCACGGCGCGCTTCACGATGTCTACATGGCCGGATGTGATAGGGTCAAAGGAGCCGGGGAAGATGGCGATCTTTTTCATGCTGTGAAGATGAATTTAACGCCGGTAAATATAAGAGACTTGGGGAAAAAGGAAGACAACTGAAATCCGTAATTCGGCAAATCAGTAAATCCGAATCAATACTCCAGCTTCATATACCCCTTGACTACCGGATCGAGGATGGAGTCTCGTCCTCCGGGGTTTGGCGTGAGCACGATGTAGTAGTCGTCCAGACTCTGCTGCACGTCCAGATGGTCGTCTATGTCTACACCTAGCTTCAGCCGGTCATCTACGTGTGGCCGCGCATCTGCGGCAAAGTCCCTGTTCATCTCTGTGGCAAACGGGTCGGAGAGGGCGCGCTGCTTGAGATCGTTTGGAGAGTCCAGCACGAGCAGGATAGACTTGTGGTACTCCTGGAACACGCCATGTTTGTAGCCGCCCAGATTGACATAGTATAGTTTGCGGCCATTGTTAGATTTCGCGGCATCGCGGTCACGTACTACAGATACAGCATAACCATCGGCCTGTGTGATCTCCGCATAGCAGTCTATGTGCACCAGTACAGACTTGGGCAAGGGGATAGAAGAGCGCAGCTGTGCCAGAAAGTCCGGATCCTCCAGATCTGTACCGACGCGGAACACGACATCGTGTTGCTCTGTATTAAATCCCTTGGGCCGATAGCCAATGAGGATCATGTATAGCTTCAGGTCACTCATGTAGTTTTTATTGAGCCCTCTCCCTCGGAGAGGGTTGGGTGAGGTCAGTCTTCAGATTTCTCCTTGCCCGCATTGGTAAAGATGGCAAACGTAGTAGTGCCATAAGTCTTGCTCTTGAGGAAGTGTGGGTGCTTCTCAAAGTTGTGGTCGGGGTTGTGCTCCAGAATGAACCAACCCTCGCCATCTATCAGGTCATAGCTGAAAAGGATATCCGGTATGTCACCCAGGTTGGGCAGCGGATAGGGCGGTCCGGCAAAGATCACATCGTACTTCTCACGGCAGCTCTCCATGTATTTGAAAACATCCATCTGCATCACCTTGATGCCGGTGAAGCCAAACTCTTGCGCTGTCTTCTTGATAAAGTTGGCGCACTTAGGGAAGATCTCTACCGTAGTGATATCAGTAGTACCCCTCGATGTGAACTCATAGCTGATACTACCAGTGCCACCAAACAGGTCAAGCACCTTGATGTTATCAAAGTTGAAGCTGTTATTGATCATGTTAAACAGGCCCTCTTTGGCCATGTCCGTAGTAGGTCGCGTAGGTATATTGGACGGCGGGTGAAACTGCCGCGCTTTGTATTCTCCTCCTATGATGCGCATGGATTACAGATTGTATAGTGGATAGTTGAAGTGCATAGGGTATCCTTCAAAGGCAGCCGTGAAAGTTCTGTCTGCGGGTTCTTTGGCAAAAGTGACGGAGCGGAAGTAGCGCGTGGTCATATCATACAGCTGTGAATCCTGGCTCACCTCGCCCATGAGTACAGCGCGTGTCTCGGCACGGTTGATACCCATCTCATCGGCTACCAGCAGTACGAAGTAGATATAATCTTGTGTAGAGCGGTACTCATACTGGTTGTAGATGCGCAGCGCGCCAGATGCATCGAAGTAGACGATCTCGATACGGCCGGCACTCACATTTACAAAGAGGTTTTGCGACTCCGTCTGGCCAGTGCGGCGTAGCGTCTCTATCAGTACGGCTCCGGAGTGGTAGTGCAGTGCGGCAGGGTATTTACTGCAGAGCAGTTGCGCGATGCCTTCTGCCTTATCAAAAACGAAACGCGCCTCACCACTCATGATGTCATTGACCCCGGCAGTATCATCTGTTTCTTCCTCCTCATAGAATATGGTCGGCACGATCTCAAAACCACCTGACCATAATATATAGACCAGCGAAAAGCTCTTGCTGAGAAAGGCATCTTTATCCAGTATGATCTCCAGCTGCTCGCGCAGCTCAGCATCAGTAGAGACAGACTGCAGGGCATACTCACCATAGTACACATTGGCCTCCTCACGGGAGATGAAGTAGCGGATATGACGCTGGTCTATGCTGAGCTTGAGATGCTCAGTGCCATCGCCACGGACGTCCGCCGGATCGCCTATCGCATTGAAGAAGTTTCTGGTATGTGTGGCTATGCTCACGGGGCAAATATAAAAAACAGGAGGCAGGTGGCCGGTGTTTGTTGGCGGGAAATACAAAATAGCTACCGTACTCGGGCTAATATCTGTCAAACTTGTATCCCCCGCCATCCGTCCACCATCACCTGCCAACTCAAAATTCACTACGTTTGCCTCCATGACACCACGTAGCAGCCGCTGGCGCGAGTACCTCCAGCTCAAGATAGACCGCAACAAATTTGCCAGCGCTGTAGGACTGAATTTTGTCAATCTGCAGCCAGGCGTGATAGAGGCAGAGCTGGATATGAAAGAGATGCTGGAGCAGCAAAATGGCTACCTGCACGGCGGTGTGACCTCTGCAGTATGTGACATGGTAGCGGGATATGCGGCGTACTCTATGGTAGAGGAGGGGCAGCAGGTTTTTACGGTAGAGAGCAAGGTGTCGTACTACAATCCGGGCATCTCTGATAAGTTTTATGCCAAGGGCTGGGTAGACAAAGCCGGTAAGCGCTTCCACTTTTGCGAAAGCGAGATCTACTACTTGAAAGGTGACGAGAAAGTGACCATCGCCAAGAGCACTACTACGATGGCGGTGATAGAAGCAGGCGTCATCAAGGACAAGCACGACAAATAAAAGGCTGCATTATTAAAATGTATTCCTCTCCGTCTCTCTGCCTCTGCGGTAATAAAATGTATTTCCCGCCGTCTCCCCAATATTAAGCTCCCTCCATCGTTAGATAAATTGGTACAGTATTAGTACACAGATATTGAAATAGTTAAGCTATGTTAGCTATGTGAACGAATGATGGTGCATGTCCCAGCTGAAAGCTACATACCGTGAGATCTGGCATATAGCCTACCCCCTGATACTGGGCAATCTGGTCTATACTCTCATCGGGATATGTGACACGGCCTTTATGGGCAAGATACCTGACCTGCATCTCGCACAGGTAGCCCAGGCAGCCATCGGCCCCAGCAGTATTTTCTATTCTGTCCTCTTTATGATCGGCTTCGCTTATACGCGGGGTACACAGATACTCATAGCCCGCCGCATGGGCGAGGGCAAGCCCCGCGAGGTAGGCGAGATAGCCGACAATGCTATCGCGGTCATGCTCGCATCGTCACTTATCTTATTCGTACTGGTGCAGGTGTTTGCCACGCATCTGCTGCACTTTATGATGCATGATGAGGAGGTGGTAGCTGCCAGCGAGACCTTTCTCCGCTATCGTATCTGGGGCGTCATGGCTAGCTTTACCAGCTGTGTATTCATCTCCTTTTACTCTGGTATAGGGCGTACACGTATCCTCACGGCCTCCATCGGGCTTATGGTCGTTATCAATATCATATTGAACTACCTGCTGGTCTACGGCAAGTTTGGCCTGCCCGCCATGGGTATAGGTGGCTCGGGGCTGGCGTCGGCTATAGCAGAGTGGCTGTCGGTGGTGATACTTGTCATCGGCGTTTTCTTTCGCCGCAGGCGCCGTGACTTCAATCTCTTCAATATTCGCAGGATAGACTTCCCGCTGGTGGGTAGCATGACCAAGGTAGCAGTGCCGCTCGTGATCCAGTCTGCCATAGCCAATGGTGCCTGGTTTGTACTATTCACCTTCATAGAAAAAATGGGGCAGGATAAGCTGGCGATCTCCAGTATCCTTCGTCAGCTCATCATATTTGTAGGGGTACCTGTCTGGGCGCTCGGCTCTGTGACCAATACTGTAGTGAGCAACCTCTCAGCCCAAAACGACCTGGAAGAGATAAAGGTGGCCATCCACCGCATCAGCATCATCAGTATCGGGCTGGTGGCCGTGCAGTGCCTGCTGCTGGCCATCATACCGCGCGATATCCTCTATATCTTTACCAATAGCAAGGAGCTGATAGAGCAGTCCGTACCTATCCTTTGGATAGTGATCGTGGCCATGCTCATGATGTCATTCACGGTTATTTTCTTCAATGGCGTAGTCTCCGTGGGCGAAACTACCCATGAGGCATTGTACATAGAGATACTGGCGGTGATAGTATACTTCGCTTACTTCTACGGCCTGTTTCATTTAGAGGATGTCAGGCTCTCATGGATATGGACCGCAGAATGGATCTACTGGCTGGTCATGCTGGCTGGCAGCATTTTTATGCTAAAGCGGAAGAAGGTGCATTTGTTTTAAAGGGGCTTTGCAGCATTTCACAGACACCTGTGTATTACTATACTGTGGCAATACACGCGGGCCATAGCCGAATTGATATTTTCACATCAGCATAATCAGAACTCCGGTGGCCGAAGTTATCATCAGATACAATCATGTAGACATTCATCAGAGCTCGGGGCTCATCCTCAGTGATGTGACCTTTGAGATCGAGAAGGGCGAATTCGTCTATCTGATAGGCAGGACGGGCACCGGCAAGACCAGCCTGCTCAAGACGCTCTATGCCGATGTACCGGTCCGCTCCGGCGAGGCTACGATCTGTGGCTTTGATATGACCAATATCAAGAAGCGCGACATACCGCAGCTGCGCAGGAAGCTGGGCATTGTCTTTCAGGATTTCCAACTGCTGAATGACCGCACGGTGGCGCAAAATCTCGAGTTTGTACTCCGCGCTACCGGCTGGGAAAACAAGGATACTATCTCTGCCCGTATAGAGGAAGTGATGACTGAAGTAGGTGTGCCGGGCAAGGGAGGCAAGATGCCCTACCAGCTATCAGGCGGCGAGCAGCAGCGTGTGGTCATAGCCCGCGCCCTGATGAATAACCCGCCAGTGATACTGGCAGATGAGCCTACCGCCAATCTCGACCCCGAGACCGCAGCAGATATCATGAACCTCCTGATCCGTATCAACCGAGAGCACGATACCGCCATCCTCATGGCCACGCACAACTATCAGGTGATAGAGCGCTATCCTGCCAAGATATTCAACTGCCAGAATGGGACCATCATGGTAGAGAGGGGCATCGTGCTGAAATAAACCAGCCTTCATTTACGTTTTTATGGGACTTGAGCTATCAGCTCCAGCCTTTTCACGATGCTGTGTGGCGATAGCAGGGTGCCCGGAGAGAGCACAGCATTAGCCCCTACACGTGAGTAGTCGCCCACTACAGCTCCAAATTTTGTCACGCCAGTAGCGATGAGCTGCTGACCATACTTTACCGATATGGCTTTATCTATCCGTTCATTATAGTGATTGGCTATCACAGCACCTGCCTCCATATTGACATCGGAGCCGATGATGCTATCACCTATGTAGTTGAAATGCGCTGCAGTGCTGTGAGACAGGATGATGCTGGATTTCACCTCGCAGCCGGGGCCTATGGTCACACGCTCTCCCAGCCAGACACCACCACGCAGGTAGGCATGCGCCGCTATGAGGCAGTGTGGCCCGATGATCGCGGGCCCCTTGATCACCGCACCTGCTTCTATCTTAGCCGTGTGATGTACGGCTATATTGCCCTTCACCTCGTAGTCGCTGCTCAGGGCAGATAGCATGGTCTCTATCAGCGCAGGTAGCTCTGTTGTGATCTCCCATGGTGCTTTACCCTGCGGGAAGGCCGCCGGCAGCGCCGTGAAAGCTGCGATACTAAATGGTATGGTCATGATACCGCAAGGTAGGAATACTTTTACTGCCGCTGGATTTTTTGGCATCTTTGTCATACTCACTCAAACATATTTTGCCTTTATGGTCCGGACTTTCCTAGCTGTTTTTTTGCTGTTGGCCGCTATCAGCCTACGTGCCCAGCAGCTATACCCTGACAATATCTATGCAGATACGGCCTATGCGCCATTTTACTACGGCGTAGCATCGGGAGATCCGCTACAGGATCGTGTCATCATCTGGACCAAAATTCACGTGACAGACACAGCTCGCAAAGTGCCTCCGCTGAAATGGCAGGTAGCGACAGACAGCGCATTCAAAGATATAGTGACAGGTGGACTGGTGACACCGTCAAAAGAGCACGACTATACGGTGAAAGTAGATGTGACAGGCTTGCTGGCGGGATACGACTATTTCTATCGCTTCCAGACCATAGACAGGCATGTATCACAGACGGGTAAGTGCAAAACGCTACCGGATGATAGCGTGAAGCATGTCAAGTTTGCCGTAGTATCCTGTGCCAGCGTGTGGTCAGGATATTTCAATGCATACCGCCGGATAGCGGAGCGGAGTGATATAGACTACCTCGTACACCTGGGCGACTATGCGTATGACTTTGCCGATGATGAAGAGCTGCGCCGGATGCCGGCAGCATTTCCCAAGGATGTCTCTACATTGACCGAGTGGCGTGAGCGGCATACCTACTACCTCCTGGACCCTGACCTGCGCGCCGCACGGCAAAATAAAACATGGATAGCCGAGTGGGATAATCACGATACGGATATCAATGACGGTGATGTGAAAGATGCTATCAAGGCCTTCTACGAGTATCTGCCTATCCGGGTGCCTGATGAGATGCACCCGGAGCGTATCTACCGGCAGTTCCGCTTCGGACCGCTGGCAGATCTGGATATGATAGACATGCACCTCTTTCGCGGCAAGGAACAATATGCACCAGGCAAAGGAAGCGTACTAGGTCTGCAGCAGGATGCCTGGCTGAAAGATAAACTAGCTACGTCACAGGCCCGCTGGCAGCTGATAGGCAATCAGGAAATGATGGGCAGTTGGCTGAGCGAGGGCTTGCCAAAGGCATTTCATGCACCGGGCAATGGACACGTATTTGATCCGGGCAATTGGGACGGCTATCCGGATGATCGTATGAGGTTGTACAACTTCATAGATAGCCATCATATTAAAAACATCATGGTGCTGACAGGCGATGCCCACATGACCTTTGTGATAGACCTGGCTAAAGAACCAAAGAATAAAGCAAGCTATGACCGCCGTACAGGCGCGGGGGCAGTGGGAGTGGAGTTTCTCGGGCCGAGCATCACACGTGGCAATATGAGTGACCGCAAGGCTGTTCCTAAAGGCACTATCCCGCTGGTACAGAGCATCAGCAAAAGCATCAACCCTCACCACCGCTGGGTCAACTTTGCAAAGCACGGCTACTTTACGCTGGACGTCACTTATGATAAATGTATCGCTGAGGTCTGGTACTCACCGATCAAAGTGCGCGCGGATAAGGAAAAATTTGGCAAAGGATTTACTGTACTCAATGGTGTGAGCCACTGGGAGCGCAAGAAAAACTCGAGCATAAAGAAGTCTACTTATCCCGAAGGAGGCAAGTAGTATAATCTCTGCATCTCCGCGCCTACGCGGTTAAAATGTATCGGCTTACTTCGCTATCACCAGCTTCATGGTCCTGCTCATGCCGGACTGCACTACACGTACATAATAGCATCCTGAGGCTACATGGCTCAGATCATACTGACGGCGCTGCTCTGTGATATTATCATCAGTGAGCACTTTACGACCCATAGCGTCCGTGATAGCTACGCTACGGCTGGTACCATCCGTCCAGGTGATAGTGAAGGCGCCCGCAGATGGGTTAGGATATACCTCCATGCCTGATACGGCGGCTATATCTGCTACACCTGATACTACTATGGCTACAGCTGCAGAGGTGCTGCGGCAGCCATTGCTATCTATCGTAGCTACCTGATAGAATCCACTCTCAGTGGCAGGAGTGACCGGGCCTGTAGCACCGGATATAATAGTGCCATCATAGTACCACTGGTAAAACTGCGCAGTGCCGGCAGTGATCAGCGTATCGCCATTCTGAGTGATAGTAGCCTGCTGCGTAGCAGATGTAGCTACGGAGAGCTGAGCCCCTGCAGAGCATCCGCTCGCATCTGTCACGGTGACACCATAGAATCCCGGCGCAGACACCTGCAGTGTGCTGCTGGTAGCACCTGTAGACCAGAGGTAGCTGCTGCCTGCCGGCTGTGCCGCTAGTGTAGTCGTATCGCCGCTGCACAGTATGTGGCTGCCGCTGATAGATACAGATGGATTTGCCAGTACGGTCATGGTGATGGCTGCACTGGTATCGCGGCGTGGCGTGGCACAGGTAGCATTACTATTGAGCACACACCAGATCACCTCACCATCATGCAGCAGGGTGCCGATGTAGGTAGCAGTATTGCTCACATTTACGCCGTTGCGCTTCCACTGGTACTGAGGGTTGCTACCGCCATTCACAGATTGCGCGTAGAAAGTCACATCAGTATTCATACAGATCGTATCACCGGCATCTGAGCTGATGGTCACATCTGGCTGTACTGTTGGTAGTATTACCATAGTGTCATTGGCAGATACGGCGCTACAACCGGCGGCATTGGTCACTGTTACATTATATGGTCCCGCTACATGGCCGTATATGATGCGGCTGGTATCTCCGGTACTCCAGAGATAGGTATTGCCAGCAGGTGCTGTGAGGCGCACGCTATCTCCCGGGCAGCGGCGCAGAGAGCCGGTCACCGTGATAGTGGCTGATGGGAGCGCAGCTACAGTCTGCGTAGCAGTAGTATCTGCACAGGTGCTGGTAGCTACCACGGCGTGGTACTGGCCGGCCGCAGTGGGTACATATATACTATCTGTGCCGGTGCTCACTACGGTACTATCTCTATACCAGGTGATCTGTGTCAGAGAGTCTATACCGGTCAGCGCCAGGGTATCGCCTGCACAGCCGTTACCCGTATGGGTGATAGCCAGGTTAGGATTGCACTGAGCTGAGGCCGTGCTGACGAATGTCACCCCGAGCAGGAGCGAAGCCAGTATATACATGGTGAAAGTCAGCAGCCGGGCGGGAGTGAGGGGCAGATTCATTTATTACTTTACAGTTATGGGAGGTTAAAATTCTATGGTGTGCTAAAATAGAATTTTTTGCAAGGCGCGGAGGCTGTATCTTTACCCGTATTGTTAAATGCTTTCAAGACAACCTTTTCTAACCTAAACCAGCTTTATGAAAAAAATATCAATGGCCCTATCCGCACTGCTGCTGAGTGGTGCTATCACAGCGCAGAGTACTTATATCGAGTTTAAGATGAACTCTGCAGATGGTATAGGCGGTACGATGAAAACCTATACACAGGATGGTAATGTACGCACAGATATAAATATGGTAGCGGCTGCCATGCCGGGAGGTGGCATGAAGCGTAGTGTACTGATACTAAAAAATGACCCCAAGACATCCTACCTGCTAAATGATGAGCGCAAGACCTACTCGGTCAATACAATGGGCGACCGTGAGCCCTCTATATCAGATCATACGGAGTATGAAGTGACCGTACTGGGCAAGGAGAAAGTGAACGGCTATGACGCCACACATGTGAAAGTGAAGGCAAAGGGCGCACAGATGGAGGAGGAGCTGTGGACGAGCCCGGGTGTACTATACTATGACAAGTATAAAGCCTCACTGACCAAATACACCTCTGCACCGATGTACAAAGCTCTGGCAGCCAAGGGGGCTGATGGTTTTCCTGTGCGGATAGTGGCGGGAGATCATGGCCACGCCGTGCAGATGGACCTGGTAAAAGCGGAGGTGAAAAGCAATCCAGCATCCCTATTCAGCCTGGATGGCTATACCAAGACCGAGGGCGGCTATGCTGGTGCTATGCGCGAGGGCGCCCAGGGAGCACTGGACTATATGAAGAATATGACACCTGAGCAGCGCCAGCAGTGGATAGACAGCCTGCGCCGCGCACACGGCAGGTAGTCATAAAAAAAGGTCTCCGCTTTCGCTAAGAGACCTTTTAAATACAAAACCTCAAACCCTATCTTTCGGCATTACTGCCTATATCTTGGTGTAGCGGCTACGGCCGCTATTTTTTTAGCGCTGTACGTATACCGGCTGGCTGTAGTCGCGGGTGCCTATGCCTACGCTAGGAGTAGTGGTCTTCTCGGCTACTCGGGCAGGCGCATTATTCTTGATCACATAGTTAAAGAACTCTACCTTCTGCTCCAGGCGCTCGTGCTCAGTGACCAGCGTACCAAAGGTCTTGGTACCATAGCGGGATACAGACTCATCTGTGACAGGTACATCCAGTGCGAGCAGGAAACTTAGTTCTACCTTCGTCACTTCGCAAAACCTCAGGAGGGTATCTACACGGGGGCTGCCATTGCCCTGCTCCAGAAAGCTGTACGCCTGCTGGGTGATCTTCATGCTCTCGGCCACAGCAGCTTGCTTCCAGCCCCTTACTTCTCTTACTTTCCTCATGCGTGATGCGATAGACATATGCTAGTATTTATACGTGTTAATGATGAAAGTCTAATTGCTAATGCTGTGCCCGATTTGGCACGGTAGTGTTTGTTTTGACTTTATTGCATTGATTATCAGATGTTTGAATTGTTTGTGTGACTCAAGGCATACCTTGTGCCATACAAGGAAATCATGCCATTTTGGAAGTGTGCTTTTCCAAAATGTAATGGGAAGGGTATGGTTTTTGACCTGTGAGTAGTGGTAAAAAATATTCCCCAATACGCCAGATACATACTGCCCGATGAAAAAATACTATTACACGATCGCACTGCTCACCATGACCGCCGTTATTACCATTACCTTTGCAGCCTGCCAGAATAGGGCAGATGATGACCATAAGGACATACAACAGGTAGACACCAGTGGTGTGATGCCGTCCGATAATGTGACCCCTACGCCGGATACCACTCTTACCAGCACCGGGCAGGATACCTCTAAATCAAGCAACATGAAAGATACAGCCACTAAGAAGCCCCTCGTACTCGTGATAGAAAACCTGGAGTCACCATCGGCTCCTGTGGAGATATCAGTGTACTCTCCTCGTGAGAAATTTCCAACTCCGGATGGCCAGCTGAAGAAATACCGCTTTACCCCGGCGGGCAAGCAGCTGACTGTAGAGCTGAAAGACCTGGACTACGGCCAGTATGCGGTAGCCACCTATCAGGACCTGGACGCAGATGGCCAGATCGGAAAGAATATAGTAGGTATTCCTACAGATCCATATGGCTTCTCCAACAACTACAAGCCAAAGATCAAGGCACCTGCATTCAAAGATTGCGAGTTTGCCTACAATGACCAGTCAGCACCGGTCAGTATCACTATGATAAGGAAGTGATCCGGCATAATGTATCGGCCAATGTATGCACTAGCTGACCGGAGTTTGCGTAGTTTAGCCGGATAAATACTGCTCATGAAATACCTGGCCCCATTGGCTGTCCTGCTCCTGATAGGTCATACCACTTTTGCACAGACTAAGCCTGCTTCTGCACCTGATAAGGTACCTGCCGGTAAACCATCTATCACCCTAAAGGAAGTAGACTATGCTGACGGCCAGCTGGTCTGCAAGGGGTACGTGGCCTATGATGCCAATATCAAGACCACGCGGCCTGCCATCCTGATCCTGCCGGAGTGGTGGGGCGTCACAGACTATCCGCGCAAACGCGCAGAGATGCTGGCGCAGCTGGGCTACATAGCTATGGTCGTAGATCTCTATGGTCAGGGCAAAGTGGTCAAGACACCCGCCGATGCCACGGAGGTATCCTCACGGTTTTACAAAGATCCCTCTCTGGCCAAATCCCGCGTGGATGCAGCCCTGAGCAAGCTCAAGAAGTTTCCGGGAGTAGATGGAAAAAATATAGGAATTATAGGCTATTGTTTTGGCGGGGCTATGGCGCTAAACCTTGCCCGTATGGGGGAAGATGTGCAGGGTACGGTCAGTTTTCATGGCGGGCTGTCGGGCGTAGAGGCGACCAAAGGTAAAGTGAAGGGCAGTATACTGGTGTGCCATGGTGGCAGTGACCAGTTTGTATCCGCCGCAGAGGTCAAGGCTTTCCGCAAAAATATGGATACCACAGGTACGCACTATATCTTTAAGACCTATGAGGGTGCGCAGCACGCCTTTACCAATCCTGCCGCTACCGAGACGGGCAAGAAATATAACCTGCCGATCTCTTACAACGAAAAAGCTGATAAGGAATCGTGGGAAGAGATGAAGAAATTCTTTGCCGATATTTTCTCAGGCAAAAAAGCGACACCAGCCAAAGCCTCCAGAAATAACAAAGCAGGCAAGCCTGCCGGCAAATAGGGATCAGGCAACGCATAAAAGCGAAAGGCATCTCAGATCAGGATGCCTTTCGCTTTTATAGTAAATGGCTGCGACTAGTTCATGCGCCACACGCAGCCGTTGAGCACGGAGGCAAAGCATACCCACGCTATGTACGGCAGGAAGCAGTAAGTCGCTACACGACTGACAGGCCACGCGGCTACGCAGAATACAATAAGGGATAGGAGTAGTATGAGGATCTCTGCCAGTGACACTCCCAGCATATGATACTGGAAGAAAAGGAAACTCCATATCGTATTGAGCAGAAGCTGTACCGCAAAGATCGCGATAGCCAGGGTGCGCTGCTGCGAGGGGACGGCCCTGATCAGTAAAAAAAGAGAGACTGCCATCAATGTATAAAGCAGCGTCCACACTGGTCCGAAGAGCCAGTTTGGTGGCTGGAAGGATGGTTTGCTCAGGGTAGCATACCAGGTCGGTATATTGGGTATGGTGGCTATGGTGCCCAGTGCTCCTGCTCCCTGGCAGAGTATGAGGCAGCCTATGAAGATGCCTGCACTCCTCCACCACTGGCGGGAGTCATGCGCGTGCCCATATGATGATACAGTACTCATAGTAGTAAGTTTGATGATGATCTATCAACTACTATGCCGCCGGTTTTGTTCGCTATCGCGATTGTGCCTTGTGGATCTTGCGCGCATATCTGCCCCAGAGTACGGCGCCGGGTATCGTCAGTCCGAGGCTGGCGGGTATCATCAGTACGCCTATGACCCCGGATACGGTGGTGTACTGAGTGGTCTGGCCATATTGATTGTAGCCTGTGGTCTTAGGTGCAGTAGCGTAGAGTGCGATACCTGTGGCCAGCATGCCTACGCCGGCTACGGTCAGGCCTATGCCGGTATTCTTTTTGCGTATAAATTTATCTGGTACATTGTAGTGTGTACTATGACCTCCAAAACCGGTAATAGCGCCATCCTCTTTGTCGCTGCGTATCACAGAGTGCGGACGGGCCTGGCTGGGATAGGGCATAGTATCCTGTGCGTGCAGTGACTGGCATGCAGTGAGTGCCAGGAAGATCAAAAGGAAAAGTGCTCTCATAATGGTATAGGTGCGAATATACCCAATAGGAGTCTGCTATGCAACGGAGGTAGCCCCTTTAGGCAGGCTGAAGTAGAAGACAGCTCCTTCGTCTACTTTACCATTGGCCCATACCTTGCCATTATGCTTGGAGATGATGCGGTTTACGATAGCCAGGCCTACTCCGGTGCCTTCAAATTCGCTTCTATTGTGCAGACGGACGAATACGCCAAAGAGCTTGGCTGCAAACTTCATGTCAAAGCCGGCACCGTTATCTTTCACATAGTATACGATGCTGGTATCTGTCTCGTAGCATCCTACTTCTATTTGCGGGTTTTCTTTCTTGCGTGAGTATTTGACTGCATTAGATAGCAGGTTGGTCCAGACTTGTTTGATCAGAGATGAGTCACACACAGCAGACCTCAGCGGGTGTATCTGTATTTGCGTGGAGAGGGCGGGATCTTCGGCGGCCATCTGGTTTAGTGTGAGGCGCGCCACAAAGTCCATATCTACCTCCATCAGATTTACGGCCTCCTTGTCCAGGCGGGATAGATTGAGCAGGTCATCTATGAGGGCACTCATATAGCGCGTGCTCTCCAGTATGGCGTCTATAAATTCTTTTGACTCAGGATCGTGCTCTTTGGCAGTAGAGAGCAGGCGTGTGTAGCCGTTTATGATGCGCAGCGGGGCGCGCAGGTCATGTGATACGGAGTAGGAAAATGCCTCCAGCTCCTTGTTGCTGCGCTCCAGCTGGGTGGTGCGCTCTACGATCTTCTGCTCCAGGGATTCATTGAGCTTGTGCAGTTCCATTTCCACTGCCTTCTTGTCCCGGTCGTCCCGGCCTATGCAGTAGATCAGCCCATCCTCCTCGCTCCAGCGGCCTGACCATGCCATGTTCACTATGCTGCCATCTTTAGCTACATAGCGATTTTCAAAATTGCGACAGTCGGCGCCAAGGATAGCTGCGCGGCGTATGGCGGCAGAAGTGCCTGTATCTTCCGGTACGAGAAACTCTGCGGCATACCGGCCTTCCATCTCTTCCGGCTTGTATCCTAATAGCTGCTCACAGGCAGGGCTGACACTGACATAGCGGCCCTCACTGTCTATGGTGCAGAGCATGTCCATAGACATGGCAAAGAAGCGCTCCTGCAACTGATTGCGATGGTCCGTACGGCTGCTATCTATAGCCCGTGCGGGGTCAGGTCCGATCCACCGGAGGCGGACACGCTGGTCCGTAGACGGGTAGCCGCTGATCTGCAGCTGGCCGGGCTCTTCACGGCCCGGTGCCGGCCTGTCAGACGCTATACTGAGTGTAGAATTCTTCATAAATCATCAAGGGTATGGTTTCAGAAAAAATGGAGGGTATCAGGCCGCCGGGCTCATATTGCTCAGAGCTGTGATGCGCTCAGGATGAGAGGCGAGGAGCTGGTCCAGAAACTGTGCGCCCTGCTCCAGCTTCTGATGCTCGGAGATAAACTCAGAGTAGGTACGGGTACCGTACTTGCGCAGTGTCTCCTCAGTGATAGGCACATCTGTACTGAGCAGGTAGTGGAGTTGTACATTCATCACATCGCAAAATCTCATGAGTGTGTCTATACGTGGACTGCCATTGCCCTGCTCCAGAAAGCTGAACGCCTGCTGGGTGATATTCATTGAGGCGGCTACGGCGGCTTGCTTCCAGCCCATCAGTTCCCTCAGTTTCCTCATTCGTGGTGCTACATTTACTGTCATGGTCATTTCTTTTTTGGGGTTAGGTAAAATAATTTTGTTGTGTGAAGCATATTGCGAATCACGTGCCCCGCATTGGCACGGTAGGGTGACGGGTGGCTAAAACCATTGCTACACAAGGCTTTCAGAATAAATACAAAATGCGGCTTGTGAGGGTTGAAGTGCTCAAAATACTGCCAAAATGGAAAAAACGATTGTCGTTTCGGAGGTCATTTGACAAGTGGAAAATGCTCCACACAATTTATAGTTTGTGCGTTATAAGGTATTCCCGAGTTGTTCATTTTCAATAAAATATTGGTTTTAACCCCCGCCGACACATTTTCGTGGCTCACCTCTATCTTCGGCTATAGTTAGGTATAGTGTCGTTATTACATCACCTTAGAGGTGCATTTATATGGCTATCAGGTACAGACGCGTTTTTACTAATATACTGGGAGGTATTGCATTTCTGGCTATCCCCATTTTCTTTTCGCCGGACCTGAGCCGTTCTTTTGATTTCCTGCAGGTGCCGTACTTCCAGCGCGACTTTATGACCTATGCACTGCTGCTTATTTTCTTTTATGTCAACTACTATGTACTGGTCCCTACGCTCTATTTTCAAAAGAAATATGTTCAGTTTGCCGTAGTGCTGGTGCTGTGGTACCTCGGCATAGCTCTCCTGCCTGCTATACTGATACCAGCGTCTCCACCACCGGGGCATGAGCACCATCACCATAGCTCGTGGATGCCACTGCTGCATCATTTCTCACAATTTCTGGTAGTGCTGCTGTTTTCCAGTATGGTGAAGATCAATAACAGGTGGAAGGAGGCGGAGCGGCAGAAACTGACCGCAGACCTGTCGTTTCTCAAGGCGCAGGTGAACCCGCATTTCTTTTTCAACTCCCTGAATAGTATCTACTCGCTGGCCCTGCAGCGCTCTGACAAGACGGCACAGGCCGTGGTCAAGCTCTCCGGTATGATGCGCTATGTGATAGTCGATGCGGCCATGGACCATGTCTCTCTGGACAAGGAGATACAGTATATAGAAGACTACGTAGAGATGCAGCGGGTGCGGCTGGGAGAGACCATGTCACTGCAGTACCGTGTAGACATCGCTACCGGGGGTCTGCAGATATCTCCGCTCATACTGATCCCTTTTGTAGAGAACGCGTTCAAGTACGGTGTCAATCCTGAGGAAGAGTCTCCTATACGGCTAGAGATCAGTACCAGCGGGCGAAACCTGATCATGATACTGGAGAACCGCAAAGTGGTAAAAAGCCTGGGTGAGAACCTGCGCGGTGGTGTAGGTATAGTGAATGTGCGCGGCCGGCTGAAACTATTATATCCGGGCAAGCATGACTTGCTCATCAAAGAAGATAGTGATAAATTTAGTGTATACCTATCCATTACATTATGATCAGAGCCATAGCTATAGATGACGAGCCACCTGCGCTGGCAGTGATAGAGGCTTTCTGCGCACAGGCAGACTTCATCACACTGGAGAAGACATTTACCAAACCGGCAGAGGCGCAGAAGCACCTGAGCAAGTTTCCGGTGGATCTTATCTTCCTGGATATACAGATGCCGTCCCTGTCAGGCATAGATTTTTATAAGGGGCTAAAGCAGGATATGATGGTCATTTTCACTACAGCATTCACCGAGTATGCGGTGGAAGGCTTTAACCTGAATGCGATAGACTACCTGCTGAAGCCATTTACCTACGAGCGTTTTCTACAAGCCACGCTGAAAGCTAACGAATACTACAACTACCGTAATAATGCTGCCACTACGCCGCAGCAGTACCTTTTCGTACGGGCAGACTACCGCCTGGTCAAGATCACTATAGCTGACATCCTCTATGTAGAGGGGCTGGATGATTATATCAAGATATTCATACAAGACCAGAAGACAGTAGTGGCGCGCATGACCATGAAGAGCATCCTGGAGAAACTACCTGCCAAAGAATTTGTGCGGGTACACCGCTCATACATCGTATCGCTGCGCCGCATAGACAATGTGCGCAACAAGGTGATCTATACAGTAGATAAGGAGATACCGATAGGAGGCATCTACGAGGAGGAGTTCTTCCGTCAGTTCAAAAGGTAATTGACAATTGATAGTGACCAAGCGCACATAGCTATTGCGTTGTCCATTGTCAACTATAAACTTTCAGTCAACTACATCTTAAACAGGTCTCCCCACAGTCTCTGTCCGCCATCTATGTAGACTGTTTCCCCGGTGATATAGCTGGCCATGGGGCTGGTGAGGAATAGTGTGAGGTAGCCTACCTCTTCTATAGTGCCCAGGCGCTTGGCCGGGATAGATTCCTCTATGCCGTGGAGAAACTCGGGTGGATAATTTTCCAGGCCGGTAGATTTGATGATACCCGGCGCTACGGCATTGATCTGGATGTTATACTTGCTCCACTCCACTGAGAGGCTCATGGTCATATTCTCCACTCCGGCGCGCGCCGCACCTGTATGCGTCATAGCCGGGAAGCCGCGATAGATGTTTGCTATAATATTTACCACGCGGCCAGCCTTGGCTGGTATGAAGAAGGTCTTGGCCATGATCTGGGTCATGTACCAGGTACCATTCAGGTTGTTATTCACCACGGCGTTCCATCCCTTATAGCTGATATCCTCGGCAGGCGAGGGGAACTGGCCTCCGGCATTATTGATCAGAATGTCCAGGCGACCTTCTTTGTCTTTGATGTCGGCTGCTATTTTCTCTATCTGCTCCGGGTCGCGGATATCGAGCATCACATAGCGGCAGGGGCCCAGTGGAGAGAGTTTCTCCAGCGCAGCTATGAGTTTTTCTTCTTTGCGCGAGGCGATGATGACCGTAGCGCCGAGCTTTAAGTATTGCTCGGCTATGGCATACCCTATTCCGCTGCCACCACCGGTGACCAGCACGACTCTATCCTGAAAAAGACCTGATTGAAACATGTGTTGAATATATCTAAAAAACGGACCCTCACAAACGCATATATCTTTATCATTATTTGATAAAATGTCATATGCGATAACCCTCATTCACCGATAGAGCGGAAGAAATCGCTCCATCTACCGATACTTACTATACTCTGATGGTAGATTCCCTATGTTCAATCATATTTTATCAACCAACAACCAATTCATGTCAGCTACCCGTAGTGCCCTGGACTTTATAGTCCCCAAGACAGACGCCACCCGTGCCCGATACAAGGCCGGAGCGCGCCCTTCCTTTGGCCATTTCGTTGAAGACTTTACGCAAGGCAAGGTCGATATAAACGGCGATTTTGAAGAGTTTATGAAGACCCGTTCGGCCTACTTCAACTATAGTGCTACGGCGCACCACTTCAATTGGTTATTCACCAAATTTCTACCACAGCTGGCTATCCACTCCAAGAGTCAGGATGAGCGTATCATACGCGATCACTACGACCGTGGCAATGACTTCTTTGCGTCATTTCTCGGGCCGAGGATGATCTATACGAGTGCATTCTTTATGGATCCGGCTAACGAAACACTGGAGCAGGCGCAGGACCGCAAGATGCAGATGGTCTGCAATAAGCTGGACCTCAAACCTGGCGAAACGCACCTCGACATAGGCTGCGGCTGGGGTACGCTGATCGCATATGCTGCCAAGAACTATGGCGCTAAAACTACCGGTGTCACCATCGCACAAGCAGGTGCGGACTGGGCCAATAAGCAGATAGCCGACCACGGTATGACCAAGGACCAGGCTGAGGCATGGCGCATGGATTACCGCGATATACCGGCAGGTTTGAAGTTCAATAAAATATCGTGTCTGGAAATGGGCGAGCACGTAGGTGTGCGCAAATTCCCGGGCTTTATCAAGATGATCTATGACAGGCTGGAAGACGATGGCAAATTTTACATCCAGCAGGCAGGTATCCGTGCCAATCCGGGTATCCTGAAGAAAGGCCCGCACTATCAGGATCTGGTTTGGATCATGTTTATGGGTGAGTATATCTTCCCGGGTGCAGATGCGTCTACGCCACTGGGCTTCCTCATAGAGTCACTGCAGGACGCCAACTTTGAGGTGGCGCACCTGGAGAATGTGGGCATCCACTACTCGCACACCATCCACAAGTGGTACTACAACTGGATGCGCAATGAGAATTACATCATGGAGCACTACGGTCAGAAGTGGTTCCGCGTGTGGCAGCTATTCCTGCGCTGGAGCGTGGATATCGCTGCGGGTGGCAGCTCTACCTGCTGGTCTATCACCGCGCACAAAAACCTCGACAAGACCAACCGCGACAAATACATCGGGCCAAACACAGGCCTCCGCATGGACCTGACGAAGCCGATGGAATTTTACCGCGAGTACCCTAGTCCATGGAAAGATCTCTACGGCCCTGCTAAGTAAGCAGCGGCATCAACTTTTAATTGGGTTTTAGAAACAGGAGGCATCAGGCGCGAGTTTGGTGCCTCTTGCTTTTGGGGGCGAGGGACGGAGGACGAGGGGCGACGGGAAATACATTGTTTTACCGCGGAGGTGCGGAGACGCATAGGTATTGAAATCCGTAATTTGTAAATCCGTAAATACAATCCGGCTCTGCCGAAATCCGAAATCCCAAATCCGAAATCAACCTACTGCGTCTGACGCACAGTAGCCGTCAGCACCGAGCTATCGGTTGGTACAGCCACATTTACCATCATGGAAGAAGTGAGGGCGATGTTGATCTTGCCGCCTACGAAGGTCACAGCTGCTACGGAGTGGTCGCGGCCTGTTGAGACATAGTTAGCGCCGTTCGGCGTAGAGACGTACACACCCACGGTATGATAGCCATAGGTGCCAAACTGCGCATCTATCACCTGGTAGCTGCCATCAGCAGTAGGCAGGGTATCAAAAGCGAAGATGAGGTTGCTCACGTTGGAGATATTGGTAGCTGTGAAATTGGTGGTCTGTACTGTGTCATTCACTACAGCAGCAGTGCCCGACTGGTAGGAGGCCGACTGGAATGTCCAGTTATTCTCCGCACGGATCACTACTACGGTAAAGTTCTTCGTGTTGCCTGTGCCATTGGACGTGATAAGGCTGCACTGGTAGGTGCCTGGCTGTGTGTAGGTGTGGTAGGCGGTATCAGTCGTGCCACGGCCACCATCGCCCCAGATCCACAATGTAGACTTCAGCTCGCCCTGCGTACAGCTGATAAAGGTACCCTGCTGGCCCACATAGAGCGTATCCGGCACCGATCCGATACAGGTATCAGGTGGTGCTGTCTTTTTGCACGCAGTGGTAAAGCTGATAGCGGCGATCAGTAGCAGGGCAGCAGCGAGGCCAAGGCTTTTCTTCATGAGTTGTGGGTCGTTTAGACAAATATAAGGAAGTGAGTGAAATTTCTACCCTCCAAACCTCCCTGAAGGGAGGCTTAAATACAAACCAAAGCGACTTTTAAAGTCTCCCTTTAGGGAGATTTAGAGGGTGACTGTTTGGTCTACTTCCCCGTACCAAGCGCTTTCAAAGCCCTATCAGGATAATCGCTGATCAGGCCATCTGCACCGAGGTCTTTCAGCTTGCGCATCGTCTTCTCCTCATTCACCGTCCATGGTATCACTTTTATATTTAGTGCATGGCATTTGGCTACGAGCTTCTTATTGACCAGATGATACTCCGGGCTGTAGATAGCAGGAGGGAAGCCCAGCTCCGCTATATTTTTATCAAAGCCATTCAGATTGGCCACCAGCAGGGCGGTGGTGATATTGGCATCGATTTTTTTTATCTCCTGCAGCGTACGCGGGTCAAATGACTGAATGATGCAGCGTGGAATCACCTTCTTATCCGCTATCGCATCATAGAGTGTCTGCGCAAAGATATTTGGCTTCGGATTGTAGACATTGTCGCCGTCTGTGGTTGACTTGGTTTCGATGTTATAATGCACCGGTGCGAGTTTGTGCGCTTTCACATATTTCTCCACGGTATCGATCACGGCTTTCAGCAAAGGCTTATAGACAGCCATCTTCTGCTGATCCGGAAATTTCGGGTTGCCCCTCAGCCCGGCATCGTACTTCTTTATCTCCGCATACGGCATATCAAATATACGTAGCTTCTTGGCCTCCTCTGCTGTCACCGGTGTCTCGTCAGGCTTGGTCATGATCACATCATTCAGCACCGGGTCGTGAGATACTACCAGTTGCCCATCTCTCGTGACCAGCACATCCATCTCCAGTGTCGTAGCGCCGAGTTCTACAGCTTTGATAAAGGCTGGTATCGTATTCTCCGGCATCAGTCCCCGGCAGCCACGGTGCCCCTCTATGTCAAATTTTTGAGCAAAGATTGGCAAGCAGAACAACAAGGCGGCGCTGAGTAGAAAAGTAGATTTCATACCCAAATATAAGTGGAAAAATACCGGCTTCTTTTGTGTTGTTTGTAGTAAATGCTAATTATTTTAGCTTTATGGAAAAGATTCAGGCCAAGCTCGCGATACTGGCCGATGCGGCTAAGTATGATGTGTCCTGCTCCTCCAGCGGTAGCACGAGAAAGAATAAAGACAAGGGACTAGGCGATACAGGCAGTGGCATTTGCCATACTTATACGGAGGATGGTCGCTGCGTCTCACTGCTCAAAATACTCATGAGCAATATTTGCATCTATGATTGCGCCTACTGTGTCACCCGCCGGAGCAATGATATCAAGAGGACAAGCTTTAGTGTGGATGAGGTGGTAGACCTGACCATGAATTTCTATCGGAGGAACTACATCGAAGGATTATTTCTCAGCTCCGGCATCATGAAGAATGCCGACTACACTATGGAGCGTATGGTACTGATCGCAAAGAAGCTACGCACGGAGCAAAACTTTAACGGCTATATACATCTCAAATCTATACCCGGCGCCAGCCCCGACCTGATGCATGCTGCGGGCCTCTATGCCGACCGCCTCAGTATGAATATCGAGATGCCTACCAATGAAGGTCTCAGACTCCTGGCACCTGACAAGAAGCGTGAGGACATGATCGTACCCATCCGGCAGATCACAAATGAGATCACACAATACCAGGACGAGCGCAAGGTACTCCGCAAGGTGCCGACCTTCGTGCCAGCCGGGCAGAGTACGCAGGTGATCGTAGGCGCTACAGGCGAGACAGATCGCGATATAATGAAAGTCGCCTCGGCTTTCTACGATAAGTTTAAAATGAAGCGTGTGTACTACTCTGGCTATGTACCTATCAGCAATGACAACCGCCTTCCCGCACTCGGATCACAGGTGCCCCTCCTGCGCGAAAACAGGCTCTACCAGGCGGACTGGCTCCAGCGCTTCTATGGCTTTACTACAGATGAATTGCTGCCTGAGACGATACCATTCTTTGACTCAGAGATAGACCCCAAGCTGGGCTGGGCGCTGCGCAATATGTCACTCTTCCCCCTCGATATCAATAAGGCAGATAAATCCCTGCTGCTACGCGTGCCAGGTATAGGGCTCCACTCGATCAATAAGATCATAGAGGGCCGCAAATTTGGCCAGCTCACCTGGGATCACCTGAAGAAAATGGGCATCGCGATGAACCGCGCCAAACATTTCATCACCTGTGCCGGCCTCTCTGAGCCTACGCGAGACCTGACCGAGATGCAGATCAAAGGACTGATACTCGCTGGCTCGTCAGGCAAATTTCTTTTACATCAAAAGCAGCTGAGTATTTTCTGATGGACGTGCTGGTCTATGATAAAACATTTGAGGGCTTCCTCTCTGCTGTATTCTATGTTTATGAATATAAACTAACAGATGTACATATCTGCAAGGAGGCGCCGGGGACAGTTATGTTTGGTAAGACGATACACATAGATACAGACGAGGTCAAGGCAAAACGAGTGTGGGATGGTTTGACTAAAAAGCTATCACGTGAAGGATTGCAATCCATCTACCATGCCTATCTGGCGGATACGCTTCAGGAGGAGGATACCATGCTTGCCTATATTCGCCACGCGCTATCCAGTCCGCGCAATATCGAAAAGGATTATTCCAATTTTGCGGTATTGCGCCTGCAGCGCGTAGACCGCATGGTGCACCGCGAGCGGCACCGGATGAAGGCGTTCATCCGGTTTAAACTGACAAAGGATAATATCTTTTATGATGGCATAGAGCCTGATTTCAATGTGATACCGCTCATACGCGAGCATTTTGAGAAGCGCTATGCGGATCAGCAGTGGATCATCTATGACCTTCGCAGGGGCTTTGGGATCTACTACGATCTGAAAACGGTGCAGACCATCACGATCACTTTCAGTGAGGAGAGTCAGGGTGCTGATAGCGTTTTATGGATGGATCAGAATGAAGCCTTATATCAGACCTTGTGGCAGCAATATTTTAAAAGCACCAACATAGCCAGCCGAAAGAACATGAAGCTGCATATCCGTCACGTGCCAAAGCGGTATTGGAAGCACCTGACGGAAAAAAGCCCGATGTAAAACCCCGGTATTAGCCTTTTGACGAAGTCTTTTTAGACGGTCTGCCGCGTTTTTTGGCCGGAGCAGGCAGTATACGTATCTGCGGTGCCTCTTCCTGCTCGGCCAGCACTACTATGCGTACGTTTTTGTTTGGGAATAGCGCCTTGATAGTGTCTACCAGAGAGCCGTCGAGTTCATTCGTATTTGATGTGATAGTAAGAGACTTCATCGTATTGTTTTATTGTATAAATAAAAAAGCCAACCATAAAAAATATGATTGGCTCAAGTACCGCGTAGGGGAGTCGAACCCCTCTTACCTCCGTGAAAGGGAGGTGTCCTAACCGATAGACGAACGCGGCAAACTTTCGTTTCCGTGGTTGCGGAGCGCAAATGTAGAAATTTCTTTGGAATGCCATACATTTTTCTGCAAAAAAGTATTTTAGCCATCACAAAACTATCAACACTCAATGGACATCAAGACTATCGACTCGCTCAATTTCTCCGGACACAAGGCCCTGATACGCGTAGATTTCAATGTGCCTCTGGATAAGCAATACAACGTCACTGACGATAGCCGCATCCGTGCCGCTGTGCCTACCATACAGAAGATACTGAAAGATGGCGGCGCTGTAGTCCTCATGAGTCACCTGGGCCGCCCGCTAAAGAAGCTGAAAGAAGATGGTACTGTAGACTATGCCAAGCATACACTGAAAAATGTCGTGGCCCGCACCTCTGAGCTGCTGGGCGTAGAGGTCAGGTTTGCCGGTGACTGCATAGGAGAGGAGGCATTCAGTCTGTCTGCTGCACTGAAACCAGGTGAAGTGATCCTGCTGGAGAATCTCCGATTCTACAAAGAAGAAGAGAAGGGAGATGCCGGCTTTGCTGAAAAGCTGTCTAAGCATGGCGATATATATGTGAATGATGCTTTCGGTACAGCACATCGTGCACACGCCTCTACCACTATTGTGGCCAATTACTATACAGAAGATAAGAAGATGTTTGGCTACCTGATGGCAGCTGAGATCAAGAATGCAGATAAAGTAATACAGAGTGCTGAGAAGCCTTTCACTGCTATCCTCGGCGGAGCTAAAGTGTCTGACAAGATGCTCATCATAGAGAACCTGATTCCTAAGGCCGACAATATCATCATAGGTGGTGGCATGGCTTACACTTTCTTTAAAGCTCAAGGTGGTAATATCGGCAACTCTCTCGTAGAAGATGACCGCCTGGACACAGCCAAAGAAGTGCTGGCCAAAGCCGCTGCGAAAGGCTGCAAGATACTCCTGCCGGTAGACTCTATCGTAGCGGATAAATTTGCCAATGATGCAGATAGCAAAGAGGCGTATAACAATAATATCCCTGATGGCTGGATGGGCCTCGACATAGGAGAGAAGGCGATAGCAGAATTTTCTGATGTGATCAAGAACTCTAAGACCATACTCTGGAATGGTCCGATGGGTGTCTTCGAGATGGAGAAATTCCAGAAAGGTACCAAAGCTGTGGCAGAAGCCGTAGCCGCTGCTACGCAGAACGGAGCATTTAGCTTGGTAGGCGGTGGTGACTCTGTGGCCGCTGTCAATCAGTTTGGTCTCGCTGACAAGGTGAGCTATGTCTCCACCGGCGGCGGCGCATTGCTAGAATACTTTGAGGGCAAGGAACTGCCGGGCATCAAGGCTATCAGAGGCTAAGTCGGTTGTCAGTTGCCGGGTGGCAGTTGGCTGAAATACAATTTCGCAGGTGGCAGATACTACTACATTCCCCGTCGCAGATGTTGCTCTTTTCAAGAGGAACGCACTGCGCTGGGCTGCACAGTTCCAGACCGTCTGCCTGCTCGATAGCTGCGACTATCAGCTCGATAAATATTCCTCCGTAGAGTGGATACTAGCCGTAGATGCCTGGGATTTCTGCTCAGACCGCACGGATAGTTTTGAGGCACTCAAGAAATTTACCACCAATATCAGTGACAAGGTCTTCGGCTTCCTCACCTATGAGCTCAAAGATCAGGTAGAGCACCTCACCAGTGCCAATCATGATGGCATGCACTGGCCATTGATGTATTTTTGCAAGCCACGCTACATCATCGAGTGCCGTGCCGGCAAAGTGACCATCAACCGCAACTATCCCGAGGCGTTCGATCTATACGAGCGGATAATGAATATTACTAGCGGCGATTCGTCGACCGTTGACCGTCGACCGTTGACCCTTACGGCGCGCACAGCAAAGCACCAATACCTCACCAACGTCTCCCGCATTAAAGACCAGATCGTAGCCGGAGATTTCTACGAGATGAACTATTGCTGCGAGTTCTACGCAGAGCAGACAGCGATCGATCCGCTGTTAGTATTTGAGAAACTGAATGTCGCAGCCCGCGCACCGTTTAGTTCTTTCTTCAAGCTAGGCGACAAATACATGCTCTGCGCCAGCCCCGAGCGCTTCCTGAGAAAGCAAGGCAACAAGATTATCTCCCAGCCCATCAAAGGTACCACCCGCAAAGGCGCTAACACAGAAGAAGACCAACAACTAAAAGCTTCCCTCCTCCAGAGCGAAAAAGAACGCGCCGAAAACGTCATGATAGTGGACCTCGTACGCAATGACCTCGCGCATACAGCAGAGACAGGCTCCGTAAAAGTAGAAGAGCTATTCGGTATCTATGAGTTCGCTACGGTGCATCAGATGATATCGACTGTCACCGCCACAGTGGGAGAGGAGGTGCATCCCGTAGATATCATCCGCCACGCTTTCCCCATGGGCAGCATGACAGGTGCGCCAAAGGTAGAAGTAATGAAAAACATCGAGGCGTATGAGGACCAGCGCCGTGGACTATACTCGGGAAGCGTCGGCTATTTCACCCCTGCCGGCGACTTTGACCTGAATGTCGTCATTCGCAGTATATATTATGATGTCGCTGCACAATACCTTTCTATACAGGTGGGCGGAGCCATCACCTATGACGCCGACCCACAATCAGAGTATGACGAGATGCTGCTCAAGGCCAAAGGGCTCCTTACAGCACTCGGTGCAGTGATAGGTGAGTAGCTATCTTTATTCTTTCAGAAACTTCTGGAAAATCTCTCTGTCTCCATCTTTGATGTGCAGGATGTATATACCTGCCGGCAGGGATACGACATTCATATGCAAAAGATCTCCGCTCTGGCCCGCATCCCATAGTGCCGTCCTGCCCAGCTGATCGCTGATGCTCCATTCGGCTTTATAAAATGGTAAAGACGTAGCGCAATAGAGTGCGCTGGATACAGGATTGGGGTAGATACGCTGGTGCTGCTGCTCCGTCGCAGCTATGCCGATAGAAGTGGGGATATCGAGGGTGTAAAGTTCATAGCCTGTACCTACATCATATTTTGCGCGATAGACTATACCACGGCTAGTGGCGTCCAGCCAGCTGTTTGTATTGATCGCATCCTGCATGCTGAGCCGGTTTATCTTGCGCACAGAGGCACTATCTCCGGCGGTCACGTAGAGGTCATTCAGATAGGCGCTACCATTGTAGGTGCCATAGTCAAAGTAGTAGATACTGTCGCGCCATATGCTAGGATATTTGACCCAGTTGCCCATGCCGGGAGTATAGACGGATATCTTTTCAGTGGAGAGCGTGGTGAGATCTGTAGCCCATAGGTTTTTGATGTCTATGCCCTCACCGGCTATATAGATCAGTTTATTACCCAGCCTCATATAGTGGTCAGGAAAACTACCACTGCCAGATGGATCTATGTCTTTGACCATAGCCGTACCTGCCACCGTACCGTCTGACGCCCATAGCTCGAAACCGTGTGCGCCATCCGAACCATTGAAAAACAATTTGCCACCCATAGTGTCTATAGCGCCATCGGCAAAGCCACTCGCTATGCCCGGATTCAGATCCATAAATAAAGCGGTATTAGCCGGCTGTCCATCTGTGACCCAGAGTTCCATTCCATTGGCAGTGGAGTAGCCTCCGAAGTACATTTTGCCATTGTAAACACACGGTGTGGAGAAGCCACCATCTGCGAAGCCGGGCTGCAAATCCTGATATAGTGTAGCACCACTGCCTGTGGTCACCCATGGCTCATAGCCATAGGTAGTGGTGTAGGTTTGAAAATAGACCGCGCCATTAAACTCTGTAAAGTACCTCGGGCCGCTACTGCCAAAACCCGTCTGCACGTCTGCCAGTAGCTGTGTGCCTGCAGCAGTGCCATCGCTCACCCACGGCTCCTGCCCATGCGTGCCATCATCCGCCTGAAAGTAGAGCTTGCCGAGACACTCTTTCGCATAAGCGGGAATGCTATGACCTGTGCCCGGATTGATATCAGCCAGCATGAAGGTGCCCGCAGCCGTACCATCGCTGATCCATGGTTCGCGACCATGCGTGCTGTCGTCTGCCATGAATATCAGCTTCCCCTGATAGGTGCTAATCATATCCATAGCCAGAGCGCCATTAGGCCCGGGGATGATCTCCTTGACCAGCGTGGTGCCTGCTGCTGTGCCGTCAGTGACCCAGAGCTCATTGCCAGTCACCCCATCATTGCCCCAGAAGTATATTTTGTCTCCTACACGCAGATGTGTTTGGGTGACCACGCCGTCAAAACTGCCGGGGTTTACATCCTTGATGATGACGGGAGACTGGCCACGAGTGATGAGGCTGGTGGTGAGCAGCGCGAATGCACCGACGATATTGAGGAATGTTGCTTTCATGATAAATGATATTTTGAAACCGGGCCAAAGGGCAAGCGGAATGCTCCGCTGCCTTTTGCGCTCCCGGGTTTAGTGTTTCTTAATGAGTGCTGTAAAATACATTGGTCGTATACCAGGTCTGGTCGATCTTGACGCCTGTCCAGTCTCCCGTAGCAGGGCTCGATGCGCTACCATCACCATTGGTATCTCCGCCGTGGGCGTCATCGCGTAGTGATGTGAACACTGCACTGGGATCTATGGCAAAATTTGCAGCATAGCCTGTGATCGAATACCCTGCGCCTACAGGAAGCTTGATAGTAACATTAGGGCCTACACTGAAGAGCTGGCCGGACCCACCGGCGCCGAGTCCTTGAGAAAGGACATATGGCACTTCATCTTCGTTGTAGGTCACGGTCTTGCCTGCCAGTCCGTACGACCATACATAAATGCCATTATATTGATTGGTCTGGGATGGGTCTGCGGGATTGTGGTAGATGTTGCTAGGATCCATCGCATAGTAGCTCGCTATGTATATAGGTATCGCATTATCATAGAAAATATTATTGGTCAGTACGCTCACACTTGGGTCCTTCATATCAGATCCTGCAAAGGCCGCCTTATAATCATGGTTGTCACCATAAGTATGCGCAAAGGTACAGTGGTCAAAAGTGAAGTCATGAATATTGCCTGTACCTGTGTTGGCTATCACTACATTGCCACCGGCACCCCCACCATAGAGAAACTGGCAGTACCTGAAGAGCGAACCGTGCTGATCGCCGCGCATATTGATGTAGCCCCAGTCGCCCTTGGCTGGCGTGGTAGCCGAGCCGTCACCATTATTGTCTCCGCAGAAGTTGTCATCCTTGTAGGACGTAAACACGATAGGATTGCCCGCTGTGGCATCGGCTGTGACTTTGGCATATATCTCCATGCCGCAGTTGGCATCTTTGAATTTGATGATCACGCCCGGCTGTATCACCAGTGGCGCATTGACATTGATCCACGATTTGATGTAGTAGACATTTCCGGTAGTCCATGTGGTAGCAGTAGAGATATTGCTGCTGATCTCTATCACATTGCAGCTACCGCCATTATTGCCGCCGCCCGGCGCTACTGTGACATCGGCACCATATGACACACCTGCCGTATTTTTGGCGTATGCGCGCAGGTGATAGGTATACCCGGCATAGAACGGAGCTATCTGTGTGCTGAAGGGGCCCGTGCCGCTGCCGATCGGTATCACTACACTGCTGCTATTATCTATAGCAGGATTAGCAGCGAGGCCTGCCACTACACCGCGGTCTGTCACTGCGCTGCCGCCCTGGTCTGTTACAGTGCCGCCACAGGTATAGGTGCTGTCATTCACGCGGATAGGAGCAGCCGTAGTGACTTGGGGCAGCGGAGAGCTATGGTCTTGGTGACAGCCGGTCAGGGCCATCATGCCGGTCATAAGGATAAAGATTACTTTTTTCATGAGCTTGGTTTTTGCTTTGTAATGGTTGCGATTGTTGATGCAAAGGTCCACAGACGCGGCGGGGCATTCAATCCTGAAAAACAGGATATTTCATACCGGCCTGATAAAATCATGGAAAAAGGGGATACGCTGGTATTTGATACTTCCGTTCATTTGCAATGCCGTAAATTCAAGTGATGAGAAAAACGCTTTTGATATTATTCGCCATACTGCTGCTCCACTCTATGGGTGCTCACGCCCAGACCAGAGCACTGGACAGTATCAAGGCAGCTATCGATAAACATCCGCAGCGTGATACTACGCGCCTCAATATGCTGGTGGACTATGTACTGAGCGCCGTAAATGTCAACACCTCTCAGGCGCTGCCCCTGATGCAGGAGGTAGTCTCTATCAGCAAGGAACTGAATAATATACGTGGTATAGAGATAGGGTACATTTACCTCCAGCTATACTACTCTGACCGTGGGGATTTTGCAATGTCAGATCTCTATGCAGATACTGCGGCCTACTACCTGGAGCGGGATACCAATCATTTCGCAAGAGTAAATCTGGGCTACCTGCTCAATAACCTGGGTGGTGATAACCTGAAGCTCGGCGACTATCAGAAGGCGATAGATAACTATACGAAGGCTGCGGAGATACTGGAGAGGGACCAGGCCGCAGCTTTGCCCTCGGTATATGAGGGGAAGGCCGTAGTCTATCAGGAGTTGAAACAAATAGACAAGGCTATAGAATATCATGCAAAGGCAATAGCAGCAGCTGAGCGGTCTGGAGATAAAGTTTCGCTGGCCAGACGATATATGAACTATGCAGAGCTGCTGGCTAAGCAGAAAAGATACGCCGAGGCAGAGGGAGTCTTAAAAACATCTCAGCCACTGCTGGAGCAGACAAAAGACCCTATAGCGCAAGCTGTATTCTACCAGATCAGGGGTAGTATTTATCAGCATGACAAGAAATACCAGCAGGCGATAGCTGACTTCCGGGCATCGTATCAGATCGGTCTGGACAATGATGACAAATACCAGCAGATAGCACTGCTGGACCCACTGATCAGATCGCTGCTCGATGCCGGCAAAGTGACAGAGGCAAAACAGATGAATGATACACTGCTGGAAAAGGCTACACGCTACCAGATGAATTTTGGCCTGCTGAATGCTTACAGCAATGCCGCAAGGTGGTATCTGCTAAATAATGATCCTGCGACAGCTTACAAGTTTCTGGAGCTGAAGATGCAGCTCTCCGATAGTATCTCGTCAGATGAGATGAAGAAAAAGATAGCGCTCACAGAGACGCGCTACAGAGTGGCCGGCAAAGACCGCGAGATACAAGCCCTGCAGGCAGAGAAAGAAATACGCGACCTCCAGCTACGGCAGAAGAGTGTGCTCAACTATATCCTGGTAGGCGGCTTTGTAGCACTGCTGATCATCGGTACCCTGATCTACCGTACCTACCGCCAGACACAGAAACTGCAACAGCGGCGCATCAGCGAACTGGAAACAGAGAAACAACTAGCAGCTACAGAGGCGATCATAGAGGGCGAGGAAAAGGAGCGCAGCCGCCTGGCGCAAGACCTGCATGATGGCCTCGGAGGCATGCTATCCGGTATCAAATACTCACTGAATAATATGAAAGAAAACCTGATCATGACTCCTGCCAATGCGCAGGCATTTGAGCATAGCATCGGCATGCTGGATCACTCCATCAGCGAGATGCGCCGCGTAGCGCATAACCTGATGCCGGAAAATCTTTTGAAGTTTGGGCTGGATGCTGCTATGCGTGACTTCTGTAGTGAGATGCAGCTGAATGGTATGCTGCACGTACACTACCAGAGCCTGGGGCTGAAAGACAAAGCCATAGATCAGGGCCTGTCCGTCACAGTCTACAGGGTGGCGCAGGAGCTGCTCACAAACGTAGCTAAGCATGCAGGCGCTACGCAGGCCATGGTACAGATAGCGGCTACCGACAGGCAGCTCACCATCACTGTGGAAGATGACGGCAAAGGCCTGAGAGAAGATGCCATCCGGTCATCGCCCGGCATAGGCTGGAAAAATATCACATCCCGCGTGCAATACCACAAGGGCACGATCAACGTACAGTCTCAAGGAAAAGGAACGTCTGTGTTTATTGAATTTCCGGTGGCATGAGGACAAAAGTGTTTATAGTAGATGATCACTTTATGGTGATAGAGGGCATCAAGACCATGCTGCAGGATCAGGAAGGAATAGATATGATGGGCCACGCCTACAATGCCGAGGCCTGCCTGACCTACCTGCAGCACCACCAGCCGGACGTGATCCTGATGGATATCAACCTCGGTGGCATGAGCGGTATAGACCTGTGCAAACTGGTGGTAGAAAAATATGCATCTGTACGCATCATCGGCCTTAGCAGCTATAATCAGCTCAGCTTTATCAGCAAAATGCTGAGCAGCGGGGCTATGGGGTATGTGCTGAAAAATGCCACCAGGCAAGAGATACTCGCTGCCATAGAGACAGTGCTGCAGGGCAAGCAATACCTCAGCATGGAGGCCTCAGAGATGATCAAAAATAATACTGCAGATGAGAGGCCGGTACTGACCCGCCGTGAGGCAGAGGTGCTAAAGCTGATAGCCGATGGGCTGACCAATGCTGAGATGGCCACACAGCTTTTTGTGAGCCCTACTACCATAGATACGCACAGGAAGCATCTGCTGGAGAAGTTTAACGCGCGCAATACTGCCATCCTGATCAGGAGGGCTATCGATCTGCATTTCGTATAGCTATCTCAGCTTACTCCGCCACCAGCAGGTAGTAGTTCTTCTTTCCTTTCTGTGCTATCAGGTATTTGCCGTTGAGCAGATCGTTGGTTGTTACTTTGGATTCCAGTGTCACCTTCGCCTTGTTGATGCTTACCGCATTTTCTTGCAGGCTGCGGCGCGCTTCACCCTTTGATGGGAATACTTTGGCAGATTCAGACAGCAGCTGCAATACGTCCAGCCCTTCTTGCAGTTGCGCCTTAGCTACCGCAAAAGTAGGAACGCCCTCAAATACATCCAGGATATCCTGCTCACTCAGCGTCTGCAGTGCATCAGCCGTAGAGCTGCCAAAGAGTATCTCTGAGGCGGCTATCGCACGCTTCAGGTCATTTTCAGAATGCACGCGGATAGTGATGTCCTCAGCCAGTGCCTTTTGCAGCTTCCGCAAATGCGGTTCTGCTTTGTGCGCTTCTTCTATTGCTTCTATCTCTTCCTTGCTCTTCAGGGTGAATATGCGGATGTAGTTCGCCGCATCCTCGTCCGAGGCATTCAGCCAAAACTGATAGAACTTATACGGCGATGTCCTGGCCGGGTCCAGCCAGATATTGCCACTCGCAGTCTTGCCAAATTTAGTGCCGTCGGCCTTGCGGATCAGCTTTGTAGTGAGCGCGTATGCCTCACCGCCATCCTTGCGGCGGATCAGCTCCGTACCGGTCACGATATTGCCCCACTGGTCTGAGCCGCCCAGTTGTAGCATCACGCCGTGGTTCTTCCACAGGTAGTAGAAGTCATAACCCTGCACGAGCTGGTAGGTAAACTCCGTAAAGGACATACCATTCTCCAGCCTGTTTTGCACGGAGTCCTTGGCCATCATATAGTTCACCGTGATGTGCTTGCCCACATCACGGATAAAGTCGAGAAAGGTAAAGCTCTTGAACCAGTCATAGTTATTGACCAGCTCTGCAGCATTCTCTCCCTCACCAAAGTTGAGAAACTTCTCCAGCTGCTTCTTCTGGCAGGCTATGTTATGGTTCAGTACTTCTTCATTCAGCAGGTTGCGCTCTTCATTTTTGCCTGATGGATCTCCCACCATGCCTGTCGCGCCGCCTATCAGTGCTATCGGCTTGTGCCCGGCCTTTTGGAGATGTAGCAGGTTCATGATCTGCACCAGGTTGCCCACACCGAGGCTGTCTGCCGTAGGGTCAAATCCTATATAGCCCTTCACCATACCCTTATTCAGCAGTTCCTCAGTGCCGGGCATGATGTCCTGCAGCATACCCCTCCATTTCAGCTCATCTACAAATCCCATAGTCAGTTTACTCCGTTTATTGTTTATCAGTATTTTACAAGACACCTTTTGTAATATCGTAAGCCGCTGGCACGCCACACGTCATTTATGTATGCTAAATCATGCACAGTAAAAGTCCGGTGGAGATAACGCAGAGGCTATTTGCAGGGCTAAAATATACTTTCGTTTTGAAATAATTATACGGATGCACTTTCTTTCTCACTACTATGTGGACCGGCATAAAGCAGATCCCTACCGGGTAGTGGGAGCGGTTTTGCCCGATATATCGCCCGGTTTCACCAGAACATATAACGCAGTCATCCGTAAAAATGACTGGACGGTGAAACATGAATCAGCCCTGATCCATCAGGGGGTGCTCCGGCACTACGAGGTGGATATGCAGTTTCACGGCTCGGATGTCTTTGGCGAGGCTGTGGCGCAAGCGTTGGAGGCACTGATCGGGAGCGGTTTGGATCGTGATAAGTACCGACTGTCCTTTATAGCGCACATAGCCGTAGAGCTGATGCTGGACAGGCAACTGATAGGTGCGGACCCCGGTCTTGTAAATGTGTATTATGACTTGTTGGAGTCAGTAGAAAGAGATAAATTGGGCGTATATTTAAACTGTATCATGCCTGACACTCAGGGTGCAAGGACCTTGCAGGCATTTGACCGGTTTATGGAGATTAAATTCCTGCAGTACTTTGACCGGACAGACGGCGCTGCAGAGGGGATCGTGAGAACGACAAAAAGGGCCATAGGCGTAGATTTCACAGAGGAGGACCGTGCAAAATTACTCGGTGCCCTCCGCAATATAGAAGGTGAAATGCGTTATAGGTGGCATAAACTACTGGAAGTAAAATAATGAGGAAAAGAACCCAGAATCCCGGCATGAGGAAACTACTATACGGACTATGTTTTTTACTGGCAGGCTCACAGGCTTTTGCACAGGGTGAGATCAGAAAGTACACCAATGACTTTCTCAATATCGGTGTCGGCGCCCGTGGTCTCGGCATGGGCAATGCCCAGGCCGCTTCTACAGAGGATGTCTACTCCGGCTACTACAATCCCGCCGGCCTGGCCAATATACCCAACACCTTTCAGGTATCCCTGATGCACTCAGAGTACTTTGCCGGTATAGCTAAGTATGACTATGGCGCCTTTGCCGTGCCTGTGAATGATCACAAGCGCGTCCTCGGCTTTTCTTTCTTCCGCTTTGGCGTGGACGATATCCCCAATACACTCTTTCTGATCGGCCCGGATGGTACGATAGACTATAGCAAGATCACCAAGTTCTCTACGGCAGATTATGCTTTTATGCTGCACTATGCACAGAAGTTTGACAAAGTCCCCGGCCTCTCAGTGGGAGGTACCGCCAAAGTGATCTACCGCTCCGTAGGCCCTTTTGGCAGTGCTACAGGATTTGGTATAGACCTCGGCCTGCAGTACCGCAAGAAAGGCTGGAGGGCCGGTGTCATGCTTCGTGATATCACGACTACCTTTGATGCCTGGTCTTTCAAGTTTAATAATGACCAAAAGCAGGCGCTACTGTCAAACAATAACGAACTCCCCCAAAACTCTATAGAGTATGCAGCACCCACTATCAATGTGGCAGGAGCGTACGAGTTTAATGTGAAAGACAAATTCTTTGTGATGCCTGAGGTAGACCTGATCCTGACTACAGACGGTCGCAGGAATGTGCTCGTACCAGGCAAGCCTATCAGTATGGACCTGGCCGCCGGCCTGGAGCTAAACTATGCCCGCATAGGCTATATCCGTGTAGGCGTATCAAATATACAGCGCTACTATGCAGAGAATGGCAAGCATAACTACAGCGTATCTCCGAGCATCGGTGCCGGCGTGCGGATCAAGGTGATAGCCATAGACTATACCCTGACCAATCTGACAGCCATACAGGGCTCGTCTCAGAATAACGGCCTGTACTCTCACGTCATATCGCTGAGATTAGATATAAATATCAAAAAGAAAACGCCGGAAGTGACCGTGCAATAAGAAGCCTATGCGCAAATTTTACATCACACTCCTCTGCCTCTGTCTCGGCCTCATAGCCAGCGCCCAGCACATAGGGCCATATGGCAATGAATGGATAGACTACACGCCAGGCCACATGTACTACAAGGTCAAGGTAATAGCCAAGACGGATAGTATCTATAGGATACCGTATACTACGCTCAATAACTATATACCTAATCTAGGTGCCATCAATCTCAATGATTTTGCACTATACCATAATGGTGCTCAAGTGCCTATCTATATCGCTACCAATAGTAGTGGTGCCCTGGATAGCAGCAGCTATATAGAGTTTTATGGCAGGCGAAACTATGGTGATGTGGACTCCGTGCTCTATCCGCAGCCGGGCCTGCAGCCGCACACGATGTACAGCCTTTTTAGCGATACTTCCATCTACTACCTGACTACAAAAACCGGCGGCGGCAACAGGCGCTTTCAGTTTATCAATAACGACACGGCGGCTATACCTTCGCTCACTGCCGAGCAAAATTTTATCCATCCGTTTTATTGGTTTTATGGTCCTAATCAGATCATAGCTCCGGGATCAGGTGGCAGCTTTGTACCTGGTACACCATACGGATATCCCGAACTTCTTTCTAAATCTATCTATGATATGGATGAAGCGTGGGGAGGAGGGCCCGTAAATAATGGTCCAGCCCAGACGCTTAATATAGCTTGCCCTGCCGTGGATACTTTTGGCCCGCCTGCTATAGTCACAGGCACTTTATTCACTCGATCATACGAGCAGCATTGCTTTACTGTCAAATGGAATGGAGCTATTATAGCTAATTTTACATTTGATAATTCTTCAGGAGGTTTTAGTCACCATCATTTTGCAGATACGATGCCTGCGAGTGCTGTCAGGGCTACTAATGCCGTGCCTTTTCAGGAAGGCTGCGGCAGCAGTACAAAGTCTAATTACCTTACCCACATATTTGTATACTATCCGCGAAAATATGATTTTGGCGGAGCCAGCCGGTTCTTCTGGCGAATGGCTGCAGGCGCAGGGCCGAGGTACGTGCGCATCAATAATGTGGTAACCAATGCCGCACAGCCATTGCTGTATGATATTACTAATGGGTATATCATACGTAGTACAGATGCACCTGCGGTTTTGCCCAAAAAGTTTGTCCTGCCTGCCGCCGTAGGTGAGCGTGAGTTGTATTTCCGCACAGATGCGGCGACGTCATATGCTGCCATATCCCGTATGGATACCATTACCTTTCAGGATTACACGCAGCTACAGAGTGAATATGTCATTGTGACCCACACCTCGCTGAGGCATGATAGCTCAGGGGTGGACCGGGTACAGGATTACAAAAATTATCGATCCGGTAAATTTACCACCGAGATATACGATATAGACCAGATCATTAATCAATTTGGCTACGGAGTACAAAAGACTCCACTCGCTACGCGAAACTTTATAGAATATGCTACTGATAAATGGTCTCGTAAGCCGGGTTATGTATTTCTGGTAGGCAAGGGCCGGGAGTATGATGATGTCCGTACCCTGGCATACGCATATGATAGGGATCTTATTACTCCATTCGGAGAGGGGCCATCAGATATTCTGCTGGCTTGCCGCAGAGGTAGTGACCATCCACTAGTGGCAGTAGGTCGGCTGGCAGCTACCCAGCCATCTGACGTGACGCACTATCTGGACAAAGTACGCCTCTATGAATCTGTACAGGCCAGGGCAGGCGACCCCTATCAGACCAAGGATGAAAAGCTGTGGATGAAGCACAACATGCACTTCTCCGGTGGGTCAGATTTCTATGAGCAGCAGGCCTTCGCTTCTTATCTCGCGGACTATGCCAATTTGGCTGCCGATACCCTATGGGGCGCGCGTACGCAGACCATTTACAAGACTACCTCACAGCCTATTGACAATTCTTCTGCAGATATGATCCGCTCAAGTATCGATAGTGGCGTATCTCTGATGACCTTTTTTGGCCATGCCGCAGGTACAGCTTTTGATATCAGTGTAGACAATCCTGTCAACTGGACCAATTACGGCAAACTACCGGTCATATATTCCAATGGCTGCCAATCGGGAGATATCTCTGATATAGGATATAAGGGTACCACTGCTTATATACCCACCTTTAGCCAGAGTTCCGTATTGACGCCGGGCAAGTGCGCTGTAGCATTCACCGCTACCGCGAAGCTCTCTACCTCTTTGGAGCTATATGAGTATGGCCTCTATGTCTACCAATACCTGACCCGCAATGGCTACACTATGCCGTGGGGCAAGGCGCTGCAATATGCCCAGGACTCTATGTCTGTCAATTTTAATGGTGAAGATCTGGCTATGCTGGTAGCCAATGAGATGACCCTGCACGGAGATCCGGCGCTGACGCTGAATCAGTATCCTAAGCCAGACTATGAGATAAACCAGAACTCACTCTACTTTGACCCGCCGGTAGTCAATGCCAATACTGACACTTTTAGCGCGAAGGTCATCGTAACCAATCTTGGTAAAGCTATACGTGATTCTATCCAGATCAAAGTGACGAGAACCTATCCAACGCCATCGCGCCCGCTACCAGATACTACGCTCGTATACATCTGGAAGGTCAGGGCGCCATATTATATGGATACCTTTAGTATCCGTATCCCTACTTTCCCTACACTCACCACCGGCTATGGCCAAAACACTTTCACCGTCTATGTAGAAAATGAGATGCGTATAGATGAGATGTCTGAGACCAATAATGGTAGCAACCTCAACTTTGGTTTTGCCATACAGTCCGATGATATTATCCCAGTCTATCCGTATGAGTATGCCATAGTGCCCAATCAGAATGTGACCCTCAAGGCATCTACGGTAGACCCATTTGCCGCACCACGCAATTATAAGATACAGATAGATACCGCTGAGACCTTCCGCCATCCTATAGCGCAGGCTAGTATCTACCAGGGTGGTGGCGTGCTACACTGGCGTGTGCCTTTCCAGTTCCGGGATAGTACCGTCTATTACTGGCGCGTGAGCCGCGATTCGATCAATGATACCCTGAGCTACAAATGGCACTACAGCTCATTTGTATATATCCAGAATGAATACCCCGGCTGGAACCAGTCCCACTACTATCAGTATGGCCACGACAACTATCAGGACAATGTTTACCTCGGCACAGACCGCGAGTTTAAGTTTGTGAAGAACATCAATAATCTGCATGTCCTTTCTGCATGGGCATTTGAGGCGGGAGGCGGTCCCATACCAGCTGCTCAGATCAGGTGGGACTATAACAGTGTCACTCAATACAGATACAATACGGGAGGTTGTGGTTTTGCCTATGGCAACGGAAACAGTGGTGGCCTGACATTTGCAGTCATAGACACACTTACCGGCCAGCCGTGGCAGAGTTTCCAGTCTACTATAGGCAACGTAGGTGACAAGTATGGGAACTATCAGTGTACCAATAACCACACTTACGCGATCAATGGTTTTGACTTTAATATCCAGGGCGCCGTACAGACGCCTTCCACTGGTGCTACTTGGCCCATCACTATAGCCAGGTTTATAGATTCTATACCCAATGGATCTATCATCGTCATGTACTCTGTCAATCAACCCAACTGGACAGGTATGGATACCGGCCTCGTCAATAAGCTGGTTTCTATCGGAGCTACCGGCGTGCGCCTGTTGAAGTCCGGCGCGCACCCGCCTGCTCCATACATATTTTTTACAGTCAAAGGTGACCCTTCAAAGAGTGCACAGAAAATTGGTGTCAACTATCAAAGTGCTGCAGAGGAAGACTATAACTACGGCGTACTCTGGCCGCGCGGTAGCTTTACCTCCCCGCTCATAGGGCCAGCGCTGGATTGGGGCTCCTTCCACTGGCGGCACAATGCACAAGAGAACCCTACCAATGACCACCAGACGGTAGATATCATCGGTGTCAATAATAACGGCCTCTCTACCCGCCTCTATACCACAGATGCACTGGATACGGCTATCAACTTTATCAATGCCCAGCAGTTTCCATTCATCCGCCTCAAACTGAATACGGATGACTCCATAAGGCATACCCCGGCACAGCTATACTACTGGCGTGTGCTCTACAAGAAAGTGCCTGAGGCAGCTATCAATCCGAATGCTCACTTTGTGATGAATAAGGACACCTTCAATACAGGAGATAGCCTGAAGCTGGAGCTGGCACTCGAGAATGTATCTGAAGTGTCTATGGACAGCATGCGTACCAGCTATACGCTCAGGGGGCCGGGTGGCACTATACCACCGATAGTGGTCAAGAGCGACTCCCTGCGTGCCTTCGATACACAGATACTAAAGTTCATCTATCCTATGAGTGACTCGCGTCTGCCGGGACGGGATCAACTCACCATAGAGGCCAACCCAGTCGATGCCCTGCACCAGCCGGAGCAGTACCACTTCAATAACTACGCGATCATAAATAACATCAGCAGTATCTCAGACAAGATCAACCCGCTGCTCGATGTCACCTTTGACGGGCGGCGCATCATGAATAATGATCTGGTATCGGCCAAGCCGGAGATACTCATCCAGATGCGGGATGAGAATAAAACACTGGCGCTGAATGATACCTCACTGGCGCAGGTGTATATCCGCTACCCCGGCCAGACCATACCTACGCTGATCAACTATGACAATAACATACTGAGCTTCTATCCGGCGACTGGTAATATATCGAAGAATAATACTGCCAAGATCGCATTCAAACCCGCCTTTACCATAGACGGAGTGTATGACCTGCTGGTACGTGACAAGGATCGCAGCGGCAACTTCTCCAGCAACTCTGCCAGCGGCCGCTATGAGGGCACTAGCATCAATGGTGTATACTACGATTACAAGATATCATTCAACGTGATCACCAGGTCTATGATCAGCAATGTGCTGAACTATCCTAATCCATTCACTACACGTACGCAGTTCATCTTTACCCTCACGGGTAGCGAGGTGCCTGAGTATATGAAGATACAGATCATGACCATCACAGGTCACGTGGTGAAAGAGATACAGCGTGCCGAGCTGGGCAATATTCATATAGGCGTCAATAGGACTGACTACTGGTGGGATGGCCGCGATGAGTTTGGAGATAAGCTGGCAAACGGCGTTTACTTCTATCGCGTTATTACCAAGATAGATGACAAGAACGCTGACCACATGAGTAGCTCACAGTACGGTCAGTTCTTCAATAATACCAATATAGACCAGTATTTCAAACATGGCTTTGGCAAGCTGGTCATACTCAGGTAAAACACAATATTGATAAAGGATGGACAGGGATCAGAGATGGTCCCTGTTTTATTTTGTCGTAAGGCTGTCGAGTATAGCTGCCAGGCGGCCTGTCAGGTTCCGGCGGCTATACTGCTCTTTGCCCGCTGCGGGTACGGAGGTGCCACCGCTGCGCCATACGTTGTATTCACGCAGTAGTGTCTCTTTCATTCTTTCTTTCTCTGCGTAGGCGTGTATTGTGCCGGCATGAGCCGCAGAGACGATCAGGGCAGCATCGCAGTCTGCCGGTCCTACCAGCACTACCGGCCTGCCGGCACCGATATACTCAAATATCTTACCCGTGATGATCAGTTTATTATTGGCTACATCCGGTATCACAGAGAGCAGGAGAGAGGCGGTCTGCATGCGGCGTATAGCCTCGCGGTGTGGTACAAATGATTTGAATACCGTGCAGTCACTGATGCCGGCATTTCCTATGCCCTGGCTCACAGCGGCATCCGCCTTGCCCGTCACCTCCAGCTCAAAGTCTCTGCTGAAACCGGCATCTGCCATGCGCATCTCGGCTATAGCCTCCCATAGTGCAGGTACATTCTGATTGGAGAATAGATTGCCTACGTACCGCATACGAAACTTATCGCGCTCCGGTGTCAGTCCCTCGGCAAAATCCTCTTCATCATAGCCATTGGTGATGACCTGCATCTTGCCCGTATACTCACGCGGGAATACGGTCTTCATACCGTCTCCTATTACAGTAGCTACATCACAGTCGCGCAGTACAGATGCCTCATAGGCCTTGTCTTTTGCGATAGATGCTTTGGTAAATGGCAGGTATTGATTGTTGAATATCTCAGTCCACGGATCGCGAAAGTCTGCCAGCCATGGCAGGCCATAGCGTTGCTTGAGCTCCTGGCCTATCAGGTGGGTGCTATGTGGTGGGCCGGTAGTGATGATCGCATCTATCTTGCCGGCAGCTATCAGCCCGGCGGCCTTTTTTACGGCGTATGGTTTCCATCCCCGGCGTGCATCCGGCAGGAAGAAGTTGGCCCGGATATAGGCAGATACGCGCTGGAATAGAGAGGGGTCAGATGCTGTAGCCACTGCCAGCGGCACTGCCTTGCCCTTTTGGCCACGCAGCAGATTGTAGATCTCAAATGGCTCGAAGGTCTTGGTGCGATAGACCTCTATCCCCTCGGGCACTTGCGACTGAAGGGACTCATCTGTGTAGGGATAGCTGCCATTCTCCACCGTCAGTATCACCGGCTCCCAGCCATAGCTGCGCAGGTATTTGGCAAACTTCAGAAAGCGCTGCACTGCTACGCCACCTGCGGGTACCCAGTAGTACGTGATGATGAGTACTCTCTTCATGCCAGCTATTGCTTATACAGCGTGAGGCAGGTCATCGCTGCCTTGTTTCTTATTTCTAAACTCAAAGAAGAGGCCGCCTGCAAATAGTACGAGTATCAGCGCAGATACAGCATAAGCCACCTTCTCACCGGTGAAGTAAGAAGCCGGCTCAAACACCATCTCTACCTTGTGGCTGCCGGCTGGCAGTACCGCTGCGCGGAGCACATAGTCTGCGCGTACCAGCGGCACTTCTTTGCCATCTACAGTAGCCTTCCAGCCCGGCTGGTAGTATATCTCTGAGAATACGGCCAGCTGTGGCTGCGGAGCCGTGTAGGTGTACACAAGATGGTTTGGCTCATAGCTATTCAGCGTGATCGCAGATGCAGAGTCCTTGCCAGAGCTAAAGCCCTGCAGCTCGTTTGTAAATTTCTTGTCTACAAAGGCTGTCTGCTTTGGGTCAAAGTTGTCCAGCGCTTTGATCTCTTCATCGGCATTGTTTACCAGCTGTACTTTATCTACAAACCAGGCATTGCCGCAGGCACCCGGATTCTGAGCTGCCACGGGCTGGCCACCCGCGCCTTTTTGTATCACATATCTGGTGTTGAGCATGTTGAGCACTGCCATGTTGCCCTTGCTGATCTGATTTTCTATCAGCTCCTGGTAGCGGCGCAGTTTGGCAGCATGATAGCCACCTATAGACTTGTGATGGTAGGAGGTAGAGGCATCATTAAAGGAGTTGACCGTTGTATTGAATACTCGGAAGTCCGGTGTCTTGTCCTCAGCTATCTGCTTATCAGCAGGGCTCTCTGCAAATCGGCTCTGCTGCTCATTCTTCTCAGTAAACATATCGCTATTGATGAAGCGCTTGCCTACAGTGATATAGTCTGCGAGGCAGATCACGAGGATGGCAGCTATAGCTATATTCTTGTTAATCTTCTCCTGCACCAGCGCCCATATCACACCCGCACCTATCAGGATGATAAAGAGAGAGCGGAAGGCATCACTGCGCAGCAGGTCGCGACGGTCTTCTTTCAGGAATGGGAGGATATCTGCCGGCAGGCTCTTGTCTCCGGGACCGGAGAAGCCAAGGAGTGATCCGCCAAAGAGTGCAAATATCAGGCAGATACCGGCTGTGATACCGGTAGCTATATAGATACCGGTCAGCGCGCGCTCTTTGCTTACTTCCTTATTGATCAGCTTCTGCGCTGTGAGCAGGGCTAGCAGCGGTATAGTGAGCTGGCAGATGATGAGTGACATGGTCACTGTACGAAACTTATTATAGCCCGGGAAGAAATCAAAGAAGGCATTATTGAACCATGCCAGGTGATAGCCAAAGGAAAGCATCACGGCCAGCAGCGTGGCTATGCCCAGCCACCATTTGAATGGGCCATCTACTATGATCAGCCCCAGCACAAATATAAAGATCATAAAGGCGCCCATATATGATGGCCCGGAGGTAAACGGCTGGTCGCCCCAGTAGGTAGGCAGGTAGCGGGTCTGCCCGCGTATAGCCTGCACTGTTTTGGCGTCCTCATCCAGCAGCTGCTGTGACGAGCCTCCCATAAAGTTTGGTATCAGCAGGTTAAATGCCTCAGACTTGGTATAACTATAGCTGAAGGCATAGTCGCGATCCAGGCCGCCTTTAGATTGTGTATTGCTGGTCAGGTCAGATTTGCCACGTATAGTAGAGTTGCCATACTCATAGGTGGTCCACAGCAGGCTGAGGTTAGACAGTACGCCCAGTCCCGCGCATGCACCAAAGATGCCAAATGCCAGTACATAGTGCTTGATGTCTTTCTCCACCACGGAGAATATGAGGAATACTACACCTGCTATCAGTAGCGTGAGGAAGAGGTAATAAGCTATCTGTACGTGGTTGGCACTGATCAGCATGGAGAAGCTCAGTGCACTCACGGCAGCGCCCAGTATATACTTTCGGCGCCAGAGCAGCATAAAACCAGCGACTACGTATGGCAGCAGGGCTATGGCATGCATCTTGGTGTTGTGGCCGGCCTCCAGTATGATCAGGTTATACGATGCCAGGCTATAGCCTACTGCACCCGCTATGGCCAGCCATGGATTGACACTCAGTACCAGCAGGAGGATATAGAAGCCCAGGCTGGCTATGAAGAGGTAGCCTGTAAACTCGGGCAGTCCGATACCGAGCGCTTTCTCCACATACTGCACCAGGTTGCCATTGTAGTATGTAGAGATCTGAAAGGCCGGCATACCGCCAAACATAGAGTTGGTCCACAGCGGCTCCGTATGATGTGTATCGCGAAAATCCTTTATCTCCTTTGACATGCCTTCAAACTGGTTGATATCTCCCTGTGGCAGCACCTTGGTATCCAGCACCATCGGGCCGAAGAAGATCAGCGTGATCACGATGAACGTGACCAGTGCTGCGATGTACGGCACATATTTCATAAAAGGGGAGGGAGCGCCGGATGAGGCAGGCTTTGCAGATTTGGTTCTTATCTCAGGTTTGGTCTTTGCCATGGTATATGGATTGGTCAGTGGTAAAAATAAAATTTATTGGATAATGCGCCTGCCGCATTTCATATGCCACATCGGAAAAACGCACTCCTTTGCTTTTATTGTCAACTTGTTAACGGCTTATGTTTACTTAACAACTACGCCGTATCATTTAATTTCTACATTTACTCCGGCAATAGCCGGGAGATAAGATATGGAAAGTGACACGGTACTCGTGACAGGCGCCTGCGGGCAGATAGGGACGGAGCTGGTCCTCGCACTACGCAAGATATACAAGAACGTCATCGCCTCTGACCTCAAGGATGCGAGCGGAGAGCTGGCCGAAGGCCCTTTTGAGCGGCTGGATGTGCTGCACAAGCCGGGCCTGCATGACGTAGTGCGCAAGCACAAGGTGACTCAGATCTACCACCTGGCCGCTATACTTTCTGCTACGGGAGAGAAGAATCCCGAGTTTGCATGGCGGGTCAATATGAAGGGCCTGCGCAATATCCTGGACGTGAGTGTAGAGGATGGATTGTCAAAGGTGTTTTATCCATCTACTATCGCAGTCTTCGGGCCTACCACACCCCGCGTGCACACCCCGCAGTATACTGTGATGGAGCCCAATACGATCTACGGGATCAGCAAGCAGGCCGGCGAGCGCTGGGCAGACTACTATTTTCAGAAAAAGGGCCTGGATATCCGCAGTATCCGCTATCCCGGCCTGATCAGCTACAAGACCAAAGCCGGTGGCGGCACCACTGACTACGCGGTAGATATTTACTTTGAGGCAAAAGAAAAGAAGCAATACGAGTGCTTCCTCAAAGAAAATACCGTACTCCCCATGATGTATATGCCAGATGCCATACGCGGCACCATCTCTCTCATGGAGGCCCCGGCAGAGCAGATCCGCATCCGCTCATCCTACAATTTTGCCGGTATGAGCTTTGCGCCCAAAGATGTGGCAGCAGAGATAGTCAGGCACATACCTGACTTTCAGGTCACATACCAGCCGGATTTTCGCCAGCAGATAGCGGAGTCATGGCCGGAGAGTATAGATGATAGCTATGCCCGCCAGGACTGGGGCTGGCAGCCCGAGTATGATCTGGCACGCATGACTGCTGATATGCTTGCTCACGTGTAGCGGGCAACGGTTGCGGGTTTTTCTGCCACTCCACAGGCGGTAGTGTATTACCGCCTCACACTCACCCCATTTTATTACTTCCGGTTTAGTAATTTGTAGCCCTAAAGCGCGTTTTAGAGTTTCGGTTTTGGTACGGCGTATCTACATATTGGTCCTGTTATGCATGGCTCTGGGCACAGTCCGGGCGCAGTATGCCAGCAATATCAGGCAGCGCAGCATCCCGCTGAATGTAGATACCGTGAAACTGGACAGTCTCAGCCTCATACCTCACACGCTGCTGCTCCGCGCGCCGGATGGCCAGCTGCTTGATACATCTAATTATGATGTCATCCCCTTCGCATCCCTGCTGATCTGGAAGAAGAAGCCTGCAGGGGATTCTGTGAATGCATCTTTTCGTACCTATCCCTACGCCTTTGCCAATAAGTATTTTGATAAAGACTACCGCGTCTATCAGAAAACCAACATGAACCGTACTCTGGCACCCTTTGTCTATGTGCCTGCAGAGGTCTCACCTGACAAGCTCATAGACTTCGGCTCGCTGGACTACAATGGTAACTTCTCCCGCGGCCTGTCATTTGGTAGCAATCAGAGCGTAGTGCTCAACTCGGCGTTCAACCTCCAGATGCAGGGCATGCTGGCCCGCGACCTGGAGGTCACAGCCGCTATCACCGATAATAATATCCCCATCCAGCCGGAGGGCAATACGCAGCAGGTGCAGGAGTTTGACAAGATATTCATCCAGCTGCGCAAAGGAAACCATACAGTCATCGTTGGTGACTTTGACATGTACTCTCCGCCTGATCATTTTCTCTCATATACCAAGAAGGCGCAAGGCGGGGGCTACAATGGCCTCTATGACCTCAAGAAATATGGTACGCTCAAGGCACACGTGGCAGCTGGTATCTCCAAGGGTAAATTTGCCCGCAATACGCTCACGGTGACCGAGGGCAACCAAGGGCCCTACAAACTCCTTGGAGCTGATGGCGAGACCTACATCATCATCCTGGCCAACTCTGAGCAGGTATTCATCAACGGGCAGAAGCTCACCCGCGGCGCCAATCAGGACTACGTCATAGACTACAATCTGGGTACTGTTACTTTCACGCCCCGCCGTATCATCACTGCCGACCTGCGTATCGTAGTGGAGTTTCAGTACTCTGAGCGCAGCTACCAGCGCACCATGGCCGATGCCCGCTTTGACTGGACCTCAAAGAATAAGAAAGGCAATGTATTTTTTGATATGTACACCGAGCAGGATAGCAAAAACCAGAGCCAGCAGCAGTCTCTGGATGATAATAAAAAGGCCTTCCTCGCATCTCTGGGAGATAGTGTAGACAGGGCTTTCTACACCGGTATAGATACCGCCTCGTTTGATATCAACCGGATACTGTACGAGCGCCATGATACTGTGTACAATGTCTATATTCCAGATTCTGGTCATACAGTTGCAATCCGAGATACATTTTACGTTTATAGCACCGATTCGGTCCGGGCACGCTATTCCATCGTTTTTACCGATGTAGGTGCCGGCAATGGTACCTATATCTCTGCCCAGAATACAGCCAATGGACGTGTATTCACCTACTCACCACCGGTACTAAGTGTCGGGGCCTCTGGTGTGACCAAAATACCTACCGGCCAGTACCTGCCTATCATCAAGCTGGTGGCACCACAGATGCACCAGATGTTTACCCTCGGCGGTAGCTATACGGTCAATAAGAACAATGTGATCACTGCCGAGGCTGCCCTGAGCAATAATAATGTCAACCTCTTCTCCTCAAAGGATAAAAAGAATGATCTTGGAGGCGCCGGCACCATAGCCTACAAAGGCCAGATCGTGACGAAGAAGGCAGACTCTAATACCGTAAAGGAACGGATAGACATAGAGGCCAGCTATGAGTTTGTGCAGAATCACTTTACTCCCATACAGCGCTTCCGCAATGTCGAGTTTGCACGTGATTTCAATCTCAATACGAGTGGTGCGCAAACCTACAACGAGCACACCGGTATAGCCGGTATCACCTATACCTGGGCCGGTCTGGGCTTTGTCAACTACCGTTTCCGCACATTCATCCGCGATACGGTATACAAGGGATATGAGAATGTAGTCAGTGCACAGCTGGCCCGCAAGGGAGTCGGTTTTACTTTCTACAGCAGCTATCTCCACTCAGATGCGCTGGAGGGCAAGTCAGACTTCGTACGCCCGCGCGGCGAGCTGTCCTATCGTTTCAATGCGCTGGGTGGTATCAAAACGGGTGTTTCCTTTGATCACGAAATAAACCTTTACAAAGATCATTACACAGATACTTTCAATACAGCGCTCACGCACATCTGGCAAAACTACCGCTACTATATCGGGTCATCAGATACTACCAAGAATCAGTTTAAGGTAGAATACCTGCTCCGGACTGAGCAGCCCGCCAGCGCCCGTGGGCTGCGCCCTATCGTCAAGATAGCGCACACCATCAATGTGTCCGGCAGCATCGTCTCCCTGCGCAATCAGACCATAGACTGGACACTCACCTACCGCCGCCTGGACCTGCGCGACTCTACCCTCATAGCCGACAATCTGAAGAACTATTATCTAGGCCGGATCAACTATACAGTGACTGCGGCTAAAGGGTTGCTACGGTCCTCCACGCTCTATGAGCTCGGAGCCGGCAGCGAGCAAAAAGTGCAGCTCGTTTACCTCGTGTCACCTACCAATACCGGCGACTATATCTGGATAGGCAAAGACCCATCCAAACCTAAGCAGCTTTCAGATTTCGTACCGGCTACATACCGCACAGACACTTCCTACATCAGGTCATTTACCACCACGCCGGAGTTTTATGCGGTCAATACAACTACCTTCAACGAGGTACTGAATATCAATCCGGCAGCCCTGCTGAAAAATCCGCACGGCTTTGCCAAAGCTGTCTCTCTCTTCTCTCTCTTCTCCAGCGTGCAGCTGACCAAGAAAATCTACGCTGGCAAGGGCGTAGCCACACAGAATTATTTCAACCCATTTCCCACCAATAAGATGGATACCAATATCGTCTCGCTCACTATGAATAGCCGCAATAGCCTCTATATAAACCGTCTCAGCGCCAAGATAAGTGGCCAGATAGATTTCAACTACGCACGTAGCCGCACCCTGCTCACAGCCGGCGTGGAGAATCACCTCACCCAGACTCAAGGCGCGACGCTGAAGTGGAACATAGTGAAGCAACTCAACTTGCAGTCCAGCTATACCAATGGTACAAAAGCCAACCAAAGTGACTTTTATGCAGATCAGCAATACAGCATCAAGTACAACGAAACAAATAATGAGCTGAGTTATCTATTCCAGAGCTCTATACGACTTGCTGCTACATACTATTTTGGGTTTAAGAAAAATGATGTGTCTACCTACGGCGGCCAGAATGCGCAGATCCATCAGGTAGGCCTGGATTTTAAATTTTCCCGACATAATAAGACTACAGTCGGGACCAAAGTGTCATACTCGGCTATCAAATATAACAGTGGCTCCTATGCCAATGAACAGGCGCAGTACGCCATGCTGGATGGCCTCAAAAACGGCAACAACTTCGTCTGGAATGTGAGCTTTGAGCAGCGCCTGGCTACCAGCATCCAGCTCCTGCTCAGCTACGATGGCCGACAGACCGGTACGGATAAATCGGTCCATACAGGTCGTGCTGAGATCAGAGCAATATTTTGATTCATCTATCTCTGCGATAAAGGAGTTTTGCGTTTAGCGCTTTTGCGGTGAGGATGCTCTCAGATAGCAGCCATCCCCATAGCTGAGAAACCTGAAGTCATGGGCCAATGCATGATCATAGATGCGCTTCCAGTCATCTCCTATGAGCCCCGCTACCAGCAGCAGCAGCGTACTATCCGGCTGGTGAAAATTAGTGGCCAGTTCTCGTACTACCCGCCACTGATAGCCCGGTGCTATAAGTAGCTGCGTACGCGTGATGACACGGTCCAGACCATGCCGATGCAGATAGGAGAGGAGTGCATCAAGGGCAGCAGTCGTAGCCAATGAGCCATCCGTCTCATAGGCATCCCACTGCTGTATGGCCAGCTGAGAGGTAGCTGTATCTGGTTTGGTATGTACTTTCGCTCCGATCCAGTAGAGACTCTCCAGCGTGCGTGTAGCCGTAGTGCCTACAGCTACGATATTGCGCCCAGTAGCGATCGCATCGCGCAGCTTTTTTATCAGTGCCACTGGTACATCCAGCCACTCTGCGTGCATCTGGTGGTCAGCTATCACATCTGCCTTTACAGGTTTGAATGTCCCAGCACCCACATGCAGCGTCACAAAGTCCCAGTGTATAGACTTCGCGCGAAAGTCATCAAATATCCGTTCTGTGAAGTGAAGTCCTGCTGTAGGGGCCGCTACAGACCCCTCCACCTTGCTGTAGATGGTCTGATAGGTATCGCTGTCAGCCTTGTCTGCTTTGCGTTTGATATAGGGCGGCAGTGGCACTGCCCCTGCCAGGTATAGTATCTCCGCAAACGTCGCCTCCGTACCCCACCGCAGCTGTATCACATAGCAGTCGCTTAGCTTCTCTACTATAGAGGCTGTGATAGTGATGCCATGCTCCGGATAGCGCAGGTATAGTTCTTTCTCTTTCCACTTATCAGCCTTGCCCACCAGGCACTTCCAGTACACCTCATGCGTCTGCATCATGCCCGTAGTGATATCTGCATACCGCTCATCAGGCTCCAGGCAGAAGACCTCTATCACAGACCCTGTATCTTTGGGAAACAAAAGCCGCGCATGCACCACCTTCGTGTCATTAAAGATCACCAGAGAGTCTGCCGGTATATATTCAGCGATATTGCGGTATATATCTTCAGAGATGCTGCCATCCTTATACAGCAGTAGTTTGGATAGGTCGCGATCAGGCAGAGGATACTTAGCTATCCTGTCATCAGGTAGCACATAGGTATAGTCTGCTATGCGTATGTCGCGGGGATTCACTGGTGCTACTTCGCCCTTTTCTTCTTACCCTTTTCAGCCTTCTTCACTTTAGGTTTATCAGCTTTCACGGCTTTGGCTTTGTCGGTCTTCTTTGTTTTGGCCTTCGCTACTTCGGCTACTTTTTCTTTCGCTTTACCTTTCAGCTTTACGGTTGCTACAGGCTTGAGTATCTCGTGGCCCATCTTGTCGCGCTTGGTCTCCAGGTAGCGGAGGTTGTGAGGATTGGGGTGTACCTCCAGCGCCACATTCTCTACTATCTCCAGGCCATAGCCTATCAAGCCTACGCGCTTCTTAGGGTTATTGGTCATCAGGCGCATCTTTTGTACGCCCAGGTCATTCAGTATCTGAGCGCCCACACCATAGTCGCGGTTATCCATATTGAAACCCAACGCGAGGTTGGCCTCTACAGTATCTTTACCCTTCTCTTGCAGGCGGTAGGCGTGCAGTTTATTGATCAGACCTATACCGCGGCCTTCCTGCTGTACGTAGAGTATCACGCCCTTGCCAGCTTTCTCTACCTGCTGCATGGCAGCATGCAGCTGGTCGCCACAGTCACAGCGCATAGAGCCGAGTATATCTCCGGTGGCACAGCTGGAGTGCACCCGTACCAGCACAGCCTCGTCTTTCTTCCATGTACCCTTCACCAGCGCCATATGTACATCGCCGCTATTCAGCTGTGAGTAGGCTATGAGTTTGAAGTCGCCGTACTTTGTAGGCATGTGTACCGTCTCTTCCTTAGTGATCAGGCGCTCGTGCTTCATCCTGTAGGCCACGAGGTCTTTGATAGAGATGATCTTTAGCTTTTCTTTCTTGGCCATCTTCAGCAGGTCGGGTAGGCGCGCCATGGTGCCGTCTTCATTCATGATTTCTACTAGTACACCCGCCTCTTCAAATCCCGCCAGCCTGGCCAGGTCTACCGTAGCCTCTGTATGGCCGGTACGGCGCAGCACGCCACCTTCCTTGGCTATGAGCGGGAAAATATGCCCTGGCCGCGCCAGCTCCTCGGGGCGGTACTTAGGGTCTATCATCGCATGGATGGTTTTAGACCTGTCATGCGCGGAGATACCTGTGGTGCAGCCGTGCCCGCGCAGGTCTATAGAGATAGTGAAGGCCGTCTCATGAGCAGAGTTGTTGCTGCCCACCATCAGGCTCAGGCTCAGGCGGTCGGCTATTCCTTTGGATATCGGCGCGCAGATCAGGCCGCGGCCTACCTTAGACATATAGTTGATGATCTCCGGTGTCACATTGCGCGCAGCGGTCACAAAGTCACCTTCATTCTCACGGTCCTCGTCATCTACTACGATGATCAGTTTTCCTTTTTTGATATCAGCGATCGCTTCTTCTATTGTATTCAGTTGTGATTTCATTACTGTTATATTTTATGCCTGCGGCAAAGCGCAAGCCTGACGTTGAAATAATGCGGGGCAAATTTGTGAAATAGCAAGGACTTATTTTTATGGCTATTCTTCTCAAACAGCTATGCTCTGAAACCCGCGTCAATGCTCAGTTTTTATTTTATGTAAATGAGATATATTAATTTTATTATCCGGAAGAGCCGGCTATTTCATGAGAAACCGCGCTTTTTGAATAGTTGCCTCGTTTCCGTATCTTAGTAGAAAGCTAAACAATGAAGGCATCAGATCTGAGGAATGAAGTGCACGGCTATGTGGAGCAAGCTGATGAGAAGGTATTAGAGGCCATTCTGACACTGGTGAAACCTACTGTAAAGCAGTACGAATTGTCCGAGACACAATGGGCCGAACTAAGGGAAAGGGAAAGAGAATATCAGGCAGGCGAAGGTGAGTCATATACCTGGGAGCAAGTAGAGCAGAAATTAAACGGAAAGCGTAAATGACATATAGTGTCATTATCAGATCTAAAGCCTATCTGGAGATTGACGAGGCCTATGATTACTACGAGTTACAAAGTCCTGGTCTTGGCGATAAGTTCAAAGATGAGGTCAAAAGCAGCATATTATATCTAGAAAAGTATCCTGAGCATTTTGCGGAGATTGGTCATGGATTCCGTCAGACACTACTGCATAGATTTCCCTTCGTGATAGTCTACAAGATCATTGATAATCGGGTTCTGGTCTTCGCCGTATTTCACACAAGCCGCAATCCCAATAGTAAATTTTCTCTAGCCGTTACACATTCCGCTTCGTCGGGCTCCACGCACTCGTCTGTACCCCCGTCAGATACTTGTAGAAGCCATACAGCAGCGCCAGGTTCATCAGGTTGAAGTAAGCTACAAAGCGTAGAAGCGCCAGGTGGATACCGAGGCGCTTCAGCAGGGTCTCTGCGATAGGTGACAGGCAGAACAAAACCAATCCGGCAAACAGCACACCGTACAGCGGCATCCACAGCATCAATATCCCACTAGTCACTAGCATAAGCAGGATAATGAATGGTCCCATCCACCTCAGCACCTTGTGCGATAGTAGCGCAAAGGCCACCGCATCAAAGCGCAAAAGCATCCGCCAGTAGACGCCCAGGTTCTGCCAGTTGCCAGTAGAAATACGTGTCTTGCGTTTGAATTCTTCGGTCACTTCATTGCTCACATCTTCATAGCATACTGCCTTGAACTCTGAGATGGCTTTCTTACCCTCCCGCAGTATGCTCATACTGATATAGAAGTCCTCCATCAGAAAGTTGGGCGGGATAGGAGAGAAGCAGTCCGCCCTCATAGCATAGCAGGCACCAAAGGCACCCATCATCGCACCCCACGCCAGCCCCTCGCGGTATTTGATCATATTCTCGCGCTGTATGTAGGTCGCCTCCTGCACAGAGATGCCATCGTCGCGCTGTCCGTTGTTCAGCACATTGCCACCCACCTGCCCGATAGCAGGGTTTTTAAAGTGCTTCACCATCTCATAGATACAGTCGCGGGTGAAAAAGACATTTGCATCCGTCAGGATGAAAACATCACTCTCCTCTAGGCCTTGTGCTTTGAGCTGGGTATAGAGTTTATTCAGCACACCGCTCTTGCCATTGCGCTCATGATAGGGGGTGAATCGTATCTGAGGGTACTTTGCAGCATAGCCGCTGATGATCTCATTGGTAGCGTCGGAGCTATTGTCCGATCCGATGCAGAAGGCCAGTCTGTCCAGCGGATAGGTGGTATCCAGCACGGAGTCCAGTTTCTCGCGGATCACTTTCTGTTCATTATAGGCAGACATCAGGATGAAAACCCTCGGCAATCGCTCATCGCGCTCATAGATCATGTCATTATCCTTTTTGCCTACGGCAAAGACGCGCAGCAACAGTGGATAGAGCACATAGGAGTGCAGCAGCAGCAGGATGCAGTCCCAGTAGATGATCTGGAGGGCTAAGAGCATAGTGTATTATAGTAGTCCAGCAACCGTGCAATGATCTTCTTATTCTGAAACCGCTCCAGGGCAAACTCGCGCGCACCGCGGGAGAGGCGAGCCATCAGCGCAGGCTCTGTGAGCAGGCGGCCTATCTGAGTGATGTATTCCCCGGCATCATTGGCTATGAGCAGGTGCTCGCCATCAGTGGCACCGCTGCCCTCGGCAGATACTGCCGTAGAGAGTACCACCTTGCCCATGGCCATCGCCTCTATGATCTTGATACGTACCCCACTGCCAGATACCAGCGGTGAGAGCAGCACCGAGTGGCTATTGATAAAACCCACAGAGGATGGTACCTCGCCATGTGCCACTACATTCATATGGTCAAAGCTATAAAACTGCTCAGGCATTTTCTTGCCGGCTATATGAAACTTCAGCGTCGGATAGGCTGTATGCACCTGCGGCCATACATCCCGCAGAAACCACTCCAGCCCCTGCAGGTTGGGCAGCCAGTCCAGCGCTCCTATGAAGAAAAGGCTCACACCCGGCGGCTGTATGGCCGGCATATTCTCATCTATGTCCATACCCGCAGGCACGATGATCGTCTTTGCCGCAGGCTGCAGTTCTTTTATGAAGCCTTCATCCTCCGTGCTGATGGCCAGTACTGTGTCTACCTTCCCCAGCGCCTCTCGCTCAAAGGTTTTCAGCCTTGCGGCCTGTATACCCAGGTACCAGCGTTTTAGCGGATTACTATCTGCCACAGCGCCGCGCTCCCATATCTTGTATTCTACATTGTGGGCTCGCTGCACCAGCTTGGCTTTACTATACTGGCGGCAGGTATCTATATAGAGGCATGGCGGCAGGCCATCTATATGTATCACGTCAAATTCCTTTCTCTGCAAAAGTGCTACAAGAGCCGCCCGGTAGGCAGTACTGTCAAAGCGCTCCATGATATATGACCTCCCTGTCAGCAGGTTCAGCGCCGCGTCTATGGGCTTGATCCGGTTATCTACATCTATGGTGATAAACTCGCTCACGCCAGTGAAGGCATTACCCGTCTTTTTCAGGTCTACGTGGTGCTTGGCCGTATTCATGGCCAGGCAGGTCACCTCGCAGCCGGCATCAGCGTAGCCCTTCACAAAGTGGTAGGCTCCGATAGCGCCGCCGTCATTTAGCGGCCAGGGGATGCGGTTTAGCAGGACGAGTATCCTCAATATTTTTAATTTTGGGCGCTAAATTAAGATTTGCCCGCTGTTTTAATCCTCGAAACACTACCACTGTGTGGATAGGCTAAAGCCCGAAAATATGTACAAAAACAAGAAAGTAGTAGTAGTCATGCCGGCATATAATGCTGAGCGCACGCTGGAGCAGACCTATGCCGAGATACCTTTTGACCTGGTAGACGAGGTGGTACTGGTAGACGATGCCAGCAAGGACAATACCTCGGAGCTGGGCCGCAAGATCGGTATCCAGCATGTGATCAAGCATGATAAGAATAAAGGCTATGGCGGCAATCAAAAGACCTGCTACAAGAAGGCACTAGAGATAGGCGGCGACATCGTCATCATGCTCCACCCTGACTACCAGTATACCCCACTGCTGCTCACGGCCATGATCTCTATCATCGGCAATGATGTGTATCCGGTCGTTTTCGGGTCGCGCATCCTCGGCAAGGGGGCCCTCAAGGGAGGTATGCCTACCTACAAATACATCTTTAACCGGATGCTTACGCTGACGCAAAATATCCTCATCGGCCAGAAACTATCGGAGTATCACACAGGCTATAGAGCCTTCTCTGCCAAGGTAATACGTGATCTCAACCTCGATGCTAATTCAGATGATTTCGTGTTTGATAACCAAATGGTATCACAGATATTCTACAAGGGCTATGAGATAGGAGAGGTAACCTGCCCGACCAAATACTTTGATGAGGCATCGTCTATCAACTTCTCTCGCAGCATGACCTACGGCATCGGCTGTCTCAAGGTCTCCCTCACTCACATGTTCTGCAAATGGGGCGTGATGAAGAGCGATTTGTATAAATAGGAGCTAAATACTCTTCACAGAGGGCACAAAGCATATATACTTATAGAGTTAATTAGTTTGAGGACACAAAGAGATCAAACACTCTGTGCACTCAAATGGCTGTTTTACTCAATCCTTTGTGAACTCTGTGATAAAAATTGGGAATCTCCCGACTAGGCGCTCGGCTTTTCTTTCAGCACGATCTGGTCATTTACGTACTTAGACGGGCACTTGAGCAGGATCTCAGAGGCGTGAAACATTTGCCCCTCCATATGGCCGGTGATCACCACCTGCTCTGACCTTTCAAAGTCCTGTGGCTTGGAGCCCTTGTACCAGACCTGCTGCGCATTGCCCGCCTTGTCAGTCATCGTAAAGGCGAAGTAGTTAGCATCCTTTTGCGGATCGTAGATGATCTCTTTGTCTTTGGCCAGGTAGCCTACTACCTTCACCACTTTATCCGGCTTTGAGAGGGCTTGAGTGAAGTCCGAATACGTAGTAAAGTCTGCCGACATGGCTATGATCACGCCCACTGCTACAGCCATGAGCACCAATAAGATAATGTGTGTTTTTTTCATACAGATGGCACCGTCTGAGTGCCTTTTTACAGTCACAAAATTAGCTCAAAAATGTATATGCCGTGTCAAAAAGTTATCTAACCTGAAAAGCTGTTACTTTTTGAGCGTTATTAGTTTTATTTGTACCGCGCGTGAGAAAAGCCGCTACCATATTCCTCTTTGCTTTCTACCTCTCAGGGGTAGTCCTTTTCCCTATGGGAGACTTCTCCTGTATGAAGGACCTGCCTGAGATGTACCGCCACTGTCGCGACACGGAGGATCCTGACCTCAATGTCTTTGAGTTTCTCACCGAGCACGTATCCGCCATAGGCCAGCTGCTGGAGGGTATCGATCATGATGACGCAGAGGAAGACGACAAACCCCACGTACCGGTCACGTACCATTCTCAGCTACAGATCAGCTATACGGTGCAGCGCTTCACAGCCAGGTTGGAGAAGCCCATCATCCACACGCCAAAGGTTTTCGCACCGGCTATCGAGCAGGTGTATATCTCTCCTTATATAGCCTGCATTTTCCGCCCACCTATCGTTTGAGTTTCATAAGCAAAGTACGATCCGTATCTGTCTGACAGATGCGAGGCAAAGTTTATTTAATTCAAACCAACTAATAATGACAAAGATCATAATGATCTGGGCTGTGGCTATAAGCTGCACAGTCCAGGCCGCTGCACAGGCTGCAGTATCGGTGCCACAGGTAGTGGCAGACGCATTCCATGCTAAGTTTCCCAATGCAATAAAGGCCAAATGGGAAAAAGAAAATGCGACAGAATATGAATGCGGATTTCACAATGGTGCTACTGAAATGTCTGCCAAATATGACCAGACGGGCAAATGGCTGGAGACAGAGACGGAGATCAAAGCCTCTGCGCTACCCGCTCCCGTACAGCACTCAATCCAGAAGCAGTACAGTGACTTTAAGCTAAAAGAAGCAGAGATCGTGGAGACCCCGGAAGGTAAACTCTACGAGGTGGAGCTATCTAAAGCGGGCAAAGTGACCGAGCTGCGCCTCTCTGCAGATGGCCGCGTGGTCAGCACCCATCAGGGCGACTGATCAGACGCATAGATATGGGTCAGGGGCGGCAGCGCCTCTGGCCCTTTTAGGACGCAGGCCTGGCGCCTGTGTACTCTTTTTCTTTTTACCATTTTAAAGTCAAGAATATGTATTGCAATTTCGGGAGAGGTATCTCCATGAAACACAGTATCCTAATCACCATATCGGTGCTCATGGCCTGGACAGGATATGCGCAGTCTCCGCTCACAGTGAGGGTGCGCGATGTCGAGACTCGCGAGCTGCTGCAGGGCGCGGCTGTCACTGTAGATAGCATGACGGGCCTCAGTGATTCTATGGGCCTCGTACAGTTTCCGGCGGTGAGGTCCGGACCCCATGAGATACATGTCTCTATGGTAGGATACTTTAAGAAAAAACAAGCCGTCACTGCTCCGCAGAAATCCGGCGACACGATAGAGGTTCACCTCTCCACCTCTCAGGAGGAGATGGAGGAGGTCGTAGTAGTCTCCACCCGTACCAAACAGAAGATAGATGACCTGCCCACCCGTGTAGAGGTGATAGGCCAGGACGAGGTAGAGGAGCGCTCTACAGACAAACCCTCCGATATCTCGCATGCCGTAAAGGAGCAACCCGGCGTGCAGATCCAGCGTACATCGGCCAGTTCCGGCACCTTCAATATCCGCCTGCAGGGCCTGCGTGGCAAATACGTGCAGATACTCAAGGATGGCTTCCCGCTCTTTGGCGGTCTCTCGCAAAACCTGAGTATAGCCCAGATACCGCCCATGGACCTCCGGCAGATAGAGATCATCAAGGGGCCCGCCTCTACCCTCTATGGTGGCGATGCCATAGCAGGTGTCATAAACCTGATATCAAAGGAACCCTCAGAGACACCCGAGTTTAACCTGCTGTATAATGTAGAGAATACGAAGTCTCAGGATGCTGCTGCCTATGCCAGCCAAAAGATCAAATGGTTTGGCTATAGCCTGATCTCACAGTTTCGGGATCAGAGGGCTTTTGACTGGGACCATGATCATTTCTCAGATGTGCCTCAGCTGCGCCGCTGGTCCATTTCGCCGCAGTTGTACTTTGACCTGACTAAGAAGGCCAAACTGCAGGTGGGCTTCAACTATGCCTGGGAGAAAAGGCGGGGAGGAGCCATGCCCGCTATAGAGGGCCGGCAGGATACCACCTATGACTATCTGGAGAATAATCTGTCATACCGCTATGGTACCAATTTCAGGTTTGAATACAGTCTGGGTGACAAAGGCTCCATCGTGGTGCGCAATAGCACAGCCTACTTCAATAGGCAGCTCACCATTTTCGATTATGGCTTTGGCGGGCGCCAGTTCTCTACCGTCAGTGAGGCGCACTACCACAGGCATATCCGGAAGCACGATATAGTGGTAGGATTAGACTTCAAGACGGATAACTTTCATGAGAATGATAGCGCTACTGTCCGTCGCGACTATACTTACCTGACCGGAGGGCTTTTTGCACAGGAGGTGTTCACAGTGACCAAAAGCACCACACTGGAGGGAGGACTGCGCGTAGATTATAACCAGAAGCGTGGTCCCTTGGTCCTGCCGCATTTTGCATGGAAGCAACAGTGGAATGAACTATTCCGCACGCGGTTCAACTTTGGTATGGGCTACAAGCTGCCGACAGTCTTTCAGGATGAGGCAGAGGAGGCCAACTACCGCCACGTACTCCCTATAGGAGACTCTGTGCGTGCAGAGATATCAGCGGGCGGCACCTTTGACCTGGCGGTCAAACCTGCCCTGAAGAACGGCTGGCGCTTTGAGTTCAATGAGTTGTTCTTCTTCACCCGCATCCTGCACCCGCTGGTGGTAGATACCAATAATGCACACCTGTCATACCATAACGGCAATGGCTTTATACAAGCCGCAGGTATGGAGACATCATTCAAGCTGGGATACCGCGGTGCAGACCTCTTCTTTACCTATACCCTGCAGGATCAGAATCAGAAGATCAATGATGTGCGCAGTATCTCGCCACTCACGTCGAAGCATATCGTCTCTATCCTCGCGAGCTACACCTGGCGCAATCGTTTTATGATAGGCCTGGACGCCTACTACTACAGCGCGCAGGAGCTGAGCGATGGTACGCCTACACATCCCATCTGGGAGATGGGTATGAATGCGCAGGTCATGTTCCGCTGGTTCAATGTCTTTGCCAATTTTGAGAATATCCTCAATATCCGTCAGACATCTTATGGCCCGGTGGTCTTCGCAGATCCTACCTATCACAGGCCTCGCTTCGCGGAGGTCTACGCACCGCTCGAGGGCCGCGTGCTCAATGTGGGCTTTAAGCTCAAACTGGCCGAGTTTATCAAAAAGAAAGGCGTAAAGAAAGATGACTGAGCCGGCACTTATGGCCAGGGCTTGCATCGGTATAGCCTGATGCCATCTGTGTTGTATACTACACTATCTCTATGGGCAGTGGCTATGGGGTCCGTCATCTCCGCGTCCCGCTCATCTATAGAGAGCACATAGTACGGCCGGGCCACACTGAGCCTGCTGAGCTGGCGCGCCAGGTCTCCCTCCGGTATCACGCAGCAGTCGCGATCCGTCATGAGTCCTGTCACGCGCGGCCACCGGCAGAGTATCAGGCTGTGGTCCGGCACTATGTCTTTGACTGCGCGCAGTCCCCGCTGCGATGCCTCTGTGAATGGCCCATACGTATGGCCAAGGTGCTGCCTGCTCCATAGCTCTGCATACTGTGGGGTATGGTAGCTCACTACCCTTATGGTCAGTAGTACGAGCAGCAGTGATGATACTACGCGTGAGGACCCGCATAGCCACTGTACTCCTGCTATCATATAGCAGGCCGCTAGTGGCAGCACAGGAATCAGGTAGCGCATATCCTGCGTATCGGGAAAGATGATCACCACCACGATCATCAGGATAAATACGATGCCCGGTACTCTTTCACCACGATGGGCGAGTAGCCCGGCTGTGATGCATAGCAATACAATGATAGCCGTGATGGTCGCTGATGTGGAGCCGGACTGACCGGTCAGATAGCTGCCACAGCTATCCAGATAGGTGTGAAGATTGCTCCACACACTTGCTGCTGTAGCACTACCAAACTGCCTGAGGTAGTACCCGCCGCCGGATACGGGATAGACAAGGCGTATCGCCGCGATAGGGATACAGATGCCTGTGGCTATCCGGGCGAGTGGTGATAGAATCCTCAGTCGTGCCTGTCCATGGGCTGTAGCCAGTAGGGCTATGGCATCTAGGGTCATAGCTGCGATCAGCACTAGTCCTATACTGCGGCATGCGATAGCCATACCCGTGCAGAGCCCGGCTGCTATAGCGTATACGGGCCTGTCCCTATGCTCATATAGCCACAGCCCGGCCAGCATAAAAAACGCAAAGGGGATATCGGACCATAGGCGTCCCTTGGTCTCCAGTATGTAGGGGCATAGCAGATAGATCACCGTGGCGCATGTGGCTGCCACGGCACCATACCTCCTGCGGAGAAAGGTAGCTGCCAGCGCGATCCAAAGGGCAGCCCACATGCTCATATACAGCCCGAGTGTGCGCATGTCCATACCGGTGCGGGCTACTACGGGAGCCAGCAGCAGGGGATAGCCGGCAGGGTAACCCGGGGGAGCATAGTGATCGTTATAGTCAAAGAAGCGGTAGTGTGTCTGGCCTGCAGGTAGGCCGTGGGCTATATTGTGCGCTTCGGTATAGTAGGCCGCCCAGTCATCTCCCCAGTCTGCCGTATTCTCTGTATAGAGCAGGCAGGCCGGTAGTACCAGCAGCAGCCACAGTATATACTCAGGAAGGCGTCGGAGCATAGCCTGATAAAGGTAGCCGAAAACTTCTCACCCCAAAATGAAAAAGCCGGAGCATACTCCGGCTTTTCCTTATTACTAAGCAAACAAACCTTTCTTTATTGTAGCTCCAGCAGGCGGTTCTCCATGCCTGTGGCTGTCTTGACCTGCAGAGCGTAGGTGCCCGGTGCCAGGCCTGTGAGGTCTAGCACCTCCTTACCGCGGCTGTTGCTCTCTGTCCTTTGCAGTGCTATACGGCCGGTCATGTCTGACACTATCAGGCTCACCTCGCCTGCCTGCTCCTGGCTGAAGCTGATCTGGTATTTGCCTCTCGATGGATTGGGATAGAGGCTGAAACCCTCCAGCCCTGGCACCTCGTGCACGCCTACATTGTGCAGGTAGATGTCTACCGTAGCGCCATTGCTATTACCAAAGTCCTCATAGCCTACATATACATCATTGCGGCTATTGATAGCCAGTGCAGCGTAGTCTGCCTCACCGGTAGTAAAGTCAGCCGGCCCCAGTGGCACCCATGTGCTGCCATTATAGTATCTGGCAGATAGCTGGTAGTTGCCATTGTAGTCGGCATAGGTGATGACTGGTACATTCTGATGATTGACCGCTATCCTTACATCCTCTGCATAGGTGCCCGTGGCTGGCTGGCCGCCTATGAGTATCCAGCTGCTGCCGTTGTAGGTCCAGGCTTTGACAGGGTAGTGGCTGTCATGATAGCTGAGGGCTACATACGGCTGGTTATTGTCGCCTATGGCTATTGATACCGGTGTGGCATAGCTGGCCGTGTCAAATCCCGACTGCCCTACATCTACCCAGGTGCTGCCATCAAAACGCTGTACCTGTATCAGCTCTGCACTGGAGTATTCAGATACTGCATACGGCCTGCCGTAGTGGTCTATGGCAAAGGCGAGTTGAGCACTGGCCGCGCCGGAGATGTCGGCATTGCCCACCTGCTGCCAGCTACCGCCGGTATATTTCATCACATTGGCTTTGTAGGACTGATTGCCGTCCCTGTATCCTATGTACGGGGTGCCGTCTCCGGCCACGAGCATGGTGATCTCATCTGCCTGTGCATTGGCCACATAGCCTGTACCGCCTACATTCACCCAGTTGATACCGTCAAATTTGTCTACATGTATACCATCCACAGTGTCCTGATAGGCTACATAGAGCTGGCCCGTAGCGCTATCTGCAGCGAGTGATACTTCCTTGACCCGATTGGCAGTGAATCCTGTATTGCCTACAGCACCCCAGCCGATGCCATCGTAGCGCATCACTGATACCCTGCCTGCGCCACCGGCAGAGTTGTCGCGATAGGCTACGACCGGTGTGTCTCTGCTCAGGACCATAGAGGTATACTTCACAGCTCCGGCTGCAAAGTTTGGTGTACCCACATGCTGCCATTGAGCCATGACTGGCAGGTATGATAGTGTGGCTGCACATATGGGGGTCAGTAAGTGTAAAAGATTCTTTTTCATGGTAGTTGTGTTTTTGTTAAAAAGATGGCAATACACGGCATTACCGCTGTTTGTTGACAAATAGCAGGCAGACATTTTCAAAAAATAGTTGTCCTTTATACCTATATCTGACAGCAAAACTACGGCAACCGCCTGCCATGCAAAAGGACAGATATAGTGGTTACTTACTGACTTTAGATCATGATCCAGGAACTGATACAGACTCTATCACCACAGGAGAAAGCTACGCTGATCCGCAAGGCCAGCGAGAGTGACTCCAGCCTGTTTAAGTTCATAAAGGCTGTGATAGATGATCCGGATGTCAGCAAAGAGCTATTACAGGAGCGCTTTGGTATCAATGAGAATACCTACTTCAAAAACCTGTCACTGGCCAAAGACGAGATATATGAAGTGATCAAGCAGCATATGGTCAACTCCTATGACGAGCTGCTACTGACCAATGTACTCTACCGCCGCGGCCTGGATGTACATGCCAGCAAACTGCGCCTCAAGCTGGAGGCCGAATATGACCGCCAGGGCTGGTGGAATGTGCTGAATGAACTGCATAGCCTGGACATGATGGTGGCCTACGCCAAATGCGATATACCACGCCTGAAAGCTGTAAAGGATAAAGCCCTCAAGAACGCAGAGCGCCACCTGGCCTATGTCAAAGTGGACCGTGAGGTGATCGTGCAGATGGCTATCATAGAGAAGGGAGACCTGAAGGAAAAGGACTTTGACGCCTATGCTCAGAAGATGACCTCGCTGCTAAGGCAGGCGAGAGCCACAGGCCATCATATACCGGTATTCAATGCCCTGCACTCACTCTTTGTACTGTATACTAAGTATAAGACAGACCTGCGCCGCGCCAGTGATATATTGAGTGAGATGCTCGACCTCATCACCAGTCATGGTGATAAGATGATCCCCTTCACCATCAATGCTGCCTGGCTCAATGTGCTGAGCTTCCATGTAGAGTACCTCACTAAGGACAACCCCCAGAACTATGTAAAAAAAGTGGATGAAGCGATAGGCAAGCACGGCCTGCTTTACGATACTGAGGCTATCATCGCTTTCTGTACTTGGTACTTTCTCAGTGGTGAAAAGGCCAACTTCAATAAGCGGCTAGAACAGTTTAATAAGATGCCTACGGAGCGGGCTCTCTACTACAAGCAGGCCTACCTGCTCTGCCTGCGCGCCTACATGCAGGGAGATACCCGGGCCTTTAGCCAGCACCTGAATGAGTTTTACAGCCACGATACCAGCCGCGAGTATAATGACCATGACCTGATGCTGCGCTACCTGGAGCTACTCATACTGATAGGAGAGGAGGACTATGCCCTCGCCTCCAGCAAGCTGGAAGCAGCTATGAAGTTTGTGCGTCGCAACTTCACCTCCTACCGCGTGGAGATAGAAAAGAAAAACTGGGATATGCTCCGTGCCGCCATACAGGGCAAGGCTGTGAAACAACCTGCCGGGGCTACCTTCCGCCTCACGCCATACATCTATGAGGCACTGGCCTAGTGCCACAGGTCTTGCTATTTCTGCCCGGTGATACTCTTGATCGCCTCTCCGGAGAAATGATCTGTCTTGTACTCATATCCCAGCAGGGTCGCAATCGTGGCCGCTATCTGGTTTTGATGTAGGTGCTCTTTGGTCTTGATCTCGCCCAATGCCTCTACACCAGGGCCCATGGCAGCTATCCAGATATACTCCGCGCCTAGCACATGACCGTGGTGGCGCCACTCCAGCTTGGGTATATCGCCCCGGCCATGGTCGCAGGTCACTATGAGGGTGGTCTTATCCTTATACTGCGGGTCGCTCTGCACAAAGTCCCACAGATCCCTGAGGTATGCATCTAGTGTGTGGGCTGTACCCAGGTAGGCGTCATACTCACCACCATGGGCAAAGTCATCAGTCTCGTCAAACCCTATGAAAGAAAAGCGAGGATGATAGCGGTACATGTACTCTTTAGCAAATTTATAGGTAAAGGTATCCGTCTTAGCATATGGATTGTGTGGCGGTATGGTGGTCTTCCAGTCATCTATATTCACGCCATTGATGTGGATGCCGCCGCCTGTCTCTGCCTTCATGTTTACAAAGACAGGTACCCCGTTCCTCTTTGTATTGATGATGCGCGGGAATGCATCCCAGGTGCCGGCGCAAAACATCCTGCCATCAAACCCCTTTGCTTTGAGAAAGTCGAAGATGTTTGAGTTGGGATTATCAGGATAGTCGTTGCTATTGACACGGCGGTCGCCCCAGCCTGTCAGTATCTCATTATAGCCAGGGTAGGAAAACTTGTACCGATTGGTCAGCGTGACCTTATTGCCGGCTTTTTTATTGCCATATATCTGCCCCTGCTTTGCGATGGTCCCCCACATAAATGGCATCAGCTTTTCGCGGCTTTTGGCTGGGTCCGCATCGCAGTATTCGTGCCGGATCCTAGCGAGGTCCCTGATATATTTCTTCGTCTTGTAGATCTTCTTTTGCGGCCCGCCAAATAGCTCCTGCCAGCGGTAGCCGTCCAGTGTCACGAGGATCACATTTTCTGTCCGGGGTTTGTCTTGAGCGATGGTGTGCAGGCACAGCAAGCAGGCGATCAGAGATAGTATTGACTTCATACAAGAGCGTGGGAGTTTTTTACGAATGAAAATATTTTAAATGTATGGAAATTAAATTTTTGAGGCTCGTTTTATATACTATCTGAATATGAAAAACAATTTTAAGTTTATGGCACGAATTGATTTTACCGGCAGGGCAAATGAAACAAATAAGGAGGGCAATTTTTTGCTTTTGCCGGGGTAAAGGAGCTTGTTTGTTTATTTAACGATTTGTTAATAATCAGTCTTGTAACATACTTGTACTAAAAAATATATTTGACTCAAACCAATAGATAGTAGATGAAACATTTTTTTACGCTTATTGCAATTTTTGTGGCATGGTGCGCAGTGGCACAGACCGCTGAGATCAATGGTCAGGTGACCAGCGAGGCCTCCAAAGAACCGCTGGCCGGAGCCTCTGTGAAATATGACCGGGGCAAGGGTGTGATCACCGATGCAGCGGGCCACTATAAGATAAACGTACCTGAGGGTGAGTACGAACTGACCATCACCAGCATAGGCTACAAGAAACAGAAAGTAGAGCTCAAGGTGGTAGCCGGCAAGAACCAAACTATCAATGTAGCGATGCCTGCAGATGCCTATGAGTTTAGCGAGGTGAGCACGGTGAGCCAGTATAAGAAGAATGCTGCCAAGGAAAACGTATCCATCAGCGTAGTGACATCTGATCAGATCAAGCATACCAACTCTACTGATCTGGGGGAGGCCCTTAATAAAACATCAGGCGTACTGATACAGGATGGCCAGGTGACTATACGTGGCGGCAGTCCATACTCGTATGGTGTAGGTAGCCGTACGGCTATCATGCAAGACGGCCTCTCTATGATGAGCGCAGATCTGGGGCAGGGCCAAAATAGCATGGTACAGCTCACAAATGCTAAGCAGATAGAGGTTGTAAAAGGAGCTAGTTCTGTGATCTATGGCTCGTCAGCCCTAAGTGGTGTGATAAATGTAGTGACAGACTGGCCTATAGAAGATACTCCTACCACCGCCGTGGATATCAATATGGGCGTATACGGAAATCCTCCAAAGAAATACCAGCAGTGGTGGAACAATGCCCTTCCATTCAAGGGAAGCCTGATGGTCAATCATCGCCGTAAAATAGGATCACTACAGCTCGTAGTAGGAGGTAGCATGATAGGTGACCAAGGCTATCTGCAGGGCAGTGGAGACTGGCGCGCGCAGGGCTACTTCAAGACCCGTAAGATCAGCGAAAAAGTCGCTGGCCTAACCTATGGTGTAGACGGGTCCCTGATGTACGAGACTATAGACGAGTTTTTTATAGGTAAAGATGCAGATACTAATGCCTTTCGTGTGGGAGCGGGCTCTAGTAGTCGCTACCTGAGGCTCAATATAGATCCTCACCTGACCTATGCTACCAGCAAGGGGCATATGTACACCCTGATGATGCGCTATATGAATATAGATCGCATCGGAAACGGAACGGATCCTAATGCCGTTTCGCACCAGATCATGGTGAATAATCAATATCAGTACAAATTAAAGCAATCACTCGTACTGACTACAGGTGCCCCTTTTACCGTAGGTGCGTCCCGGAGCAATCTTTATGACCGACTCCATCCTACTGTCTTTGCTGCTGTCTTTGCTCAGCTGGAGTATAATTATAAGTGGTTCTCCATACAAGGAGGCCTACGCTATGAGGTTCAAAAGGTAGATCAGGACCTGGAAAAGGGGCTGCCGGTTTTCCGTATGGGGATGAATTTTGAAGCCACTAAGTCTACACACATTCGTGCTTCCTGGGGGCAAGCATATCGTATCCCGTCCATCGGAGAGCGTGATATACTCCAGAACTTTTATCCTGGTGTGATCGTAGTTCCAAACGATACCCTTCATCCGGAGCGCAGTTGGAGCGCAGAGATCGGTATCAATCAGATCTTTAAGATCGGACCTAAATTTGTAGGATTTGTCGATCTGGCAGTTTATTACAATCGCTACAATGAGCTTACGCAATACGATTTTGGCAGATATCAAAACCGGTATGCAGGTAGCGGTAAGATCATAACAACAGATACCAACCTGCTTAATAATGTCATCAACAAACCATTAGTAGGGTCATATCCAAACGTAGCCCTCAATCAGCAAATACTATTCGGTATTCAAGCGCACAATGTGGAAAATGCGCAGGTCTTTGGCTATGAGTTTACTATAGGTGCCCGTGGTCAGATAGGTAAAGTAGGTATACAGTTAAGTGCTGGCTATAGCTATAGCTACGGCAGTAAGGTGCGCAACGCCGCTGATACATCAGACCACTATACCACAGGGCAATTTTTCCGGGACGCGTTCAAGTATAATGTAAATCGCGTGACGGACATGAGCAGTGATGCTTATAAACACCTCCTTGATTACCGCGTACGCCATTTGGTGCGTATAGATGGTGAGATCAAATTCTGGAAGTGCTACTTCGGCGGTACATTCAGCTATGGTAGCTTCCCTGAGAAAATACCACTCACCATTGTGACGGCCATATCAGCTATCTCGGGTTCTGCAGATGCGTATACACCATTTTTCAAAGCTCACGCCCGTGGGGATTTTACGGGTGATATCCGCTGCGGATATAAGATCAATCGCCATGTGGAATGTGGCTTTATAGTAAAAAATATCGGCAACAGATTTTATATGCTGCGCGCTGGTCGCCCAGAGCCTATACGCAACTATACCGTACAGATCCGCTACAACTTTTGATTTTAATAAAGACGATTATATAAATATATGAAAAAGACAATTATTGCGCTCCTTGCTATCAGTACACTTATAGGAGCTTGTTCTAAAGCTACAAATAAGAGCGCCGGTTCCTGGACATTTAAAGGTGTGACATACAATGCTACTTTTGGCAATTATGTTTTGGGTGCCTTCACCGGATACACACAGGAAAATCTTCCCAGCGGTTCGCTCGCCTTTACCTTTTGTGACAGCAATACACACTGGACCCGAAATCAGAATGATCTGGTGCCCAGGGGTACCGCGCCAACAGGCGGCGGCACCTATACATTGAGCCCTGTTTTCTTGCCTGATAGTGGTCAGGTCTTTGTCAGACTCACTGATACATCGGCTAAACGCTCGTATACATCTGCCAATGGCACCGGTACGGTCACTGCTTATTATGATACGGCCCGTAAGGTCACTACTGTAGATGTGACCAATGTGGTACTGAAGAGTGACAAAGATCCATCTGATAGCGGCGTTTTGAGCGCCCATCTTGTCCAGATCAATTATAAATAAGGGCTATGAGCCGATAAACTGTTCATGCTCCATACTGAGGTATGGAGCATTTTTGTTTTAGAGCTTTTCCTATCTTAGTCACATGATCAGGAGAAAGGTGATAGAATACATAGCGGTACTGCTACTGCTGTCTCCGCTACTGGTCATCAATATACGTAGCTCCCACGCCTGGGGTGATGACTATGCCGGCTACCTGATACAGGCGCAGAACATAGCCTCCGGCCACCACTACTATGAGACGCGGATGATACCGCAGGAGTATATGCCCAGCTATGCGCCGCAGTACTACTCCTATGGATTTCCTCTGCTGCTGGCACCTGTGGTAAAGGCATGCGGACAGAGTATGCGTGCACTGGATACCTATATCTCGCTCTGGCTGGTAGCCTGGGGACTGCTGGTATTCGCATGGCTGCGGTGGCGGTTTTCATTCTTTACCTCTGCGGCATTTCTGCTCATAGTCTTTGTCAATCCGTGGTTCTTCCGCTTCAAGACGGAGATACTGTCTGATATTCCCTTCTCATTCTTCTTTACGCTCAGCCTGATGCTGCTGCTGAGGCGGCGTGAGCTATCGCGGGTGGGGCTGGTATGCCTTGGCCTGGCCATGGCTTTCACTCTCGGTATCCGTGAGGTGGGATATATCTTTCCGCTGGTGCTGGCTGCCGCCATATGCCGCAGTGCTGTACTGGCATCACTGGGTAGTCTCTCCCTGGCGGAATGGCAACAGCAGCTACGTACAGATGGGCTGGCACTAGGCGTGAGCATAGCGGGTGTGCTGGTGGCCAATGTACTGCTATTCCCGGCGCCGGGCAGCCATCTGGAGCACTTCCTCGGGCTGTATGAGTCTCCCGATCATAGCCTCACCCTGCTGGCCAATCTCGACCTGTATACGCGGCTCTACCAAGGCCTCTTCAGCCATGAGGCCGGGCGGTACAGTTTTATGCTTTACTATGCCACGTCATTTATGCTGGTACTCTCTGTGCTAGGCTTCATACAGCTGCTGTGGAGCGGGGCACGTGAGTGGGTGGTGCTGGTGGGGTATGCGCTGATCGTGCTGCTCTTCCCGTACTCCAGCCAGGGCTTCCGCTACCTGCTGCCGGTGCTGCCCATCCTCATGGTATGTGCTGCGCTGGGTGCGTGTAGTATACGCCTGCCGGCGGGTGTGCACCGCTATACTGCAGGGATGGCCTTTACCATCTTTATGCTGCTGGTGAATGTGCGCGATATACGTGCCTGCCACCATGAGCAGGATGCTACTATAGCCCCGGGACCACAGACGGAGAGCAGCCAGCGTATGCTGGAGTATATCCGCAGCCATACGGCGCCAGACGCTATCATAGCTACTACCAAGCCTCGCGCTATAGCCCTCTATACAGGGCGGCGCACCTGTCTGATACCCAAGAATGCTACACCGGCCTTTATCTCTCAGGAGCTGCATGCTGTGCATCCGGACTATGTGCTGGATATAGACCGCCTGGACAGGAATGTAGCTGCAGCCTACGCCCTCTACGATCAGGACTCTGTGGTCTGGCACAGCGATAGCAATACACTCTATAAGGCGCGGGTATGGCCTAGTCTTTATCGGTGAGGATATCTGCCAGGTCAGCCTCTATACTTTTCCTGACGGTCTCTGTGATACGGCCTATCTCTTTATCCCCTTTCAGGACTATGTAGGTCGGTACGTTGGTTATCTTGTACCTGTCAGCGCTGCCGTCTTTGGTCTTCTTGTCTCGGTCTACCAGATGGAGCGTGATCTGCGCATCGCGGATACCTGCGGCATCTGCTACCTTGTAAAAGTGGGGCAGGAGCTCATGGGTATCCTCACACCAGGTGCCGCCAAAGATCTCTATATGCAGTGCCCCTGCCTGCCCCCTGATGATGGCCAGCGGAGCGGCCACCGGATGGTATGCCTCGTAGCCACGGTCAAACCATGAGAAAGCAGGATCATGCAATACGCTGCGGGACGCGGTGCCTACTATCATCTTGCTGCCGTCCTTGTCTTTGGTGATCATGAGTGCATTTTTGGGTGTGCAGGATGCGAGTGCGAGCAGCACTGCTATGACGATGTACGAGCGGGATCTCATGTGCCGAAGTTACTTCTTTTTGCCCATGATGCGCTTGCGGTGCTGCACGCCCCAGTCCTTCATAGCCTGCAGGACGGTGTCGAGAGTTTTGCCATATGGCGTGACCTCATACTCTACGGTGACAGGTATAGTGGCATATACAGTGCGGGTGATGAGCTCATTTATCTCAAGCTCCTTCAGCTCCTTGGAGAGCATCCGGGCAGTGATATTAGGTATCTCGCGCTCTATCTCTTTAAATCGCTTCTTGCCAAAGCGCAGTGCCCCGAGTATAGGGAGCTTCCACTTGCCGCTGAGGATATCCAGGGTGTCCCGTATAGGAACTATGAATTCACCACAGGCCTTGTGGTCGTCTATGTCTTTTTTAGGTGCTGGTGCCATGTTTTTAGTGGTTGGTTACTCATAGTATACCGGTATACAATCGTATAGTAGTTACTAAAGTATATCAAAGGTAGTTATTTTTGTGTGGTTAAACAACTAATTCAATAAACAAATTAAACACACTAGAATGAAAAGAGATCGGATCATATATTTCGCGCGACCAAATGTAAGTCATTCAACCTACCAAATGTAGGCGATGGGGGCCGCA
>APMI01000970.1_pt1 | contig 80141 bp, 65 predicted proteins | sample 667938 | NCBI WGS metagenome assembly APMI01 (sample SAMN01084076, study PRJNA167559) | wastewater metagenome | biome: Wastewater | place: Denmark: Ejby Moelle, Odense | collected 2011-11-28 | reverse complement strand
GGCATCCAGAGAGGTTTGATAACAGTAAGCCAGAAGCGTTTGTCATCGCCGCCATAATTCTTTTCAGAAACGGTTTGGGTGTATTTAGCCTGAACCTTGAAAGCACCAAAATCATAACCAACCAATGGGCCGATTGCGGTTTGGCTTTGTTTAAAGCCAGCAGCATTGTTTAAGTCTTGTGACACGAAACCAACTGCACCCAATTCCCATTTGCCAAATGCTTTGGTCGCGGTAAGGTCAAGGTTCATCCAATCCGGTGCGCCAGCACTATCTTTGCCAGTACCATAAACCAAGGTTGCAGACAGGTCATAGCCCTTACCAAGGTATGAAACCGCACCAATCCCTTGGAATGATGACCAATCACGACCAACATCTGAAGAGCTTGGCAAATATGCACCGGCTTGGAAACCACCAAACCAACCTTCACCCAAATTCCATTTCACTTGGGCATCAAGGAATGTATTCGCCCAACCAGATGCCACACCATTGCCATTAACGCTGGCATTGACATATGGGGTAACGGTATCAAGAACTAATGTACCACCCGCAACTTTCCAAGGGGTTGACCATATAATCCAAGGTGCTGCGGCATTAACTTTCAAATCAACACCACTGCCCAAATTACGGGTTCCGGTTGTGCCAATACCAACAACCCATACGCCTTCTGGCAATGGCGCACCCAATGGGATACCGGTTGAAATACCTGGGAATAGCTCAGAATCCGCTTGCGCGGCACAAGCACTTCCAATAACCGCCGCAAATGCGACGGCCGCAATTTTCTTCGAAACTTTCATTCTTTCCTCCTCTTGATAATCCGCTATTCTTGTTTTTTAGCGAATTTAAATTCACCACCTATGGCGAAATGATTGGCAGGGGTTTCATTTATAATGATCCGAACTGCCTCTTTGGGTGCGCCAATGCTTTCGTGAACCGCATCGGTAAGCGCACTTACAAGCTTTTGTTTTTGTTCTTGTGTTCTACCTTCGACCAGCATGATATTAATGATTGGCATTTATTCCCCCACCACAAATTCAACTTGCCCCATTTTTTCAAATGTTGCGCGAATATGCTCACCCACGCTTAGGGCATGAGCCGCAGTTGCACCGCCCGCAAGAATAATATCGCCGGCCTCAAGACGTTCACCAGAACGTGAAACCATTTCAGCAGCCATAACGAGCGAACGAATTGGATTACCAAGAATTGCCGCCGTAGAGCCAATTTGCACCGCGCGACCATTAACCTCTAATAATATCCCAAGATTTGAAACATCCGTATCTTTTGAATGCCAGTTCCCGATATAAAAGCCAGATGATGATGAATTGTCGGCAATCACATCAGGAAGTGCAAATTTGAAATTTGCATAACGACTGTCGATAATTTCAATCGCTGGGGCAATTGCCTCGATGGCATCTAGTGCTTCTAATGCTGAAACTTTGCCTTCAAGTGGGCGCTTTAATAGATACGCCACCTCTGGCTCAGCGCGCGGGTGAACGTATTTTTTCTTTGATAAAACCGCACCTTCAACTTCGCGCATTTGATTGGTTAAACGACCCCAAATTGGCTCATCAACCCCAACTTGCACCATTTTTGCACGTGAAGTTAGACCCATTTTATATCCTGCGCGGGTTTCGCCACGCGCACGACGTTGCGCAATCGACAATGCCTGAATTGCATATGCATCATCCATTGTAATATTTGGGTTAGAATCGGTTAATTGCGGAATTGCGGTTGCAGTTCGTGCGGCATTATCAACAAATAATGCTAAATCAGTAATCAGGCTCATGCGTCCACTCCACGTTGTTTTAGAATATCCAATGCCACGTCAATAATCATATCTTCTTGGCCGCCAACCATTTTCCTTTTGCCAAGTTCGGCCAAGATGGTGCGCGTATCAACATTATAGGTTTTTGACGCATTTTCTGCGTGGCGCAGGAAGGATGAATAAACCCCCGCATAGCCAAGTGATAAGGATTCGCGGTCAACCCGCACTGGTCTATCTTGTAATGGGCGCACCAAATCATCGGCGGCATCCATAAGCTTGAATAAATCACAACCAGTATCAATTCCCATTTTATCGAGAACCGCAATAAGTGCTTCTAACGGGGCATTACCCGCACCCGCACCAAGACCAGAAAGTGAAGCATCAACCCGCACCGCGCCTGCTTCAATACCCGCAACCGCATTGGCAACACCCATAGTCAGATTGTGGTGGGTATGAACGCCAATTTCGGTTTCGGGTTTTAACGCGTCGCGCACCGCTTTTACACGTTCAAAATAATCTTTTGGCAACATTGCGCCCGCAGAATCGGTGACATAGACACATTCCGCGCCGTATGATTCCATCAATTTCGCCTGTTCAATTTGCTTTGGAATATCAATCATATGGCTCATCATTAAAAAGCCGACTGTATCCATACCAATATTTCTTGCCGCTTCGATATGTTGGCGTGAAACATCGGCCTCGGTGCAATGGGTGGCAATACGCACGCTTTTCGCGCCCGCCGCATAGGCTTCTTTAAGGTCATGAACGGTGGCAATACCCGGCAATAGCAGAATTGCCGGTTGGGCATATGTGCAAACCTCTGCAACTGCGGCAATCCATTCAACATCATCATGTGAACCAAAACCATAGTTAAAGGTTGAACCAGTGATGCCGTCACCATGGCTGATTTCGATTGAATCCACCTTAGCATCATCCAATGCCTTGGCGATTGCTTTGACATTTTCTATTGAGAATTGGTGACGCAATGAGTGCATACCATCACGCAAAGTTACGTCTTGGATATATAATTTGTTTGGATTAGGTCTAGCCATTACGCAAGTTCCTTATTTAATTGTTTTGCTGCCCAATGGTCGGCAGATGTAAGTGCCGCAGAGGTCATAATATCAAGGTTACCAGCATAGGCAGGAAGATAGTGTGCCGCGCCCTCAACCTCTAACATGATTGTGGTTTTAAGACCGGTTGAATAACCAATTTTTGGAATTCGAACTGGATTATTGTCGCCAATAACTTCGAATTGCACTTTTTGTTTCAGGCGGTAACCCGGAACATATTTTTGAACATCTTTAACCATTTCTAGCACTGATTTTTCAATTTCTTCTTGGCTTGCCCCTTGAGACAACACGAAAATAGTATCGCGCATGATAAGTGGTGGTTCAGCAGGGTTAAGAATGATGACCGCTTTGCCGCGTTCTGCACCACCCAATTTTTCAATTGCAAGTGATGTAGTTTCGGTAAATTCATCGATATTTGCACGTGTACCTGGGCCCGCAGATTTTGATGAAATAGACGCCACAATTTCCGCATAAGGCACACGTTTTGAAACGCGCTTAACCGCATAAACCATTGGAATTGTCGCCTGGCCACCGCACGTAACCATATTCACATTCGGCGCATCAATATGCTCATCACCATTAATCGCAGGAATTGTGAATGGCCCAATAGCCGCAGGTGTAAGGTCAATCACCTTTTTGCCATCTTTTTGCAAAAGGTCATTATTGTAGAGATGTGCCTTGGCAGACGTTGCATCAAATACCACACCAATATCTTTGTAATTTTCCATTTTGCGAAGACCATCTATGCCTTCATGGGTAATTGGCACACCAAGGCGCGCCGCACGGGCAAGACCATCAGAATTTGGGTCGATGCCAACCATCGCACCCATTTCAAGATTTTTGGAATTGCGCATTACTTTTATCATCAAATCGGTCCCAATATTCCCTGAACCGATAATTGCGCATTTGATTTTTTTGCTCATTTGATTATCCTTTATTCCGAGAAAAATGCCGAAACCCGACCCAAACCGCTGATTTTCACGTCAAAAACATCGCCCGGTTTAACCGCAACCATTGGCCCCAATGCACCCGATAAAATCGTATCGCCCGCACGCATTGGAAACCCTGCTTTGGCCATAACTTTGGCAAGCCACAAAGTCGCATTTAATGGCGAGCCAAGGCACGCCGCACCTGCACCAACCGAAACCGGTTCCCCCTTGTTTTCCATCACCATGCCGCAAAGACGCGGATCAAAATCTGATAATTTTTTTGGACTTGAACCAAGGACATAAAGACCAGATGAGGCATTATCGGCAATCGTATCGGTAATTTTAATATCCCAATTTTTCACGCGCGATCCAACGATTTCAATCGCCGCCACCGCATAATCAATTGCTTGGAAAATGTCTGCCATTGTTAAATCTGGGTTTTCCAAATCATGCTTTAAGATAAAAGCAATTTCCGCCTCGACTTTTGGCTGAAGAATGTCGGAGAGCTTGACTTCTTCAGCCTCAGTACGCGCCATATCGGCGAATAACATTCCATAATCAGGTTGACCGACACCAAGTTGGTTTTGCACTGCTTTGGAGGTTAAGCCAATTTTACGACCAACCAAACGACGCCCAGCTTCGAGGCCGCGTTTTGTGTTAATTTCCTGAACTTTATAGGCGGCATCAAGGTCGCCTTCATCAAGCAAGGTGCGAATTGGCTCGCAGGCCTGCCCTGATGTCGATGCTGCATAGAGGAGATCCGCAGCCTTTTTGATATTTTCTACTTTGCTCATGTTATATCCTATAATTTTAGGCAGATGTTTGTAATTTCGGTATAGAATTCAAGGGAGTGAACACCACCTTCGCGACCAATTCCCGACGCCTTGGCGCCACCAAATGCGGTGCGCAAATCGCGCAAGAACCATGAATTTACCCAGCAAATGCCAACTTCCATTTTGCTAGCAACGCGGTGCGCACGTGATGAATTTTCTGTCCAAACCGCCGCCGCGAGGCCATAATCGGTTGAATTGGCAAGCTTGATTGCCTCTTCTTCGGTGTCGAATGGGCGAATATGGCAACAAGGGCCAAAAATCTCTTGTTGGACACAAGCGGCATCGTCGGCAAGACCTGTCCAAATGGTTGGCTCAACCCATGCGCCGTCATTCATATCACCCATTTCAGGAATGCCACCGCCGGTTATAATAGTTGCGCCTTCGTCAACCGCCTTTTTGTAATAAGACAGAACTTTTTGTTTGTGTTCTTGCGAAATCAATGGGCCGAGATTGGTGGTTGGATCATCAGGGCGACCAAGTTTAAGACCTTCTGCACCAGCTTTTAAGCGTTTTACAAATTCGTCAAAAATCGGGCGTTCGACATAAACACGCTCTGTGCCCAAACAAACCTGACCACAATTCGCAAATACAGAACGCATTGTGCCTTCGATGGCTTTTTCCATATCGCAATCGGCAAAAACAATCGCAGGGTTTTTACCACCCAATTCCATTGAAACCGGGCGAATACCGCCCGCCGCCGCACGCATAATTGCCTCACCAGTGCGGGTTTCACCCGTGAATGTGATACCGTTTACGCCTTTGTGTTCGGTTAAAAATGCGCCCGCTGAATCTGGGCCAAAGCCATGAACAACGTTATAAACCCCTTTTGGAATACCAACCTTTTGCATTACTTCGCCAAGCAATGTTGCGGTTAATGGTGTTTCCTCGGATGGTTTAACCACCACAGTGTTACCAAGCGCCAGCGCAGGGCCAACTTTCCATGTCATAAGCAATAATGGCAAATTCCAAGGGCTGATAACCGCAATAACCCCACGTGGGCGGCGCAAACCATAATTCAAAGCACCAGTACCATCAGGAGTTGGCGTAGTAAAACATTCGGTTGCAACGGTTTTGGCAACATCGGTAAACATTTTAAAGTTTGCCGCACCGCGCGGAATATCAATATGTGAAGCCGTTGACATTGGTTTGCCGGTATCAAGGCATTCAGCCTCTAAAAAATCATTGAAACGATTGTTAATTTCATCGGCAACTTCGGCAAGCAAATTGGTGCGTTCGACAACGCTCATTTGTCCCCACGGGCCATCCAATGCCTCACGAGCTGCTTTTACTGCGGCATCAATTTCTGCGCGCCCACCTTCGGGAACTTGGCCAATGACGCTGTTGTCCATTGGGCAATAATTCGTCCACGACTTGCCCGTCGTTCCTTGTGTGAATTCACCATTGATGAAATGCGCCGCATCCCGTCTTGCCTTATCAATGCTTAGGCTTTCAAAGGGTTTGGATTGGTGGACAGTCATTTTTTTCTCCTGTTTATTTCAGATATTGGTTTCACACAAATTTAGTTTAATTCTTCGAGTGCTTTTGACGCACATTCACGGTCTTGTTCTTCCGAGCCACCGGAAACCCCAATCCCCCCAATGATTTCACCATTTGAGATTATTGGATAACCGCCACCAAACATTATGGTATTGGGGCGGCGCGAAATCCCATCAAGTGCCATTGGGCTTGATTTCAATGCATTGCATAAATCATCGGTTGAAAGACCAAATGTTGCGCCAGTTATGGCCTTGTCTGTTGCAATCGAAACCGATGCCGCAAAGGCATTATCATCGCGCTTGAGGGCAACCAAATGCCCGCCAGTATCGACAACGGCAACCACCATTTTTGCCCCAATTTTACGAGCATGATTTATTGCCTCCTCCGCAAGCAAACTTGCAGTATCAAGAGTGATATTATTTCGTACAAAAGACAAAGCCATATTAATTTCCTTTAGGTAACAACGCTCAAGAACGCCTCATTTAATTGACGCTCGTAATAGAAAATGGCTTTACCAACATTATCCATGTCCCACTTACGAGTTGGTAGGTCTGGATAATAAGTATAACCGCCAGCAAACACTTCACAGCGGTTGCCAGATGGATCAAAGAAATAGATGGTTTGACCATAGGTAATGCCGTGGCGGGTTGGGCCAATATCAATTGAGATGTCGTAATTGGTGATAATATCCGCTGCACGACCAACATCATTCCAATTCTCAAGTTCAAATGAAACATGGTGGAATTTGCCTGGTTCTGGGTGGTTTACGAATGCAATATCATGGGCTTTCATGCCGCAAGTCATCCAAATACCCAAAAGACCACCATCAGGTAAATCAACCTGCTCCGGGGTTCTAAAATCAAGAACGGTTTCAAAAAATTCCTGAACTTTATCAATATTTGGGCCATAGAATAATGCGTGGTCAAAGCGCCGCGCGCGCATACCGTGTGGCTCAACTGACCAAATATGAGAGTTATTGATACCAGGTTTTGGGTCAGAATGTTCACAGGTCGCATAAAGTTCGATGCGGTGTCCTGATGGAACTACAAAACTGATACGGCGACCAATACCTGGTTGTTCACCTGCACGAACGTCATCAACCTCAATACCATAATCTTCAATGCGTTTTTTATATGCATCAAGAGTTGCTTCATCATAAACCTTAAATGCAAAGTAATCACAACCAGCATTATCCGCTTTGCGAAGCACGATAGAGTGATGGTCAAATTCATCAGCGGCTTTAAGATATACACGACCGTCATCACCCTCCATCACTTGGTGAAGGCCAATTCTATTGATGTAATGCTCTTTTGAAGCTTCCATATCCATCACGCGCATTTGTATGAATCCGGGTCTTAAAACACCTGTCATTGCCATTTGGTTTTCCTCTCATATTTTATTTATTTGATAAGTTTATATTTTGGGGGAGTGCGCGGTCAGCCTTAACGGGCAGGTCATTGCCGACCGCGCTGTTGGTGAATTAAGTTACCACTGACAAGAACGCTTCGTTTAACTGGCGCTCATAATAGAAGATGCCGCGACCGACCTCTTTTTCATCCCATGTACGGGTTGGATTATCAGGGTAATAAGTGTAACCGCCGGCAAACACTTCACAACGATTGCCAGATGGGTCAAAGAAATAAATTGTCTGACCGCGTGTAATACCGTGGCGAGTCGGACCAATATCAATCGAAATATTATAACGCGTAATAATATCCGCTGCATGACCAACATCTTTCCAGTCTTCTAGTTCAAATGCCACATGGTGGAATTTGCCTGGTTCTGGATGGTTCACAAATGCGATGTCGTGTGCCTTCATGCCAGAGGTCAACCAGATTGCCAAAAGACCATCCGGCATATCAACGCGTTCTGCACATTCAAAATCAAGAACGTTGACAAAGAAATCCAAAACTTTTTCGATATTTGGCCCATAAAGTAATGCGTGATCCATGCGGCGGGCGCGCATACCGTGCGGCTCAACTGACCAAACATCAGGGTTATGGATAAGTGGTTTTGGTTCAGACATTTCTGCCTGCGCATAAAGTTCAATCCGGTGACCAGATTCGATTACAAAACTGATGCGGCGACCGATACCAGGTTGTTCACCTGCGCGCACATCATCAACTTCGATGCCATAATCTTCGACGCGCTTTTTAAAGCTATCAAGGTCTTTGTCTTTGCGAACTTTGAATGCATATAAATCAAGACCCGCAGAATCTGCTTGTCGCAAAACCAATGAGTGATGGTCAAATTCATCTGCCGCTTTTAGATATACGCGGCCATCATCACCTTTGGTAACTACATGAAGACCAATACGTTTTGTGTAATATTCTATTGATGCCGCCATATCCAGCACTCGAAGCTGAATAAATCCCGGTCTTAATACCCCAGTTAAAGCCATTTTTTCCTCCTTTAAATTTCTAAAGACTGGCTATTCACTTCCAAATTTTTTACGCACTTGGGTTCAAGGCGCACTTTTAAATCTGAAAGCGGATAGATTGCGCACAAAAGAACAAGACCTTCTTTCTCATCCTCTAGTGTCACATACTCCCTGCTCATGGGGTCGCGCTTATAATTGCCTTCCAAAATGCGGGCGCGACATATTCCGCATCCACCCCGACGACAACCGACGGGGAGACGTTTTGGAAGGTTTTTTAATTTACCAAACCCTTGGGCGCGTTCTAATGAAATCAGAACGCGCTCATCGGCATAACCGGTTGACGAGCCGCAAAATTCAGCATTGATATTTTCAACATCGATATTGAACCTTTGCTCGTTCATATTAAATCCTTTTAAAAAGGGGGCTTTTGGTTTGCGCCGCATCATTTTGGGTTAAGAATTTTTCAGTGAAGATGTCGCGTTCAAATAGGCGACCGCGCATTAATGCGGTGATGCAAGCATCAATCATTGGTGGCGGACCACAAAGATACGCAGTCTGACCCGCAAATATTCCGCCAAAATGTTCTTTGGCTGCATCGTGGACAAAACCTTTTGAACCAGACCATTCTCCATCACCATCCGCATCTGAAAGTGCGGGGATATAAGTGAAGTTTGGATGCTTGGACGCAAGCGCCGTAAATTCGTCAAAGCCATAAAGGTCATTGCGGGTGCGAACACCATGAATTAGAGTAATTGGTTCGGAATAACCTTCACCCAATAATTCCAATATCATTGAACGCGGGCTGGAAACACCTGTACCGCCGGCCAAGAATAGTTTCGCACCCCCGCGTGATTTGCGGGTTATAAAACGACCATAAGGGCCAGAGATTTTAATCTTGTCACCAAGTTTTAGGTTTTCATGAATATAGGTCGTGCCTTTGCCACCCTTTACCAATCTTACCTGAAGTTCAATCTTGTCATTCTCGCTTGGCGGATTGGCGATTGAAAAGGCGCGTGTACCATCAACCCCAGGTAAAGTGACATTCACATATTGTCCCGCCTGAAAATCAATGGTGTCGCCATTAATCTTAAACGTGATACCCTTCACATCATGGGTAAGATTTGTGATCTCAGCGACTTCACAATCAAAGTCTTTCACCTTTATGCGGCGCGCGTCTTCATCTTCATCAATATCCGCCTCAATAGTTACATCCGATTGCAACCGGCATTCACACGCCAGTGTCTTGCCTTCATCACGTTCAAAATCCATCAAGGCAAAGGGCGAAGCATCGCCATGATCCACCTCACCATCGAGCACATCGACCTTGCAGGTTCCGCACAAACCATGTCCACAGGCATGCGGCAAATATATTCCCGCTCGCAAGGCTGCATCCAATACTGTCTGACCTTCTTCTACTTCTATCTCTTCGCCCAATGGCTCTATCGTAAGGGTATATGTCATATCAGTCTCTTATGAATAAGTGCCTTTGTAGCCATTTAGTCCGGGCGTCCAAAAACGAACTAGGCTTTTGTGTTTCATGCCATTTTCGGCAAGTGACTTATCAAAATCAGGGGTAACTTTTTTGCCGTCGATCATCCATTCGACTTTTGACCAATCAATGTTTGCAGCATCAGGATGCGCCGCATAATGCGTGGCAATTACTTCTGAAACAAATGCGCCAAACGGCATGGCGGGCGGCAATGGAAACGCAATGGCAGAGCAGAACATATTATGCTCTTCCCAATGAACGTAAGTTAGCTGGTTGCCGTGAAAATTATTAACATTGTCACGATATTCAACTTTTTTTGCATAATCTTTATCAAGTGCAACAATAGGCATTTTAACCTCTTTAATTCTTAAAAAATGGTGGGGTGTGCCGTTTGAAAGGGGAATGACACACCCACCAAAAACTATTCCGCAGCCTCGGCAGGGGCTTTGCCCTTCCAAGAATTCCAAATTTGCTCATCGGGGGAGCCGACATAATCCATATTGTCGGCACCAGCATTCAGGCGATACCAATTCAAAACATCGGGAACGGTTGGACCGCCACAATTGCCTTGGAAAATTTGATGAACCGGAAGCCAGCTTTGCGCGTATTTTTCAGGCTCATCATCAAAGATGTCTTTGCAGCCATCAGAGCAGAAGTGATACATTTCACCATTCCATTCAGTACAACGGAATGAAATTTGGGTTGGATCACCGGGTTCAGTATATGCCATTGGAATTTGGCAAGTTTGGCAAAGTTGCGGTAGCGCCATATTATAGAAACGCTTGCCTTCTTCATCCATTTTTGCCCACATTTCCCAACGAGGACGATAATATTTGTCGAAAGTATTTGGGTATTTTTCGCTTAACCAATCCAAATGCTCTTTATCTGGTGTCCATGTATGGAACGCCGCCGCATGGGTATATTGATAGAATACAGCCCAGTTTTGGTGTGAAATATGCTCAGCCATTTCGGTGGCAACATCAGCATATTTTGGAACTTTAAGCCCATAACGCTCTAGGTCAGTGAATAATGATCCGCCTGCTTCGGTGAAATAGATTTCCCATGCTTCTTTCCAAGACATAACTTTTTTCGGAAGCATATAGTCCATCATCATGGCGACGAGACCAAGAACTTTGAAACCGCGCCAGAACCATTTATCAACCCATTTTTGAACAATCGGAAGGTTGTCTGGATGTTGTTCAAGTAGGAATTTGATGACCTCTATGCCCAATGTCATATGGCGGCTTTCATCTGATTGCGCAGAGAAGCCAAAGGTAACGGTGGACATATCGCCATTATATGCCGCACCCGACATGAATGGCACGAAAAGAAGGTTGGTCAAAACATATTCAAACGCAAAACCAATCGCAATCATGAACTCAAATGGGCCTGAAGCGCGGGCGTCATCAAAGAATGATTTTGGAACTGATAAATACCAAACGCGGTCATGCATATGTTGGAATTCCGCAATACCATCAAAGAATTTATTATAATGCGAAATTGTATGCGCTTGGGTCTGGAAGTGACGAAGCTCGTCTAATGATTGCATTTGCGCGGCAATACGCGGGCCAACCCCACGCATATGACGACCAGTAAAGGCAAAACCACGGTGTGCCTGATATTCAAGCGGTGATACACCGGTTAAAAATAGTTTCAATACGTTGATATAACGTGCATCAGAAACATTTAATTGCCCGTTATTTTGTGCAAATGCATCGATAACCGCATAAAGCTTGCGCTCTTTTTCTGCTTGAAACTTCCAATAGGAATCCATTGTCAAACGGAATGGGTCTTCCCATTTTGACCAATCAGTAATTTTGATGCCTTCGAATTGGTCATACGGAAACACATCATCCATTTTCTGATAACTGGTTTCCCAATCAAGACCGCGTGTAAGGTGGGCGTATTTTTGTTTTAGCCCCATTTTCTTTACAGCCATTTTATAGCTCCCTTGTTTTATAATTAGTGTTTCCAGCTAAGTGTGATGCGGTCATCATCTTCATCAAGGTTGCCCGCCATCGAGATTAAAACCATGTGGATTTGCTGACAGTCCCATTCAGAACCCAATTTCTCTTCCACTGTTGCGCGGTTGATAATCAATTCATCATCAACATCGATTTTAACCGCACCCGGCATATTCAATACCCGCGCGGTTGGATTGTCTTGTAAAATAGCCTCCATCACTGGGCGGGCCTCATCATTTTGATACAAGGTTATTGATGCTATTTGTGCCATCTGATTATATCTCCAACCCAAGTTTTTTGGCTTTTTCGCGCGCTTTGTCGGCCTGTGCCTTGGCATTATCCGCACCAGCAAATGGGGTCAGGGCATCTTGTGCCGCCGCAATCCATTGTTTTGCCCATGCCGATACTGTCGCTTTGTTTTCAACACTTTCAGCAGCAACAACTTTGATAACACTATCAGACCATTTAACTTCGTCTTTTGACCAGTCTGATACAAATTCTGTAAGCATTGAGATTGGTAGTGATGCCGCGCCAAACGCCTCATCTTGACCATTGTAAATATAATCAAAAATAACCGCATTCACGCCAAGGGCTTGCGCCACAAACAGCTCGAACCAGTCTTTAAGAACCAAGGTGTCTTCGATTAATTTGCGGATACCTTGCCATGATGCATCATTCATCCACGCATCTTTTGCTGTTTCAAGGCCATCACCGGTTTGACCATCTAGCTCAAGGCCAATACGACCGATAATTTGCGCCATACCTAAATGATCACCTGCAGAGAAGATACATGGCGATGTTATCGCCGTGCCATATCCACGTTGGCAAATTTCACTCATATTCATATTCGCGCCCCAATGTAGGTGGCGAACCGGAACAAGGCGATTTATCAATAAATCTTTGGTCGCTTGCGGTAGTTTTTCCAAAAGCTCTTTATCTTCAACAAAAGTAAAGTTTCTTTCGTTGGATTGGTTCATATTGGCGCGCGATATATTATATGTCGCATAATAATATTGGCGTGGATCAAGTGGTTTATACCAATCTTGCATAACCACTTTGGTTTTTGCGGTATCATACGCCCAATATTCAGGCTCCCATAATGGTTTATAGTGAAAGTTAGCTGTCGCCTGAACATCGAGAACCGCTTCTTGATATCTTGTGGCTGGCTTCCCCTCACCTATCCGCCGTGCGACATGTCCAAATGTTTGTCGCTTCGGTTCAAAATCTATTGTCTTTATCTCTACCGTCATTCTGTTTCCTCCCCAGATTCGGTGTTAAAGCTTGTTAATCAGTGGCGATTGACCCTTTTCAAAAGGCCAGGATTTTTTAAACGCCACAAAATTTCTTCGGCACTAGTATCGCTTTTATCTGTGATAATGCTGGCATTTTGCGCGATACAAAATTCCTCAAAAGCGCGGACTGGAAGAACTAATTCAACCGTCAAATCTTCATCATTGAGGCAGTATTCAAACTCTATGAAACGGCCCAAACGCTCACCAATGACGCGAACGAAAGCATTGCCAAGTGCATTCTTGCTGCCATTGGTATTCTTTTGAAACCTGCCGTTATTGGTGGACTGACGTGTCATTACTTCTTCCCTTTTGCCTTGGCATATTATTTTTTAGGTTTGCCAATTTGCGATGCACTCTTTGGTGCGTGTAAAATTGATATTGTAAAAATTTCAGAGTGTCAACTAAAATTTCGAGATTTTTTATTATTTGTGAAAATAATATTTTTATGCTATATTTTCAATATATTAGGAAAATCTTGCAGCAAAGATGCCCGAAAGACACCCGTGGGTAATTGTTTTTTTGTGCAAAACATTGCTTAATATTAATTAGGGCTAAGGAAACTGATGAATAATTCTTTATTAAATTTAACCGAGGCAAAGAATGCCCGCTCTATGGTAGAGGCGGCATACGGCCTTATTCGCGCAGATATTTTGAACGGCGTTTTGGCGCCTGGCGAACGCTTGCGGGTTGAGGTTTTAAAGGATCGTTACGAAGTTGGCGCAAGCACATTACGTGAAGCATTGACACGATTGGTTGGTGATGCGCTTGTAACCTCTGAAGAACAGCGTGGTTTTAGGGTTGCCGGAATTTCATTACAAGATTTCGCCGATTTAACCCGCACCCGAAAACTTATCGAAGCCGAAGCCCTTGCACAATCTATCATTCACGGTGATGAAGAGTGGGAGGCAAATTTAGTTGCCGCATTCCACCGCCTTTCAAAAGTTGAACAGGCGCGAACCCCTGAAAACATTGCGCTTTATACCGATGAATTTGAAGTCAGAAACCGCGAATTCCACCGTGCATTAATTGGCGCATGTCCTTCACGCTGGCTAATGCAGTTTCAAGGGATTTTATTTGGGCAATCAGAACGTTATCGCCGCATTTCTCTAAATAGTCGTGGCATGCCGCGCGATGTCCATTCCGAGCATAAGGCAATTGTTGAGGCGGCACTTGCACGCGATGCCGACCGCGCCCGTAAGTTAGAAGAAGAACATATCGAAAAAACTCTTGAGGTTCTTAGCCATCTGGTCGTTACACTTGCCGAAGTTCAGGATTGAACTTTTTAAAGGCATTTCATTAAAGTTTATATGAAAAATAATTAATTCATATGAATCATAGAAATATTGCAAAAAATACATTGCATTGGCGACCAAATGTTATAACCCTGACGTATAAACAATAAATCAGGCTTGAGTATCAATTAGTGTTGGCTATGAAAAGAAAAATAATTTCGTGCCTTTTGGCATCTTTTGCGGTCTTGTCCGCGTGTAAATCAGACAATAAAAATGCAAAAGGTGACGGTCCGCCAAAAACGCCCGAAGTAGGTTTTATTCAAGTTACCCCACAATCATCAACCATTAAATCCGAATTATCGGGGCGCGTGGTTGCGACCTTGACCTCTGAAGTACGTCCACAAGCATCAGGGCTTATAAAGGCGATGCTTTTCACCGAGGGGTCATATGTAAAAGCGGGGCAGCCACTTTACCAAATTGATTCGTCAACCTATTCGGCAAGCCTTGACCAACGCCAAGCAAGCCTTTTGAGCGCACAAGCAAACCTTGATGCGGCACACATAAAGGCCAATCGTTATCGCTCAATCTCGGATACAGATGCAATAAGTCTGCAAGATCGTGACGATGCCTTTGCCAGCGAACGTGCCGCCGCCGCCGCAGTAAAACTGGCGCAGGCAAATTTACGTTCCAGCCAAATTGATTTGCGTTATACAACAGTTCGCGCCCCTATAAGTGGTTACATAAGCGCATCAAACTTTACGGTTGGCGCATTGGTAACCGCCTCACAAGCAGCACCACTTGCAACAATTCGCGCCCTTGACCCAATTTATGTTGATGTTCAACAATCGGCGGCCGATATTCTAAAAATGCGCAAATCTATGGCTTCTGAGGGTAAAGTAATTACCACCGCGCCGGTAACAATTATTACCGAAGATGGTTCGACACACCCACATCAAGGAATATTGCAATTTTCTGATCGTATGGTCGATGTCGCAACTGGTGCAGTAACTTTACGGGCCAAAGTTCCAAACCCTGAGGGTTATTTATTACCGGGTATGTATGTAAAAGTTCAAGTTCCCCAATATGAAATCCCCGATGCATTATTGATTCCGCAACAGGGTATAGCAATTGGAAGCGGGAATAAGGGTTCGGCATATGTAATTAATGCCCAAAACAAAGCTGAAAAACGCGATGTGGTAATTGGGCAGGCAATCGGCAACCAGTGGCTTATTACATCTGGCTTAAAAGCGGGCGAGAAAATCATTGTTGAAGGCCGCGACAAAGTTAAACCCGGTGGTGATGTAAAACCCGTTGCGGTTAACGTACCAACATCTAATGACCTTTCCCCTGTTACAAACGGTAAATAGCCATGAGTAAATTTTTCATTGGTCGTCCGATATTTGCATGGGTTATCGCAATTGGCGTTATGTTGCTTGGGGTTTTGGCAATAAAATCATTGCCAATTGCCCAATATCCAGACATTGCTCCACCAAATGTTAGTATCTCTGCATCTTATCCTGGTGCATCAGCAGAAACCATTCAAAACAGCGTTACCCAAGTTCTTGAACAGCAACTTACAGGGATTGATGGGCTTTTATATTTCTCATCCTCATCGAACGATCGTGGACAAGCAAGTATTAGCGCAACCTTTGAAAAGGGGACAAATCCAGATACTGCACAAGTACAAGTGCAAAACCAAATTCAACAAGCAATTTCACGCCTGCCACAATCTGTTCAGGATCAGGGTGTAAAAGTTCAAAAGGCAAATAACGACTTTTTGATGATTGTTGCAATTTATGACGAAAGTGGGCGTTCAGACCGCACCCAAATTTCGGACTATTTGGCACGTAATATCCAAGATCCATTATCACGGATTGATGGCGTTGGTTCATCACGTGTATTTGGCTCTGGCTATGCAATGCGTATCTGGCTTGACCCCAACAAGCTTACTACTTTTAACCTTATGCCTTCTGATGTTGCCAATGCAATCAAAGCACAAAACGTTGAGGTTTCGGCAGGCTCTTTGGGTGATTTGCCATCAGTTGATGGGCAGCGGCTTTTTGCAACCGTAAAAGCAAAATCCAAACTTACAACAGTTGATGATTTTAAAAATATTATCGTTTCGTCAAATTCTGGCGGTGCAATTGTAAAATTATCTGATGTTGCGCGCGTTGAATTGGGACAGGAAAATTACGGCACCTCGGCATTATTAAACGGCAAACCCGCAAGCGGTATCGCACTTCAGCTTGCACCTGGTGCAGATGCCCTAAAAACCGGTGAACGTGTAAAGGCAAAAGTTGCAGAATTACAAAAATCGATGCCGGCGGGCTATAAGGTTGCCTTCCCACGTGATTCCACAACCTTTATCAAAATCTCGGTTGAAGAAGTTGTAAAAACCCTTATCGAAGCGATTGCACTTGTGGTTTTGGTAATGTTTGTGTTTTTGCAAAACTGGCGTGCGACCCTTATTCCCGCTCTTGCCGTGCCTGTGGTTTTACTTGGCACATTTGGTTGCCTTGCAGTTTTGGGATATTCAATCAATACTTTGACCATGTTTGCCATGGTGCTTGCAATCGGTCTGTTGGTAGATGACGCAATTGTTGTGGTTGAAAACGTTGACCGCGTGATGGAAGAAGAAAACCTTCCACCAAAGGAAGCAACCATTAAATCCATGTCGGAAATAAGTGGGGCATTGGTCGGTATCGCCGTTGTATTATCGGCGGTTTTATTACCAATGGCATTTATGGGTGGTTCAACCGGCGTGATTTACCGCCAATTTTCGGTAACAATTGTTTCGGCAATGTTATTATCGGTTTTGGTGGCATTGATATTTACCCCTGCATTATGTGCCACACTTTTACATAATCCGCATGAAATGGACGGCAAGCCAAAAAGTTGGGGCGTAAAGGCATTTGATAAATTCAATGACTTTTTCAACCGCACAACCCGTAAATATGTGAACGCCGCATCAAAAGTTATCGGCCGCCGCAAAGTATTCTTTTTAGTTTATTTTGCAATTGTGGGGGTGCTTGGGCTTTTATTTGTGCGCATCCCTACAAGCTTCTTGCCCACTGAAGACCAAGGTCAGGTTATGATTGGTTATTCATTACCTGCTGGTGCAACAGTTGAACGCACAGAAGTTGTACGGCAAGAGCTGGTTAAATACCTTTTGGCAAAAGAGCCTGATGTTGATAAATTCTTTGCAATTATCGGCTTTTCTTTCATGGGGCAGGGACAAAATACAGGGCAATCATTTGCCGCATTAAAACCATGGGATGAGCGTCACGGAAAAGCACATTCTGCGCAAGCAATTACAGGACGTATTACCAAGGCAATGTCAAAAATGCGCGATGCCAAAATTATCGCCATGACCCCGCCAACCATCCAAGGTCTTGGTCAAAGTAATGGCTTTACATTTGAACTTTTAAACTCTGCCGGGGTTTCCGATGAAGAGTTTTCAAAAATCAAAGATCAAATTGTTGATGAGGCATCAAAAGATAAAGAGCTTAGTAACGTTCGCGGTTCAACATTACCCGATTCACCAAAGCTAAAAATCAATATTGACGATGAAAAACTTGCGGCACTCGGCCTATCCGAGGCCAATGTAAATAATACACTTTCATACGCATGGGGTGGTTCTTATGTGAATGACTTTGTTAATATGGGACGAGTGCAAAGGGTTTATATTCAGGCGGATGCACCATTCCGCTCTGGCCCAGATGATTTGTATCAATGGCATGTGCGAAACAATGATGGCACCATGACACCATTTTCATCATTCTCAAACTTTGAATGGACAAAGGCACCATCAAACCTTGCACGCTTTAACGGTATTTCATCCTATGAAATTCAAGGTGAACCTGCATCGGGTGTAAGTTCGGGCGAGGCCATGAAGCGCATGGTCGAAATCCAGCAAAAAATTGCACCCAATATGTCTTATGCTTGGAGTGGGATTTCATACCAAGAAAACCTATCAGGCGGGCAAGCACCAATTCTATATCTTATGTCGATATTGGTGGTATTCCTTGCGCTTGCAGCACTTTATGAAAGCTGGTCTATACCACTCGCGGTTTTGATGGTTATTCCACTTGGCGTTATTGGTGCGGTTTTGGCGGTAACCTTCCGTGGGCTTGAAAATAACGTTTATTTCCAAGTTGGACTTTTAACCACCATTGGCCTGTCGGCAAAAAATGCAATTTTGATTGTTGAATTTGCCGAAAGCGCGTTGAAATCTGGCAAGGGCCTTGTGGCAGCGGCATTAGAAGCGGCGCGTTTAAGATTGCGACCAATCATTATGACCAGCTTTGCTTTCATCATGGGCGTTCTTCCGCTTGCGCTTGCATCGGGTGCGGGCGCAAACAGCCGGATTGCAATTGGTACTGCGGTTTTGGGTGGAACATTGGCCGCAACCTTCCTTGCGATATTCTTTGTGCCAATGTTCTATGTTGTGATTGCCGCACTTTTCAAACATGGCAAAATTAATCTTGACGAACTTAAACAGGGGCAGCCATCATGAAATATAAAATGATTATTCTACCTTGTTTTGCGGCACTTATTCTTGGTGGCTGTTCAACCATTGATGAGATTAAAAAACCAAAACAATATAATCCATCGGCCAAACAATCAGTGCCAATCCCTGCGCAATTGCCATCTGGCGGTGCATATGCACCATTGCCACAAATTGCCCAAAGCGGTCTAAAATGGAATGAATTAATAACAGATTCCAAACTGTCAGAAATTATTTCCAAAGCCCAAAGCAATAACCGCGATTTGCGGGCATCAATTGCCAATGTTGAAATGGCGCGAAACCTTTATTTGGCACAAAAATCCAACCAAATACCAACAATTAATGGCGGGGTTTCGGCGGCAAATATATCGGGTTCGGAAAATAAGGATGGCACAAACTATACTGCAAACCTTGGCTTTAGCGCATATGAGATTGATTTGTTTGGGCGTGTAAAATCGCTTACTAATGCGCAATATGAAAATTATGTTGCAAGCCGTTATGACTGGCAGTCATTCCGCATCAGCCTAATTGCCGAAATCGCCAATGCCTATATTACACTGGCTGGCGATATTGATACATACAACCTTGCCAAAAAGACCGAAACCGCAAATATTCGTACCCTTGAATTAACCCAAGCGAAGTTTAAGGCAGGCCTTATAAGCCGCGTTGATGTCCGCCAAGCGGAAACCAATCTTGCCTCAACCCGCTCCGATATTGCGGCAAGTTTGACCGCAATTGAACAAGATAAAAACGCGCTTACACTACTTATTGGCGCGCCTTATCAAGAAGGGTGGAATCCGGTTTCACTTGATGAACTTGGGAAAAATATTGGCAAAGTTCCGGTTGGGCTTTCATCGGAAATATTGCTTGCACGCCCAGATGTTATTTCTGCCGAACATGATTTATTGGCATCCGAAGCTAATATTGATGCGGCGCGTGCAGCAATGTTCCCAAAAATCACCCTTAACTCTGCCCTTGGCTTGGCAAGTGATGCGTTGGATGCACTTCTAAAAAGCAACGCTTTCGCCTTTAGCAATACTTTGGCACTGACCCAAAATATTTATGGCGGTGCAAATAAATATAATCTGGCCTATTCCGAGGCGCAGCGTGAAAAACTTTTGGCAACATATGAAAAAACTATTCAAACCGCTTTCCGTGAGGTTGCGGACGCCTTGGCACGTTTTGCGACCATTGATGACCAACTAAAGGCACAGAATGAATTGGTAACTTCGGCGGCAGAATCATTAAGGTTAAACAATATTCGTTATAAATCAGGGTTAACGTCTTTCCTTTCTGTCCTTGATGCCGAACGGACTAATTATAATGCCGAAAAAACCCGCATCACCACCAAAAAGGCACGCCTTAGCAATCAAATCGCGCTTTATCGTTCGATAGGTGCCGATGGTTTGAATGAGAAAAATTAATTTCTTTCCCCTTTACTGTGCCTTCCTCCCATGTATATTGTTATAACAAATGGGAGATAAAAATGCGCATAATCGGAAACTTTCTTGATGGCAAAGAAATAAAAAGCAATTCAAACCGCTTTGGCGATATTTATAATCCCAATAGCGGTGAAGTGCAGGGCAAAGTCTCCCTTTCAAATGCCACTGAACTTGAGGCAATTGTGCAAAGCGCAATCAAGGCACAAAAAGAGTGGGAACACATAAACCCACAACGTCGTGCACGTATCATGTTTGAATTCAAAGCAAAAATTGAAGCCAATATGGATGAATTGGCATTAATGCTTTCGAATGAGCACGGCAAAACCATTGCCGATAGCCGTGGCGATATTACACGCGGTCTTGAGGTGGTAGAATTTGTTTGCGGCATCCCCCATAATCAAAAAGGTGAACATACATTTGGCGCAGGGCAAGGAATTGATGTCTATTCAATTCGCGCGCCATTGGGGGTGGTTGCAGGCATTACGCCATTTAATTTTCCGGCCATGATACCGCTTTGGATGTGTGCGCCGGCTCTTGCAACTGGTAATGCCTTTATCCTTAAGCCATCTGAAAAAGATCCATCCGTGCCAATTCGTCTTGCCGAACTATTCATTGAAGCCGGTGGCCCGAAGGGTTTGTTCAATGTCATTAACGGCGATAAAGAAATCGTTGATGCCCTACTTGAGCATAAGGATATAAAGGCAATAAGTTTTGTTGGTTCATCCGATATCGCCCACTATGTTTATGCAGGGGCAGCCAAATATGGTAAGCGGGCGCAATGTATGGGTGGTGCAAAAAATCACGGTATTATTTTGCCCGATGCCAATATGGATATGGCAGCAAAAGATATATTAGGTGCTGCATACGGATCTGCGGGCGAACGCTGCATGGCATTGCCGGTGGTGGTTTGCGTTGGTGATGGAACAGCAGAGAAATTTATCGAAAAAATCACGCCTTTGATTGAAAATCTAAAAGTGGGTATTTCAACCGACAAAAATGCTGATTACGGCCCATTAGTAACCGCCGCCCACAAAGCCAAGGTTTCATCAATGATTGATAAGGCCATTGCAGAAGGCGCAAAATTACTAATTGATGGGCGTAATCTAACGCTTACAGGCTATAAAAATGGCTTCTTCCTTGGCCCAACCTTATTGGATAATGTTACCCCCAATATGATTACTTATCATGAAGAAATTTTTGGCCCAGTGCTTCAGATAATGCGGGTTGAAAGCCTTGAAGATGCAATAAAACTACCGTCAGAACATCAATATGGAAATGGTACGGCTATTTTCACCGCCAATGGACGGGCAGCACGTGAATTTGCGGCACGGGTAGAGGTTGGAATGGTTGGGATAAATGTTCCAATTCCGGTTCCCGTGGCATATCATACTTTTGGCGGCTGGAAACGCTCGGCATTTGGTGACATAAACCAATATGGTATGGAAGGGGTTCGTTTTTATACCCGCACCAAAACCATAACCCAAAGGTGGTATGAGGATGACGACAAGCATAATGGCAATGCCTTTGTCATCCCTACATTTTAGAGAGTATTATGTCTGAAATAATTTGCGAAGTCCGTGGACACACCGGAATTATAACCATTAATCGCCCCCAAGCCTTAAATGCGCTTAACACGCCAATGTGCGTGGCAATTACCAATGCGCTAATTAAATGGCGGGACGATAATAATATAAGTGCAATTATCATAAAGGCCGATGAAAATGGTCGTGCCTTTTGCGCGGGTGGCGATGTTATTATGATGTCCGAAAGCGGCAAAGCGGGCGATAACCGTGCCGAAACCTTCTGGCGCACTGAATACGCACTTAATGAATTAATCAAAACCTATCCCAAACCCTATATTGCAATGATTGACGGCATTGTTATGGGTGGTGGCGTTGGGCTTTCGGTGCATGGGAAATACCGTATTGCCGGTGATAAAACCCTGTTTGCAATGCCAGAAACCGGAATTGGCTATTTCCCCGATGTTGGTGGAACCTATTTTTTGCCACGCCTTGGGGTAGCAATCGGCAATTGGATGGGATTAACTGGCGCACGCCTTGACGGGGCAATGGCATTAAAAATCGGGGTTGCAACCCATTTCGTAAAAAGCGAAAATTATGGCAATTTATTTGATGCCCTTATAAAAAATCCCAATGATATTGAAAATACAATTTCCGGCTTTGCAACCATTCCGCAATGTGATGAATTACCAGATGAAATGAGTATTTTCGCAAATAAAAATCTGGACGAAATTTTTCTTGCCCTTGAAAATAGTCATAGCGATTGGGCAAAGGCACAGCTAAAAATATTAAAAACCAAATCACCATTTGCGCTTCATTTTACATTTGCAGCGATGAAAATTGGCATGAATTCAGATTTCAAAACCGCAATGAATAATGAATTAAATTGGTCTTTATCCTTTTTAGCAACGCCAGATTTTCACGAAGGGATTCGGGCGCAATTAATCGATAAAGATCGAAATCCGCATTGGGATATAAATTTTTCACATAATGAAATAGATCAAATTATCGCAAAGACCGATAAGGTACTAGAATTTATAGAATAATATGCTTGCCAAAATAGCCGCCAAATTTTTAGCAAAACACAATATCCATTACGCATGGGCCATAATGGCGGTTACCTTTATAACCCTAATTTCAACCTCATTTTCAATGGCTGCACCTGGTGTTTTGATGAAAGCCATTGCCGGTGAGTTTGGTTGGAAGATGGTTGCGATTTCATCATCCTTTGCGGTTACGCTTTTGTTGTTTGGTCTCGTTGCTCCTTTTGCAGCCAGTATGATGATAAAATTTGGCGTAAAAAATATTATACGCACCGCAATATTTATGATTGCATGCGGCCTGACATTATCACTATTTGCAACGCAAATTTGGCAATTTGTGCTATTTTGGGGTGTCATAGTTGGCTGTGGTGCCGGCCTTACGGCGATGGTATTGGCATCAACCATAACCAATCGCTGGTTTTCAGAAAAACGTGGGCTTGTGATGGGGGTTTTGGCGGCAAGTAATGCCGCAGGGCAATTGGCATTCTTACCATTATTGGCAAGTTTAATGCAAAATTTTGGATGGCGCACGGCATTGTTACTGGTTTGCGCCTTGTTGTTTGTCGCGTTTATTATTGTAAATCTTTTTCTTGTTGAACAACCATCAGATGTCAATCAGAACCCATATGGGCAAGATGGTGTAATTAAAAAAATCCCATTACGCAAGAAATCAATAAACCCAATTTCGGTTCTTTCATCTGCGGTAAAGGTGCCAACATTTTGGGTATTGTTTTTCACTTTTTTTGTTTGCGGTGCGTCAACCAATGGTTTGGTACAAACACATTTTGTTTCATTTTGCGGTGATTTTGGCATGACTGCGGTTGCGTCGGCCTCTGTCTTGGCAATGATGGGTATTTTCAATCTATTTGGAACCATTGGTTCAGGCTGGCTAACCGATAGAATTGATGCCAGATATTTATTGTTCGCCTATTATTTTTTCCGTGGCATAAGCCTTTTATTTCTTCCCAATGCCGATTTTTCAACCACTGGATTAATGCCATTTGCGGTATTTTATGGCCTTGATTGGATTGCCACCGTTCCGCCAACTGTTCGGCTTGCAAATCAGCAATTTGGTCTTGAAAAAGGGCCTGTGGTTTATGGTTGGGTTTTTGCGGGGCACCAAATTGGCGCGGCAAGCATTGCCTTCTTTGCGGGCTGGGTACGAACCGCATATGAAACCTATCTTTATGCGTTTATGATTTCAGGAATTTTATGTCTTTTGGCGGCATTTTTAGCATTATTTGCAGGTCGAAATCATAAGCCAGCAATGGCATAGATTTAAATCACCACATAAATAAACTTTACTGCATTAAAGCAATTATCACTATTGCAATTAATTCTCATTTGCATTATTAAAAATATTGTTTATGGTAATTCCCCGTAAACAAGGAAGTTCAGCATTCCACTTAAACGGGCTGTTTACGCCATCGCCTTGTAAGCAGCCCGGTTTTTTTGAACATCAACTATTAAACCCCCTAATAGACGGACAAGGTGCATTGCGCCTTGTCTTGTCTATCACATTTTAAGGGTGAGACATGTTGAAACATTGCATTGGCTGGCAACCCACATTAACGGGGGCGAAAAATAAAACTACAATAGTTTAATTTTGCTTTCATTTTTCTGACACTTTACTCACCTACTAGAGCGATATTCATGTGGCATATAGGTTTGGGTAGTTAGAACAAGCAGATTAAACCACAAGCAAGGGTAAAGTGAATTTTAAAATGTCTGAGGCTATTGAAAAAATATTGGATAATCGTGACATTTGGGAAGATTTTGTAAATTCACAAAATCCCCATCTGAATGATTTTATTTCAATCGATGAATTACTTAATGATTCCATGTCAGCACAGATTATGGAATCTTATCAGGTATCCAAAAACTCATTGAAAGAAATCATAACCAGATTACGCAGTAAACGGTTGCGAAAATAATTATCCGCTATTTCAATGCGCGGCGTAATACTTTTCCAACATCAGATTTTGGTAAATCATCACGGAATTCAACATGACGCGGCACCTTATAGCCAGTTAATTCTTCGCGACAGTGCATGATGATATCTTTTTCTGTAAGTTCAGGTTTGTTTTTCACCACAAAAACCTTAACCGCCTCACCCGAACGCTCATCAGGGACACCAACCGCAGCAACCATAACCACACCAGGAATACGCGATACCGCTTCTTCGATTTCATTTGGATATACGTTAAAGCCAGATACGATAATTGTATCTTTTTTACGATCAACCAGATAAACAAAGCCATCCTTGTCCATAAAGCCAACATCACCAGTGCGTAAAAAACCATCTTTGAACATTACTTGTTCGGTTTCTTGTGGACGTTGCCAATAACCCTTCATAACTTGTGGGCCACGGACACAGATTTCACCACTTTGCCCCAATGGCATGTCATTGCCAGCATCATCACGAATTGCAATTTCGGTTGAAGATATAGGTAAGCCAATTGAACCATTAAATTCCTTCATCGTAAAAGGATTAATAGTTGCCGCAGGCGAAGTTTCGGTAAGCCCATATGCCTGAATAAGAGTTGTACCGGTTACTTCTTTCCATTTTTCGGCAACGACCGACTGCACAGCCATACCGCCACCAAGTGAAATGCGCAGTTTTGAGAAATCCATTGCCTTGAATTTTTCATCGTGCAAAAGCGCATTAAACAATGTATTTACACCAGTCATTGAAGTAATTGGATATTTGGCCCAATCTTTAACAAGCCCTTTAATATCGCGTGGGTTGGCAATCAAAAGATTAGGCGAACCAAGCATCATATTAAGCATACAATTGGCGGTTAATGCGAAAATATGATAAAGCGGTAAGGCTGTTAAACCAAAATTATCGCAATCTTTGGCGAGTGGTTTAACCCATTCATGTGCCTGCATTGCATTGGCAATGATGTTTTTATGGGTAAGCATTGCCCCTTTTGAAACCCCGGTGGTGCCACCTGTATATTGTAAAAATGCAATATCTTCATGGTTTAAATCATCGGCGAGTTTAAAGCCGTGCTTTTTACCAATCGAAAGCGCGGTTTTTAAATCAATTGCGCCCCTTATCGACCAAGGGGGAACCATTTTTTTAATATTGCGAACCACAAAGTTCGTAATCGCCCCTTTGATACCACCCAAAACCTCACCAATTGAAGTTACAATCACATGCTTAATTTTGGTATTATCAACCACTTCCGCCAATGTATGGGCAAAATTTTCAAGGACGATTATGGCATCGGCTTCGGAATCATTTAATTGGTGCAAAAGTTCGCGCGGGGTATAAAGCGGGTTGCAATTTACCACCACTAATCCCGCACGCAAAACCCCCGCAATAGCAATTGGGTATTGCAAAATATTTGGCATCATAATTGCCACTCTTGCGCCCTTTTTAAGCCCAAGACTTTGTAACCATCCGCCGAAGTGATTACTCATAACCTCAAGTTCACTAAAGCTTATAGCCTTGTCCATGCTAATGAATGCGGTGCGCGAGGAATATTTATTGAATATGTCCGCAAACAAATGAGGTAAAGACGGATATTTTGATATGTCTATGTCTGCTGCAACCCCTTCGGGGTAATTTTTAACCCATATTCTTTCCATTTCATCTCCCCTTTTGTAATTGCATAGTATTCATTCAGTATATTTTATTTATGCTTTATAATTGTTTATATTGCGCAATATATCCCAGCCTTGCTTATTGATAATCTACATCAAATTTGTGGCTTTTTTTAGATTTTGTTTGTTTTTATGAAATTCTTTATTGGCAATATAAATTTCCCTCTCCACTATTGCATAAACACTTCCGCTTTTGTCTTTTAGTTCAACCAGATAATTTCTCTTGATTTCACCATTTTGCACAACCTCTGCACGAATACCAGATATTTCGTCTTTTGAAATTGTGAATTCTGCATATAGGTCGCAAAAACCCGGCTTTAAAAAGCGAATTTTTGCCGACCTATCCCAAATTATATATTCACGTCCCAATTTAAGGCTTAGCATCGCCATATGAACGCCGTCTGTAATAGCAAAAAGCGAACCACCAAATAGTGAACCTACAATATTTTTGGTGCGCCAATTTAACGGCAGGCGCATCCTGATTTGTGACAAATCTTCCGACACATAATCAACGTGGCCACCTGCCCCTAAAAATGTTGGATGAAAATTAAACCCCAACTTCACCGCAAAAGTGCGCAAAAAAGGTGGAACTTTCATAAGCCAGCGCGGACGCACATCCGCAGCAAGCACATTTTCATCACATATATTTGCTTTAGAGGCGTTCAATGATACCCGCTGCCCCCATTCCAGTACCAATACACATGGTAACCATGCCGTATTTGCCACCAGTTCGTTTAAGGTTGTGAACCACAGTTGCCGCACGAATTGCACCAGTTGCACCAAGTGGGTGACCAAGCGCAATTGCACCACCAAGTGGGTTCACTTTACTTGGGTCAAGGTCAAGTTCGCGCATAACCGCAAGTGATTGTGCGGCGAATGCCTCATTAAGTTCAATCCAGTCCAAATCTTCTTTTTTGATGCCCGCACGATCCAAAACTTTTGGAATTGCCGCAATCGGGCCAATACCCATAATTTCTGGCGGCACACCAGCAACGGCAAAACCAACAAAGCGTGCAAGCGGGGTTAAATTATATTGTTTCAAAATCTTTTCTGAAACCAATACAACCGCCGCCGCACCATCAGACATTTGCGATGAGTTACCAGCGGTAACTGAGCCGCGAACATTGAATACAGGGCGAAGCTTTGCCAAACCTTCAAGTGATGAATTGGCGCGTGGGCCCTCATCATTTTCGGCAAGACGCTCAACAATTTTAACCTGACCAGTTTTTAAATCTGGGTGATGTTCTTTATATGCAAAAGGCGAAATTTCGGCCTTGAAGTGACCTGCCGCAATTGCCGCAATTGCTTTTTGGTGTGACGCCATTGCAAATGCGTCTTGATCTTCGCGGCTTACTTTCCATTTTTTTGCAACTTCTTCGGCGGTCAAGCCCATGCCATACGCAATCCCATAATTTTCTTCTTTTTCAAAAACTATCGGATTCATTGCAATTTTATTGCCCATCATTTGTGGCATGACGGTCATGGATTCTGTGCCGGCGCCAATCATAACATCGGCATTGCCAAGCATGATTTGATTTGCCGCATCGGCAACCGCATTAATACCAGAAGAGCAAAAACGGTTAATGGTAATCCCTGGCACAGTATCTGGAAGCCCTGCAAGCAAAAGACCAATACGGGAAACGTTCATCCCCTGCTCGGCTTCTGGCATGGCGCAACCGGTAACAACATCGCCAATCAAATGTGGGTCGATATCGCCCGCTTGTTCCCATGCCTTTTTAATGGCAAATGCCAACATATCATCGGGGCGAACATGTTTATACATTCCGCCTTTTTTTGCCACCGGAAGACGCGTAGCAGAAACAATATATGCATCCTGAATTTGTTTTGTCATTTATATCTCCTGCCCTTAGTTTCTTAGTGGTTTTCCGGTTTCAAGCGTGTGTTTAATACGCGCTTGTGTCAGCGGATTTTTAAGTAGTTCAACAAATAATGTACGCTCTTGAATAAGTAGCCATTCTTCATCAACCAATGAGCCACCTTCAATATCGCCACCACAAAGGGCGATTGCCGCATATTTGGCAACGCGGTAATCATGTTCGGAAATCATGCCACCTTTTAGCATATTCATAAGAATCATTTCCAATGACGCGATACCACCACGACCCGCAACCACAATGCCACGCGCTTTTAATGGTGGAATATAATTCGCATCGGCAATTGCGCGCGCTTCTTTGATGGCGACATGCAATGTTTCATGCGCATTAAACAAGATTGTGTCTGTATCTTTGGCAAAGCCCATTTCAATTGCCTCCAGTGCAGAGGTTGAAACTTTTGCCATTGCAATATTTGTAAAGACAGGCTGGATGAAATTCATCAATTCGCCTGGTGTTACCGATTTTGCCGCCCAATCCGCAGCACGAATTGCAAACTCCTTACAACCACCACCCGCAGGGATAAGACCAACACCGGCCTCAACCAATCCAATATAGCTTTCAAGGGCAATAACACGTTTTGTGGCATGCATAACAAATTCACAGCCACCACCCAATGCCATACCCTGTACCGCAGTAACCACAGGCACTTGTGAGTATTTTAAAATTTGTGAAGCGCGCTGGAATTTTTCGACCATTGCCGCAAGAATATCAAAACGGCTTTGTTCAATCGCTTCAGTAACTTTTTTAAGGTTTGCACCAACCGCAAATGGCGCTTCATGCCACATTACCGCGCCGTCAAGATTGGCTTCAGCGAATTTGACCGCCTCGATAACGCCATCAAGAACTTCATCGCCAATAGCGTGCATTTTGGTTTTAATGGAAATGATGCCAATGCCATTATCAACTTCTGGCAATTTCCAAAGACGTACGCCTTCATTTTCATAAAGGGTTTCACCACTTGCTTCTGGGGTTTTGGCATTTTCACCCAATAGTGGCTCTTTGAAGATTTGGTGTTTATAAACAGCCAATCCAGAACGTGGAACATAGGTTTTAGAATGCGCCGACCATGAACCTTCTGGGGTATGAACACCATCACGACCATCATTAACCCATGCAGGCAATGGCGTATCAGATAAGGTTTTACCCGATGCAATATCTTCGGCAAGTGCTTGCGCAATTGCCTTCCAACCCGCAGATTGCCAAATTTCAAACGGCCCTTGCGCCCAACCAAAGCCCCAACGAATTGCAAAGTCCAAATCGCGGGCATTATCGGCAATGTTTTCAAGCTGCACGGCTGCATAATGGAAGACATCGCGGAAAATCGCCCAAAGGAATTGTGCTTGTGGGTGATTTGAGGCGCGCAAAGCGGCAAACTTCTCAGATGGATTTTTGATTTTTAAAATTGCCGCAACTTCATCGGCAACCACCGCATTGGAAGGACGATAATCTTGTGCTTTAAGGTCAAGCACCAAAATATCTTTACCGACTTTTTTGAATATACCAACTTTGGTTTTTTGCCCCAATGCACCCATTTCAATTAGCTTTTCAATCCAAACCGGTGGATTAAAATGCTTGTGCCATGGATCATTTGGCAAAGTATCACGCATCGTTTTTGTGGCATGTGCCATAACATCAAGACCAACCACATCAGCAGTACGATAAGTTGCGCTTTTTGGGCGACCAATAGAAGGCCCAGTCAAAGCATCAACCACATCAAAGCCCAAATCATAGGCTTGGGTATGATGCATAACCGCAAGCATGGAGAAAACCCCAATGCGATTGGCAACAAAATTTGGTGTATCAAATGCACGAACCACACCTTTGCCAAGGCGGCTTACAAGCCATGATTCAAGGGCATCAACCACTTTTGCGCTTGTTGATTTAGTAGGAATAATTTCCACCAAATTCATATAACGTGGCGGATTGAAAAAGTGGATACCGCAGAAATTATGACGGATATTTTCCGGCAAAGCATGGGATAATTCGTTGATTGAAAGCCCAGAAGTATTTGACGCAACAACCGCGTTTTCATTTAAAAATGGGCTGATTTTTGCATATAAATCGCTTTTCCAATCCATACGTTCGGCGATTGCTTCGATGATTAGGTCACAATCTTTTAGCGCTTCTAAATCATCGTCATAATTGGCGGCATCGATAAATTTCATTGCCGATTTTGATGCAAAAGGCGCAGGTTGTAATTTCTTTAAGCCATCAAGTGCTTTTTGAACAATTGCATTCTTTGGCCCTTCTTTTGCAGGCAAATCAAATAATAAAACGGGAATATTTGCATTGGCAAGATGCGCCGCAATTTGTGCGCCCATCACACCCGCGCCCAAAACGGCGGCTTTTTTAATTAATAATTTTGTCAAAAAACACTCCCTCAAGCTTAATTAATTTCTGAACTATACGTCCATTTTAAACGACCGTTTTAATATATGGTCAAACACTGGCTCGTCAAGCCTTTTTTTATAAAATATACAAATGGCGAAAATAAGGTGATTAGATAAATTTTGACGAATTATACGCTCCCTTTCCCCCAAAAGGGAAAGGGAAATCGACTATTTATCCAACGCTATAATTTAATGGCCCACCAGTGAACGGCGCAAAGCCAGTTCCAAAAATAACACCCGCATCGGCCAGGTCGGCATCGCCAACAATCCCCTCGTCCACAAGTTTTTGCGTCCGTTCAAGCAATGGCGCAATAAGGCGTTCTGCAAGACCCGCAGGAACTTCAGACGGTTTGCCTTTTTGCGCTTTACCGTCAACCCATTTATAAAAACCAACACCTGTTTTCTTGCCCAAATTGCCTTTTTCGAATTTTTCAAGCAAGCATTTGGGCGCCTCATTGGCAGCGGAAATTTGGCTACCTGCCGCCATTGCAATATCAAGCCCAACAGTATCAACCAATTCAATCGGGCCAATCGGCATGCCAAAAGCGAGCATTGCCTCATCAATCGTTTCTGGGCTAATACCTTCATCAACAGAACACATGGCCTCAAGCATATAAGGCGCAAGCACTGCATTGACCAAAAACCCAGGGGCAGACTTAACCGGAAGCGGCAATTTGTCGATTTGCTTTACAAATGCTAATGCCTTTTTAGCCGTTTTTTCATCGGTAGTTTCGGCATGAATAACCTCAACCAATGGCATTTGCGCAACGGGATTAAAGAAATGAATCCCCACCAGGCGCGCCGGATTTTTCAGAATTGTTGCCAAATCTTCTAATTTGAGGCTTGAAGTATTGGTGGCAAGTATTGCCGATGCTTTCACTTTTTTCTCTAGTGATGAAAGTAATTTATGCTTGGCATCAAGGTTTTCAAAAATTGCCTCAATAACCACATCGGCATCTTTTACGCCGTCACCCGCCACATCGGGAACAAGCCTGTCAAATGCATCACGTGCCAAAAGCGGGTCTTTGATACGGCGGTCAAATAATTTTTTGGCACGGCCAATTGCCGGCGCAATCCTATCAACCGAAGTATCTTGGAGGGTAACTTTCAGGCCGCGCAATGCACACCATGCCGCAATATCGCCACCCATAATACCCGCACCAACCACGTGAACATGAGAAGCCTTAAAATCGCTTTGTGCGCCAAATTTTTTCAATCTTTCCTGAAGGAAGAATACCCGCACTAAATTACGGGCGGTTTTTGAATTGATAATATTATCAATCAAATTCGGATCAGCAAGTGCATTACCATCATGCTTTTCCCAAATATCGAGTATTGCATAAGGTGCAGGGTAATGTTCGGGGCGCGCCTTTTTGGCAAGTTCTTCACGCGCCTTATTGGCGGTTACGGCTTTTAATGGCCCACTTAGAACCTGCGACACAAGACCAAGTTTTTTATGGTGTTCGCCAGAAAGCACCAATTGCTTGGCTGCCATTTCCATAACGCGTGGCGGAACACAATCATCAGCAAGACCAAGTTTTTTTGCTTTTTTGGCATCAATAGTTTTACCAGAAAGCATCATATCAAGCGCTTGGGGTGCGCCAATTCTTTCTGGCAGGCGTTTCATACCACCCCAACCAGGGAAAATGCCAAGCATTACTTCGGGCAAGCCCATTTTTGTTGATGGTTCATCAATTACAAGAAAATATTTGCATGCCAATGCAAGCTCAAGACCGCCACCAAGGCAATGCCCGCGCACCAATGCCAATGTTGGGTATTTCACATCGGCAAGGCGATTAAACAAATTCCAACCACGTGAAATTATTTCAAGCCCTTTTTCCTTGCTATCAAGCTGCGTAAATTCATTGATATCCGCGCCCGCAATAAAGCCAGCCGCTTTTCCAGAACGAAAAATTACGGCCTTGGGCGGGTTTTTATCAAACTCATCAAGCAATATTGCCAATTCACCCATAATTTCTTTGGATAATGTGTTGGCGTTTTCGCCTGCTTTGTCCAAGATTGCGGTTATGATCCCTTGTTCATCATTTTCTAACCGCCAGTTTTTGAGATTTAATTCAGTCATTTTTATTCTCTTTAAATAGTTTCAACCAGCATCGATCCGCCAAGACCGCCACCAATACAAATTGTGGCAATCCCTTTTTTGCCGCCATTACGGCGCAAGATTTGCAAAACATGAAGCACAATTCGCGCCCCCGATGCCCCGACCGGATGGCCAAGCGCCACCGCGCCGCCATCAATATTCAGCTTTTCTGCATCAATCTTCCCAAACGCACCGGCAAGACCAAGTTCTTTTTTGCAATATTCATCAGATTCCCATGCCCGCAAACAACCAATTACCTGTGCGGCAAAAGCCTCATTTAATTCCCAGGCATCAATATCTTCGATTTTAAGATTATTTCGTTGCATTAACGGTGTAGTGGCGTGAACCGGTCCAAGACCCATAATTGCGGGATCAAGACCCGCCCATTCGCTATCTGAAATAACGCCAATTGGCTTTAATTTATGCTTTTTAACCGCTTCTTCAGATGCCAATATAAGCCATGCCGCGCCGTCAGTAATTTGTGACGAATTGGCGGCGGTAATATTGCCGTATTTTTTATCGAAAAACGGTTTTAATTTTGCCATTCCCGCCATTGAAGCATCAGGGCGAACCCCATCATCGGCGGCATAAACCTTGCCATCGCCATCAATGATTGGGATAATTTCTTCAAAATATCCGCTCTGTTGCGCAGCCAAAACCCTTTGGTGGCTTTGCACCGAATATTCATCCATCTCTTGCCGGGTTATATTAAATTTCCACGCCAGATTTTCTGCGGTTTGCCCCATTAGCAGGCCAACCACAGGGTCGGTTAACCCCTTCATAAGGCCAATAACTGGGTTCAAAACCTCTGGAACTTTTAATTTTGCGAATACTGCCGCCTTTTCCATTGGGGTTTTTGCCCCTATTAAAGAGGCAAACCAGCCAACCATCTTATCATTATACATAAGTGGGGCGCGCGATAATGCATCAACACCACCCGCCATAACAAGTTCTGAACGGCCAGTAATTATATTGGCAATTGCCGAATCGAGTGCCTGCATGCCAGATGCACAATTGCGCATCACCGTCCAACCCGGAACTTTTTCACCGCAACCCATGCGCAATGCAACCATGCGCCCAATATTGGTTTCATCCGCAGATGCGCCAGCACAGCCAAGAATAACTTCGCTTAAATCACTTGGTGCAAACTTTTGACGAAGCAATAATGCGCGCCCTATTTGTGTCGCCATATCAGATGCCGAAAATGGCCCCGGCCCTTTTTGAGCCTTTAAAAATGGCGAACGAGCACCATCAATAATGTATATTTTCTTTTCAAATCCCATTGTAACCTCAATCTATTTGGGTAATTTATTTAATAAATATTATCCTGTGTGCCAATTTGTGTTGCGCCGGCATTCGGAAACATCGGCAATTGTGGCAGTGGTGCACGAAGGCCACCCAATAAAAACGACATCAAACGTGGCAATAATAAATCTGGTCGTTCATCCTTATCCGATGGCGAAAGCTGCCAATCTGTGATTCCAGTAAGCGCATCGGCGCCAGTAATCGCATAGGATGTTGCACCCAACATAAAATGAAATCGCCAAATAATTTCGGATTTTGGCACATCAGGCAAAGCCCTGAATAAGGCATTCTTAAACCTATCCATCACATAGGCATGTTCGCGCGCCAAGAATGTATTGATGAATTTTGAAGGGTCGGTCAATGTGCGCCCCAATAGCCTTACAAAAGTACTTCCACCCACACTCTCATCATTCGCCATACGTAAAAGCGTGCCAAACATCGCATCAACAATTTGCGAAGGTTTTAACGGCCCGCCATTGGCTTCGGCTTCCATTTCATCAAGAACACGCAAACGTTCATCATTTAGCCAATCAAGGCGGCGGCGGAAAACTTCTTGAATTAGCGCCTCTTTCGAGCCGAAGTGATAATTAACTGCTGCAAGATTAACCTCTGCCTCGCCGGTAATATGGCGCATAGAGGTGGCTTCATAACCAAATTCCATAAACAAACGTTCGGCTGCATTTAAAATTTTCTCGCGCGTTTCATTCGCACGGGTTTCATTTGCCTTGCCATCAACTGACTTAGCGTCACTTGATTTGGCATCAATATTTGTTTCACTCACCCCGATGTCAGACATTATTATTTTTCCTCTTGACAATTCATACGTTCGTTTTAAACATATCAAACAATAGTTAAATGGCAAAATATAAATCGCAGCCGCAAACAATATATCCGACAAGAACAAGATAAGTAAGTTTAATTCGGACAATAAAATAAAAAATATGCCGAATAATTGGCAAAAGAGGAAACGAAATAGAAAAGGGAGGAAGCAAAGCGATAGATGATGTAATAATCTGTCGCACCATACAAAGGACAGGTAACGTCATCATTTCATTGACGAATACGTAAACCTGTGCAATATCCAATAAATAAAATTAAGCACTGATGATAACAATATCAGTATTTCAAATACAATTATTTTACTTTTGAGGGAGTGAAAATATGTTGGCATTTCTTGCCGCCACCGCAATGGCTGGCGCATTTACTGCGGATACCGCAATCGGTGAATGGCGCTCACCAACCAAGAACGCAATCGTGCGAATTTCCGCATGCGGCAACTCGCTTTGCGGTACATTATTGGCATCTGATGACATTGCAAAAGATCCAAACCGCAAAGATTTCATGAATAAAAAGCCTGAATTACGTAATCGCCCGCTAAAAGGCATTACAATGATTGGTGGCTTTAAACAAAAAGGCAATCAATGGGTTGATGGCTGGGTATATAAGGCCGACGAAGGCAATACTTATAATGGCTCAATCACAATTGTTGATAAAGATCACATCAAATTAACTGGCTGTATATTTAAACCAGTCTGTCTTACACAAACATGGACCCGCGTTAAATAACGCCTTGGTCATTACCATATTAAATAGTTTTATAGAGGGGAACGCAAATGAAATTTAATTCCAACAAAACAAAACGCCTTGTAACAACAAGCATTCTTGCGGTTACTGCTGGTCTGTTTTTTGCTGCCGAAGCAAATGCCGGTGGCTTTTATCTTCAAGAACAATCAGTAAAAGCAAATGGTCGCGCATGGTCTGGCGAAGTCTCTGAACAGGGCGCTGAACAATTGTGGTGGAACCCTGCTGCTATCGGCGGCATTTCAAACATGGAAATGTTTACTGGCATAAGCTCAATCAATCCACGTGGCAAAGTTACCAACCTAGATACACGCGTTGTTCGCGCTTATCCAGCAGTACCAACCGCATATAAAAACCTTCCTGTTGGCGGCACACAAACCGTTAGAAACCCAGTTGAAAATGGCGTATTGCCAACTGGCGCATGGGCGATGCCAATAAACGACAAATTGGCAGTTGGCGTGGTTCTTTCAGCACCTTTCAGCGTTGTAACAGACTATGATCCAGATAGCTGGGCACGTTATAGCGCCGATGAAACCAACCTTCTAAACTTGGATCTTCAGCCAACTCTTGCTTATAAAGTCACCCCTAACCTTAGCCTTGGCCTTGGTTTGAACATTGACTATTTGAAAGCAACATTAAGCAATTATCTTCCTGATCCACTTCCTGGTTATGCTGATGGTCACCAAAACCTTAAAGGCGATGGCATTGATTATGGCTATTCAGTTGGTCTTCAATACCATAACGATAAATATGATTTTGGTCTAAGCTATAAATCTGCTATCGAACATAAACTTGATGGTACATTAACAATTTCTGGACTTACTAGCCCAGTTTCTGTTGGTGCAGCGTTAAACAAAACTATTGATGGCGCTAAAGCAAACGTTACTTTCCCATGGCAAGCAAACATTGGTTTCCGTTACCATGTAAATGAAAACACTACTTTCAATGCCCAAGTAACCCGCTTTGGCTGGAGTGAGTTTGATTACCTTACACTTTCTAACCTTGGTTCAATGGGAACTCAAAAACTTCCATTCCAATATGAAGATTCTACTGCGGTTGCGGTTGGTATCGAACATAAATTGAACGATAAATTGACACTTCGTGGTGGTATTCAAGCGGATGAAACCCCTATCTCAACTGGACACCGTGACCCACGCGTTCCAGATGGCGACCGTACAACACTTGCAACTGGTGCAACCTATAAATTGAATGAAAAAGTATCAATCAACACATCTTTGGGCTACACAATGTTTAAAAATGTTCCGATTGATAAATATACCGCTGCATATGCTGGTACACCAATTCAAACAACAATCCTTACCAATGGCCAACTTAAAGACGCTAGCGCTCTAGTATTTGGTCTTGGTATGCATATGACATTCTAATAATTTGAATATCATTTAAACAAATTAATGGCGGTGGTTTTACCACCGCCATTTTATTTAAAAAGCAAGTATTTTTAAAAATGCGCGTCAATATCAACGACGTCAATAAGTTTATGGTTCACAAATTCTTTTAGACCAAGACCTAAAAGTTCACGACCATAGCCAGAACGACGAACGCCACCAAATGGCAAATCAGCCTCAACCTTGGTTGGGTGATTTACAAACACCATACCGGTTGAAATTTTGGCGGCAACTTCTGCGCCGCGTTTAGTATCTTGTGTAAATACCGAACCACCAAGGCCAAATGGTGAATCATTGGCAATGCGAATTGCATCTTCTTCATCTTTGGCACGGAATAGCATTGAAACAGGACCAAAAAATTCCCAATAACGTGCGGGATTATCTTCGCCAACTTCGGTTAAAATTGTCGGTTGCACAAATGCACCTTTGGTTGGAACGGGTGGCCCAACCTCTTCGGCTTTGGCACCATGCTCAATGGCTTTGGCGATATTTGCCTTAATATCAACGACAGCAGTTTGTGACGATAATGGCGCAAGTGTCGTATTGGCATCAAACGGATCACCGGCCACAAGTTCCGCAACGCCTTTGCGATAGAGTTCAAGGAATTTGTCATAAACCTCATCAACAATAATCATGCGTTTGGATGAAACACAAACCTGCCCACCATTCCAATGTCGCCCAAATACTGCCCATTTTACTGTTTTTTCCAAATCAGCATCTTTTAAAACCACAAAGGCGTCAGCACCACCTAATTCCATGGTTGATTTTTTCAATGCGCTTCCGGCCTGTGCCGCAACAACTGCACCTGCGGCTTCTGATCCAGTTAATGCCACACCATGAACACGCGGGTCGTTTATAATCATTTCAATCTGTTCACGGGTCGCATAAAGATTGGTAAAACAGCCTTTTGGCAAGCCGGCATCAAGCATAAGCTTTTCAAAAGCGGCCGCAGATTGTGGAACATTAGAAGCATGTTTCAAAATCAAAACATTTCCCGCCGATAATTGTGGCGCCAAAATCCGCGCGATTTGGTAATAAGGAAAGTTCCAAGGTTCAATCGCCAGAATTATACCTAACGGGTCGCAAACCAAAACTGCATCGCCTTCAGCAGGATCTAAAACCGGAAGCTTTTCAGGTTTTAATAATTCCTCGGCATTACGAACATAATATTCAAGGATTTTTGCAGAAAGCTCCACTTCTGCCTTAGCTTCGGCGAATAATTTGCCCATTTCAAGGGTAAGTAATTTTGCATATTCATCGGCATCTTTGCGCAATAGGTCAGCTGCCTTTTGAAGAATTTTACCACGGGTCTCAAAGTTCGTTTCACGCCATGCCAAAAAAGCATCATTCGCAGTATTAAGCGCCGCCTTAACCTCTTCATTTGTTGCATTGGGGAAGGTTTTTATTGTTTCATTAGTGAAGGGATTAGTAGTTGCATAAGCCATCTTTCGGGCTCCTTTCAAGAAAATAAATCAATATAAACAATGTTTTAAATCACACATCATAATATCGAATTATAATTTATATATAAGGTTTGAAAGACCGTTTCTCAAGTATTCAAACATTAATATTTGACCATAATTCCTAGCATTGAGACATTTAAGAAAAAAATTATGCAGATATGTTAATGGCGATTTTATTATTTATTTGACGTTAACGTAAACCATGCGTATCATCCAACCAATAAAAACAAAATAATTAAGAGGGGAAATAATGATTGCCGATTATATAATTATTGGCGCGGGTCCTGCTGGCTGCGCATTGGCATCGAGGCTTGTTAATTCATCAAAATCGCCAAAGGTAATTTTAATAGAAGCAGGCCGCCCAAAACCATCAATTTTAAACATTATGCCTGCGGGTTTGGCACTATTGGTACGCGCCAAGGGTGCCTATAATTATGGCTTTAAAACCACACCCCAAGCAGAACTTAATAACCGCGTTGGTTTTGTGCCACGTGGGCGCGGGGTTGGTGGCTCAAGCCTGATTAATGCAATGATTTACATTCGTGGACAAAAAGAAGATTATGACGAATGGAAAAACATGGGGTGCAATGGTTGGGGCTGGGATGATGTTTTCCCATTATTCAAACGTTCCGAAAATAATGCTTTCTTTCACAATAAGCTTCATGGAGATACTGGCCCTTTAAAAGTCTCCAATCTGGCAAGCCCAAACCCTGCTAGTTATGATTTTGTTAAAGCGGCAAACGAGTGTCAATATCCATTAAATGAAGATTTCAACGGTGCATCACAAGAAGGCGTTGGCCTTTATCAAGTTTTCCAACACGAAGGGCGGCGTTATGATGCCGGCACTGCTTATTTAGGAGAACTTAAAAACCATCCTAATCTACAAATTATTTCAGACGCCACCGCCACCAAAATTTTAATTGAGAATAAAAAGGCAACTGGCGTTATTATTAAAACCAAATCGGGCGAAACCACACTTTTGGCACAAAAAGAAATTGTGGTTTCAGCAGGCGCAATTAATACCCCGCAATTACTTATGCTATCAGGCATTGGCCCAGCAAAGCATTTAAAAGAAATGGATATAGAAGTTGCCCATGATGCAAAAAACGTTGGTCAAAATTTACAAGATCACCTTGATTATACCGCCAATATGCGCGTCAAAGCAGATGGGTTAATTGATTTTGGTCTTGGCGGCCTAAAAGCAGCGTTGGGAGGGTTAATCCCATTCCTTACCAATGGTAAAGGCGCACTTACCACCAATGCCGCCGAGGCCGGTGGTTTTATAAAATCTTCCCCTGATGTTGAACGCCCAGATTTGCAACTTCACTTTTGTGTTTCCAATGTTGATGATCACGCACGCAAAATGCACTTCTTGCCTGGTATTGCCTTGCATGTATGCGTTTTAAGACCTCAAAGTCGTGGTGAAATAAAATTGGCGTCAAGCAATCCATTAACCGCACCAATCATCGATCCCAATTATTTAAGCGCAGATTATGACAAAGACACCCTTTTAAAGGGCGCAAAAATTGTTCATAAAATTCTATCTGCCACCGCCTTCAAAAACTATGACGGCAAGATGATTTATGGTAATATTGACGCAAGCGATGATGAATTACGGCAATTAATCGCGGACCATGCCGATACAATCTATCACCCAGTTGGTACATGCCGCATGGGTTCAGATGAGGCTTCGGTAATTGATCCAGAATTACGGGTTCGTGGCATGGATGGCTTGCGTGTTGCCGATGCCTCTATCATGCCAACACTCATAAGCGGTAATACACAAGCACCATCGGCAATGATTGGTGAAAAAGCATCCGACCTTATTTTAAAGGATTTATGATGACAAATTCAGGTGACACAATGCAAAATATATTTGAAGCACAATTTTTGGCATCCAGAAACCAGCCAGCACCGGATTTAACAACCCGCCTTGCATCGCTTGAAAAACTAAAAAATATGGTTTTGGACAATACAGACGCAATTGCCAAAGCAATTTCCGATGACTTTGGGGGGCGCGCAAGCGCTGAAACCGAATTATTGGAAATTTTACCATCGGTTCATGGCATAAAATATACTATGGGCAAGCTAAAGAACTGGATGAAACCACAAAGGCGTAACGTCGATTTAATGTTTCAACCCGCATCATCCCAAATTCGTTACGAACCATTAGGCGTCATAGGTATTATCTCACCGTGGAATTACCCATTATTTTTATTGGTTGGCCCGCTTACCGATGCTTTGGCGGCGGGCAATCGTGCCATGATAAAGCCATCTGAACAAACCCCCATTTTTTCTGAGCTATTTGCAAAATTAATCGAACAAGCTTTTGACCCGCTTGAAGTATCCGTAATTAATGGTGGGGTTGATGTGGCGCGTGCATTTTCCGAATTGCCGTTTGATCATATAATCTTCACAGGCTCGACCAATATTGGACGCGAAGTCATGAAGGCGGCGGCAAACAACCTTACTCCCGTAACACTCGAATTAGGCGGCAAGTCACCGGTTGTAATTGACGATGATTACGAGATTGAAAAAGCGGCAAATTCAGTGGCCTTTGGCAAATTTCTTAATGCCGGACAAACTTGTATCGCGCCTGATTATGTTCTTGTACCTGCTGCCAAGGCCGAAGAGTTTTGCAAAAAAGTTATAAAGCGCGCTAATCAATCATATAAAAAACCCGCAAGCAATGACCAATATTCCGCAATTTGCGGCGAAAAGCATCGTGCCCGCCTATGGGGTGCAATCGAAGAAGCACGGGCAGCAGGCGCAAAAATTTATAGCCATAAAGCAGAAACTACCGAAGGGGCAAAAATCACCCCAACTGTTATCCTTGGCGCCCCTGATAATAATATTATAATGCGCGAAGAAATCTTTGGCCCAATTTTGCCGGTTGTGCCTTATACCATTATTGAGGATGCATTGGCAGTCATTCGCGAACGTGCGCGTCCATTGGCGCTTTATATTTTCTCGAACAATAATGATTTTCAAGAAACAATATTGAAAGGCGCAATTTCTGGCGGTGTTACAATCAATGGCACCTTGATGCATGTTGCCCAAAGCGCTTTGCCTTTTGGTGGCATTGGCCCTAGTGGAACTGGTGCATATCATGGCTTTGAAGGCTTTAAACGCTTTAGTCATGCCCGATCCATCCATAAAATCGGCTTTATAAATGCGTTTGAAATGCTTGGGCCGCCATGGGGGGCTTTAAGCAAGCTTGCCGGAAAAATGTTTGCGGGGATAAAATAAAAACTTGGGCAATTTGTCTAAGTGATGAAAGTCATGCAAGGCGTTTATATTTGCCACATGAATGAAGCACAACAACCCCAAAAAATTCTGATTGTCGATGATGATATGCCTTTTGCGGCCACGCTTGCAAATTCATTCCGCAAGCGTGGGTTTTTGTCATTCCTTTCAAATAGTGAAGAAAATGCAATTGCATTGGCACAAAAAGAATTGCCCGAACTAGCAGTCGTTGATTTAAAACTATGGCATTCAAACGGCCTTAGAATTGTTGAGAAATTAAAAGAAATAAAGAACGACATTAGGATTGTGGTATTAACTGGCTATGGCTCTATATCGACGGCGGTGTCTGCAATTCGGCTTGGGGCATGCCATTATTTATTAAAACCATCAGGGACGATTGATATTATAACCGCCTTTGACCGCACCAAAGGAAATATAGAAGTTGATATTGGCGAAAAACAAAATGCAAAGCTAAAAATCGATAAATGGGAATTGATAAATAGCGCCTTATCGCAGAATGATTTCAATATTTCTGAAACTGCGCGCCAATTGGGAATGCACAGGCGAACCCTTGCTCGAATTCTAAATCGTGGGCGCAACCAAACCTCTTAAACGAATTTGCTTGTATAAATTCGCACAAAGAATTATAAATATATAAATAATAACTCCCCGCCCTAACTAAAGTATAGATAAGTCTTTATTTATTTTAATTTTTTTGCTAACCAATATAAAAAATAGCTTATAAAATTTTGCTTAGGGTTACCTTATGAACAAGACTTCAAGAATAAAGATGTCTGATGTCGCGCGCCTTTCAGGAGTTTCGGTTTCAACCGTTTCGCGCGCCCTTTCAGATTCTTCATTAATACCCGAACAATTAAAACAAAAAATTCGTGAAATTGCCGAAGAAAATGGTTATGTTGTTAATGCTGCCGCGCGTAATTTACGCCTGCAAACAACCAAAACAATTGGTTTGGTTTTACCCTTGGGTCACGAAGAAAATCAAAAAATCACCGACCCATTTTTGCTTGAAATGATTGGTTGCCTTGCCGATGAAGTGTTTAACAAAGGCTATGACTTACTTCTGTCAAAAAACCCACAACCCAAAGAAGGTTGGTTAAAACGACTTATTGCCTCACAACGATTTGACGGTCTCTTGGTGATCGGGCAATCCGACCAACATGATGCACTAAACCAAATTGCCACCACTTATGCCCCCATGGTTGTATGGGGCGAAAATATGAAGGGGCAAAACTATTGCACGGTTGGTGTTGATAATTTCATCGGTGGTCAATTGGCGACTGAGCATTTATTATCGCGCGGCCGTAACAAGATTGTATTCCTTGGCCCACCCAATGTCCCAGAGGCTGAAAGTCGTTATAGTGGCTATTCATCGGCATTGAAAAAAGTCGGCAAAAAGCCAATACGCATCGATACACATTTTGGCTTTAATGACGCGCGCGAGGCCACGTATAATCTTATAAAATCAAAACAAAAAATTGATGCAATCTTTTGCGCATCGGATGTTATTGCCCAAGGCGCCATGTCCGTATTAACAGAGGAAAATATTACCATTCCTGATAAAATAGCGGTTTGTGGCTATGACGATGTATCAATTGCCAAAAGCCTTAACCCGCCACTAACTACCATTCATCAGGATTTATCCTTGGGTGCAAAATTCATGGTAGATTTGTTATTCCAACGCCTTAATGGGGATCAAACCTCATCGGCAATTATGCCGGCACGCCTAATCACGCGGCAAAGTACGTAATAATTAAGTTATGAGGCAGGCCCTAGGTTTCCGCGCTGTTTTAATTAGCCCTGAACCTGCCCCAAACCTTTATCAACCTCTTTTAAGCGACTGTCAGATGAGTTGAATAAATGGTTCAACAACAAGGCAACAAATAAAATAATTGCAAATAATGTCGCGATATAAAATCCGAATTTAGCATCGCCAAAATAATCAGAAACCAAACCCATCAAGAGCGGGGCAATAACCGCACTTAGGCAGGTAAAGAATAATATTATTCCACCAATTGTACCATGTTGCGATTTTTGAAACCCGCTTATGCCTTTTGAATTAAGGGTTGGATATATAACCGACATAAAGAGGCCAGATAATGGCAAAAGGAATACGGCAACCCCCTGCCCACCAATTACCGACCCCAAAAAGCATAATGCAATTAATGCGGAACAAAGGCTAAGCACAATAGTCCATTTCAAATGAGATATAAGCCATGACCCCAAAAATCGCCCCGCCGCACGCAAAACAAAAAATATTGGCAAGGCATAAATTGCGAAAAACACGAATTCACCTTTATAGGTTTTCAAGAAACTTGGCATCCAAACAAAAATCGCATTTTCAGCCCCCACATAAAGCATGATTAAAGCACTAAAACTTAAAAGGTGTTTGTCTTTTAATAATGGAGCTACATCGCTAAATTTTATTTGTGGCGCGCTTTCAGTTTTAATGGTTTTTGGATATGCCACACGTGATGCGGTCAAAACCAAAATCACGCAAATAAAGGCAGCAAACATATAAAGCCACTTCCATGAAGCACCGTTCAGCAATAATTGCGTAACAAGCCAGGGGCCAATAATTGCGCCAATTGCAAAAAAACCTTCGACCATATTCATTATTTTAGTATGTTGTTGGCTTGAATTTGTAAGGTCGCCAATGAGGGCAATTGCGGCGGTTTTAAACACCCCAATTGCTGCGCCAGAAATAAATAATAAAATCAGAAAAAATGCAAAGTGATTAACAATTGCAAAGGCGAGGCAGGCAATCGCATATGATATAAGCCCAACAACAATTGACCATTTGCGCCCCAATTTATCTGCCAAAGAACCAAGAAACAAACCAGAAAGCGCAATTCCCGACATTGTAGAATAGTGAAACGCGCCGGCCTGCGCCATTGAAAGTTTAAATTCTTCAATGATTTTGGGAATGATAACACCCACCGCATCCGTTGTCATTGCAAACATTAAAAACATTAAATAGGTCAAAAATAATACAAGACCCATATTATGTTTATTTTCGCTTTTCATCCCTTGGTTTAGCATTCCCATTTCCTCTTTTCAAAAAAAGGTGCGGCACCGGTTTATTTCCCAATTATATAGCCCATAACTGGGGAGAAATAAGGCTATTAACAGGTAATTTAAACCGATGCCAAGATAAACTTCTAACTCTTTACTAGGGAATCAGAAGCTGTATTTAAGAGAAAGTGTGGTTGTGCGTCCATTAATGGCACGGGCGCGAACATAATTGGTTGTATTGGCAGTGATTGAGCCTTCTTCAGCCTCTGTAACGCCAAAAGTATCAAACGCATTGTTTACGTTTAAAGATACCAACATTTTTTCGGTAACCTGATAGTTTGCGAATAGGTTGGTTTGGATATAACCAGGCATGACCAAAAGATTGTCATCACTGGTATAAGATTTGGTTGTACCAATAAAGTTTGCGCCAAATTCCAATTTATCCATTTTATAAGATGGCGTCATTTGGAATACCCATTTTGCCTGACGGCGGGGTGTATTGCCAACCTGTGTTGGGTTTAACGCATCTTTGGTAATTTCCGCATTGGTATAGGTTGCACCACCATTGATTTTGAAATCGCCAATACGATATGCGCCTTCAAATTCAATGCCCTTTGCTTCATAAACGCGGTCTATAAAGCGTTGTGTGGTTGCCTCGTAATTCTGCTCTTCTGTGGTGGCAAAGAATGCAGTTGCATATAATTTAACGCCGCCTTGAGAATATTTAACACCAGCTTCGTGCTGTTTAACAAAATCAACGGCATCTTGCTTTGCAACCGAACCATCGGCTTTTACTTTGCCGAATAATAGACGATCGGCATTGGCGCGACCACCTTTTGAAGTTCTTGCAAAAACTGAAAAATTATCAGACAAGCGGTAATTTGCACCCAATGAATATGATGTATAATCCCAATCATAATTTACCAATTGTGGGTTGGCATAATCAATTACTGATACGCTAACTTCGGTTGGCTGAATAATGCCATCGCCATTAACGTCAAAATTTGGCTTTTGCACAGAACCCGCATAATTGCCGCGCGCTTTGCCGCCATCATGGCGAATTGATGCCTCAACCGATAATTTATCAACGCTATAAGTCGCAACTAAATAAGGGGCAACAATATCATATTGAGTATCATAATGACGGGTGCAGCAATTCCCCCACGCCGGAACACCATATGCAGCCAAACCATTCTGTGTCAAAAGTGTTGTGCCATTATACGCATTTAGCAAGCGACCATTATTGCCATTCACTTCCATCAAATAGCTATTCCAAATCCAATCCATATTTATATTTTGGTGGGAATTATAAAGACCAAAAGTGACATCAAGTTTTGATTTATCAAAATTGAATGATTTTGATAATTTCAAATCATTCGCCATATTATCAAGATTATTAAGCAAAACATTGAATGTATGAACGCGCATTGCAAGCCCGTTATAGGCAGTACCAACACCAGGGCCATTGGCAATAGTTAAGCTTGTTCCACCAAGTTTTGCGGCAATTTCAGATGCGGTTCCAACACTTTCAGGAAATAGTGAAACAAAGTCACCGCTATTTTGTGCATAACGGAATTTATTATCAAGATTCCAACCACCGCCAACATCAAACTTTGCCTCTGCATTAAAGGCTTTAACAACTGGGTGCATGCCATCGCGCACATCGGAAACATGGTTTTGATTATTTGAACCAAGACCGGCATCGGAAAGGAAATATGCCGAATGAATAGTGTCTGATTGTGCATCAAGCCCAGGCACAGAACCCCATTTTGGATTAGCATTTGTACCAGAAATCGCCATTGGCATTGGCAAATAACCAATCGTGCGATCATTTAAATATTTAAAACCAACACGCAAAAAGCCATTATCAAAATGACGGGTTAAATTCCCCTCAAATTGACCACCATTATTGGCATCATATCCGGCTTTGCGCGGGCCTTCACCCTTGCGATAAAAGCCACCGATATGAAAATTTGTATTATCAGAAAGCGCGCCACCATAATCAAATTCAACGCGGCTTTGATCAAAATCAAGCCCTTGAGTAATTTGTACCGCGCCGCCTTCGGCCGAGCCATCTTTTGAAATAATATTCAAAATACCACCCGGAGAGTTTGACGCAAAAGTTGACGCCGTACCACCACGAACCGCCTCAATACGGCCAACGCTTAAATCCGTACGCAAGAAAATATCGGCATTACCAAATGCAATGTCACCAAATTCAAGAATTGGCAAACCATCTTCTTGGATTTGCAAGAATTTTGCGCCACCCGAAGCAACTGGTAAACCACGAACTGCAATATTGGCATTACCTTCACCACCTGTTGATTCAGAACGGAAACCAGGGATATTACGGAAAATTTCCGCCGCAGAACGTGGTGCGGCTTTTGCAATTTCGGCATTACTCAATGAAGAAATTGAAATCGAGGTATCAAGACGATTTTGCCCCTTGGCAACACCGGTAACCACAACAACCTCTTCTTTTGCATTATCTGTTTTACTCGCGTCTTGGGCATTTGCCACGGTAGAAATCGCGAATAACGAGCATCCCGCCATAAGCCATGCGCTGGCTTTTACATAATTCTTCATATTTTCCTCCCGGCTTTTGTTTAAGCCAAATATTTTTCCGCGTCTTGGTGGCGCGTGTTTTTTATCACTAATATAATATGCAATCGTTTGCAAGTATTTTTTTACATATTTTTTAGATTTCTTTTCACGCCAACGTAAAAAGGTAACAAAATAAAGCATTTTCGTAGTCAGCTACCGTAACAAATAACGGCACAACATTTATTTCGCAATTATATCTTGCAATCGTTTGCATTGTATTGTAACACATACCCAATAAAGATGGCGGACATACCGCAACATATAAACAATAAAAGATTACAGGGGAATTTGATTTGACCAATCAAAATGCACGCCAAGGCATTGGTGATTATATCACGGAAAGAAAAACACATACGCAAAATAAGTATTGGCGTGACGCGATAAATGCGCTTGAAGAAATATATGGCAAAGCTGAAACACAATGGCTTGCCCCGCAAATTTCTAAAACATTGGCTGAAAACATTGTTTCCCGTAAAATAGAATTAAAATTGCGTGACGAAAAAAATGCGCAAACCCCTTTATGGTATGCACAAAAGGGGCGTCCTGTTTATTGTTGTTATATTGATAAATTTGGCAAAGATTTTGCGGGAACTTTAAAACATCTTGATTATCTCGAAAGTTTAAACATTGGTCTATTGCACCCCCTCCCCCTTCTGAAACCACGCGAAGGGGATAGCGATGGGGGTTTCGCGATTGCCGATTTCTTTGATACCGACCCAAATCTTGGTAATATCAAACAATTTGAAAACCTTGCTACCGAACTGCATAATCGTAATATTGGCCTCATAATTGATATTGTCTGTAACCATACTGCCCAAGAAAATGAATGGGCGCAAAAATGGCTAAAAGGCGATCCAGAGTATGCCGATTTTTATCATGCCTTTGATAAGTCCGAAGTGGATGAATATGAAGCTAGCCTTATGGATGTTTTCCCCGATACCGCCCCCGGCAGCTTTACATATAATGAAGAAATTGGAAAATATATTTGGACAACCTTTTACCCCTTCCAGTGGGACTTAAATTATAAAAACCCCAAAGTTTTCTTAAAAATGCTTGAGGCATTATTATTCTTAACCAATAAAGGCGTTGATGGTTTTAGGTTGGATTCGGCACCTTTTTTATGGAAAACTAAGGGCACTATCTGCCGCAATCATGAAAATACCCATAAAATAATTATTGCCTGGCGCAATTTATTAAAAATATTGTCGCCATCAAGCTTTCTCCTTGCCGAGGCAATAGAAAGCATCACAGAAGTTATCCCATTCTTTGGCAATAGCGATGCCCCTGAATGCGACCTTGCATATAATAACGTTCTTATGACGGCATTATGGGCGGGGCTTGCCGATGGCAACGGGCAAATCGTTGAAAAGGCTTTATCTAAAGCCAGTCTAAAGCCAGCCAATGCCAAATGGCTAAATTATACTCGCTGTCATGATGATATTATCTGGATTGCCCTAAAAGATATTGCATCAAATGAAGATATGCAAAGATGGGCAGATTTTTATAATAATTCACAAAGTTTTGCGACCGCAATGGCATTCCAAGCACCGGATAATATGCCAAAATCAAGCTGTGGCATGGCAGCGGGATTATGCGGAATTGGTAAAGATGATTATGGAGTTGCACGACTAAAATTATTGAATTCAATCATCTATGCGGTTGAAGGTGTGCCAATGATTTATATGGGCGACGAAATTGGGCTTGGTAATGATTATAGCTTCCTAAAAAATGATGAGACCAAGTCAGAAATACGCTGGCTTCATCGCCCTGAAATGGATTGGAATATTGCGGCAAATAATAATCCAATCCGCGACTTCTTCCAAGAATTTGGCAGAATTGTAAAAGAAAACATCCCATCACAAAATGCCGACTATGCAAAAACAGAAACACTTGAAGGCGGGAAAGTTTTAAAAATCACCCAAGGCTTTGGCAATGACGAAATTGCATTAATTGCAAATTTCACTTGCGAAGAAATTAATTTACCACAAACTATAACCATGACCCAATTTTATGGGAATAAGGATAAATTAGCCGCATATGGCGTTAATTTATATCGGGGGATTGGCGCATGATTATTGGCATTGAACTTGGTGGCACAAAAATAAACATCGCCTGTGGCAGTTGCCCTGAAGATATTGGCGAAAACATTCGTATTGAAACCACCACACCAATGGAAACAACGGAAAATATCAATGGTGCAGTTAAACAAATTGTCGCAAGACACCCAAATATAAAAGGAATTGGCATCGCCAGTTTTGGCCCAGTTGAATTAAACCCAAAATCACAAAATTATGGAAAAATTCTTGATACACCAAAACCAGGCTGGTCAAATACATCACTTATTGATGACCTTATGACCAATTTTCCCAATCTGCCGCTGCGAATTGATAGTGATGTGAATGCGGCGGCGCTTTCTGAAAAACATTGGGGTAATGGGATTGGCAATGGGAATATTGCATATGTTACAATTGGTACGGGTATTGGTGTTGGCCTTATTGTTAATGAAGCATGCGTTCACGGAACAATGCACCCAGAGGCAGGGCATATCATCGTACGCCGTCACCCAAATGATAGCTATAAAGGGTTTTGCGTTTTTCACGGCGATTGTCTTGAGGGCCTTGCATGTGGCCCATCAATTATGGCGCGTTATGGAAAATCAGCGAGCAATTTTGACCAAGATCATGAAATTTGGGACTTTGTAGGATATTATATTGGGCAATTATGCCATACTCTCATCCTTACCAATGCTGTTGAAAAAATCATAATTGGCGGCGGGGTTGGCCTTAACCCAAATCTATTGCCTAAAGTGCATGAGCATTGCTTTGACTTATTGGCGCGATATTTGCCGCATTACAATAAGCTAGAGGATATACGCAATTTAATCACCCATCCTGCACTTGGCGATAAAGCGGGGGTATTAGGTGCAATCGCACTATTTAACGACTGATGCCCTAGCTTTGAAGGCAAAGACGGCAATGAAAAAATATGCCAATAATGGCACTATAAATGCATTATTTAGGGCAAAATTATCGGCAATAAGGCCAACCATTAATGGCAATGCCGCACCAAATGAAATCGCCAAAACCAACAACCCAGATGTCGCCGCATGGGTTGCCTTACTGCGCTCTAGCGTAAGGGTGAAAATTGTTGGGAATTGTATTGAATTAAAAATACCAACCAATAATGCGGCATAGCCAATTATTGCCCCATTCCCCAAGACAACCAACAAACACAAACTAGCGGCACAAATTGCGGCAAAAACCAACAAATTATATGCCTTGATAAACCGAAGGGCATAAGTGCCAATAAAACGCCCCAAAAGCGCGCCACCCCAATAAAAATTGCCAAGGAAAAAACCAGCGGTTTTTAAATCAAGCCCCAAAACCTTTTCACTGTGCAGGAAGTTTATCATCAAAGAGCCAATGGCAACCTCTGAACCAACATAAAGCGCTAATGCAGCCGCGCCAAACAATGCCCATCGCGATTTAAATGCCTGCATAATTTCATCATTATGGCTCTGCGTGGCTTTATGTGCAGCAAAAGGTTTTAGGAATATCAAAACCGCCAATAATAAAACCAAAATTATCATGGCAATATAAATATATGCCAGACCCACCAATTCAACAGTCTGTGCCGCCGGCAAAGATGCAATATTTCGGCGCGATAACAACATCTCTGAGCCAAAGTGAACGCCAATAACCACCCCAAGTGAATTTAAGGTTTGCGCCAATGTCAGGCGAAAATGGCTTTTATCGGGTGCGCCCATTCCGGCGACCAATGGGTTTGCCGCCACCTGAAGGCTATTCACCCCAGAAGACATAATGAATACCGCAAATAAAACGATATAATAAGTCTGCCAAACCCTAAGCAATTGCATAATGAAACACGCAGCAATCATTATCAATAAAGCAAAGAAAATTGTTCGCCCTGAACCATATTTGCTTACAAAAATTGCGGCGGGAATTGAAACCACGCCGCATCCAATAAAGCTTGTAATTTGGGTCGCAATCGCCGCACTCCAGCTTAAGTGGAAGGCGGCTTTTAGAGTTGTTAAAAGCGGGTCATTATTTGAATTGACAAAACCCCAGCCAAAAAACAAAAGTATCAGCACAATAAAGGCAATTTTACCTTGCTTATCTGACCCAATTTCTTTTGGTTGGGGTTTAGAATTCATGCCAATTTAAACCTGTTAATGCGATCCGGCTACATCTTCCTCAATTTTATGAACCGGTGCATTACGGGCCGCAAGCGAAAACCACATGATGTAAAGATAGCAAATCATTGGAATTATAAATGCCAAAGAATAAGAACCAGTCATATCACGAACGCTTGCGAATAAAAGCGGGATAAACGCACCGCCCACGATTGCCACACATAAAAGACCTGATGTCGCTGATGCTGGTGCAGATGAACGTTCAAGTGTGGTGGTAAAAATGGTTGGGAACATGATTGAGTTGAACAAGCCAACAAAAATCGCCGCCATTGCCAATTTTGTACCGTTCACAATTGGAACTTCGACATTAACAATCGGCATCACAAAAGATGATGTTGCAACCGATGGGGTAACACCATTGTTAAGCACGATAAAGGCACATAATAAAACTGTGCCCACTGTCGCAACCGTCAACAAGGTATAACCTTTTACAAATTTCAAAAGCGCACTACCGCCAAAGCGGCCAAGCATCGCAAAAATCATATAATATGTTGCCAATTGCCCTGCTGATTGTGCATTAATTCCAAGGATTTGTTTTTGCTCAATAAACAAAATTAAGTTCGCGCCAATCGCAACTTCGGCACCAACATAAAAGAAAATTGCCAGCGCACCAAGATTTGCCCATTTTGCCTGTAATGCAGTTAATGGTGATACCGCACCAGTTGTTTCAGGGGCATTATCAGCAATAATTTTGCGCACCATAAAAATCAAACCGATGAAAATAGCCAATGCAATACCAATTTTTAAATATACCGCACCAACTTCGCCAAATGCCTGTGTTTTTAAGGCATCGGTTAAAACCGCATCTGGCTTAAATGCTTCGCCTTTTAAAAGGAAAGAAGAGCCAAAATAAACACCACATGCCGCACCCAAAGAGTTAAATGCTTGTGATAAATTTAGGCGGAATGCAGAATCTTTTGGGTCGCCCATCGCCGCAATCAATGGATTTGCCGCAACCTGTAACAAGGTAATGCCAGATGCCATAGTGAACAAAGCCACCAAAAATACCGGATAGATGTGAACCATGGTTGCGCCAAGTGCAATCAAACAGCCCAACACAATCCCACCAAGGCCAACAATAACCGATTTCACATAGCCATTTTTTGACAAAAAGCTTGCCGCCGGCATCGACATAACACCATATGCGATAAAGAAGGCAAAGCCAGTCAAATTCGCCTCAACAGCATTAAGCGTAAAAATCGTCTTCATTGCCTTTAACAATGGGTCAAGCAAATTGGTAATCAACGCCCAAATGAAAAACAATATAGTTACATAAGTAATCGCTAGCCCCAAGCTTGAGGAACCAGATTTTGTATTTTTAACGGCATCAGTCAAATGCGCCTCCCAATTATTTAAATATGATTGTTATTGCAGAAAACGGTAATAATTCAGCATTGTAGTATTTACTAGCAATTTGCGCTGAAAACGCTTGTTTTGAATCAGTTTTATTAAGAACCAACAAGGCAATTGAACCATCGGGGTTTTGAAAGGCAACATTTTTTAGCCCTGCAATATCCTGCGTTGAACTAATTCTAACCGCACCCGTCATAACAAATTTTGATAAATGGCCGAATGAATAATATTCGGAATCGCGGGTAATTTCTTTGGTTTTACTATTGATACTTATGACACCAAAACAATTACCACAGCCACCAAGATGTGGGCCATAATTTTCATCCAACGCCAAATTCCACATTAAAACACCCTTGGCCCAGGCATTGGTTGAACCGATTATTAAATTATCCATCTGCCAGACAAAACTATCGGAGAAACTTTTGTTCCATTCCCCACCCGAACATTCGGTAAAATATGTCTCCATATCAGGATAGGCATTATGGATTTCATTTTGCGCGTCAACGTCACCCGCATAACAATGCCATGCGACACCGGTTAAATATTTGCGCGCGCCAGCATCTTTTAAAACCGCAAGCGGCTGTTCTGGTTTATCCCAATTATGATCCCATTCAAGGATTTTCGGGTTATCTTTTCGCACCATCATTTTGGGACCAAGGTGATTTTTAAGGAAGTCAGCACGATCTTGGGGTGAAAGCTTCATACCTGGGTAATCAGGCGGGCTAAAATCAGGCTCATTTTGTATAGTAAGCATTGAAACTTTAACGCCCTCTTTGCCCATTTCATCGGTAAACCGTAAAAGATAATCGGCAAAATCATCGTAATTTTCACGACGTAAAGTACCACCAGTCATTGAATCAGTGGTTTTCATCCATGATGGCGCACTCCATGGGGTCGCCATTATTGTTAAATTGGGATTTATTTTTTTTGCCGCTTTGGCAATTGGGATAATTGTATCCTTTATTGGGGCGAGAGAAAATTCGCCCTTTTTTTCAGAAAAACTATAATGTTTTTCTGAAAAATCTGACCCGCCAATAGTAAGTCGAGTAAAAGAGAACCCAACCCCGTCCTTTGAAAATAATTCGTTTAAAACCTTATCTTTTGTTTGCGCATCAAGGCGATTTAAATTTATTGCACTAGCATCGGTAATTGCCGCACCTGCCCCGATGAACTTTTGATAACGAATACTTTTATCAATTTTGATAATAGCTCCGCGCGCAGAAGTTTCTGGGCTTATTGGGGCTTGTTTAGAAAGCAAAAGCGCCTTGTCACCAGTTGTAACGTAATTTTCCGCTGACTGGTCTATTTGACCAGAAGTTGCGCAACCGTTTACACATAGTAACAAAGCATAGCCAGCAATTCCGAAAAAGAATTTATAATTCATCTAGACCCTTGTTTCCTTGCAAAGATTATTTGCATTATTTAACTGGGCAGTTTCCAGTTTTAACGACAAGACGCCCAACAGATTTATTATCCTTATAGCTTAAACCATAGCCATATTTAAATAAAGGCTTATAAGATCCCTGCTCTACATTTTGCGATGGGGGGCAGGGGTCGGACGGCCATGGAAATGAAAGCCGTCCCCGAAAATCCTTTTGCGCATTATTATTACGCAAAATGACGTCACTTATACCCCCCGCTTCAGTACCCGGTAACCACGCTGATACTACCGAATCTGAAAGGTTTAAAATATCATTTATATAAAGTGGGCGACCACTATATAGAATTGTAACAACCGGAACACCTTTACCTGCAACAGCTTTTAAAGCGTCCTTGTCCGCTTTCATACGGTCATCGCTTGTAAGTGGTTGCGGCAAAAGAATATCACCCTTCATTTCCGCATATGGGGTTTCACCAACTACCGCAATGATTGCGGCAAAATCTTTGGGATTAACACCTTTGCCATCGGCAGAATAAACCAATTTATCGCCATATTGCGATTTCAAAGATGCAAGCAACGTCTCGCCATTCGGGAAGTCAGAATTATCAACCTCATCCCCCTGCCAAGTTTTTGACCAGCCGCCTGATTGATTAGGCATTGAATCCGCACTTTTACCAACCACCAATACTTTTTTATCCGTTGCAAGTGGCAAAAGCTGTTTGTTATTTTTCAATAAAACCAAGGATTCACTTACGGCCCGACGTGCCAAAGCCTTGTTTGAAATTGCGGCAACATCACCGGCATATTTGTTATGCGCAGGGTTTTCTGCAAACAAACCAGAGCGCATTTTAACCCGTAAAATGCGGGTAACAGCATCATCAATACGTGACATTGGAATGCGGCCTTCTTCGACATCATTTACTGTATTGTCGATAAAGGCCTTCCAATCATTTGGCACCATAAACAAATCGGTTCCGGCATTAACTGCCTGTGCGCAATGATCTTTTGTACAACCTGGTATTTGACCAATCGCGTCATAATCAGAAACTACCAAGCCATCAAAACCCAATTTACCTTTTAGAACATCGGTAATAAGGTATTGGTTGCCGTGAATTTTTCCTTTTGGACTATTGGGATGCTTTAATGCATCGTCATTATTCCATTCGCTATAAGTAATCATAACAGTCTGCATACCCGCAGAAAGCGCACCGTAATAACCTTGGGCAAACGTATTTATAAGCTCTTGTTCAGAAGAATAGTTCTTACCCTGATCCACCCCATTAAATGTGCCACCATCGCCAAGGAAGTGCTTTACAGAGCCAACAACATTCGCAGGGTCTTTTAAATCACCTTGAAGGCCTTCAGTATAGGCCTTTGCATAAATACGAACTAATTGTGGGTTTGAGGAATAGGATTCATATGTGCGCCCCCAGCGTGGGTTCTGTACCACTGCAACAGTTGGCGCAAACGCCCAATTTATACCACCAGCGCGAACTGCCTTTGCGGTTGCTGCGGCAATTTCTTTTACTAATTCTGGGTCACGTGCAGCCCCCAAACCAATATTGTGAGGGTAAAGGGTTGCACCGTGAATATTATTATTACCATGAACCGCATCAATACCCCATATCAAAGGAATTGGCGTTTTTAAGTCTGTTTCGAGTGACGCTTTAAAATAATCATCAGAAAGTTTTACCCAATCGGAAAGCGCCGCTTTTTGGTTCATTTGTGGCCAAGAGCCACCACCGTTTAAGACAGAACCAAGATAATATTTTGTTACATCTTCTGGTTTGGCACTTTTTATTTCAGCCTGTGTCATTTGACCGACTTTTTGACGCAAAGTCATCGTACCAAGAATTTCTTTTATTTTGGCTTCGGTCGCGGCATCTTGTTTAATTGAACTTGTTACATGTGCCCAATTATTTGTTGCATCTTGAGCAAAGGCAGGCGCACCAATTGCAGCACTAAAAATTCCAAGGCAAATCCCATAAACATAGTTTTTGCGACGCGCAGATTGTCTTAGTTTTTTTAATCCTGAATACATACAATAATCCTGACCATACTTAGGGGAAATTTTGGGCAAGCCCATATATCTTAGGGCAATGTAGCCCCGGGAGTGTTGCCTCTTGGGAAATCGCACAAAAAAACATACCTCGTTGAATGTCTTTTTGAAGCACTGGGGATATCCCCCAAGAGGCAACGGGAGGAATGTTCTATGCGCCGATTACCGGAATATTCGGCGCATAAACCACATTAGAATTTATATGAAACACCAAGCAAATATTTCGCGCCATAGGTTTCATAAGTTTCAGGAAGCATTACAGCACCGGTTAATAAGTTACCAGCTGAGGTAACGTATGGCTCGTCGGTGATATTATATCCCTGTAAAGTTATGGTCATATTTTTGAAAGGACCGTCTTGGAACTCATAGCCGATTTGAGCATCGACATGTGCGTTATCAAGAATTGTGGTATATGCACGAGTTCCATACAAGCCTGCGACATCTGAATATGCAGGGTCACGATAAGAATATGATACACGCGCCTGCCAACCATGTTTTTCATAATATGCAGCCAAGTTATAAGTTACGCCAGAGAAACCAGGAATTGTAGTATCACCACCTTTATTAGACTTAATATCAGTCCAATTTTTAGTGTAGTTACCATTCAAACCAAAGCCGTCTAATGGTGCAAAGAAATCACCAAAATCGACAGTTGCCTGTAATTCGATACCTTTGATATAACCACCTTTACCATTAACCGGTGTATTCAAGTTACCAACCCAGCTGATAACGTTGTAATTCATTGGGTTCGCCAAACCGGTAAAGTCAAAGCTTATATCATCTGAATAGATATAAGTTTTAACGTCCTTATAGTATCCGGCAATTGCAAACATTGATTTGCGTGCGAAATAATTTTCATATGAAATATCATACGCATTAGCACGCCAAGGTTTTAGTTTTGGGTTACCACCGCTACCGCTTGGGATGTAATAAGTTTTTGTTGGATCAATAATTTCAGTGCCAGGTAGGAATATTTGTACTTGCGAGAATCCGGCACCAATATTCGCGCGCATTTCATCAGTTCTTGGACGCGCCATTTGTTTAGCAATACCAACACGCAAATATTGTTTTGGTGTCAATTGATAATTTAGATTCAAACTAGGTAATACGTCAGAATATTTATTATCAACAGTCATTAGAGTTGGTGCTCTATTGCTTCCGCCAGTTGTAATATAATTACCAGTAGATTCAGTATTGGTCATTACATATTGAACACCAATGTTACCTCTTAGAGGTTGGCTCAATAATTCAGTGTCAATATTTAGTTTAGTAAAGATATTGAATACATCTTCACTCAAGGACCAAGTTTTAGCGTAGTGATTGTCATCTACATATGGGACAACTCTGTATGAACCTGCAACCGCTGAAGGGATGTCAAACGCATACAAATAACCCCAACCAGCCCATGTTAAGTCAGTAAGACCAACACCATATGGAGTTTCCGGAGCAGCTGGACGGTTATCAAATGTTGTTTTATTCTCTGGACGAACTTTTAAGAATAAATCATATTCATCAACAGATTTGTCCTTGGAATGGTTCCAACCACCAAGGCCAACTTGTAAACTGTCAAATACGTTACCGACAAATGTATCTTTAAGATCGGTTTTTCCACTTACGCTAAAGTTTGCATATGAATCTTTTACGTGTGGGAAACGTATGTGTCCATCGGCACCCCAACCACCCCAAGGCGCTGAATCACCAAGATTCATTTGGGCACCATTTGAATAATCCAATCCAGGAGTGATTGTCATAAATCCTTCTGAAGGAATGCTGAAATTGATTGTGTCAAATGTACGTACGCCAGTACCATAACCAGCAAATATTTCAGTTTGTGAATGCTTGCCTTCTGACTTTGAATAAGACGCATCAAAAGTTAGGTCCCAAATACCTGCATGCATTTCGTGATTTAAACCAACTGAAAGCACGTCATCTTTACGTGTATTAAGCTGGTTGTTTTGGATTGGCGCCATTCCAGTATAAGTACCTGCAACTATGGTTGGTGTGCCATTAAAGGCACCAAGAACCGCTCCAGCCATCGGAAGCCCAGCATAACCAGCATCATTGGTCCAGAATGTATTGGTTTCGATGTCACGAATGACCTCTTTTTGGTCCATTTTTGAATAATAAAGGTCAAGTGTTGTGTGCCAATTATCGGTTGGTTTAAATTCAAAAACCGCAACAGCACCATCACGAACTTTATTCACGCTGCCTGCACGAAGCTCAAAACCTGATAGATAATTTGCGTCAGCCATCGCACCAGTTGCACCAGGTAAATATGCCTGATACGCGGCATCATACATATTCCACCAAGTGTTATTTGTCATCCAACCCCAGATTTTCTGGTGCTGCACTTGTGAAGTAGTATCCATATGGGCATAACCCAAAGAAACACCTAGTTTTCCATCCAAGAATTGGTCAATATAAGATATCGAACCGCGCCAGCCTTCTTTACCAAAATCAGGGTTTAATTGTTTGCCAGTCGAAGTTTCGGCACGAAGGTTAATTGCAATCGTTCTACCAGAAGACGAGAGTGGGCGACGTGTTCTTAGGTCAATTGTTCCAGAAAGCCCCATACCAAGCAAAGCAGCATCAGGGGTTTTATAAACAACTGCAGATTCAATTAATTCTGATGGATATTGGTCAACCTCTACGCCACGCGCATCACCTAATGAACCCTGCATTCTGCCATTAAGTGTAGTAACTGTGAAATCAGGTGAAGTACCGCGGATATTCACCACCTGAACATCGCCGTTTACGCGCTGACCAGCAACACCAGGAAGGCGAGACAATGATTCCGCAATTGAAGAATCTGGTAATTTACCGATTTCTTCCGCAGAAACAACTTCAACAATTGATGTTGATGCGCGTTTAATCTTAATTGATTTTTGTAATGATCCACGAAGACCTTTTACAATAACAACCTCGCCCGTATCCGGCTTAGCAGCATCTTGTGCAAAAGCCACACAAGGCGCAGCAACCATCAAGGCCGCAACTGAAATCGCTTCCAATGCGAAACGTTTTTTTGAAATTTTAGATGCACTAATGCCTGTCTTGCGACTAAGTAACATATCTTCCCCCCTATAACCGTTTACGGTTAGCTAAAAAATGCTTAACGCCTCCCCCTCAATTGGAAGCGCTTCCATTAAATTTTATTTCATTTTTTCAATTTGTCAACACAATTATCAAACTTCTATAACACTTGCGGTAGATTGTCTCACCATAATGTTGAAATCAATTATCATATTCTTAGGAGAGGAATCGGAATTTCCATTTTGCAAAACCGACACCAATCTCTCCACTGCACGGGCTGCAATTTGCTTTAGGGGTTGGTGCACAGTTGTTAATGGCGGCCACACAATTTCAGACACTGGCGTATCGTCAAAACCAGCGATAACAATCTCCTCTGGAACCTTGATATTTAGGCGATGTGCACTGAATAATGCGCCGGCCGCAGTATCATCATTCGCACAGATTAAGGCACTCGGATGATTTGGGCTTTCAAAAATTTTTAAAGAGTTTTCAATACCGGATTTGAATGTAAAATTACCCCGAAAAACGAAGTTTTCATCAAGTTTTAGCCCGTTATAAACCAAGGCTTTTTTAAACCCTTCGAAGCGTAATTCCGCCGACATGTGGTTTTCTAAACCTTTGATAAAGGCAAAGCTTTTATGACCATTTTTGATTAGTAATTCAGTAAGCCGGTAGCCCGCCAATTCATCATCCATACCAACCGAATCAATATATTTCCGCGCAATATTTCCAGAAGAAATCCCAACCGCGTGAATATTTTTCTCACGCAAGATATTAATTAAAGAAACATCGTCAGAAAATGGCGGTGTAAGTATTATACCCTGGTAATTATTTATTGCACAAAGCTCAATTATACGGTTGCGATAGGATGGCGAATTTTGATTGACTATGTGTGAGAATGCTTGAAACCCAAGCTCTGCACATTTGCGCAATGCACCAATTTCAATCGCCGAAGTATAGTATGAATTTGGCTCTGAATCGAAGTCAGACGCGTTAAATAGTGCAATTTGCCGACTTTTGCCACTTGCCAGCGAACGAGCCTGAACATTAACCCGATAATTAAGTTGTTTAACCGCATCCATAACGCGTTTGCGCACCGCATCGCGTACATTTGGGCCATTATTCAAAACACGGGAAACAGTTGTTCGCCCCACTTTTGATAAGGCAGCGACATCATCAATAGTAGGGTTTTTATTTGCCCCGTTATTTGCGTTATTCACCAAAATAGCCACCCGTCCATTTACTATTATTGGGCGAAATTTATCAAAATTTCAAGCACAGTTTCATTCACAAATATGTTTTCGCCATATTGTGTTTATTTGCACGGCTTATATTTTCACAATAATCTTGTTTTTGTATAATAAATATCCAAAGCACCAGCAAAATAAAGCAAAAATAATTGCAAAACCAATACTTCCCAAACCGCCGACAAAGCCAATATTAACAAAAAATTCGGTTATATATTTAAATATATTCATATCTTTATTGAATTTTATATTACTTAAAACCATCGGCGTTAATTCTGAAAAGATATAAATCATAAGCGGGTTGACCCCGATGATTTCAAAAAACTTCCCGCCAGAACTTTGCTTTTTGATTTCCACCAACCACACCAATAAAGACATAACCAATAAATCAATGCCAACACACAAAAGAACAAAGCTAGAAGTCCAAAGTTTCTTGGCGATTGGGAAAATAATACCCCATAAATTCCCGCCAATTATTAAAACAATCCCAATAACCGCCAATTTGCTTACCAGTGGCTTTAAATCCTTTGCCTCTTTAAGGGCCTTCCCAAGTAAGAAGCCAGAAAGAACGTTAACAACGGCTGGAAATGTTCCCAAAATTCCTTCTGGTTCAAACCCCTCATCCCACTCATACAAATGATTTTTTGGTATTATTAGATTATCGACAAAAGATCCAAAATTATGGAATTTATCATATTGCAAACCAGATGGCGCACCAAAATATAAAACCAACCAATAGCCAATTAAAATTATTGCAGAAATAATCAAAAGCTTGGTTTTATCAAAATAACGAATTAAAACCCCTGCCAGCAAGTAGCAAAGCGCAATTCGTTGTAAAACCCCCAAAACCCTTGCGTGGCTTAAATCAAAAATCTTCAAAGCACCATTTTCATCATAATGATAAAACGGAAATAAGAACATCAAAACGCCAATTATATATAAAATCACCGAACGTTTAATAAGTTTGGCAAAATACTGCCCATCATTAAGTTTGGCCGCATTCGCAAGCGCAAAAGACGTTCCCATTGCAAATAAAAACGATGGAAAAACAATATCGGCAAAAGTAAAACCAAACCACGGGGCATGATCAAAGATACTAAAGGCCTTTGCCGCAGAGCCTAAATCATTTATGTTATTGGCGATTATCATTAGGAAAATCGTCATCCCGCGAAAAATATCAAGCGATTTAAGACGCATATCCCGACCCCCTAAAAAATTGTCAAAATTTGGTTTAATTTCGCGATTTCAAGACCTGATTTTTGCTCTTGAACCATTGGCGGGTTATTAATCCAATCGTGATCCCATTTATTGATTATTGCTTTAAACTTTTCTTGGTCAAATTCAGCCCCCACTGCAATATCTTGCTTTAGCATTGCAAATAATTGCTGCCACCTTGGCAAATAATAATCCTTGATTAAGCCACGCCATGCTTTTGAGGCATAATCATCAAGCACATTATCGCCACCCCAAACCGTGACTTGGGTAATGGCGCTTTTTTCATAATAATCTTTTTCTTGTGGGGTCGCACCAAAGGCACGCGCTTCTTTGCGCCAATTATCAAGGCTTTGCCCAACATAGCCAGAAATATCATCAAGCTGAACCGCCATTTCATTTATTTTGGCAAGCGATACATCGATTTGCGCAATATTTTTTTCTTTGCCGGCCTTGGTTGCTTTGATTAATTCATAGTCAATATTTAAAAGCCCCCAATGGCGGACGGCAGCCACAATATCGGCAATAAATAATTTTGAATCTTTGTATTTTGAAAAAACGTCCAAGAATCCTTCAAGCGCTGTTTTAATTTTACCAACATCATACTGCGGGCCATCATAATCCCACAAATCAGCACGCGGTTTTTTCATGAATAAATAAGTACCAAAACCACCACGCCACCACGCCCGTTTCCAATTCCTTGTTTGATAGCATGTCGAAATTAGTTCTTTCCATGCGGCCACAAGCTTATCATCGCTATTTGAATATCTTGCACGGCAATAATTCGCCAAAAAACTATCTCTATCTTCTGATGGCTGTCGCCATGCCATTTCAAACATATAATCATAGGCGATTGAGTTGGTATTTAATCCTTCTGGAAAAACACCAAAGCCCGCCAAATTGCCCTTGGTTGGGTCGTTTTCAAGACCTTTTAAATCCTTTTCATAAAGATCAAAATCGCCGAACAACGCATTATTGCCGCCAAAATTATGAATATAGCCAAATATCCACTTCTTGCCATAAAAGGCCTTATCATTGCGCCATGTATCGCGCTTATAATCATTGCCAATATCAAGAACCATTACCTTGTCATCTGGAACCGCTTCCAAATAGGCGCGCACAGAATCAGGCGCCCAATAGTCGGGATCGAATTCGAATAACCAACCCTGCATCACCCATGTTGCATTTGGCTTGGCGTGATTAATGGTATCATATAATTTCTTACCATAGGCTCTAAGAACCGTATTTTTATCTTCACCATCCTTCACAGGTGGGCGCATTTCATTGAATGAATCAGCGAGATAATAATCGCCATCGCCATAGGTTTCTGTATAAAGCTCAAGAAACTTTTTCGCTAAGCGTGCAAAATTTTCATCATTGGGGTTAAGCCACCAGGTTTCATGAAAACCACCCCAAGGCACCATTTGCATAGCATCCGCAGTTTTATATTTTTGCGCCCATGCTTTTGGTACATAACCCGCGAATGCCGGTAAAATTGGCGACATACCCAAATCACGCATTCGTTTTAAAATTTTCTTTTGGATATCACGCTTTTTGATTTGATAGGAACGCGGCGCATTGCCATAATAGCTTTCGATATTACCCATTCGCGCCCAAGGCAAAAATGGCGGGCCACAAAAATATGCGTCAAGTTCTGTATCACTTATACCCTCTTCACGCCAAAGCATGCGCCAAATATATTCCTGCCCCTCCATCGCAAGCGGCATATTAATCCCGCGCGATGCCATAAAATCAATCTCTTTTTCCCAACGCGCCCAGTCCCAATAAGGCATTGTATAACCATAAGCACAGACATTAAGATAGGCACGATTGGTAAAAGGTGTCGGAACTTTACCGCTTTTATAATCCGGTAATATTGTGGGTAGGTTTTTATTATCCCCTTCCCAACTGGTATGTAAAATACCATTATCGGATAAATATTTATATGCGCCTTTGCAAATCGCAACATTATCACTAGCGATAATTTTTGCCTTACCGCCGCCAACGCTTACATCATAAAATGGCACAGGCGATGGTTTGATTTTTATTGAAAACTGCTTTGCTTTATCGCCAATTTGGCGCGTTAAAAATTCTTGTGGTGACGATAAAGAGGATGCAAATGCGGGGGAATATAATGCACCGCCCGCCAAGGCAGACGAGGTTTTGATAAGATTCCGACGCGTAATTTTGTGCATATCCCTCTCCGATTTTTGCACAAAATAACTTACATTTTTGCTTTTAAGTCAAATGGTTTTACAGCTTTTATTTTTATTCAAACAATTTGAAAACCAATTTTCTAAAACAAATACGCCTTTTGCGGCAATATCCCTACATGGTCGCCAACCTTTAAAGAATGGTCAAAATTTCGCTCTGAAATAATGATTTCAAGATGGTGACCGGCATTATCAACCGCCTCAAATCGCAGGAAGCCAGTGCTTGCAAAAATTCCGGTCAATTGTGCTTTTATGCCTTTTTCTTCATTGGATATTAGCGCGTCATAATTGCGGAATTTAACCTTCTGACGCCCAGAAAAATTCGTCAAATTAACCACTGGAAATTCACAGCCATTAATATTTGCAACATCACCCTTTATGTCGGCATCCGCCGCATTGCCAGACCCCACAAAATCAAAAACAAACTCACTTTTTGGGTGGTTGATAATTTTATCAGCAGTATCATATTGCGCGATTTTGCCGCCTTCTAATAAAACAATCCTGTCGGCAAGATCCAATGCCTCTTCTTGGTCATGGGTTACAAAAATTGTTGTAAGGCCTGTTTCATCATGGATATGACGAAGCCAACGGCGCAACTCTTTACGCACCATGGCATCGAGCGCGCCGAACGGCTCATCGAGAAGTAAAAGGCTTGGGTTAATGGCAAGCGCGCGCGCCAAAGCCACCCTTTGCCTTTGCCCACCCGATAATTGCGCGGGATAACGTTTTTCAAAACCTTCAAGTTGCACCAATTTTAAAAGGCGATTGATTGTCTCGTTAATTTCTTCTTTTTTGGGCTTATTTTTTCCACGCATCTCAAGCCCAAATGCAATATTTTTGGCAACTGTCATATGCCTGAACAAAGCATATGATTGGAATACCATGCCAATTTTACGTTCTTTAACCGGGAGAGATAAAAAATTCTGTCCCTTGAAATCAATCGATCCTTTATCGGGGTAATCAAGACCTGCCAACATTCGTAAAAGCGTGGTTTTGCCAGAACCAGACGGCCCCAAAAGGGCGATAAACTCACTCTCTTTCACAGAAAAGCTAATATCATTAAGGGCGGCAAAACCGGCAAATTGTTTGCTAAGATTATTGATTGTTAAAGCCATATTTCTCTCTGATATTTGCCTATTAATGCCTATGTTGTGCCGATAATTCGTCAGCATAGCGCCATTCAAGAATTGTTTTAATTGCCAATGTCACAAAGGCAAGACCAACCAAAATAGTTGCCGCGCCAAAGGCACCGATTGTGTTATATTCATTATATGCAACTTCGATATGAAGTGGCAAAGTGTTGGTGAGGCCGCGAATATGCCCAGAAACCACAGAAACCGCGCCAAATTCGCCCATTGCCCGCGCCATACAAAGCAATACACCATACAAAAGCGCCCATTTTATGTTGGGTAAAGTAATTCTAAAGAAAACATCCCACCCCGATGCGCCAAGCGTTACCGCCGCCACCTCTTCATCAGTACCATTATCATCCATAAGTGGGATTAATTCGCGTGCAACAAATGGCAAAGTTACCAAAAGGGTTGCCAAAACAATCCCTGGTAACGCATAAATAACGTCGATATCATGTGCCTGTAAAAATTCACCGAACCAACCTTGTGCACCAAACATCAAAACCCAAACCAGACCTGAAATCACTGGCGATAATGAAAATGGCAAATCAATGATGCTTAGAAGTATGGTTTTGCCAACAAATTCAAAACGCGTAATCGCCCATGCGGAGGCAATGCCAAAAATAATATTTAAAGGTAAAACAATCGCAGTTACCAATAATGTAAGCTTTAACGCATCCATAGCATCAGGGTCGGCAAAAGTTTCGAGATATTTCGGAAGCCCGCCTTTGAAAGCATTAAATAAAACACTCATAAGAGGTAAAAAAATAATCAACGCCATCCAAAAAAACGCAAAGATAATTAGCGTGTAATCGGTTAATTTTTCGGGACGTTTTGCAGCTTTTCTACGCATCATAGCCCCTTTTTTGCAAAATATTGCTGTGTAAGGTTAAGCACAAAAAGAATGGCAAATGAAATTATCAACATCCCAATCCCAACGCTTGCCGCACCGGCATAATCATATTCTTCAAGTTTAACTACAATTAGCAAAGGGGCAATTTCAGAAACATAAGGTATATTACCGGCGATGAAAATCACACTGCCATATTCGCCCATTCCGCGCGCAAATGCGAGTGAAAACCCACTTAGAAGTGCGGGCATAATTGCGGGCAAAATTACATGATTAAAGGTTTGCAATGGGCTTGCACCCAATGTTTCTGCCGCCTCTTCCACCTCGGCCTCTAACTCTGAGAGAACTGGTTGCACAGAACGAACAATGAAAGGCAAACCAATGAAAACAAGCGCAATAAAAATACCAATTGGCGAATAAGCAATCTTGATACCAAAATTATTAAAAAAGCTGCCGACCCAACCGTTTGGTGCATAAATCGCCGATAGCGCAATGCCGGAAACCGCCGTTGGCAAAGCAAAAGGCATGTCAATGAAGGCATCAACCAAACGCTTTCCCGGAAAGTCATAGCGCACCAAAACCCACGCAATTAAAACCCCGACAAATAAATTGACCAAAGCCGCCAAAAGTGAGCATAAAAAACTAATTTTTAGGGCAGCAAAAACCCGTTTATCGAAAAGCGTATCAATGAATCCTGAGAACCCATTTTCCCAAGGCCGCATCAAAAGCGCTAATAATGGTATAATTACAATAACAGATACAAAGAATATGGTAATACCAAGACTGATTGAAAACCCGGGAATAATCCGCGTTCTACGAAACGTCTTTGGTTTTATAAAATTACCCTCTTTGCTAATCTCAGCTGGCACCAAAAATATCCCTTTAATCCACTGCCATACCTAAAGGAGGCAATTAGAAGATTCGCAACAGTTTGACACAGGCCGCCGCTTTATACAATTACCATCAATATTATCTAATATAATTATAATGCTTATAATATTGTCCTGTTTTATAAACACTCACTTATTTTATAAAAACTGGCAAACACATTTACAAATTACTATTTATCACCGACTTTATAGAATAATTTATTCTATGTTGAAAATATGACCACTTAGATTACTAATAAATTTTCTTGACCTTAAGGCCAAAGATAAATTTAGTGGATTTTTTTAATTAGGCGGGGAATATATGGCAACCGATATAGAGATTGCCCATAAAGCAAAAATAAATCCAATTTCAAATATCGCCCAAAATGCAGGAATTGCTGAAGATGCGGTATCACCATATGGTAAATATATCGCCAAAATTGGGCTTGATTACCTTAACTCTCTACCAACAAATCCCCATGCAAAGCTTGTATTGGTAACGGCAATTAATCCAACCCCAGCAGGTGAGGGTAAAACAACAACCACTATTGGTCTTGGTGATGGTTTGTCACTTGTTGGCAAGAAAACCATGCTCGCATTAAGAGAGCCATCTTTGGGGCCATGTTTTGGCACAAAGGGCGGGGCAACCGGCGGCGGTTATGCCCAAATCATGCCGATGGAGGATATAAACCTTCACTTCACTGGCGATTTTCATGCCATAAGTTCGGCACACAATCTTTTGGCGGCAATGATTGATAATCACATTCATTGGGGCAATGAATTGGGGATTGATATACGCCGCATTTATTGGCGGCGTGTGGTTGATATGAATGACCGCGCCCTACGCAATATTGTTTCATCTTTGGGCGGGGTCAATAATGGTTTCCCACGTGAAGATGGGTTTGACATCACTGTGGCCTCCGAAATTATGGCTATATTTTGCCTTGCCAAAGATGTTGAAGATTTAACCGAAAGAATTGGCAATATTATCATCGGCTACCGCCGCGATAAAACGCCAGTTTATGCCCGTGATTTAAACGCCAATGGCGCAATGGCGGTTTTATTGAAAAATGCACTTTCACCCAATTTGGTGCAAACACTTGAAGGGACGCCAGCATTGGTTCACGGTGGCCCATTCGCCAATATTGCACATGGCTGTAATTCGATTATTGCAACCAATTCGGCTATGAAACTTGCCGATTATGTTGTTACCGAAGCCGGTTTCGGCGCTGATTTGGGTGCTGAAAAATTCTTTGATATTAAATGCCGTAAAGCGGGGCTAAAACCCGATGCGGTCGTATTGGTTGCCACAATTCGCGCGCTTAAAATGCACGGTGGGATCGATAAAAAGATGTTGGCGCAAGAAAATGTTATAGCTCTTGAAGAGGGGGTAAAAAACCTTGAACGTCATATTCAAAACATCCGCAAATTTGGTATCAAGCCAATAATTGCAATCAACCATTTTATTACCGACACACAGGCTGAAATCGACGCATTGCAAACAATTTGTCGTGAAAATTTTGGGCTTGAGGCGATTTTTTGCGATCATTGGCGACACGGTGGCAAAGGTGCAATCGAACTTGCAAATCATGTCATAGAAAGTGCCGAAAGCGGGGAAAATAAATTCCAAACACTATATGATGACGACCAAAGCATTGAAGAAAAACTTGAAACCATTGCCCGCGAAATTTACCGCGCCGATGGTTTAAAATATGACGCTAAAATAAAAGCACGCTTCCAAGAAATTGAAGACCTTGGCTTTGGCAAGCTTCCAGTTTGTGTTGCCAAAACCCAATATTCATTCTCAAGCGATCCCAAAAAGCTTGGCGCGCCAGTTGGACATTCACTAGAAGTCCGTGAACTTCGTCTTTCGGCGGGTGCGGGTTTCATTGTGGCAATCTGCGGGGATATTATGACCATGCCAGGCTTGCCCCGACACCCCGCCGCCGAATTAATCGGAATTGATGAAAAAGGCGAAGTTTTCGGACTATTTTAAACTATTCGCATTCCAAAACCATTGGGTTGGGTTTTGGTTTCTCAACTTGTTTTAAATTATTTTCATCATGGTGGCGGAAAAGTTCTTTTTGCCCCTGAACGCGCAGCATGGTATCGGAAATATATGACCATGTACCATCATCATTGAACGTAATTTCAATTTCATAAGATTCGGTTTTAAACGCCTGTTCAAGGAAAGTTGTGGCGCAAATTCCATATTCGGTTTCGCCACGTATCGCTTTTAGTTTTAGTTTTTTATCATCTGCTTTGGCATGCCCCGATGCAATCGCCACCAAACCACGCGGAATAGCAATTGTATGCAAAACCAAGCCTGTGGCGGGTTCCCAAAGCCAATAACCAACCTGATCGTGGAAAGTTATTATCTCTTCATCGGTATTAACTTTGACATGATATCTTAGACCATAAAAAAGCTGTGGCCCATTTGCCTGTGGGTCGATGGGATAGAATTCAATACGTTCTTTATATTTGCGGGTTTCGGGGCCGTCTTCTTTGGGGCTGGTATCTGAACCCTTTACCCCTTCCCAAATGCCAGCAAGGCGACTCAATGGCCCCAAATTATCCAAAGTGTTTGGATCCACATCCTCTGGCTCTGTATAAATGTCATCAAATTCCTTGGCCATTTTATCGTCCTATTTTAAAATATTCTGATAATTTATACCAATAAATTATAAGGCAAAGTTATTTTCTCATAATATTATCAAAAATACCGCCATCGGCAAAATGTTGTGCCTGCACCTTGCTCCAACCACCAAGTTCATTGATGTTAAAAGTTTTAACATTTGGGAATTGTTTGGAATATTTGGCAAAAACTTTTGGCAAAATTGGACGATAATAATTTTTTGCCGCAATATTCTGTGCTTCTTCGCTATAAAGCATTTTCAAATAAATATTTGCAATCTGCTCATTACCTTTTTTCTTGGCATTTCTTGTAACCACTGCGACAGGTGGCTCGGCAAGGATTGAAATAGACGGGGTAATGATTTCAAATTTGTTTGGGTCAAGCTCTTTTAATGCCAATAAAGCCTCATTTTCCCAGGCAAGTAAAACATCGCCAATACCGCGTTCGACAAATGTATTGGTTGCACCCCGTGCGCCAGTATCAAGAACCGGAACATTTTTATAAAGCGCGTGCAGATATTCCACCGCCTTTTGTGGATTGCCATATTTTTTTAATGCCCAACCATATGCCGCAAGATAATTCCATCTTGCGCCGCCCGATGTTTTGGGGTTTGGCGTAATTACCTGCACACCTGGGCGCACCAAATCACCCCAATCACGGATTTTTTTGGGATTACCCTTGCGCACCAAAAACACAATTGTTGAAACATATGGCGATGAATTATGCGGCAATAATGATTGCCAATTTTCAGGGATTCGTTTTGAACGTTTTGCAATTTCATCAATATCCGCCGCCAGCGCCAAAGTAACCACATCGGCAGGAAGACCATCAATAACCGCACGTGCCTGTTTACCAGATCCGCCATGTGATTGGCGAATTATAACATTTTGCCCAGTTTTACTTTGCCAAAAAGCCGCAAAAAATTTGTTATAAGCAGTATAAAGTTCACGAGTTGGATCATATGAAACGTTCAATAGCTCAAATGTTTTTGCCGCAAATGCCGGTTTAACAAACGCCGCGCTACACAATAATGATGCCGCACCAATTTTAACAATTTCGCGTCTATTCATGACAATCTCCAAAAATGGAATAATTATTTCAATATTATTATCTTTGAAAGCCCAATCAATAGATTGGCGTTCTTTTTGATTTGCAAGTTATAGAACTTTAATCCCACAATTACTATTTGTGGGATTTTAAAAACAACAGCGCGATTGAAATAATTATTCCGTCGCTTCAATCATATCCTTTATGGTTTGGAATAATTGATCGATTTGGGATTTATCAATAATTAATGGCGGTGATAAGGCAATTGTATCGCCAGTGACACGGATAAGCACACCTTTTTCATAGCATTTGGTGAAAACTTCATAGCCACGAGCGCCAACTTTACCATCACGCGGTGCAAGCTCGATACCCGCAATAAGACCGGCGTTACGAATATCAACCACGTTTTCAACACCCTTTAATGAATGGGCAGCAGATTGCCAATATCCGTCTAATTCGCCCGCGCGCTCATAAAGACCTTCTTTTTGCATAATATCAACGGTCGCAAGACCCGCCGCACAGGCCGCCGGATGCCCCGAACAAGTATAACCATGAAATAATTCGATTAATTCCTCTGGCCCATTCATAAAGGCATTATATATTTTATCATGGGTGAAAACGGCCCCCATTGGTAAATAGCCGTTATTTATCCCTTTTGCAGAGGTGAAAATATCGGGCATTACGTTATAATGCTGGCTGGCAAAGGGTTTACCCATTCGCCCATAACCCGTAATAACCTCATCAAAAATTAGCAGGCAACCAATACGGTCACAAGCGGCACGGATTTCTTCAAGATAGCCTTTTGGTGGGATAATTACGCCGGCTGAGCCGGATACAGGTTCAATAATAACCGCTGCAATGGTTTCGGGGCCATGTAAGGCGGCAATGCGTTCAACATCTTTGGCAAGCGGTAAACCACCATTTTCCGGCTGCCCCATTGTAAAGGTATTTTCCGGCAATAAAGTATGTGGCAAATGGTTTACATATGGCAATGTCGGAAAAATACGGCGATTATTAACAAGACCACCCACCGAAATCCCGCCAAAATTTACCCCATGATAGGCTTTTTCACGACCTATAAGGCGAACACGCTTACTATCCCCCTTGGCTTGATGATATGCAAGTGCGATTTTTAATGCGGTCTCAACGCTTTCAGAACCCGAATTGGTAAAGAAAACATGCCCGAAGCCATCAGGGGCAATTTGTGCTAACTTCTCGGCAAATTCAAAGGAAATTGGATGCCCCATTTGAAAACTTGGGGCATAATCAAGCTGTAACATTTGCTTGGTAACGGCATCAACAATTTCTTTGCGGCCATGTCCCGCATTCACTGTCCAAAGACCCGCCGTGCCATCCAAAATTTTGCGGTCATCGCGCGAAGTGTAATACATCCCACTCGCGGAAACCAATAAACGTGGGTTGTTTTTAAATTGGCGATTGGCAGTAAACGGCATCCAATAGGATTTTAAATCTGGTGAGTTTGTCATTTTATCCCTGAATCAAATTGTTATAACAAATTTAATGCAGATTACGACAAATTTTTATAAAGGCAATGGCTTTTTTTAAGTTACTTGATTGCAAATTCACAGTCTCTAAAAAATAGAATGAAATTCTAATTGTTTGGTTTCAAACCCATATTACAAATAAAATTCGTCACAATCCCCCGAAATCCGGCAAAAACGTAAACAGAATCTAATTCTTTATTTGAAGGTGTTTATAGGTTGATAATCCATAGTTCAAAATTGAAGCGATAAATCGGCAATGTTAAATGTGCGCCAATTATTAAAATAACGCGCACCAAATTGTTGATAAGGGCATTCATTTGACCACAAAACTAAAACTACCTGCAATTCTTTTGGCACACGATCTAAGAAGTGGCAAAGTGCTTTATTGGCATAAATTTGGCTGGCTAGATGAACTGCAATCACCGATTATTGCCGATAATGATGCCATTGTTGCGCAGCTTGTCGAAACCATAAAAATTGAAAACGCCAAAAACATTGTCGTCGATGCCAGCATCGAAGAAATTACAATTGATGAAAATAATCAAATAATTTTCAGACACTTCCGTGAACGCATAAAACAAAGCGGGCCAACCATTCGGTATGGAGTGGCAAATGTATAGATATGATGAATTTGACGCAACTTATGTCCAAGAGCGTACCGAGCAATTCAAAAGCCAAATTGCACGCCGCCTTGATGGCTCATTAAATGAAGAAGAATTCCGCCCATTGCGCCTAAGAAATGGTGTTTATCTTCAGCTTCATGCTTATATGCTGCGGATTGCTATTCCTTATGGCACTTTAAACAGTGCGCAAATGCGGGTTTTGGGCGATATTGCCCAAAAATATGATCGCGGTTATGGGCATTTCACAACCCGCCAAAACATCCAATTTAATTGGATAAAACTTGAAGACGTTGGCGCAATTCTTGATGATTTGGCAAAGGTGCAAATGCACGCACTACAAACTTCGGGCAATTGCATTCGCAATGTTACGGCTGACCATCTTGCAGGTGTGGCAAAGGACGAAATAACCGACCCGCGCCCAATCGCCGAATTAATCCGCCAATGGTCAACCAATCACCCTGAATTTTTATACTTACCACGTAAATTCAAAATCGCGGTTACAGGTGCAGCATCAGACCGTGCGGCAATTCGGGCGCATGATATTGGGCTTGAAATTGTCAAACAAGGCGATGTCTTGGGTGCAAAAGTAATTGCCGGCGGCGGCCTTGGTCGCACGCCAATAATTGGCAAAATAATCCGTGAATTTGTGCCAATTGAAAATTTGCTTGGCTATCTTGAGGCGGTTTTACGCGTTTATAATGCCGAAGGGCGACGCGATAATAAATATAAAGCGCGCATTAAAATCTTGTTGAATGAAACGGGCAAAGATGAATTGATTGCACAGATTGAAGCGGAATATGCAAAATCAAATCATTCTTCAATTGATGTTCCAACAGAAGAAATCGCCCGTATTAATGAATATTTCAAAGCGCCAAATTTACCAAAAATCACCAATTCACAAGCAGAATTAGATGCGGCTATTAATTCATCAAAAGAAATTGCGACATTCGTTGAAAACAACACTTTTGCCCATAAAAATGATGATTATCTTGCGGTTTTGGTTTCATTAAAACCAATTGGTGGCATTCCGGGTGATGCCACCACACAACAGCTTTATGCCCTTGCCAATATCGCTGATGAGTTTTCATTGGGTGAATTACGCATTACTCATACCCAAAATGTGGTTTTGCCAAATGTTTCCAAAGATAAGATTGCAGCACTATATGCAAGACTAAAAGAACATAATCTTGCAACCGCAAATATTGGTTTGATAAGTGATATTATCGCCTGCCCTGGGCTTGATTATTGCGCCCTTGCCACCGCACGCGCAATTCCTATTGCCCAAGCAATTTCCGAACATTTTGCCGATAGCAATTTACAAAAAGATATTGGCGCTTTGGGAATAAAAATTTCTGGCTGCATCAATGCCTGTGGTCACCATCATATTGGCAATATTGGGATTTTGGGCCTTGAAAAGGCGGGCCGCGAAAATTACCAAATCACCATTGGCGGTGATGCTGGTGAAAATATGGCAATTGGTGAACGCCTTGGCCCAGGGATTGACGCAGAAGAAATTCCGGCAACGATTGAACGCATCGTCAATACCTATAAAAAACTTCGCAATGACAGTGAGACATTTATCGAAACCTATCGCCGTGTGGGAATTGGTGATTTCCGCCTTGCCTATGAAAATCGGGAGGTTGTGAAATGCCAATAATTTCCAAAGAAGGTTTGGTAACAAATGGCAATGGCAAAATTATCATAATCGCCAATACTGATAATGCCGAAAATGCTTTTGCACTTTATCATAATGCCGAAACCTTGGGAATTGAGTTTTCATCATATTCCGATGGTCGCGGGTTTACCCTTGCCAAACGCCTACGGCTCTTGGGCTTTGCGGGACGCTTGCGGGCAATTGGTCCATTAATACCGGATCAATTTGCCGAAAGCCTTGATGTCGGATTTGATGAGGTTGAAATTTCTGATGCACAATTGGAACGCCAACCCGCTGAACAATGGTTTGCAGCGTTAAAAACTTTTACAAAAACCTATCAATCAGGGGGGCAAAAACAATCAATCATTGCCGCAAGATGGGCGAATAAATAATGAATTATCTTGAATTAAAACTTGCTAACCGCCTTAAGGCAATTCGTGAAAATATTAATGGGCGAATTGTCTTTACCACCTCCCTTGGTATCGAAGACCAGCTTTTGACCCATCATATCGCAACCCAAAAACTTGATATTGAGATTGTGACCCTCGATACCGGCAGGCTATTTAACGAGAGCCACATCCTATGGCAGGAAACCGAGGATAAATACGGCATCACCATCAAGGGCTTTTATCCAGAGGCTGATGCAATATCAAAATGGGTGCGCGCCAATGGTACAAATGGTTTTTATAATTCGCTTCAGGCTCGTAAAAACTGCTGTGCAATTCGCAAAATTGAGCCATTAAATCGCGCGTTAATCGGTGCCGATGCGTGGCTTACAGGACTGCGTGCCGATCAATCGCAATCGCGTGAAGAGATTAAACTAATTGAAAAAGATTCCGCACGCGAAATTTTCAAAATCAATCCTTTGATTGATTATAGTCGGGACGATGTAGTCGCAGAAATCCATGCCCTTGGTGTTCCTTATAACCCGCTTCACGACAAAGGTTTTATTTCAATTGGCTGCGCCCCATGCACACGTGCCATTAAAGTGAACGAAGATGAGCGCGCCGGGCGTTGGTGGTGGGAAGATAGCATATCAGGCAAAAAAGAATGTGGTCTGCACGTTGAAGACGGCAAAATATCAAGAATTAACCAAAAACAAGAAGCATAAAATGAACAGGCAATTATCTCATCTCGACCGGCTCGAAGCTGAATCAATCATGATTATGCGTGAAGTCGTAGCAGCAACCGAAAATCCGGTAATGCTATATTCAATTGGCAAGGATTCGGCGGTTATGCTGCATCTTGCAATCAAGGCATTTTACCCATCATTGCCACCATTCCCGCTTTTACACGTTGATACCACATGGAAATTTAAAGAAATGATTGAATTCCGTGATGAGACAGTAAAAAAACTTGGGCTTGATTTAATTGTTCATATTAACCAAGACGGCATAAAACAAAATATCAATCCATTTACGCATGGTTCACGCCTTCATACCGATATTATGAAAACCCAAGGTCTAAAGCAGGCACTTGATAAATATGGCTTTGATGCCGCATTTGGCGGCGCACGGCGCGACGAGGAAAAGTCACGCGCTAAGGAGCGGGTTTTCTCATTCCGCGCCGCCGGTCATAGATGGGATCCCAAAAATCAGCGTCCTGAACCATGGCGTTTGTTCAATACAAGAAAACGAAAAGGTGAAACTTTCCGCGTATTCCCATTATCAAATTGGACCGAATTTGACGTTTGGTCATATATACAGCGTGAAAACATCCCTGTTGTACCGCTCTATTTTGCCAAAGAGCGCCCAATCATAGAGCGCGATGGCGCATTAATCATGCGTGATGATGAACGTATGGAATTGCACAAGGGCGAAAAAATTGAAAACCGTCTTGTCCGCTTCCGCACCCTTGGCTGCTATCCATTAACTGGCGCGGTTGAATCAAATGCAACAACAATAAGTGAAATCGTTGACGAAATGCGCAACTCCCGCGTTTCCGAACGACAGGGGCGAATTATTGACCATGATGGCAATGCCTCGATGGAACAGAAAAAAGCCGAAGGTTATTTCTAAACATGACAAAATTAGAAGCAAAATCAGAATTTATCGCCAACGCAGAACCAATCGGACAAAATCAAATTGGGCTTTTGCGCTTTATAACCTGTGGCTCTGTGGATGACGGTAAATCAACCCTTATCGGGCGCATGCTTTTTGATGCCGGTCAGGTTTTTGACGATCAAATCGAGGCATTAGATGAAGCCAGCAAGAAATTTAGTACAATCGGTCAAGAGCGTGATTACGCGCTTTTGGTTGATGGCCTTGCCGCCGAACGGGAACAGGGTATCACCATTGATGTTGCTTATCGTTATTTCCGCACACCAAAACGCGCCTTTATTGTTGCCGACACACCAGGGCATGAACAATATACACGCAATATGGCGAATGGTGCATCGAATGCCGAACTTGCAATTATTTTAATTGATGCTCGCAAAGGTGTTTTACCACAAACCCGCCGCCATGCCCTTATTACCTCCTTAATGGGGGTGAAAAAGGTGGTTTTGGCGATTAATAAAATGGATTTGGTTGATTATTCCCAACAAGTTTTTGACGAAATTAAAGCAGACTTTTTATCGCATTCATCAGTTTTTGGTTTTGATGAAGTTTATGCAATCCCACTTGCCGCAAAAAATGGTGAAAACATCCTCCTTAAAAGCGATAATATGAAATGGTATCAGGGTAAAAGCCTGATAAATTATCTTGAGACCGTTCAAATCATACCCGCCGAAAGCCAAAATTTTCACTTCCCTGTGCAATGGGTAAACCGCCCAAATCTTGATTTTCGCGGTTTTTCAGGCTTTGTAACCGGTGGTGAAATTAAAGTTGGCGACAAAATTCGGGTTTCATCAAGTGGTCAAACATCCAACATCGCCCGTATTGTTACCTATGACGGTGATATTGCCAAGGCACAGAATGGACAGTCTGTCACCCTAACACTTGACGATGAAATTGATGTTTCGCGCGGTGATATTATTTCATCTGCAAAAACAGAATTACGCACCAAGACTGGCTTTACTGCCGATATATTGTGGTGTTCGGCAACCCCATTATCACTAAACAAAGAGTATCTTATCAAAAGCGCCACGAGTGAAATCAACGCCTATGTTGTTGCATTGGGCAATGGTTTTGATTTTGAAAACCTAAAGAATAAAGAAATTGATCGTCTTGGCATGAATGGCGTTGCCGAGGTTGAAATCAGGCTTTCCAAACCATTATTATTTGATACTTATAAAAACAACCGTGATTTAGGGGCATTTATCCTTATTGATAAATTTACCAATGAGACCATTGCCCTCGGCATGGTAAAAAATGCCAAGACGGCAAAAACCGAAACTTATGAAGCAATTGAACAATTTATCCAGCGTCTTTTACCCGATAATGCCGATAAATCAGAAGTCTTGAATTACGTTAAGTCATGGTATCCATTTTCGGCGGTGGCGACATTCTTTATAGTATTATTGGTAACACACCGCATTGATGTTTCAATGCTTGCGGCACTATTAGAACTTCTTCTTAAGCCAATCGTACAATTATTGCATTTCAGCGCCTATGAAAAAAGCAAGAATTTGGTTCATGCTGATGATGAAAATAATATTGATGGGTATGGAATATGACACAAATTCGCATTCCAAAACCTATTTCACATCAAAAAATGCAAGATTTGGCAAATCTGCCACTTTTTCATAAGCTGAATAATCGTCGTATAATTGTTGCGGGGCATGAAGTTGGTGCAATGTGGAAGGCAGAATTACTTGCTGCCACGGGTGCGCATATTGACCTCTTTCTTGGCATACCTATCAACCAAGAACATAAAAGAGTTTTCGATAAAATTGAAAATGTAATCCTTCATGAAAGAAGGTGGCATAAGGATGATTTAAAGAATAGTGCGCTTGCGGTTTGCCAATCAATTTCAAATGAAGATGCAATTGCATTTATAACGGCGGCACGCGAAAACTCCGTTCTTGTTAATATAATTGATAAGCCCGAATATTGTGACTTTACATTTGGGGCAATTGTTAATCGTTCACCATTGGTAATTGGGATTTCAACCGATGGTGCATCACCTGCATTGGGGCAAGAATTACGCGGGCGATTGGAAATAATGCTGCCGCAAAAAATTGCTAAATGGCTTAACCTTGCCGCCGCATGGCGACCAAAAATAAAAAAATCCGACCTTGAACCTAAGCAAAAGCGCGATTTTTGGCATATTTTTGCAAGGAAGGCACTTGAGGCAAATATTCAAGAACCAAATGATGAGTTGTTTGAAAGCCTGCTTATGCAAACGCCATCAAATGAAGGTAATGTTAGCTTGGTTGGTGCCGGCCCTGGTGATCCAGAATTACTAACCATTGGTGCGTTACGCGCCTTGCAATCGGCGGATGTGGTTTTGGTGGATGACCTTGTTTCACAGGATATAATTGATTTTGTCCGCCGCGAAGCCGATATTATATCGGTTGGCAAACGCGGACATAAACCATCAAACAGTCAAGATTCAATTATTAAAACTATGATTGACCATGCCAAAGCAGGGAAAAATGTTGTGCGCCTAAAAGGTGGTGATGTTTTAGTTTTTGGACGTGCCACCGAAGAAATAAAAGCATGCGAAGCACAAGGCATTCCCATTAAAATAATCCCTGGAATAACCACTGCCCAAGGGGTTGCCGCGAGCCTTGGGATTTCTATGACCGACCGCGAATATTCATACAAAGTGCAATATATTACAGGCTCTGGCAAAAATGGCAGCTTGCCACAAGGCATAAATTTCGATGCAATTGCCGACAAGCATGCAACAACTTTTGTTTATATGCCGCGCCATACCATAAATGTTTTTGTTGAAAAAGCGCTGCAAAGCGGGATTTCACGAGAAACCCCAGCGGCAATTATAATTAATGCCACACGACAAGGGCAAAAAAACATTATAACGACCATCGCACAAATCCCGCATTGCTTTGCAGAAATTGAATATGACAGGCCAGAGATTTTGATAATTGGTGACGTTTTGAAAAATTCAAACGCCTATCACGAAGCAATGGCAAATTTTAAAGAAACGCAAAAAGCACCAGAGCTTGAAACATAAACGATGCCCCATCAATAAACTAAGCCATTGTTATGCTACCATAATATCATATCCTTTTAAAAAGGGGGCTTTTGGTTTGAGCCGCATCATTTTGGGTTAAGAATTTTTCAGTGAAGATGTCGCGTTCAAACAAGCGACCACGCATTAATGCGGTGATGCAAGCATCAATCATTGGTGGCGGGCCACAAAGATACGCAGTCTGACCCGCAAATATTCCGCCAAAATGTTCTTTGGCTGCATCGTGGACAAAACCTTTTGAACCAGACCAGTCACCATCACCATCCGCATCTGAAAGTGCGGGGATATAAGTGAAGTTTGGATGTTTGGACGCAAGCGCCGTGAATTCGTCAAAGCCATAAAGGTCATTGCGGGTGCGAACACCATGAATTAGAGTAATTGGTTCGGAATAACCTTCACCCAATAATTCCAATATCATTGAACG
>APMI01000554.1_pt1 | contig 80149 bp, 61 predicted proteins | sample 667938 | NCBI WGS metagenome assembly APMI01 (sample SAMN01084076, study PRJNA167559) | wastewater metagenome | biome: Wastewater | place: Denmark: Ejby Moelle, Odense | collected 2011-11-28 | reverse complement strand
TGCCGACCAACTAACGGTGGCGGTTGTAGCACTGGTTAAATTCACCGATAAATTCCTGGGCAATCCACAACCAGGTGCATAATCAACCGAGATGTCATCCACGTTCAGGTCCCACTGGTCGGCCACCGAGAGGGAATGAAAACCGATATAGAAAACACCGGTACGCTGTGGTGTAAAATCTACCTGGGCCAACCGGTAGATGGTACTGTCTGAAAATATATTATCCCACAACACCGATACCATCGAGTCTGCAGTTGCAGTTCCACCCCATTTCACCTGGAGCCTTTCATTGTAGCCACGGGCTTTGTAATAAAACTTAAGCCTGTAGGTAATGCCACTGATCAAACTCAGGCCTGGCGTATAGGCCCAATCGTTACCCGGCAATGCAGCATCATAATGATATAACATTGAGTTGGGTGCCGACCTTGGTTTGTAAGTATCTGTTTTCCAGGTGGCGCCGCCATTCAGATCCTGCAGGGTCATGCAGTTGCCTAAATAAGGCACTACAATGCTGTCAAAATTTTCAACGTAAGGAATGCTACGGGGAATGCAGCCTGTTGTAAAAGTACTCGTTGTCCATGCACTTGTATTGCCATTGCTGCAGGTAGTACGTATATACAGGAAATACCTGGTGCCGGCCAGCAGCCCGCTGAATGTTGCTGTTGTGTCGTTTACAACGGTGCCGGCCAGGGGCGGAATATTGCTGCCGGTAATGGCATACTGGTAAGAAGCAGGGGTGCCTTCAGCAGGCCTGTTCCATTTGATGGTGCCGGCTGTATTGCCTGTTAAGTTCACTACAGGATTTAGCGGCTGTCCACAAAAAGCGGAAACATTCACACTGATATCATCGATGGAAAGAATGAATTGATTGGCCGCAGACAGCACATGAAATCCAATATAATAAATACCGCTTACAGTGGGTGTAAAGCCGGCCCGTCCTGGCTGGTAGCTGGTGCCGCTGATATTTAAATTGCTGTATAGCAAATTGCTCATGGCTGCTATTCCATTGGCATTGCCAACCTTGATCTCCAGTTTTTCTATATCAGTTGTGTTGCAGCCTTTATAATTAAAGCTCAACTCGTAGGGAACGCCTGCCGTTAAATTCAAACCGGGTAAAAAGGCCCAGTCATCTGCCGGCACACTACTGTTGTATCTATATACCAGTGCCTTTGTTGGTGTACATGCTGCGGATGAATCTGTTGCCCATGTATTACCCCCGTTTGCATCAATCCTGCTCATGCAGGATGGCAGGGCAGGTATGGTAACGCTACTAAAGTTTTCTGAGTAAGGAATATTAACCGCAGCACAGGGTGTGGTAAACGGATAGGTTGTCCAGGTGCTGTACAAACCGGAGACGCATAAAGATTTTACATGAAAATAATATTGTGTAACGGGTTGCAGGCCGGTAAAAGATGCAGTAGCAGTACTGGTTGTAGTGGCACCTGTTTCGGGTGGCGTCGCACTGGTAGTTACTACATATTGATACGTACTTACAGTACCTGTTGAAGATGGCAACCAGGAAGCAGTGCCTGAATTAGGCGTTAAAGCTACCGCTATGCCGGTTGGAGGACCGCACTCGGTTGAATAGTTCACCCTGATGTCATCTACATACAAATTATATTGGTTGGCATCGGAGAATGCATGAAAACCAAAATAGTAATCGCCTGTAGCGGCAGGGGTAAAACTCCTGGTCACCTGGAAATAAGAAGTACCGGTGATGGTATTGCTGGTAAGTCCATTTAACATGGCGGCGGCATTATTAGCAGTACCATATTTTACTTCCAGCTTTTCGGCGGTGAATGAAACATCCGCCTTGGTATAATAACTGAGCCAGTAACTCAGGCCCGCCGTTAAATGAATGGCGGGTGTAAAAAACCAGTCATCTCCCGGCAGGTTAGTATCCCAGCTGTACAGCATACTGTTAGGAGAAGAGTTTGGCGTAGTAGTATTTGACTTCCACGAAGAGCCTCCATTTAAATCCTGTGACGTATAACATTTTTGTAAAGCCGGTACCACTACACCGGTATCAAAGTTTTCAAAATAAGGCACCTGCTTTACCATACAGGGCGCCATAAAAGGCAGGGTTGACCAGGCCGAATTGGTAGCACAAACAGTGCGTACATGTAAGTAATATTGCTGGCCGGCTGTTAACCCTGTGATATTTACAGATGTGCTGCTGGTGGCAGTTCCGCTTGCAGGTGGGGTGGTGCTGGTGGTAACTGCATACTGGTAGCCTGTAATGGTTCCTGTGGTGGGAGCCGTCCAGCTGGCCACACCTGTTGCACCTGTAAGGGACACATTCAGCAGGGTGGGTACACCGCAGGCAGGCGTAGTGGTGATCCTGATATCATCTATGTTTAAGCCCAACTGGTTGGCATTGGAAAAATCATGAAAGCCGAAATGATAAACGCCACTTGAAGCAGGCGTAAAATCCCTTTCCAGCACACTGTAGGTTGTATTGGTAATATTGGTATTGCTAACGATCAAATTGGTCATTGCCGCAGCACTGGCTGCTGTACCATATTTCACTTCTAATTTTTCAGGCGCAACACTGCTTTGGTTTTTATAATAATAAGATATGCGGTAACTGGTGCCGCCTGTTAATGAAATGGGTGGTGTATAAAACCAGTCGTTACCCGCAATGGCGGCATCAGATCCATATACCATACAATTTGGCGAAGAATAAGCCTGGCCTGCTGCAGCAGAGCTGTTCCAGGATGCGCCTGCATTCAGGTCTTCTTTGGTTAAACAGGTTGGTAACGCCGGAGCAACAATGGTATCAAAGTTTTGAAAGTACGGAACGGAGAGTGTTGCGCATGATGTGGTAAATGAAACCGTGTACCAGGCACTGGCATTACCATTGGAACAAACTACTTCTGCCTGTGCATAGTAGGTAGTATTGGGCAACAATCCTGATAAAGTAAAAGTGGGTACACTGACCGATGTATAGCCGCTGGGGTATTCGGCACTGGTACTATTGGAGAAACGGTATGCCGTAGCACCACTCCCGGCAGTTACCGTTAATAATGCTCCACTGCTGGTAATATTCGAAACATTGATTGAAGTAACGGCAGGGCATAGTGGCGCCGAAGGCGTAAATGTATATTCTTTACCCCTGATATCAGTTAGGTCGGCAATGGTATTATTGGCTGTTACAGATGATGTTGTTGGGGTTACACCAGGTGTTACACTAAAGAATGAAGTTTGATCATTCAGGCCGATGGAAGCCGTTACAGGGCCTGCATTGTCGAACGTATTGGAATAAATGATCTTCACCACATTGGTGCCTTCGTACAATTTAATTTGAAAAGATGCGGTGAATGCAGCACTGGTGGCACCACTACCACCAATATTTACGCCATCCCATTGCACTGTTAATATTCTCGACCCCGCCACCCCAGTCGTGGCATAAGAAATGCTGCCGGCATTGCGGTTGTTGTTATCCCAGAAGGCAGCAATGCATGGATAAAATGGATTTGGACTGGGCGCATTGGTTAAGCTATTGGCATAGTCATTGGCAGCAATGGTGGTGGTGCCAATGCCCAATTTGATAAAACCATTTGTGCTCACACAAAAATGAGTAACACCCCTGCCGCCAAAGGAAAAATTAAACCCGATCGGGACGCCGTTTTGCGTGCCATCATCGCCAACGGCCGATGAATTGGTTCCGGTGATCGCTGTATAGGTTCCTGCGGCACTTGCAAAAGAATAGTTTTTTACAGGAGACTGGGCGAAGAGCAAATTGACAGATAATACCAGGCATAACAATAAGGGTACTTGTACAAATCTTTTCATGTAGTAAATTAACGTTGGTTTCAAAAAAGGTAAATGCTGATCGTTTTTGAACGGTGCATATTTAAAGCCTGCAAATATAAACACAGCAGGCGATTTACATTAAAAAACAAGGTCTTGTAAATTGCCTGCGGTGAAAGGATAAAAATGTATCCCGTTAGAGCATCAGCAGCAATGGTTATCCCGCTGATGCTCTACCGTAAAGTTGCCGGAGAGTGCCGTCTTGACAAAATTATTTTGACAACTGATAAGGAGAAATTTATATCTGTAAGCATACAAGATAGTACCGGCCTTTTAAGATATACGCCTGATCTCATAAAAGCGCAGAAGTTGAGTTAAACCGTTAGAGAAAAGCATGGCCGTTATTCCTAGGCTGAAGCAAAGCATATTTGCCAATAATATACCTGAGAGATGGCAAGATATTGAGCAGGTACAAAAGGGGATTTAAACAACAGATTATATAAGGGTTGAGGAAAGATCATATTGTTGAAAAAAATTCAATTGGCTTTTTTCAGTGCTGTTTGCTACCCAACTGTTCTTAGATGCTTCACTTCATAAAAACCTACAGTTTTCATCACGGTGAGAAATTGAAAGTATCGAATAAGTTTTGTTACAGAGATTCGATAAAAAATAAAATATGTTTTTTTCGCAATGTAAACTACATAACTTTAAGTAGTGCAAGTCTGTCTTGAGGTTCCCTTACAGCGCAATATTTTCCTTCACCATAATTATCGCCAGTATGAAATTTATTTTTCTGATCAGTTTCGTTTTTATTGTAAAAAACAGCAACGCTCAAAATGTTGGCATTGGCACTTCTACTCCGAGTTCCAATGCCATTCTTGATATTTCCAGCACCAATAAAGGATTGATGCTGCCCAGGCTCGCCGATACATTGAATGTTGCAAACCCTACTGCGGGATTGCTCATTTACAATCAACATGCGCAAACACCCAGTTTTCACAATGGTGCAGGCTGGAGCAACCTTGCCACCAGCAGTACGAATATTCCCCCGGACGATTCGATCACTTATACCTACGCAGGTTTAACAGAAGCACGTGCACTGTCTTATAACCAGGCATCGAACAGAACGATTGATGCTGTAGGGCGCCCCACCTCCAATCCAATGGCGTCAACGTTTACCATCAGTAAAAAATTTGATGTCAACAGTGGGTCTTTAAAGAACTATTATTATAATTATATTCACAATGCTTATCCTGTAGTGATCAAATTCTATAAACAAGGAAATGCTTCTCCTTACTATACCATTGAATATACAGACACTTACATGATTCGTGCTGAGGATACTTACAGCCCTTCAGACGGACTTATAGAAACCTTTGTGTTTTCATTCCGGAAAATGCAAATTGGCCAGATCATATTTCAAAATGAATGGCCATGATTCCGGCAAAAATACACCGGGGGTTTTTGCAAACCGGGTACCCGCTATGAAGGCGTATCTAATACCTGTTTATCTCACCCGGTTGTGGAATACGTGAGGCTTCGACTGCAAACAACAGTAAGAAGCACCACGCTGCCGTGATGCCTTTTCATTTACCAAAACTAAAAACTGTTTCTGGAATTTGTATGCTATAAGATACCAGATGCAGCGGTTGTTTCAGCCATGCTAAAACTTCCATCTTACAAAAGCTTCCATCGCTGCATATTCAGCAAGCCCGAGTTTATTGTACAGTTCAGCGGTAGCACGGTTGCGTTCTTCGGCACGCTGCCAGAACTCACGGCTATCTGTACCCTGGAATACCACACCATCTTTCTGGCTCTGGTGCTTGAATATCCCGTTGCGTTTTTTCAGCACCTGGTCCGGGCTCATCGGCACCGCCATTTCAATCAGGTCAATGTCCCATTCCGCCCAAGCGCCTTTGTACAACCAAAGCCAACAATTATCCATAAACGCTTTTTCTTTTAATCGTTTCATCGCTTCAAATATTCCATCCAGGCAAACCTTGTGTGTGCCATGCGGATCGGCTAAATCGCCGGCGGCGTATACCTGGTGCGGCTGTATCTTTTCGATCAGCGCTGCAATGATGGCAAAATCAGCTTCGCCAATAGGCTTCTTTTCTACCAGCCCGGTTTCGTAAAAAGGCAGGTTGAGAAAATGGATGTGTTCCGGCTGTACACCTACATAACGGCAGGTGTTTTTTGCCTCTCCCCTGCGAATGATCCCTTTTACATGGCGCAGGGCTGCAACATCTTTTTCCCCGTTCTTTTTTATTTTTAAAAAGGCCAGTGCTTCGCCATATATCTTTTCTGCATCCGGACTTTGGATGCCGAACTGCTGGTTGTAATCTTTTACGAATTCAATGAACCGAAGGGCTTCATCATCCGCCACGGCGATATTGCCGCTTGTTTGATAGGCCACATGTACTTCATGCCCCTGGTCTACCAGGCGTTGAAAAGTTCCTCCCATACTGATGATGTCATCATCGGGATGCGGACTAAAGATCAATACTTTCTTTTGTGCAGGCAGTGCACGCTCAGGCCTGTAGGTATCATCTGCATTGGGCTTCCCTCCAGGCCACCCGGTGATGGTACGCTGCAGTTGATTGAATACTTCGATGTTAATGTCGTAGGCCTGCCCGTAAAGCGCCAGCAGGTCGCTTAATCCATTTTCATTGTAATCATTGCTGGTAAGTTTTAAAATGGGTTTGTTTAAAGAAAGCGCTGCATGTGTCACTGCTTTTTTGATCATGCCGTTGGTCCACTGTACGTCATCAGTAAGCCAGGGTGTTTTAAAACGGGTAAGTTCGGCAGCACAGCTTTCATCCAGCACTACTGTTACATTATGATGGCCCTGCAAATAACTGGCGGGTACAAATTCTGTAACGGGTCCTTCCACCGCCTGCTTAATGATCGCTGCTTTGCGTTCGCCCCATGCCAGCAGCACGATCCTTGCTGCTTTTAATATGGTACCAATTCCCATCGTAATGGCCTTGCGTGGCACATTGGCAAGGCTGCCAAACTCATAGGCCGCATCAAAACGGGTGAGGTGGTCGAGTGTGATGAGCCTTGTAGCTGCATTTACGTGGCTGCCGGGTTCATTAAAACCAATATGTCCATTGCGGCCAATGCCGAGCAATTGAAAATCGATACCGCCATAAGATGCTATCTTTTTTTCATAGGCTTCGCAATGACTCTTGATTTTTTCGGGCTGCACAGCGCCATCAGGAATAAAGCAATTTTCGGCGTCAATGTCTACATGATCAAACAAATTATCAGCCATGAATTTTCTATAACTCTGGATGGCATCCGGTGGCAGCGGATAATATTCATCCAGGTTAAACACCACTACATTCTTAAAGCTGAGGCCTTTTTCGTAGTGCCATTTTATCAATGCAGTATATACTTTTTTAGGTGTGGCACCGGTAGCCAATCCCAACACAGTTGTTTGGCCCATTCGGTTTCGTTCCTGTATCAACGCAGCAATTTCATCGGCTACGGCGTTGCAGGCCTCATCACCTGTTGGGTAGGTAATGGTTTCGATCTTTTCAAAGGAAACGGTCTTTTGTGGGGTGAGTACTTCGGTTAACATGCGTTATTGCTTTTTGTGTGGGGTTGCTTTTTCATTTTTCACTTTTAAGTTCCCGTTTAAGGGATGGATGAGTCAAAAAAATCCGGCATAGAAATACCGGAACTGTTTATTTGTATTGCTCATTAAGCACCAAAACATCCATGGATCATGCACCTGTACTTTTAGAGACACATTCAAAACCCGGCACCCCTAAAATCTCATGATAAAGGCGGTACATTTTTAAAATTCACCCGACTTACCAAAAACCGGTTTCCTTTTCTTCCACTTGCCCCTTGTAAAATCAGGTATCGCCTGCAAAGCGCCACCTTCTGTGATGGACTTTTCGCTGAGCGGAGTAATGGCATACCAGGTGGCCAGGTCATATACATCCAGCGGGAATGCAACACCTCTTTTAATACTTTCAATAAAAGCATTGTCTACAAAAAAATCCATTCCGCCATGGCCTGAATTGGCCGCATCTTTTTCGTAGCGTTTCCACAAAGGATGGTCGTTGCTGTTCAAAAATATTTCTGTGTTATCCCAGTGATGCTTTTCGCTTACCGAATCAATGTGGATCATGCCGGTTTTAAAATCGCCATCATGGTATTCCTGCCAGATACCATCGGTGCCCTGTACACGAAAACCTAAATTGTAAGGGCGGGGACTGGAGGTATCCAGCGTGAGTACGATCGTTTCTCGATTGGCCGTTTGTATCTGCGTAGTAACGATATCGCCCTGTTTGTAATGGATCTTTGCATTGGGATGATCAGGCCCGCCTTTGGGATGTTTTTTGATATACCGGTTCAAACCCCTTGATTTGGTGGCGATAGATGACAATGCTGTCAGCCGGTTGCCACGGTTGATATCGATCATAGTGCCAACCGGGCCAAGACCATGCGTTGGGTAGTTTTCCCCGTTGCGGTCAACATAATGTTGGGTGCGCCACTTTGCTTCGCTGTATCCCTTTACTCCAAACTCAGCGCCACTATCGTAAGGGGATACCCCATCATTGAACAAGACTCCCCGCAGGTCATGCTGGTATCCGCCCTGCAAATGCAGCAACTCACCAAACAAGCCCTTCTGCACCATATTGTGTACGGCCATGATATCACGGCGGTAACAAACATTCTCCAGCGGCATAATGGGAATGCCTGTTTTTTCTGAAGTGTTTACAAAATCCCAGCAGTCCTGCAGTTTGATGGCACCACAAACTTCCATACCAACGATCTTTCCTGCCTTCATGGCATCAATGCCCTGCGGCGCATGCCACTCCCAGGGTGATGCTACAATCACTGCATCAATATCATTTCGCTTTAATAAATTTTTATAGTCTTCATTGCCATTGCTGTATTCAACCGGCGCTTTTTTATTGTATTGGCTTACCAGTTTTTGCGCCATGGCGATCATCGCTTTATCGGGATCAGCAATGGCGATCACTTCCACATCGCTTCTTTTCAGCATTTCTTCCAGGTGCAGTTGCCCCCGCAAGCCCACCGCGATAATGCCAACACGTACTTTGTCTTTTTTAACTGCACTCATTGCTTTAATCGATTCCGGCATGATGGCCATTGCTGCGCCTGCCAGCGCTGTAGTGCTGATAAAATTTCTCCTGTTGATGGAATGTGTCATATAGCAGTTCTTGATTTTTGTTATTCAAACTTACCCATTGTGTTCAAAAGATGCGCCGTGCAAACGTTTGACGCATTTTTATTTTTTTGCCTGATCAGCAGTGCCGCTTATCTCAGCACCAGGAACGGTTTTGTTAAACGCCAGCCAAACATAGAACCTTAAAAAATTAAAACCATACGCAAACGCTTGTGTGGCTTACATTTCATGCAAACGTTTGTGAGGGCTTTGCTGATCTTTATCAGCCTGCATAGTTGTACTTTCCCTTTTCATCACGTTAATCACTTTTATGCAGGCTACACAAAACAACCGCTACGCCATTGTTATCATTGGTATTTTATTTTTTGTATTTGGATTTGTAACCTGGCTGAATGGAACGCTGATCCCGTTCTTAAAGCTCGCCTGCCAGTTACAGAATGATGTGCAGGCCTTCTTTGTAACCTTCGCTTTTTACATGGCCTATTTCTTTCTTGCGCTTCCTTCGTCTGCTATTTTAAAAAAAACAGGTTTTAAAAATGGAATGGCACTGGGCCTGGTAGTGATGGCGATCGGGTCTGTAATTTTTGTACCTGCCGCCAATGCAAGAAGTTTCGGCTTGTTCCTCACCGGCTTATTTGTGCAGGGTATGGGCCTGGCTTTATTACAAACTGCTTCCAATCCATACATCAGCATTGTGGGGCCAATTGAAAGTGCTGCAAAAAGAATCAGCATCATGGGCATCTGCAATAAAACAGCAGGCATGTTAAGCCCCCTGATTCTAGGCGCACTGGTATTAAAAAATGCAAGTGCCATTGAAACAAAAGTGAACGCGGCAACAGATGCCACAGTTAAAAACGAATTACTTAATGAACTGGCTTCAAGAGTGATCACCCCCTATATCATCATGACGGTAGTGTTGCTGTTACTTGCCGTGATGATCAAAAGATCTTCTTTACCGGAGATAGATGTGAATAAAGAAGACAGTACAGATGCTCAACTGGTCGTTAAAACAAGTGTATTCCAGTTCAATCACTTATTGCTGGGTGTGCTTTGCCTGTTCTTATACGTAGGTGTGGAAGTGTTGGCGGGTGATGCTATTGGTGCTTACGGCAGGCAACTGGGTATGCCGCTCGATGAAACAAAATATTTTACCACATTCACGCTTTGTTCTATGTTGGCCGGCTATGTGCTGGGCATCATCTTTATACCTAAATACATCTCCCAGCAGAATGCATTGGCAGCTTCTGCAGTACTCGGTGTGTTTTTCAGTATTTGCGTTTTCAGCACGACAGGTTACACTGCCATTACTTTCATTGCCCTGCTTGGTTTATCAAATGCCCTGATGTGGCCTGCCATTTTTCCACTGGCCATTGAGGGATTGGGAAAGTTTACCAAAACGGGCTCTGCCTTTTTGATCATGGGCATCGCCGGAGGTGCATTGTTACCGCTGCTGTATTCTACTTTGAAAGAAAAGGGCATTGCCTCTAATCAATTGTCGTTCCTGGTATGCACCCTGCCAAGTTATTTATACATCCTGTTCTATGCAGTAAAAGGATACCGGGCAGGCAAAACAAATATTCCAAAAAAGCAGCCGGTATAATTCTTCTACCAACCGGTTGACTGCAGCTGCGCCTCTACAAAAGCCGGGCTTAGTGCTTCATGTACAAGTGTTGATGATGTTACTGCATATGCACCACAAACAGCACCATATTGCATGCATTTTTGCAGCGGGTATCCGTGCAGGTATGCAAATAAAAAACCGGAGAAAAAACTATCGCCTGCACCATTGCTGTCTGTAACAGCTATGTTTGGTACCGCAGCCTGTTCCATCCACTCTCCATGTTTTGTGAGTAGTGTGGCACCCTGTTTTCCATTGGTACAGATCACCATTTCTTTACCCCTTTCAATTAGGTGTCGCATTACTTTCCTGTGATCTGGCAGCTTGTCTGCACTCAGGTGAATGTATTGTGCCGCATCTATAAAATCCTGGTGATAGGCATTGCCGCCATCATAATCGTGCAGGTCTGTCCATACAGGTTTTTCAAATTGCCTGATGTATGGGATCAAGTGCCGGCAATAACCAATGATATTCAGTACAATCACCGTAGCCTGTTCCAGCAGTAGCGTGATGGCCGCTGTATTGTGATCTATAAGCTCTGAAGATTGTGTTACAAATATTGATATCCTGCCGCCTTCAGCATCCATGATATTGATATGTCGTTCTGTTCCTGCAGGATCAGTATCAAATATACATTGCACATGCTGTGTATGGAGGTACTCCTTAATTTTCTTTCCAAAATAATCATCCCCCACTACTGAATACAATGTATTGGCTACTCCAAGTTTGGTAAGTGCCAGCGCTTTGCCCGAACCGGTAGATCCTGTGGCTTCGTTAAATGGAGCTGAATGAATGGTTTGCGGAACCGCCCCGGGTAGTTTCGGCAGGTAAACAATATGATCGAAAGTGGTTCCTCCAAGAATGGCGACATGATGTTGCATAGATAATGTTTCAGTATAAAAATATTTCATTTTGGCAACTCAAAAAATTGTGACGTCCAGGGATACCGCTTTCAATATTTTTTTTCTTTCCTACCTTAGCTTTTCATCACAGTACCATGATAAAATTTAAATCGCTCCAACATACCGACCCCGAAATCATCCGCAACTGCTTTAATGAATGTTTCAAAGATTACTTTGTTCCCTTCCAGTTAAGCGCCGAACAGTTTCAGAATAAATTACTGGCAGAAGCCATCGACCTTTCTTTAAGTGTTGGTGCTTTTGAAAAAGATGAATTGCAGGGCTTGATACTTCATGGAATTGATAGTATCGATAAAGTAAGAACGGCTTACAATGCAGGCACTGGTCTTTTACCCGCCGCCCGTGGCAAAAGTCTTTCCCTTGCGTTGTATGAATACAGTATCGACCAGCTAAGAAAAGCAGGCATTGAAAAAACAGTGCTGGAAGTTTTTCAGCAAAACAAAGCTGCGATCAATATTTACCAGCGGGCAGGGTTCAATATCAGCCGGGTGATCAACAGCTACAAAGGCAGACCGGTCCACCAGCCGCACAACGACTTTCATGTAAAAGAAGAAGATTTTCCAGACTGGAGCTGGATCAATGCCAACAGTGCATGGCAGCCTGCCTGGCAATACAACCAGCATTCGCTGCACAGGGGTTGGCACCAATACCGTCTATTTACGGCTTACGAAAAAGATGAGCCGGTAGCATTTATTATTTTCAATCCCGGTAACGGTCGGATCGCACAGTTTGGTGCAGTTGAGTTCCCTGCTTCTTACGGTCACCTTGAAAGCCTGTTCGCTCATACTGCAAATTTGCACCAGCAGGAGATCAGTGTGGCGCATGTGGCATCCGCTGAAGCAGAAGATTTCCTGCAGTCATTGGGATTGCAGTTGTTCATCTATTCTTATGAAATGGAAAGATCGCTCTGATATCATTTCCGTTCAATGGCGCTGGTAAGTTCTGGTGACAGGGGCGAAATACTGTTGCTGAAAAAACCAGTAAGCCTGCCATTTTCATCTACCAGGTATTTGCAAAAGTTCCAGGTAGGTTGCCGGTCGTTCCATCCATTGAAAGCCGGATCGCTGAGCCATTTAAATACGGCATGTTGCGAGGCTGATTTTATCACAACTGATTTTGACATGAGTGGAAAGGTAATACCGTAATTTTTTTTACAAAAATTTTCAATGGCTGCATCTTCCCCTTTTTCCTGCTCTTTAAAATCATTGGCGGGAAAAGCAATGATCTCAAGCTGTGTTTTATACTGTTCGTGTAATTTCTCCAGTTCCTCATACTGGCTGGTATAGCCACAGTCAGAGGCTGTATTTACCAGCAATACTTTTTTCCCTTTTAATGTTGAGAAATTAAAAGTGCCGCCATCAATGGTTTTGGCGGTAAGCGAATAAAAATCAACCAGTGGTTGAGCGCTGTTATTCTCTGCAACAGCATTCTTGCCATTGGCGATCTTGCTGAACCACATAATGGCAGGGTAAGCAGCTTTCAATATTTTTTGCCTGGTTGTCATATTAACGGAATTGCGTGTTGTGTAAAATGCATAACTCATAAAAGCTGCTGTCAACAGCAGCAAAGCCAGTATGGTTCTTTTAAGAAGTTTCATCGAATGATCCATTTAAACAATTTCAACTTCCCTTTAAATGGTGGGTACTTTATTGCAGGATCAAACCAGGTAGGTGTTTTCATTACTGCCTTATTATGGGTAAAACAGTTGAAGGAAGCAACACCATGGTATTGCCCGGTGCCACTCCAGCCTCTTCCTCCAAAAGGCAGGTGGTGATTGGTTAAATGCCAACTGGCATTGTTTACACAACCTCCGCCAAACGCCACTTTTTCTATCCATTCCCGCTCTTTGCTTTTGCTGGACGTGAACACATAAAATGCCAGTGGATTTTTATGCTGTTCAATAATTACCCGGGCTTCTTCCATCAAATTAAAAGAAATGATGGGAAGTACTGGACCAAATATTTCTTCCTGCATGACGGGAGAAGATAAAGACACTTCATCCATCAAAGTAGGTTCTATGTACAACCGCTGCTCATCACTGCCACCGCCGGAAATGATCTTTCCCTGCTGCAAATAAGCCCTGATGCGCTGAAACTGCTTTTGATTGATGATCTTCCCATAATTGTAACTATCAGCAGCGTCGCTTCCAAAAAAACTCAGCATTGCTTTTTTTAATTCGCTTACCAGTTCTTCTTTCTTTGATTGATGCACCAGCACATAATCCGGCGCTACACACATTTGACCGGCATTGCTGAACTTGGCGATGGCAATACGTTTTGCTGCCACCCGTATGTTAGCATCTGCTTCAACAACACAGGGACTTTTGCCCCCGAGTTCCAGCGTTACCGGCACCAGTCTTTCTGCTGCCATTTTGTAAATGAGTTTACCCACAACAGTACTGCCGGTATAAAAAACATGATCAAAAGTAAAATTGTTCATCAGTTGCGGTACTACCACCGCACCATCACCTGCGGCATATAAAATATATTCCGGGTGAAATACTTCTTCAATTATTTTTTTCATTACAGCTTCCGTAGCCGGTGCAAACTCACTTGGTTTTAATACCACGCAATTGCCGGCAGCAATAGCGCCGATGAGTGGATTGATGAGTAACTGGAAAGGATAATTCCAGGGCCCGATGATAAGCACCACGCCAAGTGGTTCTTTGTACACGTAACTGGAGGAAGGCATATTGAGCAAATTGGTAGCGGCTCTTTCGGGCTCCATCCAGCTTTTTAAATTACCAAGTGCTGCATTGATCTCTGATATCACCATGCCAGTTTCGGTAACCCAAACCTCTTCCCTGCTTTTTTTCAAATCCGAATACAATGCTGTGTACAGGTCTCCTTCATGAGCAAGGATCGATTGCTTCAATTGCTGCAGCCGGGTTTTCCTGAATGCGTATGAAAGGGTTTCCCCTTTACTGAAATAAGTACGCATGGCATCCAATTGTTGCACCGTGTTCATAATATAAATAGTATATTTTTACGTTGAAGCTTTATAAAATTAGTTCATTCACAGGAGGCCGGCGAAATTAATGACTGTTATTTTCAGGGCGACTCTCTCTATGTCGTACATGCAGATGGTATGGCAGAGGATGAATGATGAGTTCCTTAGATGAATGAGGCGACCATTGCCGCTGACCCCTGCTCAAAGAAATATTATGACAGACGAACAATATATGAAACAGGCGCTGAGAGAAGCGCAGAAAGCTTTTGAAGAAGATGAAGTACCGGTTGGTGCAGTGATCGTGATGAACGACCGCATTATTGCCCGTGGCTATAACCAGGTAGAAAAATTGAACGACAGTACTGCTCATGCTGAGATCATAGCGCTTACGGCAGCTTTTAATTTTTTAGGCAGCAAGTATTTACCCGAAGCCAGTTTGTACGTAACGGTAGAGCCCTGCGTAATGTGCAGTGGCGCTTTATACTGGAGCAAGATCGGCCGTGTTGTATATGGTGCACCCGACATTAAGAACGGGTACCGGCATACTACCGGTGCCAACAGTCCTTTTCACCCCAAAACAGAGGTATCGGGCGGAATGCTTGCGGAAGAATGTGCCCAACTGATGAAAGACTTTTTCAGCAGTAAACGGTAGCTTTTCGAAATAGGAAAGAATTAATCTTTTATTGAACATATTGCTTACCCAGTGTGTAAATTTGCTAACCAACGATTCAATAACAATATAAATTTTTAATTATGGCATTTACACTACCGGCTCTTCCTTACTCATACGAAGCATTAGAGCCACATATTGACACCAAAACGATGCAGATCCATCATGGTAAACACCACCAGGCATATGTTGATAACCTCAACAAGGCCGTGGCCGGAACGCCCAATGAAACCAAATCACTGGAAGAACTGGTGAAAGGTGCAGGCTCTATTTCTCCTGCCGTACGTAACAATGGCGGTGGTCACTGGAATCATACTTTCTTTTGGGAAAGCATGGCACCTAACGCCGGCGGTACGCCATCTGGTGAATTGGCTGAGGCCATCAATGCAGCATTCGGTTCATTGGATACTTTCAAAGAAAAATTTGCAGCAGCAGGTATCTCAAGATTTGGAAGCGGCTGGGCATGGCTGTTAGTAAAAGATGGTAAACTGGAGATCAGTTCTACTCCCAACCAGGACAATCCTCTAATGGATGTGGCTGAAGTAAAGGGCACACCGATATTGGGCGTGGATGTTTGGGAACATGCTTACTACCTGCACTATCAAAACAGGAGAGCAGATTATTTAACTGCTTTCTGGAATGTAGTAAACTGGAATAAAGTAGCAGAAAGATTTGCTGCCAAATAAGTATTGATAAATATCTAAAAAAAGCCGTGACGGAAGACTGTCACGGCTTTTTTTAATGGATCGATCTATCTATTTTCCTTTCTTCTTCCAGCAATCATTTGCATGATCGTTTACCATACCACTGGCCTGCATAAAAGCATAACAAATTGTAGAGCCAACAAATTTAAAACCCTTCTTCAGCAGGTCTTTGCTCATGGCGTCTGAAAGAGCGGTCTTTGCAACGATATCCTGCATACCACTGATGCTGTTCACAATTGGCTTACCACCCACAAATTGCCAGATGTACCGGTCAAAACTTCCGTACTCTTTTTGAATGGCCAGGTATGCTTTTGCATTGTTAACAAAGGCGTTTACCTTTAACCTGTTCCTGATGATGCCTGCATCCAGTAACAATTTCGCTATTTTGGCCGGCGTGTACTTCGACATTTTCACCGCATCAAAATTGTCAAATGCCCGGCGGTAATTCTCTCTTTTTGAAAGTACCGTGTACCAGCTTAAACCAGCCTGTGCACCTTCCAGGCAGAGCAGCTCGAACAACTGTTGATCATCGTGCAGGGGTGTACCCCATTCATTGTCATGATAAGCTTTATACAGATCATCCTTCATGCACCAGCTGCAGCGTATTTTTTCTTTTGCCATGATTTAATATTTAACGGAAGCAATTTAAGCGGAATATCATTGATATGAAAATAGAAATATTTTAAGTGCCTGTGAGCAGGTTGATACTGCCATATTTGCATATACAAATGTTCGGCACCATTTTTACTTCTCATTTCGTGTTAATCTATTTTTTAAATAAAACAAAAAAAACATGTACTACAATCAGTCATGCGCCGCAAAAGGCAACACTCACGGGAATCACGGCAGGCCGGGATTCAACCGTACTATGCAAAGGGCTTCGGTAAACATTTACAAAACAGGCAACAGTTATGAAATGCTGCTGTTTGCGCCGGGCCGTATCAAAGAGCATTTTCACCTGGATGTAAGTGGAAATGAACTCACTGTTTCTTACACGCCGCCGGAAGGCTTTCCACGTCCTGAATGGATATTGAGGGAGTACAGCCGGGGTGGTTTCAAGCGCAGTTTCACCCTGGATGAATCGATCGACACACAGCAGATCACCGCTAAGTATGTTGATGGTGTGCTTCAGATCAGTTTGCCGGTGATTGCAGGCGCAGCAACGGCGAAGAAGGAAATAACAGTTAATTAAGCGCTGGTTTACTTTTACAAACGGGCATCAGGAGGTGCCCGTTTTTTTATCCGGCAATAACTTATGGTACAGGATCGTACCCATGGCCGCCCCAGGGATGACAGCGGGCGATCCTCTTAATCGTAAGCCACAGCCCTTTTACAGGGCCATATTTTTTTAATGCTTCAATACCATAATGAGAGCAGGTGGGTGTGTAACGGCAACTCTTGCCCAGCCAGGGTGAAATGATCAACTGGTATAATTTTATCAAGGCGATAAAAGGAAGACTAAGTAGTTGAAGCAGCTTCTTCATTGATTATCTTTAGCAGCCTTTTAATAACAGCTTTCATCTTTTCCATTACAATTTCATATTCGGGAAGCTCGTTACCGGTGTACATTAAAAAAACAATCAACTGCCGGTTATGTTGCTGCAAATTGCTTTGCAGTTCATTTTTTTGAAGTCGGTAGGCCTCCCTCATCAGCCGTTTGATGCGGTTGCGGTGCACCGATTTTTTAAAATAACGTTTGCTTACGCTGAACGCAGCCTGTAACCCCAGCGGCTCCACAGCACCAGCAGTTTTTTGATATACCACCCTGAAAGGAAACATTGAAAACGACTTACCTTCTTTAAACAGGCAGTCGATTGCTTTGCGGCTTTTGAGGCGCTCGGTTTTTCCCAATGTATATCGTACTGTTTGTTCCAATACATCAAAATTAAAAAAGCTCTCCGAAGAGAGCTTACTATTTTTATTACGCCTTTCGGCGGGATAGTGATATCTTATTTTTTACCAAAACGTTCGCTGGAAACGGTCAGTTTATGACGTCCCTTTGCTCTGCGGCTTGCCAATACTTTACGCCCGTTGGCAGTTTGCATACGCTTACGGAAACCATGAACAGATTTACGACGGCGTACATGTGGTTGGTATGTTCTTTTTTTACCTGGCATTGTTGTAGAATTTTCCTTTTAAAAATATTTTTAAACTCTTTTTAGTTACACTCACCAGGGCACCATCCCTGCTGTTTGTGAAAGGACGGCAAAGGTAGGGGTAAATGTTGAAAGTTGAAGGATTAATGTGGAAAGTTTTTTGGTCTACAACGCCAAATGGCTTGATTTTACTGGCTTTCCGTAAAAAATGGCGGCTTTGTTGTCAAAATCATCCGTTGAATCGGTTGTAAAAAATTGCTGGCTGGCTCCTTTACTACAGGCCGCTTCCATTTCAGGATGCCGGTTCAAATAATCTACCAGCGAATCGGCCACGATCGATCCCTGGGCAATAACGGTACAGCCGGCGGGCGCAAATTGCCTGATCTTATCCATGAGCAATGGATAGTGCGTACAGGCTAGCAATATCGTATCAATATCCGCTGATTGCTGCAGCAGGTGATCCAGGTGTTGCCTTATAAAATAATCGGCACCCGGGCTTTGATACTCGTTGTTCTCTACCAGCGGCACCCACATGGGGCAGGCTTCCTGGTACACATTGCAATCAGGAAAAAATTTCTCCATCTCTATCAGGTACGATTGTGATTGCACCGTACCAACCGTTGCTAAAATGCCGATATGCCTGCTTGTGCTGAAACGGCCAATGATCTCCGAAGTGGGCCTTATCACCCCCAGCACTCTTTTTGCCGGATCTATTTTTGGAAGATCGTTTTGCTGGATGGTTCGCAAAGCCTTTGCCGAGGCGGTGTTACAGGCAAGGATCACAAGAGAGCAACCCTGTTTAAGGAACCATTCTACACATTGCAATGTATAATGGTACACCGTATCAAAACTACGGGGACCATAAGGTGCCCTGGCATTATCGCCCAGGTAAACGTAATCGTACTGTGGCAGCCTGGCCGTAATTTCTTTCAGAACGGTCAGCCCGCCATAACCGCTGTCAAATACGCCGATAGGACCTTTGCTCATGTGTCAAAAATAAGAAAGCCATCTTTAAACAAGATGGCTTTCTGAATATGTTTTAAATTGATTACTGCTTCTTGGCACCACCTGCTGCTGGTTTTGCACCTGCAGGTTTAGGAGTAGCCGCACCAACACCCAATTTCTTTTTTACGATTGGCAAAATATCGTCACCGGGAGGGCCAACCAACACTGCTGCTGATTCCAATACATAAGCATAACCGCTTTCTTTTGCAGAAGATTTGATGGCATCCATCGCTTTTTCCCTGATCGGCACGATCAGTTGCTGAGATTTTTCCTGTACTTTCTGCTGCATGCTCTGCTGCCAGTTCTGCACTTTCTGGTATAGTTCGATCAGGTCGTTCCTTTTCAGTTCTTTTTGCGTAGGGGTCATTTTAGCGGAATCCAATCCAAAAATGCTGTCCTTTTCATTCAATTCACGGTAGTAATCCTGGCCCTGCTGCTGCAATGTAGCCTGGTAATCCTGCAACTGCTTGTTGGCAGCTTCTGTTTCAGGCATTGATCCGATCAATTCTTCTGTGCTGATGTATCCAACCTTACCCTGGGCAGATACTGTATTGCTAACCCCGATCATTGAAACTGCAATCACTAATAATAGTACTGTTTTTTTCATTTTTTGTTCAGATGTTTAAGATACACTTGCCTTACTTTTTCTTTTGGTTGCAGAGCAAGTACTTGTGAATAATTATACGTTGATATTTTAATTCAATAAACAAGCCTAAGAATATTTTTATACGTCAAAGGCTGCACCCACACTGGCTATTGTGATTTATTTAACACCCAGGAATCTGAGTACATCATCACTGCGATCCAGTTTTGGGTCGGCAAATATAACAGTTATTCCTTCACTTTTATCCAAAATAAAATCAAAGGATTTGTCAACTGCCAGTTTTTGTATGGCAGTATAAACCTTGTCCTGTATAGGTTTTATCAACTCCTGCCGCTTCTTAAAAAGATCGCCTTCAAAGCCAAAGCGTTTTTTCTGAAGATCCCTCACTTCTTTTTCCTTGTTGTACAACTCGTCTTCCCGTTTCTTTTTTAAGTCATCGCTTAGCATTACCTGTTCAGCATCATAGTCTTTATACATTTTATCAAGCGCCGCCTGTTTGGTCTCAATTTCCTGCTGCCACAATGCACTAAACTGGTCCAGTTTGTTTTGCGACTCTTTGTATTCCGGCAATTTTTCCAGGATATATTTTGAATCGATGATGGCGTACCGCTGTGCATTTACATAAACCGCCGATATTAAAAGGCATGCTGTGAGAAAAAGATACTTCTTCATGTTGCTGTTTTTTATGTTGCAAATAAACAAATTAAAAGAACAAAACTACTGTGGTTCCTGCCCAAGCATAAAGGTGAATTTATAGGCATTCTTTAATGGTTCGCCTGCCTTTATCCTGTCAAATCCAATTCCATAGTCAAACCCTAACAAACCAAACATCGGCAAAAAGAAACGCATGCCGATACCGGCAGAACGGCGTAGTTTAAAAGGATTGTAGTCTTTAAAATCATACCAGCCATTGGCCGCTTCAAAAAAGGCCAGCCCGTAAATAGTGCTGCTCGGGTTAGTGCTGAAAGGATAACGCAACTCTACGGTGTATTTATTAAAGATGGTAAAGAACTGTGATTGTGTTACGTTCTCCGGGTTTACTTTGGGATCTGAACTGGAGTAAACAGGGTAACCCCTGTGTGCAACAATATCATAACCCAGCAAACCATAGTTGTTGCTAAGGCCGGCATCGCCTAACTGGAAACGCTCAAACGGAGAGATGTCTCTTTTACTGCTGTACTTACCAATAAAGCCATACTTGGCAGCTACTTTTAAAATGAACTGGCGGTTCTTCTCGGCGCCTTTCGCCATACCGATCGGCACATAATATTCTCCTGTGAACAACCACTTGTGAAACTCGGGCAATTTAAACTGGTTATCGCCGTCTTTCACCCAGCCCAGCAAAGAGTAGGGCAGCGTGAATTGTCCGCTCAGCATAAAGTTCGATCCGCCTGTAGGAAAGATCGGGCTTCCGGATGCAGCATAACGGGCAAGCGCCAGTTTTAAGCTAATATTGGTAGAAGTACCATCGCTCAATCCGCCAAAACCACTTACTGCATAGTTCCTGAGTTTATACTGCTGGAAGTTGAGGGAAGTGGTCAGTGAAAAATAATCATCCGGCCATTTTAATTGTTTGCCCAGGGCAATACTTGCACCCAATATTCTTAAATAAGAAGTATCGCCGCAGGCACTGCAATACTGCCCGGTTTGATAATTATATGCATTGGTTTGTTTGGTATTGTAAAAACTTACTGAGAATGAATTCCTCTTTTTACCGCCCAGCCAGGGTTCTGTAAAAGAGAAATTATAGGTGCGGAATGCCCGCCCGTTCGATTGTATCCTGGCACTCAACTTTTGCCCGCTGCCTGATGGTAATGGATCCCAGGTACTCTTCTTAAAAATATTATCGATCGAGAAATTATTGAAGGTAATACCAAGTGTACCCGTTAAACCAATACCTCCACCAAAACCGGCAGACAGCTCCAACTGGTCATTTGATTTTTCTTCTACTGCCCAGTTGATGTCTACCGTACCGTTGTCTGAATTCGGAACAATGTTCGGAACAATTTTTTCGGGATTGAAAAAGCCCAACTGGCCAAGCTCTCTTTGTGTACGGATAATATCTGACCGGCTGAATTTTTCTCCCGGTACTGTTCTTAACTCACGGCGGATCACATAATCCTTTGTTTTATCATTTCCGCTGATATCGATCTTTCCAATGGTTGCCTGCGGACCTTCCTGCAAACGGATCTCGAAATTGATGGTATCATTGTACACAGATGTTTCCACCGGTTCAACCCGGAAGAAAAGATAACCGTCATCCATGTAAAGACTTTGTATATCCCCTCCCTCCGCCGTTGGTGTTTTACCAAGACGCTTGTTCAGCAAATCTGCATTATACGTATCTCCTTTTTTGATGCCAAGCAGGATGTTGAGGATAGAATCTGAATACTTGGTATTGCCACGCCATACCATATCACCAAAATAGTACTTGCTGCCTTCGTTCACTTTGATATGAATATCAAGGTTGCCTTCAGAATTCGGTATCTTTTTATCATCTACGATCACCGCATCCCTGAAACCTTCAGCATTGTAGAAGTCAAGTAGTTTTTCCTTGTCTTCTTCATATTTCTGCTGGTTGAATTTTGCAGAACTGAATAGTTTAAAACGGAAATATGGATCTATTGCTTCCTTGGTTTTTGAAATAGAAAGAAAGCCATAATCCTTGATGTATTGTTTAAAAGTAACGTTGGTTACGGTGTCGTTATACGGGCTAAAATATTTGGGTGGGTTAAGCGTAAACCTCGATTTTTCCTTGGTGCCCTTCATCTGTTTCTTCAGCTTACCGTCTGCGATGGCATCATTACCGGCAAAATTAAGAGAGTTCACTTTTACCTTATTGCCTTTATTGATGGTAAACACCAATACTACGGCATTGGCCATTCCTGTAGCCGGCTCTTCTTTCATAGAAACAGTAACATTGCCGAATGATTTATCAGCGTAAAACTTATAGATTGCATCCATTGCCGTTACCTTCATGTTCTCAGTAACCACCCTGTCTTTCAATAAAGCCGTTTTTGTTTCGAGGTCTTCCTTTTCTCCTTTTTTGATGCCAATGAATTTTATATCCGCCAGCTTGGGCCTTTCTGTAACCGCCAGCTCTACATACAAATTGTTACCAACCAAATTGGTGAAGTTAACCTGTACATCGGCGATCAAATTTTGCTTCCAGAGTTTGGTAATGGCTTTGTTAAATGCATCGGTACCGGGTATCTGCACTTTGTCGCCCACTGCAAGTCCCGAAATGGAAGTGATCAGGTTGGGATCAAAGGATTGATTACCCGTAACGGATATACCAGCAATGATGTATTCTTTTGGAGTTCTGCTGTTGAATATTTCCTGTAATTGCGGGTTGATCGAAACCCTGGGAGAATCAGCTCCCTGGGCTATTACCAGTTGGCTGCTAAACACTAAGATTACAATAAATAAAAAGTTCTGGTAAATCCTCTGCATCAAATATTTTTTACGGTCGGCAATATACTTGCTATTATTAAAACTATTTGTTAAACCATTCATTGCTATACTGCTGCAACAAAGGCCTGTTGATTGTTATTGGCGCTACTGCTACTGTTTGGCAAGCTTTTCATCACCGCTTACCTGAGCACCGGTTTTACCAAATCTTCTTTCTCTTTGCTGGAAATCGAGGATGGCCTCGTACAGGTTATCCTTTCTGAAATCGGGCCACCTTGTATTGGTGAAATAGAGTTCTGCATAAGCCAGTTGGTACAACAGGAAATTACTGATCCTGTATTCTCCGCTGGTGCGTATCATCAGTTCCGGGTCAGGGAAACCGCTGGTGGCAAGGTAGTTTTGCAGTGTTTCCTGCGAAATCGCTTCCGGTTCAAGCAGGCCTTTTTTTACATCAGCTGCTATGGCTTTAACTGCATGTACCAACTCCCAGCGACTGCTGTAACTCAATGCCATTACGAGGTTAAGACCAGTGTTGGAGGATGTTTCATGCAGCGCTTCTTCCAAAGCCTGGCGGGCGGTGGCCGGCAGCATATCCAGATCACCGATCACATGCAGCTTGATATTGTTCTTATTGAGGGTAGGTACTTCCTTACGGATGGTATCCACCAGTATTTCCATCAGGCCGCTCACTTCGTTGGCAGGCCTGTCCCAATTTTCTGTACTAAAAGCATACAGGGTAAGGTACTCAATTTGAAGTTCGGCGCAGCCTTCCACAATATTGCGTACACTCTCTACGCCATGCAGGTGCCCAAAAAGACGGTCTTCGCCTTTTTCCTGTGCCCACCTTCCATTGCCATCCATAATGATGGCAATATGCCTGGGCAAACGTTTCAAATCGATCTTATCCTTTAAACTCATATCAAACTGATAAGCGAACGGTTAATTAAGGCCGCAAAAGTAACGAAATTTAGTTGGAATAAGCCTTTGAAGGAAAAGCTTATTGCCTGATTTTGATCATCGCAACCGAAAACGCGGTATCAAACAATGATGCACTCCGGCATAGAGGAAGGAGACAGGATGCAAAAAACAGGTTATACAAAACCGGTATTTTCAGGGCTTTACATCTTTACCAGCTTTCCTTTACTGGCAACTTTATTGATCACAAGTGTGTAGAAATACATGGCAGGGGGCAAATTGGAAATATTGAACTGCTGCGTATTGGTGAATACTGCCAGCCTTGCGCCGGCTACATTGCTGATGATCACCTCTTCTGCCATAACAGGCTGGCCATTTTGCAGGCACTTGAACAGGCCTGTGCCAGGATTGGGATAAACGATTACTTTGGTCTCAGGGTCAGCCGCCACGGCCCCTGTAGCGCAGGCTGTTATCTCAGCCAGGTATCCGGCATCATCGCCAAGCCGCTTGGTTACTGTACAACCATCCACCCGTAATGTTACAATGGCATTGGGCGAAACGGTCATCGGTAATTCTATTGAGGCGCCATCCTTGTAATAATGCCATTGCTGGGCATCGTACAGTTGCCACTGGATGTTGCCTGTTGCAGTAGTTTTTAACTCGGTGATGCATCCTGCGATCCCCTTCTTTACAGTTGCTTTAAAATCGCTTCCTGCACAGGTTTTACGCTTGGCATACCATTGCAGGTTGCTGGTATTGGCAAAACACAGGCGGTACTGCTCCATCTTGAAGGATTGCCAGAAACTGCCATCAGCACCCTCCGGCACTTCCAGGAAAAATAAAGAAGAGTCTGCTGATGTTATCAATTGTGGTTCTGCGGTATTGCCATGATTGTCTTTGAACAGGAACGCCCTGCTTACTTCCTGCGGAGAGGCGTAACCTGCACCACCGGGGTTAGAATTGTTTAAACTAAAGAAGATCCTCCGCATTCCCTGCGGCACATAAAAATAGCCGGGCAAACTAAGCAGGTTGGTCCTGTAGTTTTCCGTGGTATTACCTAAAAAAGGTCCGTTCCTGTAAAAATAATTTCCATTGGTGGTGATCGTGATGGCTGCTGCCGATTTGTATTTTGATACGAGGGATAATTTATAAATGCCGGCTTCGGGAACAGCTACATACAGTTCGCCGGCAGCACCCGTGTTGTCAATCGAAAAATCTTTGATCACGCCCAGCGGCTTATTAATGGCTTCTACGGTAAAATTGATGTATCCTTTCCCGGGCATATCAAACCGTGGGTTATATTTTACAGAAATGCTGCCGGCCTTTTCTGCAATAAAGTAAAACTCGGTCCTGGCCGTGTAGTCTTTGCCGTTAGTGTACAAAACCTGCACATCTATTTTGTCAAGCGGCAACATGTTTTTGCGATCGAATTCATTTTTGATGGCTGCTGCATCTTTAAAATCATACTGATTGATCAAGGCCTGCTGGGCGGCCATATCCACTGTAAAGTCAGCGGCTATTTCTTCTGCTGTGATCAACGCAAGGCGGCCATCCTGGTAAGCGGTGCCGGTATTGATATTGTACCTGGTAAATATTTCACTGGTATTGCTGTAGCGGTTTACAATATCGCTGATAAGAAAATAACTGTTAACGATCTGCAACCTGTTCACCTTGGCGAGGTACAAACACAAAGCGGCTGCTTTTTGTTTTTTTGCTTCTGCAGGCCGCTGGTCAAAAACCCAGTTGTAGTAAAGCAGCATGTAATGGAGATAGGCTTTTAATTCACTGATCCTTTCTTTTACAACAGCAGGTGCACCGGCTGTTTCTTCTGCTGCCTGCTGCACCAGTTGAAAATAGAAAGGCAGTTTGTATTTATTATCCTGGATACCGTTGCCAACCGTTACGGTTTTATCGTTGCTCCAGTATTGCAGTAGTTTGTAAACAGTGCCTGCAGCATTGCCAAACATACTGCTGCAAAATTCCTGCAGCTGACCATCAACAGGCAGGTCATTTTTTAAAGCTGTATTTGCTGCCAGTAAAAAGGGAAGACTTGCAAACTTGGAAGGCGCAGCTTCCCATACAATTCCCTGGCTCTGTTTTGTTTTGAGGCGTTCAACCGTTGTTTTTAATTCGTCTAAATAAAAAGCCGGCGTTTCTCCGCTCCATTGAGCAAGGTTTAAGTAATGGTATTCCGAAATATGATTGTATCGGCCATACCAGCGGTTTAAAAGCCCTTTTGAACTGGTTTCAAACTGGAAGGCTGTTGGCACCACCTGTACATCGATGTGTTCATCGATCCTGATCTTATCCGACGGCACATCAGCATGGCCATCATAAGCATACAACTGGAAGCGTTTGTCGGGGTACACCGCATTAATGGTGGTAGCAGTAAAATTAGCCAGGCTGAACTGCTGGTCACTTTCTTTAAGCAGGGGTGCTTTGCCGCAACTATTGTCTGTTGTGTTGGCCCAATGAGCGCCATCCTGCACTTCGATACCAATATGGCCGTAGGCATAATTGAAATTGCGGTAATAGTTTTTATACAATCCTGCATTGCCAAAGATCGTATTCCTGAACTGGCTGAACTGTGCTTCTATGCCACTGCTCCACAACTGCATGCCGCCGGGATTATTCACATCGGGTACCGATTGCCGGGTTGGAACCCTGGACCCATTGTAAGAAGCTACATAACAGGGATTGGCCTGCAGGGTGCCCAGGTAATCATCAGTAACAATATCGTCCCGGTGGCCGGCAAACCTGTAACCTCCTGTCATATTATTCCTGCGCTGGTAAAGCGACCATTGGTGACCGTTATCACCGTAATATGTATCCCAGTAGTAACCGGCATTTTTGTCCATGGCCCAGGTATTGCAACCGCCGCTGATAAACCAGTTCTTGTATTTGAATTTACAGGTATAAAGGGTATCTGTTGTTCTGTAAGGAGAGCTGAGAGAAGGAATGACTTCCCATGCAGTACCGGGTTGGTAAAACCTGAAGCCGAGCTGGCGAAGGTATTCGTAAATGCCATAGTTAAGGCCATTGTCCTGCCCTGCAGCAAAACTCATGAAATTACTGCCATTGCTTTTTACGCGGCAGGTTTGGTTGGCAACGATGGATTCATCGTATTGTAATACAATGCCCGAAGATGGAAGGCTGTTGTATGCCTCCGCAGTAAAATGACTTCCTGCAACAGCACGTTGTAACAGCATTGCCATATCCTCTGCCGTAGATTTCAATAGTTGGGATGCCCCCGCAGGATAAAAAACTGTTTGCGCCTGTACGTTTACATAAGCAAATAGCCATACCGTTGCTGTAAGCAAAAAACGGATCAGCGCCATAGTATAAGTTTGGTAGTGAACTAACTATGGTTCTGCACAAGAAAAGGAGATAAGAGTGGAATTTGGTACAGATATCAGAAGAAATAAACGGATCGTCTTTCGAAGGTAATGGAATTTGTTTAAATAATGAGCAAAAAAAATGCCGGATACAGAATCCGGCAGAAATATTTTTTTGAAAAACTACTATTAAAAATTTGACGGGCATTTATAAGAAGTGATATTGAACGAGATACCAATTTCTGCAATGATATACTGATCTTTTTGTTTGCTGAAGCCACGCTGGCGGTTCTCGATCCCGATCGTAGTGCCTTTTTCAAAACTCCTGTCCTGCAGTATCTGTGCATTGGACCCGGCAATAAATTTATCGGCACCGATAAAGGTAGAACTCACATCATCTAAATAATCAGTAAAAGTGAGGCGGTGGGCGATCTGGAAGGAGAAGTTGAACTTATCGTTCACATTGTATTTTATCCCCATTCCGATTGGAATGCAGGCCGACATGCTGCCATACGGCTTTCTTGCTTTGCCGGTGTTGGGATCTTTATAACCAATGTTCTGCCCTTCGGTACCGAGCGGGCGAAGGAATACCTTTTTACCATTGAGATAGGCGTAGGGGTTATAGCTGAACAAACCAAGGCCGAGGGTAACGTAAGGTGTAAAGTTGAACCCCTTTTCTCCCGGAGAATACCTGAAAAAATTAAAATCGCCGCTCAAAGCCACTTCAAATATCTCGGTATTAAAACTGAGGTTCCTGGTTTTTTGATAGAGATTCTTGCTATAGACATCGCTGTAGCCAAGTTGTGCATAATGCAGGGATAGTTTGGCGGCCAGGTAATTATTGAATTGCTTCCTGTAAAATCCGCCGATGGCGAATTTTGGCCGGTTAAGGGCTGCCCTTGTATTCAGGTCACCAAAATAATGTGCGGCACCAAGGGTTATACCAAATTCTCCCTGGATCTCTTCAGGATTAAACGTACCCTGTGCAGATGTTGCACACACGACGGCAGACATGAAAAAAGCAGTTAAAAGAATTTTTTTCATAGTTGCAAAGTAAGGAATTGTTTGTTAAAAAGAACGGCCGCAGGTTGTGGTTAAGGAGGTTTTTACCGGTAAATGTAAATTAATTCCGCTTGTCTAATCCCCATGAAAGCTTATTCCGCAATGTTTGCAGGAAATTGTTCTCGTTGAGGCGAATGAGGTTGATCTCGAACTTCTCTTTTCTTACTGCGATCTGCACTTCTTTGGGCACCACCATACGGCGGCTGTCGAGCGTACAGATAAATGAGTCGGTGCGGCCTTCTACCTCAAATGAAATGATATTGTTATCAGGTACTACAATGGGGCGGATATTAAGATTGTGCGGAGCCACCGGTGTAATAACAAAGCTGCCACTTTCCGGGAAAACAATGGGTCCGTTACAACTGAGTGAGTAACCCGTACTGCCGGTAGGGGTGGCCACAATAAGGCCGTCGGCCCAGTAGGTATTTAAAAATTCACCATTGAGATACGTGTGAATTTTTATCATGGAAGAAGAGTCTTTTTTCTGCAACGTAAACTCGTTGAGCGCATACGGCACATCACCAAACACGGGGATGTTGGCATCGAGGTGAATGAGTGTACGCTTCTCCGTTACATAGGTTCTTTCTGCAAGGGCACTGATGGCAGATTTGAGATCTTCCTTACCAATATTTGCCAGAAAACCCAGTCGCCCGTAATTGATCCCCAGTACCGGGATCCCTTTATCCTGCACCAATGTAACGGTATCCAGCAATGTGCCATCGCCGCCCAGGCTGATGATACAATCAATGCTGTCATCAAGATCTTTGGCAGAGTTAAAAGTGCTGTATTTGCCTTTGATGGTAACAGCAGAATAAAATTTATTAAAGAAATCCTGCGAAAAAACCGGTTCCACATTGTGGGCATACAATTCTTCCAGGAAAGAATCGATGTCCTTATTCTGATCATTCTCAATTCCCCGGCTGTAGATGGCGATCTTCATTGGTTGCTTTTAGATTCATTTAGAAAAACAGGAAACATACCGAATCTTCTAACTGAATGGTGAAATTATAGCCCGCTCTGGGCCTGTAAAAATAGCCCGTTTTTACCTAACTGGTTAAAACTATACTCAATGCGCAGACTTACATCGTAAATGGAAAGAATGTCGATTCCAACACCGCCCGTGTACAGCAGCCTGTTATTGAGCGTGGTTTGGTAGGCAGGCTTATTGTAAACCACCCCTAAATCGCCGTATGTTTTTGCAAAGAAGGTAAAAGGAATGATGTGGTACTTATCTGATTTGAATGGTGTTTTAATGTTAATGGTAAAAAGCTTTTTCTTCAGCGTGTTCCTTACCAGGCCATAAGCCACGCCATCCACTACGTATAGCTCAAGCCCACGCAGGTTTACATCTGCATAGCCGAGCGAACGCTGGTTAATGTAAGGCTGGTTAAAAGGCAGCGTGGTTTTTCCTGATACCTGTACACTGGCGTACCAGTTATTTTTGAGCGCCCAGTAGCGGTTGTATCCTGCTTCCACCGAAAACATATTGATGCCCCCTGTAAAACCAAAGCCTCTTTTAACCAGTTTGATATTGGCAAGGGTGCCTTTTAAAGGATATAAAGCATTGTTGGCGTTGATGTACTGGTAGGTATAACTAAAATCGACATAGTTGGTATGCGTAACAGGATCTTTGAAATAATTGGGATTGTAAACGGCATCGATCAACGAATCTGCAACAGAAACATGGTTGAAGGTTACATTAAAATAATGCGTACCCATTATATTTTTACGATAGTTATATCCAATGCCTGCAAAGATTGTTTTCCGCGAAAAATCTCCGTTGTTGAACAGGAGCGGTTTATTACCCTTGTCAATTTTATAAATGAACTCCCTGTTCTGTACAATGCCACCCGTAACGGAAAAGCCATTGTTCAATGATTTTTCACTCACCGGTTTAAAGTAGGTAAAAGAGATATTCCTGGTGAAACCATTCAGCAGGGTAAGCCGCAGCAGGTCTCGATGGCCGGAAAGATTGTAATGGGTGAACTTAACACCATACACCACCCTGTCAAGATCACCATGGTATTTTTGTAACCATTCGTTGATATTCCTGTCGATCAGTTGAAATTTCGGGATCGGGAAGATGTACCAGCGTTCTTTTAGTGCGATCCCGATGTCAATCGCATCACCTGCCAGTGGGGTTATATCAACCTTTACTTCTAAAAAAAGATTGGTGTTGTACACCTGTTGCTGCAGTTGCTGCAACTCATCCTCCAGTCTGCCGGCGATAATGGTATCCCCGTTCTTCAACTGCATTTCTCTCCTGATGATAAACTCCTTTGTTTTTTTATTACCCGAAATGCTGATATTGTGGATGACGATCTTTTGCAATGAATCTTTGCCTGCCAAAAAACGGGCAGCAACTGTAGAGGATACATCAATGTTTTGTGACCTGGCAGTTACAGCCAGCAACAGGAACAAACAAGATTGAAATATCCTTTTATACATAGATTAAAAAACAAAATGCCTGTGAAGGCAGGCCTGCAAATGTAAATGATATGATAAGATAAACAGCGTGGGATAGGAGTGAATCCTAAATATCAAGATAGTTCATCAGGTGGCGGTAGTTGCTGTGGATCTCGTTCTCGAATTGTTCGTCGCCGAAAAAGTAGATCACATCATATTCGTACCGCTCAAAAGTGGCTACGATGGCGGATATCTCTTTTTTATTCAGGTGCAGGGTTACGGTAAGCAAACCTGTTTCTGGCTGTACGGTTGTATTAAGATGGAGGATGTGTGCATCGTTGCTTTCAACCAGCCGGCTTATTTCGGAAATGGCAAACTGGCTTCGCTCCATTTCCATGACAATGATGCCGCCGATCTCATTGGCGCCGGAAAAATCGCCCAATGCTTTGAGCAGGTCTGTTACTGCTATTACGCCAACCAGTTCCTTTTCTTCGTTTACTACGGGCACTACACTGGTTTCGTACTTGTTGCTGCAGTTCACAGCATTTAAAAAATGTTCGTTTTCTTTAACCGAGGCTTTCAACAGCGATTCTTCAAAATACTGCACGCTACCCTTTTCTTCTTCAATATCCATGAGGTCGTCTTCGGCAAGCAAGCCAAGGTATTTGCCATCCGGCGCTACCACCGGGAGGTGTGTTACCCGGTAATCATTGATCAGCTGAAGGGCTTTGGCAATGCTGTCCTTTAATTGAAGCCTTGGGATATTACTATTGATAAGCTCAGTTGTAAGCATAATTACTTTTTAAACGATTGCGATGATGCAATATTGTGAAAAGCTGTTAAGGCAAGACAACAAAAACTGTTAATTTGTTGCAACAGGGGTTTTTTGCCTGGCAAGAAAGGCATCCAGGATAGTGTTGAACTCTCCGGGAACCTCCATCATTGGGGCATGACCGCATTTGTCGATAAAATGCAGCTCACTGTTTGGAATGAGTTTTTGAAATTCCTTTCCTACAAAAGGCGGGGTAATAGAATCATTATTGCCCCAGATCAGGCAGGTGGGTTGTTTGATCTCCTTTAGTTCTTCTCCCAGGTTATTACGGATCGCACTTTTTGCCAGTGCAATGATCTTGATCACTTTAAGACGATTATTGGTAATTTCAAACACCTCGTTCACCAGTTCTTCAGTGGCCATTTTGGGATCGTAAAAAGTAAGTTCTGTTTTTTTACGGATATACTCCCTGTCGCCACGTTTTGGATATGTATCTCCCATGCCATTTTCAAACAGGCCGGAACTACCGGTGAGTATGAGTGTTTTGATCCTTTCAGGATGTTTGAGTATGTGCACCAGCGCCACATGGCCACCCAGCGAATTGCCCAATAAATGAATATTATTATAGTTGCGGTGTTCTACAAAGCGGTGAACAAATTTTTGCAGTCCTCCAACAGAAGTATGTAACAGATCAAGTTCCAGCAAAGGCAGCATGGGCACGATCACCGTATGAGTTTTGCGAAAATGTTCTATCAGATCCATAAAATTACTCAACGCACCAAACAAGCCGTGCAATAACATCAGTGGTTCTCCTTGTCCTTCTTCTATGTATTTAAATTTACCGTCTTGTTTTATTTCGTAGTTCATTCTTCTGTCTGTGTATTAACGGTGCTGTTGCCCTGCACTAAAATAAGCAATCGGGATAAAATTACACCAAATAAAATAAGCGTTGAAATTAATGCTGAATTTTATCCGATACGCCTTCAAAAAAACTTTCCAGGCTTGCAAAAGAGTCTTTGAAAACGGGTATGATCTTACCAAAATTATCAAGCACTGCGGGCGCCCATGGCCGTATGTAAGGATAGGTTACAGATTGTTGAAAAGTATCAGGTTTAAGCAGGTGAATTTTGTCTGCATAAAACAAAAAAACGCTGAATATAATGATGTATAGCGCCACGTATAAAGCGGCACCTGCCAGCTTATTCGCCCATCCCAAAAATGCCATTTCAAAACTCTTTTCAATAAATTTCCCTGCCCAGTTTACCAATACCACCACCACCAGGAACACGATGCCAAAGGAAATAAAGGGAAGCCATTTGTCAGAAACCGATACGCTTTTCTGCAGGTAGATGGCTACAGCTGCCGACAGTTTTAAGGCGGCTGCCAAACCGATGATGAAAGCGATGATGGAAAACAACGCCACTACCAGGCCTTTTCGCATACCCTTTATAACGGCAACGATCATGACAATGGCAAAGAGGATATCAATCATACTGAATTTTTTCTCCGGTTACAATTCCGGCCACTTGACCGCAGTAAAGATCTGTTGGTAATGATGATTGAGCAGGATGTTATTTACTCAACAGTTCCTTTACAATATTACTGATGGTTTTTCCATCTGCCTGGCCAGCCAGTTGTTTGGAGGCTGCGCCCATTACCTTGCCCATATCGGCTGGTGATGCAGCGCCTGTTTCTGCAATGATCTTTGCTACCACTTCCTTGATGGCTGCTTCATCGAGCTGACGGGGCAAAAACTTTTCAATGATCGCCATTTCTTCTTTTTCTTTTTCGGCAAGATCAGCACGGCCCTGTTTTTCAAAAATCTCCAGCGAATCCCTGCGTTGTTTCATCATTTTCTGCAGAAACTTTTGTTCGGTGGCTTCGTCAATAACGCCGCCGGCACCGGGATCTGTTTTTGCTTTGATGATCTCTGCCTTGATAGCCCTTAATCCACGAAGCGCTGCTTCATTTTTTGATTTCATGGCATCTTTCATTTCTGCCATTATTTTTTCTTCTAAAGCCATAATATTAATTTGAAAATTTGATGATTACCTGATTTGAAATGATGTTTGCCTGCATGAGCCATTCTATCATTAACAGAACACATTTATTGCTGTTCCTTCAATTGAATGGCACGGAATTTATCAAAAAAATCTTTCGCAAATTTTTTCATGTCGGCAGTCAGTTCTTCCTGGTGAGTGGACCGGTTAAAGGTATCGGCCATGGTCATGAACATCTGGTAATAAAAATCAGCCATTTCATCCATCATCATGTCCTTCGTCCAGAGGTCGATCCTTAAGGCCGTTTTATCGGCCCCGTCCCAAAATGCCAGGCACATGGCCTTTGCCTTTTGCGACATTTCAGCACTGCTGTCGCTGGCATTCCAGTTTATCTGCTGCGGAATTTTATTATTGTCCAGCATCACGTCAATCGTTATTGTCGACTTCACCATAGTTAAATATTCTTTTGTGGCTGCAAATGTAGCAAGTTTATGTCTTTGTCATTGCCCGGCGGTGGCAAGTATCTTTTGCCAGAGTTGTGCGGCTGTTTTTTCCAGACTGTATGCCGCACATTGCGTGGTCGCTCTTTTGACAAGTTCGTTTCTTTTATTCTCATCTTTAAATACCAGCATCATTTGCTCCGCAATGGCTGCAGGGCTGGAAGCATCAGCATACAGGGCTGCATCAGCGAACAACTCCTTTGTTTTGGGTGAATCAATGGTTACCAGGGGAACGCCGGATTGCCCGGAACTTAACAGGAAATTAATATCGGTAATGCCATCTGAAAGATTGATGCTGCAATAAGCCGCAGCAGCAAGCGCCTGCAGTTCTTCCCGGCCAGGCCCCTCTACAATCTTTAATTCATTCCTGTACTTATACAACCGCAGGCTGTCTATAAAAGGATCTTTTTCCGGAATGGTATCAGCAGCAATTACCAGTTGCATGCTGCTTTTCTGTCTTTTTTTGAACAGGGAAAATGCTTTCAACAAATTAACAAGATTGCTGCGGCTATGTATGATACCGTGGAATAAAAAGTATTCCATTCCGCTGGCATATCGTTCTTTTGTTAGTTCCCGATCTTTCCATTGAACAGGTTGGTAACTATTGCTTACCCCGGGATCTATCTTCGCAATGTTGTTTTCAGCGGTTTTGTATTTACTGACCAGTTCATTTTTTGTGTGTTCAGAAAAAGTGATCGCCAGGCTGGCCTTTTGCAAAAACGAATTCAGCCCCGATCGTAAAAAGCGCACATATCTTTTATCAAACCAACCGGGTTGCCGGTCAAACTCAAGATCGTTTACAAGCATACATTGCGGCACCCTGGTTCTTAATGAACAGGTGGAATCAACAGACAATAATACAGCAGCTTTTTCTTTCCTGAGAACAGCAGGCAGTTTGTAATTGTACCAGAGTTTCCAACGCAGCAGGCTGGCAGATCGCTGCGGAAGCACCACCCTTTTTACATTGTGCAGCGAAGTTATTTCACCGGTTTCTTTTTCTGTGATAAACACAAATTGCTGTGATGGATTCTGCTGTGCCAGCAGGCAGAAAAGATCCTTTAAAAATTTACCGGTTGCCGCATCTCCCGAGAGCATCCTTGTATTGATTGCAATGATCATTGTTGCAAAAGTACTGCGATTGATTTTAAGCTGTAACGATCACCACCTGCTCCTGTTTTGCCATGATACTGCCGATTGGTGTTGTAAACCTGCCCAGGCCATTTTGCTCCATTACGCTTATTACCTGTTCTGCGGCTTCCGGTGAAACAGCGATCAACAGGCCGCCGCTTGTTTGGGGATCTGCAAGAATTGCTTTTTGATAGTCGCTGACGGCCGATATCTTTTGGCCATAGCTGTCCCAGTTGCGTTGAGTACCGCCCGGGATACATTTTTGCTCAATGTAAAAAGAAAGGTCTTCTGTGATCGTTGGCACCGCTTCGGCATTTATCACGGCACTTAACCCGCTGCCTTCGGCCATTTCAACCAGGTGCCCCAGCAATGCGAAGCCGGTAACATCCGTCATTGCGTTCACTGCCCTCACAGCTCCGAGTAATTCACCTGCTTTATTCAACTGCATCATTTGTGCTGCAGCCATGCCTTTGTGTGCATTTTTTAACAGGCCTTTTTTTTCTGCCGTGGTCAAGATACCAACTCCTAATGGTTTGGTGAGAAAGAGAAGGTCGCCTTCCCGGGCCTTGTTATTTTGCTTGATGTTTTCGATGTTAACAAAACCATTTACTGCCAGCCCGAAAATAGGCTCAGGTGAATCGATGCTGTGACCGCCCGCCAAAGGAATGCCGGCTTCGGCACAAATACTGCGGCTGCCCTCAATTACTTTTTGCGCCACCGAAGGAGGCAACACATTAATGGGCCAGCCTAAAATGGCGATCGCCAATACCGGCTTACCTCCCATTGCATACACATCGCTGATGGCATTGGCAGAAGCGATGCGTCCAAACTCGTACGGATCATCAACAATCGGCATAAAGAAATCCGTAGTGGATATCAGGGCTGTTCCATTTCCGATATCATACACTGCTGCATCATCTTTACTGTGATTGCCCACGATCAGTTTATCATTGTCGGGCATGGCAAAATTGCTGGCCAAAATTTCGTCCAGTACTTTGGGTGAAATTTTACAACCGCAACCTGCCCCATGAGAATATTTGGTAAGTTGAACGGGCATGCCTGTTGCAGCCTGTTCAATCCCCGGAATATCGCCGGTGTTCAATGCCTCGTTTATCATCTTACTCATTCTTTTTTCTTCTCAACATGATCGCTGCATTTGTTTTTAGATCGGCACTGAACCTCACATCATATCTTTTATCGCCATCATTTACAATCAGCAAACCGGTGTTGGGTGGTATCTCGCCCAGGCTTTCTGCATACATCACCAGTTTTACAGAATCCATATTGGAAGTGATATAAATTGTTTTGCTGTTGGCCTTTGTGGTGAGGCCCACTTTTGAAAAGATCACATTGCCATTCATCAACACTGTAACGGTATCACCATCTACTTCACCATTGTCGTACAAGGTGAGCAGCAAACTGTCTGATTCGAAATAAAAAGACTGGTCGGACCTTGTTACACGTTTATCAATTTCTGCGGCACCCTGTGTTATGGATGGCGCAACAATGGCCAGTGGCGGAGGCGTTGGTTTCGGTTGCGGCTTCACCACCACAGGTTCAGGTTTAGGTTCAGGTTTAGGCCTGGACTCAGCAACTACCGGTTCCTGCCTGGGTGGTGCTGGTTTTGGCACCGGTGCCGGCTTCGGAGTAATTACAGCAACCACTGGCTCAGGCTTGGGCTCTGCCGGCACAGGTTTGCTTACCGGCGGCTTCATGGTTGATTTTGCCAGCGCATCCATCTGCTGTTTCTTTTGCCTGGATGGGGGTAATATCTTTGCAGATGAAAGTGTTTTCTTTCGTGGCTCCGGCAATAAGGCAGTCGATCTTTCAATAGCTGGTATCACCAGATCGGGATCTGGTTCCGGTACCACAACGGGATCTGGTTTTTTCTCAACCGGCGGAGGCGTTACTACAGCAACATCAGTTACGGTTTGCAGCCTGTCTTTAAAGGATAATTTTTCTGCCAGCTTCAGTGTATCGAGGCTTTTGAACAATTCTGATCTTTTGAAATCCAGTTTTCGTTTTAATAATACCACCCCTTTGTATGCCCTGTAAACCCTTGTTTTATTGGTGGTCCAGGAGCCTTCCAGTATCATTTCATTACCGGTGGTTGTTAATGTTACCACGACCGTTTTTTTAACCCTTCTTGTTGGGTTGATAGTGAAGTTATGGTCAAGAAAACCCTCGTCTTCCATGATAAGCTGGTACCCTTTCCACTTGACACTTATATCCTGTACTCCTGCTTCGTCTTTTCCATTGGCATGAAACACAATTCTTGAATAACCCACCAGCTTCCCTTTGTCTTCACTGATGGCTACTTCATAAGGCAGGTTCACGGTTTCTGAATCAATAAGCGTAAGTTGCCCATACCACATACCAGTGATGTCCTGTTGTTGCTGCTGCGCCAGTAATGCTGCCGGCAATAACCAGCAAAACAGCAGCAGGTATTTACAATAATTTTTCATCTTCTGTTGTTCATTTTTTTTGAAGGGCTTCATCAATGCTCCTTTTATTTTTTTGGATCAATGAGGCGGTGATGGATTCCACATCTATCGTGCTGAAAGGTACTTCTTTTAATAATTCATTTACTGCATCCCTGTTATACAAACCTTTACTGTACCACTTATCGTAATATTTCAGCAATATGCGAAAGCATTCCAGGTGGTTCTGCTCTGTTAAAAAACCAAGGGCGTTTTTTGTTTCCAGTCCACCAAGCCGCTTTTGTATCCGGGTAATAGCTTGCTGCAGTTTTTCAGTTTCTAATACACCATATTCCTGTGTGATATATTGAAGGCGTTCTTCAAAGGGAATGTTCAAAAAAAAGAGTTCACTGCTGCGCATCTTTTTCCAGAACTGGTCCGGAATTTTTACATTGCCGATTCGCTGGCTCTCATCTTCGAGCCACACAGAACCGCCGGGCACTAAGGCCTGTTCTGAGAGGGACAGCGCCAGGAGGTTTTCAAACATTTCCTGCCCGGGCTGCGGTTTGTCGTCCATGCCGCCAAATGCAGAGCCCTTATGACAGGCAATTTTTTCAAGGTCGATAACGGGAAGTCCTGCCTGTTGTAATTGCTGCAATACAAGTGTTTTTCCCGAGCCGGTATAGCCACCCAAAATTTTTAGATCACAAGGGATCTCAAACTGCTCTCTTACCCATTTGCGATATGCTTTGTAGCCGCCTGCCAGCGTGTACACTTTAAAACCATACAGATCAAGCAGCCAGGCAACGCCTGCACTCCGCATGCCGCCCCGCCAGCAGTGGACAAGAACATTGTCCGTTGTTTGTTGGCCGTTGATCGCATCCATTCTTTTTGCGGTCAACGAATTTCGTTCATTAATCAACGTCTCTACTGCTTCCACCATGCTCCGCATCTTCACCCCAAAATAATCGAGACCCATTTTGATAGCAGTTTTACGGTTCTGCTGCTTGTAAGCAGTACCTACAACTTTTCTTTCTTCATCAGTAAATAACGGCAGGCTGTATGCGCCGGGGATATGTGCATGCAGGTACTCACCCGGGCTACGCACATCCAGCACCGGGCTGGCTTTAGCCAGTTGAACAAATTCCTGTATGGTTAATTTTTGAACAGCCATTTTTTTAAAGACCGCAGATCAGCTAAAATTACTAAAAGAAAATGCCGCTGACCAAAATCAACGGCAATTAACATTATTATTATCATTGGCGCAATGGCCACGTCAAGCACTCTTGTTACCCATTCATGCTGGTAAGAAACTCCATATTATCTTTTGTACCCTTCATGTTCTTCAACAGCATGTTGATGGCTTCTTCTGTATTCATATCGGCCATGTGCTTACGAAGTACCCACATACGCTGTGCTACATCTTTTTCCAGCAACAGGTCGTCACGGCGGGTAGAAGAAGATACAATGTCGATAGCAGGATAAATGCGCCTGTTACTCAGTTTCCTGTCGAGTTGTAATTCCATGTTACCGGTACCCTTGAATTCTTCAAAGATCACTTCATCCATTTTGCTTCCGGTATCAACCAGCGCTGTTGCGATAATGGTTAAGGATCCGCCAAATTCTATTTTACGTGCAGCACCAAAAAACTGTTTTGGTTTCTGCATAGCGTTTGCTTCCACACCACCACTCAATACTTTACCACTTGATGGCGCAACGGTATTGTGTGCCCTTGCCAGCCTGGTAATACTATCCAGCAATATCACTACATCGTGGCCGCATTCTACCAAACGTTTTGCTTTTTGCAATGCGATGGTTGAAACTTTTACATGCTTTTCTGCCGGCTCATCAAATGTAGAAGCAATTACTTCCGCTTTAACACTGCGTTCCATATCGGTCACCTCTTCCGGTCTTTCATCTACCAGTACAATCATCAGGTAACACTCGGGATGGTTTTCTGCAATTGCATTGGCCAGCTCTTTCAGCAACATGGTTTTACCAGTTTTAGGCTGTGCCACTATCAATCCACGCTGTCCTTTACCGATTGGCGTAAACAGGTCCATGATCCTGGTGCTGTAATTATTGGCTGCTGTTACGAGGTTTAGTTTTTCGTAGGGGAACAGGGGCGTGAGGTAATCAAACGGAACCCTGTCTCTCACTTCTTCAGGCTTTTTACCATTAATGGTATCAACCTTTAACAAAGCGAAATATTTTTCTCCTTCTTTTGGCGGGCGCACAGATCCGTATACGGTGTCACCAGTTTTTAAACCAAATAATTTTATCTGCGAAGGAGAAACATAGATATCATCAGGAGAAGATAAATAATTGTAGTCGCTGCTTCTTAAAAATCCATATCCATCGGGCATCATCTCAAGCACACCTTCACCCAATATGATACCATCAAATTCAATATTAAAAACCTGCTGGTCTCTCCTTGTCTGGTATTGCCTTGAGCCTGCAGACTGCTGAGCACTTGGTGCCTGTTCAAACTGTGCTACTTCAGGTTGTTTTTGCTGGTTGTCCATTTCATCTTCTTCCTGTAACAGGGATGCAATGGCTGCTGGAATGGTACTTTGTTCACTGGTGATCGGCTGCAGTTCTTCTTCCTCCTCTTCTTCAGGCTCGATCGGTTCAACTTTTTTTACCGCCTTTTTCTTTTCATGAACAGGCTCTGCTTTTTTTGCTGCCTTTGGTTCGGGCTTTACCGGAGCTGGTTTTTCTTTTGGAACTTCAGGTTCTTTTCCTTCTTTATCAGCAGTTTTAAGAATGCGTTTGCGTTTGGGTTTTTCGTCTTTGCCCTCTTCCGCTGCAACTCCCGCTACTGCCTGTTTTTCTATGATTTTGTGAACAAGGTCCTGTTTTTCTAATTTTTTGTAATTGGGTATGGCAAGCTGTTCAGCAATGTCGTGCAGCTCAGGAACGAGCATGTCGTTCAATTGTAAAATGTCGTACATAAAAAAATGAAAATGAATTTTTCAAAAAAGTCGATCTTAAAAACTTTGAAAAAATTGTAATTGGAAATTAATATTGATTGGAATGTGACTGATGCAATTGGATGATTGGAAAGACCTTCAGTAATGATTCCGGCACAATATTACGCTGTTTTTTCAGAAAATGAAAATTTTTTGTTCTGCAGGCAGCCTGCAGAGCATGGGCAGATGCAGTATTAAAAGGCCTCGTAAAGGCCTGTATGAATGAACAGGGCTGATTGTTATTGCGCTATAACGCAATTACACCACTGCATTCTTTAATGGCAGTCCGGCTTCAAAGGCGTCTGCATTTTCCAGGGTAGTTTGGGCGATCTGTGTTAACGCCTCTTCAGTAAAAAAGCCCTGGTGAGAAGTAATGAGCACATTGGGGAAGCTGATCAGGCGCATGATCATATCATCCTGTATCACGTTTTCAGAAAGGTCTTTGAAAAATATTTTCTCTTCCTGCTCATATACATCCAGGCCAAGATAGCCGACCTTACCGGTTTTTAGCGACCCGATGATATCGGCGGTATTGATCAATGCACCACGGCTGGTATTGATCAGCATCACGCCGTCCTTCATCATCTGCAGCGTTTGATTATTGATAATATGTTTGGTTTGCTCATTGAGCGGACAATGCAATGAAATGATATCAGACTGCTGCAACACATCAATCAATGGCAGGTATTCAACCCCTTTGCCGGTGAGTTCCCTGTTAGCCAACAGATCAAAAGCAAGTACCCTGCAACCAAAGCCCAGCATGATATCACAAAAGGCCTGGCCAATTTTGCCGGTACCGATCACACCCACCGTTCTGCCATACAAATCAAAGCCCGTAAGCCTTTCCAGCGAAAAGTTGCCTTCCCTCACCCGGTTGTAAGCCTTGTGCGTTTTTCGGTTGAGCGTTAAGATGAGTGCAACAGCATGTTCGGCTACAGCATGAGGCGAATAAGCAGGCACCCGTACTACTTTGATGTTATTTGCTTTTGCTGCTTCCAGATCTACATTATTAAAACCGGCGCAACGAAGTGCAATGAGTTTGATGCCGTTTTTTTTCAATTCTCCAATGATCGCTGCATTGAGCCGGTCGTTCACAAACACACAGACCGCATCGCAGCCTGCTGTAAGGTTAACCGTTTGTGAACCGAGCCTTGCTTCAAAGTAAATGATCTCGTGGGTACTTACGTAGTGGTTGAAAAACTCCCTGTCGTATGATTTGGTAGAGAAGAATGCTATTTTCATTGATTTATGATTTGGTATTACCAGGATGATTGATATGATCTTTACAGCCGTTGCGTTATATTCTTTTTTTGGTAAAATTATACTACCCTGCCCAACAATCATTAAAATCATATCAATCATATAAATCCCCATTTCAATCCTCCCAAATCCATGTTATATTTGCAGCCACAAAAAACTGTTATGTTCAATAAGAGAATCAAGATAAAAGAATTGCTGTCAGGCGACAAACTGAACTATGAGGCTACCGTGATGGGTTGGGTGCGAACCTTCCGCAACAATCAATTTATAGCGTTGAATGACGGCAGCACCAATAATAACCTGCAGGTAATGGTTACCCTGGGGATGCTGGACGATGCCACTTTAAAACGCATCACCACAGGAGCCTGCATCAAAGCAACCGGTGAAGTAATTGAATCGCTGGGCAAGGGGCAAAAAATTGAATTAAAGGCAAGCTCCATAGAAATACTGGGCGACAGTGATGCAGAGAAATTTCCTTTGCAGCCTAAAAAACACAGTCTTGAATTTTTGAGAGAGATCGCACACCTGCGTTTCCGTACCAGCACATTCGGTGCAGTTTTCCGGGTACGTCATTCGCTGGCTTTTGCAGTGCATAAATTTTTTAACGACAAAGGATTTGTATACATGCACACCCCGGTGATCACCGCCAGTGATGCAGAAGGTGCCGGGGAAATGTTCCGGGTAACCACGTTGCCGCTTGATGGAACTGCTCCCAAAAATGAAGATGGTTCTGTAAATTTTAAGGAAGATTTTTTTGGCCGCAGCACCAACCTTACTGTTAGCGGGCAATTGGAAGGAGAACTGGCAGCCATGGCATTCAGTGATATCTACACTTTTGGACCAACTTTTCGTGCTGAGAATTCCAATACTACCAGGCACCTGGCAGAGTTTTGGATGATTGAGCCGGAGATGGCTTTTTACGACCTGGAAGACAATGCGAACCTGGCTGAAGAATTCATTAAGTACATCATCCAACATACAATGGAAAATAACAGGGATGACCTGGAATTCCTGGCGCAGCGTTTGGCAGAAGAAGAAAAAGGTTTACCGCAGGATAAGCGCAGTGAAATGGGATTGATCGACAAACTGGAATTTGTGATCAATAATAATTTCGAAAGGATCACTTACACAGAAGCCATCGAGATTTTAAAAGAAAGCAATCACAACAAAAAGAAAAAATTCCAGTACCTCATCGAAGGATGGGGAATGGACCTTCAGAGTGAACATGAAAGATACCTGGTGGAAAAACATTTTAAAAAACCGGTTATCCTTACTAACTACCCTGCCGCCATCAAATCTTTTTACATGCGGTTGGATGACAATTGTGCACCCGGCAGGCAAACCGTTTCGGCCATGGACATACTGGCACCCGGCATCGGTGAAATTGTGGGTGGATCACAAAGAGAAGAACGCCTTGAAAAGCTGGAACAAAAGATGAAAGACATGCACATTCCGGCGGAAGAACTATACTGGTACCTTGATACAAGAAGGTTTGGCTCCTGCCCGCACGCCGGCTTTGGGCTTGGCTTTGAAAGAATGGTACAGTTTGTAACAGGAATGGGAAATATCAGGGATGTGATTCCTTTTCCAAGGTATCCCAAAAGCGCAGAGTTTTAAGTTGCAAAAAATTGAAAGAATACGGTGCCGGTGCTCAAAAGCCACCGGCATTTTTTATTGGATCAACAGGTTTCCCGGAAGTTTTAATTTTTTTCCTGTTTGTACTATCACTGAAGCTGCGGAAGAAACCCGTTGCTGTACATCAAGGATGCACTCGCCGCTACCTGATGGGTTGATGATAATTTGTGAACCATGTGGCAATGTAGCCGGTGGTACCAGGTTATTGGCCCAGTTCGCCGCATTGCTCCAGTTACCGGTTCCGGTGAAGGTAAAACTGCTGGCCGTAATCGTATAGTCCTGCGGGTTACTTCCCAATAAATACAATGCATTGTTACCCGTAGTAGTGTTTTTGTTGTATTCAATTACCCGGAAATAATATTTTTTATTGGGAGTTAACCCGCTCACCGTAACACTGTTGCCGGTGCCATTGTAAACCACAAAATTGTTATTGCCTGTTGCGCTTCCCGAACCAAAAACAGGATTGGCTGTATAGTCCGTACCATCCAGTGGAAAAGTGTTGATGCTGCTGTCTGCTTTTACCAGCAATAACCTGTTGCTGCCATTTCCATTGCTCCAGTTAACGGTAACGGCAGAACCAGTTACAGCACTGAAATTAAGATTACCGGCGTTAACGGTTGGCGAAGCCATCAGGTCCCAGGTTGGCCAGGTGGTAGTTGCCGATAGACAGTTCCAGCCAAGGTTATCCACGTCTGTCCAGAAATTACCGTTCGTAATATTCCTTTTGTTGAGGATGATGATCCAGGTATAACCTGTTCCTGTTCTTACCTGCTCACTGGCAGTGCCATCCAAAGCACCTGTATGCCACCAGTTGTTAAATGGGTTTACTGACCATCCCTTCGCATAATACTGGTTGCCGGCGGATGGAGTTGTCATGGTAACAATCGTGGCAGGAGAAAGAATATCGGGTTTGGTACTAAAGCCGTCTACCGCAGTAAGTAATTTCAACATATCTCTTGAAGAAGCGATCCAACCTCCATGTGCATCCATTGCTTCCACGCTGAACCCGCCGTATTCCCAGGGCACATACAAACCGGTGTTATAACAGGATAAAGTACTGTAACCGTTGCCAACATACTCACCTTCCCGTTCCTGTTTGTCTGCCAGCAGGTTCTTACCAATGTGCATATCAAAAATTCCCAGCGGCGCCATGATACTATCCTGTACATACTTTTCATAACTAAGCCCGGAGATCTTTTCGATCACTTCGCCCAATATCAAATAGCCAATATTGGAATAATTATAGGCCGTTCCGGGATCGGAATCAAGTCCTTTTTCCAACAGGAATTTAATATGGGCATCTTTAGTTACCGGGTTGCTGGTTCCGGTAAGCATGGTTACTCTCAACGGAAAAGAGATGGGATCACAACCACTTAAAAAATAAGGATATGGTGTAGTGGGGTTGGGATTGCAATTCAAATCCCTGTTCCAGCCGGCCGAATGTTCCAGCAATTGCTGAACAGTGATATTATAAATGCGGGCATCGGTGATATTGGCGGTGGAAAAAACAGGATGGTTTGCAAGAATACCCCCGGTACCAAACACTTTTGCATTCATGGTCAATTGCCCGTTCTGCATCATTTTCATTATAGCGATGGAAGTTACCTGCTTGGAAAGACTTGCGATCCTGAACAGGTTGTATGGCTGAGTGGGAACGGTGCCTGCAATATTGGAAGATCCAAAAGCCCTCATGTACACAATGCGTCCATCCTTTGCAATGGCGACTGTTGCGCCGGGTATACCATATGTACTAAGAAAGTTTTTAATGATATTGTCACTTTGTGTCATTTGAGGAACAGGAATTCCTGTTTGAGCTGCACAATTGAAGTAAATGCAACCAAGGAATAAAGACAGTATTGCGCTTTTCATTTACAAGAAAAATTTTTCCGAAAATTTACTTCTTTTATCTTGAATCCAATCCGGTAATTTAGTAAAAGGCAGTAAAAAAAACTGCGTTTTAGGTATGCGGCAACTAAACTTTCAACCTTTTCCAACCAAGGGTGTTACTTTACGGGAAAGCCCTGTAATTGTTGGCAGTATTGGATTTTGGCAGCTGCAAAAAGAACACTATCGTGCCGAAATAGGGTATGCCCTGCTTCCTCATTGATATGGGAAAGGCATTATGGATGAAGCACTGAAGGCTGTGTTGAAATATGGTTTTGAAAGCATGCAACTGCATTCTGTTGAAGCCAATGTAAACCCTGGCAATACGGTTCTATTAAACTGCTGGAGAAAAATGGATTTGTAAAAGAGGCCTATTTTAAAGAGAATTATTTCTTTGACGGGAAATTTATTGATTCGCTCATCTACTCAATTCTTAGTAATACCTAAATCATTGTAGTTTCTCCAGGTGCAACTGGTTAATGATGCTTAGCATCAGCAGCACGGTATAAAAATATTCCTTGATCTCCTCTTTGTTAAACTCATAAGGACTTGGTGGCTCAAACAGATCCTGTGTAAAAGGAATGGCAACATAACACATACCCCCCACCACAGACATGTTAACTTTTCGCCGTATCTGTTTCACAAACGCTAATAGGTTGGCCATCATCGCTGCGTCAACAATAAGTGAACCCTGCGCCACATTCGTGGTATACACCCGGTAATATTTTTCAAATTCACCATCACGGCAATCGAGTCTTACTACAGCGGGTAACCTGTCAGCGGGGTAGTCATCTTCAGCATTGGAAAAGACATAGGTACCTGCTGAAAATTGCCGGTTGACCGTTGCTGCAAAAAAAAGGCCATGAAAAATATGGCGGCTGGTTCCCCGGGTTTTTCTCAGGGCAACTTCCAGTTCTGAACATTTGAAAAACACATTTTTGTAAGTCCCCTCTATAAGGTCATCGCCGTCGTAGACGTTGTATTGGGTACTAAATAAGCCGCTGTTTCTAAAGTAGCCCGAACTCATGTAAACTTCTGGTTTGTACACAAGCCCCGGTTGAATAAAATCAATGATCGTTTTCACGATCTGTTCTTTAAAATTTGTTTCAAAGCCAGTACTTACCCTGGCATAATTGCGGGCGCTGACTGCTACCAATATTACCATTAACCCGATGATGAATTTACCGGCGTTGCCGGATGATTCTTTTAATCCATACACCACAACCGGGATCAGTGCAAATGCAGATATGAATATCGCAATGCCCCATTTATCTGCTTTTTTATTTTCCCGCTGAAGCCTTTCTATTTCATCTTTTAGTTTCAGATCGTAAAACTCATCAAAACTTTTTATCCTTTCCATAGCTGGGCTAAAGGTAATTTGTAGAGTGAATGTAAATCTTAAAATGCAATTAGTTCCTGTTCGACTCAACTGCAGCCGCGGGGATTTTTTATTATTTTTTCAATGAAATTTTTTAGAATCTCTTCAAAGCACCCGGCTGTCACTGTCAAGTATTTTCCTGGATTCCGTCTAACCCCCAAAGATTAACACAGGATGGCTAACTTTAATTGAAACGCTTTGTTTCCAAAATAACGAAATTTATATACCAATAACGCTCTCATTCCTAACTATGATATTTCAATCCATCTTTCCATATACCCAACAGGTAATGGCAGAACATCCGTTAATGAAGGAGGCTGCCATTGATCAATGCCTGCGACAGGCCCGGCTGGCCTTCGAAACCTGGAAGCAGTACAGCTTTGCAAAAAGATCGGAGGTCTTTAAAAATATTGCTGCTATTTTAATAAAAGACAAGGATGCACTGGCCCGTACCATCACATTTGAGATGGGGAAGATACTTGCTGAATCCACAGCCGAGATCGAAAAATGTGCTTATGTATGCGAATACTACGCTGAACATGCCGAAAGCCTTTTAAAGGATCAACCACGGGAAGCTGGATATAAAAAAAGTTTTATTAGCTACCAGCCGGTTGGTGCTGTACTGGGGATCATGCCCTGGAATTTCCCTTTCTGGCAGGTGTTTCGTTATGCGGCGCCCACTTTAATGGCCGGGAATGTTAGCCTCTTAAAACATGCACCTAACGTTTGCGGTTGTGCTAAAAAGATCGAGGCAATTTTTTTAGAAGCGGGAGCGCCTCCTGGTGTTTTCCAGGTGTTGATCGCAGATACACCTGTAGTAGAAAAATTATTGGAACACCCGGTCGTACAGGCTGTAACCCTTACCGGAAGTGAAAGAGCCGGCAGCAGCGTTGCCATGCTGGCAGGAAAAAATATAAAAAGATCCCTGCTGGAACTAGGCGGCTCAGATGCCTTGATTGTATTGCCGGATGCAGATATGAAAAAAGCAGCAGCCACTGCCCTGCAATCAAGAATGCAAAATGCCGGTCAGTCATGCATCGCTGCAAAAAGATTGATCGTGTTACAGGAAGCCATGAATGACTTTATGATTGAATTTGATAAACTGATCAAATCACTTAAACAGGGAGATCCCTTTGATGCTGCGGTTACCACCGGACCTATGGCAAGGCCGGACCTTGTTGAAAACCTCAACATCCAAATGCAGCGATCCATTGAGCAGGGTGCCAGGCTTGTGCTGGGCGGTGACTTCGAAGGCTGCAATTTCTCACCTGCCCTGTTAATGGCAGTAGAGAAAGGAATGCCTGCCTTTGACGAGGAAACATTTGGACCGATGGCTGTAGTAATAGCGGCTGCCTGCGAAACAGATGCGATAGCACTGGCCAACGATTCAGGATATGGTTTGAGTGGCAGCATCTGGACGCAGGACATTGAGAAAGGAATAGCCCTCGCAAAAAAAATAGACAGCGGCGCAGTATTTATCAACAGTCTTGTAAAAAGCGATCCCAGCCTGCCTTTTGGAGGTATAAAAAAATCAGGCTATGGCCGTGAGTTGGGAAGAGAAGGAATACTGGAATTTGTAAATGTGAAAACGATCGCTGCAACCTGGTAGTAACATCTTACTGTAAATAATTGTCAATGCCGGCTGTATCATCGCTGGCCGCCTGCATGGTATCATCGGGCAATGTGTCGCATTCATACCCGCAATTGCCGCACTGGTAAACGTATTCCGGGGCCAGCGCATAACTCGAAAATATCCAGGTAAGAATGGCGGTAAGATAATTGGAGGCCCGCAGCCTGGGAACATGCGAAAAACTATTGCTGCCGCATTCAGGGCAGGTAGCAGAAAGCAGGTATTCGATCTGGTAAGCCCTTAATTTCTTTATGACCATTTTTTCATCTTCCTTTTTCACCACCAGTTTAATTCCCCCGATGGCATTGCAGAGCAAGGGGTCAATGGTAACCGTATTTTCATCCGCCAGGTAGCATTCTATCCCTTCGGCCTGCAATCTTGTCAGCATAATGCTGGCCGAAAAATAATTATCAAATGTTTTAACTGTTACCGGTTCCATAAGTTCAACGATTGCTGGCCTGCGCAACCCTATTACAAATCACAACAGGTGCTCTGTATTAAATATTCCCATTAAATTTAGCTCATTTAGCAGAGATGAATTTATAAAAAAACCGCCCAGAAGAGCGGTCTTTATATTTACTAACCCATCGAATACATTTTAAACGGCCTGCATTTCTGCGATCTTCACCCTGATCTTTCCTTCAATTTCAGCTGCCATTTCAGGATTGTCACGAAGAAGTTCCTTTACGGAATCTCTTCCCTGGCCCAGTTTGTTGGCATCATAACTAAACCAGCTACCGCTTTTTTGTACAATACCCAACTCAACACCCATATCAATGATCTCACCTACTTTAGAAATTCCTTCTCCAAAGATGATATCAAATTCAGCATTGCGGAAAGGTGGTGCTACCTTATTTTTTACCACTTTTACTTTTACCCTGTTACCTGTTGCCGTATCGCCATCTTTGATCTGCGCCATGCGTCGGATATCCAGTCGTACAGAAGCATAGAATTTGAGGGCATTACCACCCGTGGTAGTTTCGGGGTTACCAAACATTACACCGATCTTTTCCCTTAACTGGTTAATAAAAATGCAGCAACAGTTGGTTTTAGAGATCGTAGCTGTCAGCTTACGCAATGCCTGGCTCATCAATCTCGCCTGCAAGCCCATTTTGCTATCACCCATTTCACCTTCCAGTTCACTTTTGGGTACCAATGCAGCTACAGAGTCAATTACCACAACATCCAATGCCCCGGAAAGAATAAGCCTGTCTGCAATTTCCAAAGCCTGCTCACCGTAATCCGGTTGAGATATCAGCAGGTTATCGATATCAACCCCTAATTTTTGTGCATAAGCGCTGTCAAAAGCATGCTCAGCATCTATAAAAGCGCACATGCCTCCTTTCTTTTGGGCCTCCGCAATAACATGCGTTGCAATGGTTGTTTTACCACTGCTTTCCGGTCCATAAATTTCTACCACCCTGCCTTTAGGAAGTCCGCCAATACCAAGCGCTACATCCAATCCCAACGATCCTGTTGAGATCACTTCCTGTTCTACCTGGGTTTTTTCGCCCATTATCATTACCGATCCTTTACCGAAGTCTTTATCGATCTTATCCATCGTTAACTTCAGCGCCTTTAATTTTTCTACGTTGCTCATGTGTTAGATTTTTTTAAGTGGTGTATCTTGTTTTGCGTTGTAAAAATAATTGTGAAATCAAAGATAATAGGTTTCTTTTATTCACACTAATAAAATTAGCAATTTTTTTGACAAATTTTTTAGTTTGCTGATTTTCTGGAGGTAAATAACTGTTAAACAAGCAATTAGGCATGTTCATTTCCATTGTCAACCTTCAAAATAATTGGCCTTACTAGTATTGGCTGTAATATATCGCAACTGCAAGGCATAAAAATCAACGCCCACAAGCAGCCGATATTAAATAATTGTTACCAAACCATTAAGTATTGCATCTCCATGGATCAATGCGTAATTTTTACCTTTAATTGCAGCCATATGAAATGGGTTATAGTAAGCGCTAAAAAATCTTTGTTACAGGAATATCATCTTGTAAACAGCGATCAATGCCTGATGGTACTCAAGTACAATCCGCTGCAGCACAGTTTGCGGATCAGTTGCGATGGCAATCACAAATTGTTTTTTATTGAAAGTACCGGGTCGCTCACCGGCAAATACATCTTCAGGAATGAGTACGATATGGAAACTGGCCATATGAACTACGACAAATGGTTCGGCAAGGAAGGTTCTGTAACGATCGAAACAAAAAAATTCAATTATAACATCTCTGAGACATCAACTGCAGAACTGAATATCTATGATGGCAGTACCGGCGCCTGGCTGATGGACTGCGAATTAGAGCATATTGCAGGCACCCGTCAAAACAGCAGTGTTGAAAATAATTTTCTGCTGCTGGGCCTGTGCTGGTATCTCTGCGTGGCTAAAAAAAGCCTGGTGGAATATGCCGCCTGACACCTTCGGGGAAAATTACCCCTAATTTATTTGTACAGAAAGGTTGCCATTGATGCTGAAATGCCGGTCATTCTCAACCGTGATCCTGGTGCCGGCAGGAATTGTTTGCTGAACATTTAATATACATTGTCCTCCGGCTGCAGGCCGAATGCTGATGGCACAGGAGGCCGGCAGCGTTGCCGGTGGAATGGCCCCGTTCATCCAGTTGGCAGGTACATCCCAGTTTCCGTTGCCGGTAAAAGTATACTGAACCGGGCCATTTGAAACGATCCTGTACAGGGTTCCGTTGTTAAGGCAGGTGGCAAACAATTCTCCCTCTTCCGTTTCACCAAAGTCTGATATGCCCGTGGGTGTGATTACCTGTGTAGATGTATCATAAGTATGTGCTAATGAATCGTACCTGATCTTAAAGAACCTTCCGGTGTAAAAATCTGTTGCCAGGTAATAACCCTGCAGCGCAAGATAGGTTTCACCACGATACACGGTACCACCGGTTACAGCGCCGGAAGGGCTGGGCGTTGGATAGGTAAGCACCGGGAAGGAGTAGTTTGCAACCGGCCCACAGCCCGTTGTATTAAAAGTATTGTTGCCCTCGTAACAGCGCCAGCCATAATTTACACTGCGTGTAGAATCACGCTTTCTATGGTTCACTTCTTCATAAGAATCCTGGCCAACATCACCGATCCACATATCATAATTTAACCGGTCAAAACTCCAGCGAAAAGGATTTCTTAGTCCGTAAGCAAACACTTCGTTTCCAAAAGGATTGTTGGCAGGCACAGTATAATAGGGTGCTACCGAAGAAGTATCTACTGCAAGACGGAGTATTTTGCCAAGCAACACGGTGGTATTTTGGGCGTTATTGGGTACATCTCCGCTCCCTCCGCCGTCACCTGTGGAAAGATAGAGGTACCCTTCCGGGCCAAAATGTAATTCGCCCCCGTTGTGATTGGCGTTGGTGGGATGAGGAATCGTTTTTAAAATTACTTTAGAGGCAGGGTCCGCCACGTTGGGGTTGTTGCTTACCCTGTACCTTGCCAGCTCAAGATCGCCGGAAGCATTGGTATAATAAACATAAAAAAGTCCATTGGTTGCATAACCGGGATGAAAGCAGAGGCTTAACAAACCTCTTTCACCGGAAGTAGTGATACCGGTAATTGTTAGAAAATTTCCCAGCGAAGTAAATGACTTGTCAAACACCCTGATAATACCTCCTTTTTGCACGATGAATACCCTGCCGCTGCTATCGCCTGCATTTACAACCTGCATAGGCGCTGCAAGGCCTGTAATAACCGGGCTAAGGGATAATACCGGCTGCGCTTTAAGGTAACCGGCAAATAATAGTAAACTCAAAAAAGCCGTTGGTAAACTTTTCTTCATTAGTGTTGATTTTTGCTATAAAAGATCAGGATTGGCGATTGGCAAAGCCGGAACTAAAAATCAATGTTACAACTTTTTTATGGTTGATACTTATACACCGGCTTTATTGTGAACGCTTAATATATACGGATAAAAAAAAAGGGGGTTGCCATTAAGCCGAAATAAAACCTGCTTAAGTTTACATTGGATTTGCTTTGTTCGGGGAATAATTTAAAACGAATAAATGAAGCCTTTTTATTCGCTAAAACCTATAGAAATGAATATAGTTTTACGGCCCTGGCAGGAGGCTGATATAGCAAGCCTGGTGAGGAATGCCAACAACATCAACATCTGGAATAACCTGCGTGATTATTTCCCCTCTCCCTATACGGAAAGGGCGGCAAAAGAATGGATTGACATCAATGCGGCCGTTTCACCGATAACCAACTTTGCCATTGACCTGGAGGGCGAAGCCATCGGCGGAACCGGCCTGCTGCTTAACAGTGACGTGTACATCCTTTCGGCAGAAATAGGTTACTGGCTGGGAGAACCCTACTGGGGCAAGGGCATTGCAACGGAAGCGGTGCGGCTGATGGTGCAGCATAGTTTTGACCAATTTAATCTGGTGCGTTTGTATGCCGCCGTATTTGCAGGCAATAATGCCAGCATGCGGGTGCTGGAAAAAAATGGCTTTTACCTGGAGGCAACGAGAAAGAATGCTGTAGTAAAAAATGGCGTAGTGATGGACGATTGCATTTGGGTAAAACTGCGGGCGTAAAAGATGCCGGTAAAAGCTACACCCGTTCAGTGAATTCGCAGACAGTGCAGGTATGCATCAGGCAGATTTCTTCCTTTGAACAATGGCTTTTACATAATTAAGCTGAATAGAAGTGGGATAAATGCTGTGCCGGGTGCAGGGAGGTATTTCGATATGATCCCCGGCCTTCAGTTGAATGAGTTTCCCTCCAAAATTACAGGTACAGCTACCTTCCAATATTAAAAAACTCTCTACAAAATCCACCCCGGGATCGTGCCCTTCTTCTTCATGTGTACCATATAACCAGGCAACAAAAATTTCGGCGATGCTGTTTTGCTGCAGCGGCACGATGGCGAGGTTACCCGGCGCTGGCGGCGGTTGTATGGACTGCACCCTTCCATTCCAGCTGGCTGCACTGCTGTCTTCTTCTAACAGGGGCAAAGTTGCTGCATCATTGGCAGACTGATCGATCCGGCGAAATATTTTTTGCTTTAATGCTTCTGCGGGCGGCATTTTGTAAGCAGTGAGTAAGCCCTGTTCTATGGCTTCTACGCTTTTTTTAACGGCAGGATATTTTTCAATGGCAAGCATGATCGCTGCCGATTCTTCTTCGGACAACAGGCCAAGACAAAAGCTTTCCAGCTTTTGGTGATCTAAAAAAAATTGTTCTTCCTGCATTTACTTTTTGTGCCGTTTTATAAGCTTTTTAAAAACGGCACAAAAGTAGAACAAATTACGGGTAGTAAAATGAACATGCCCAATTGCTTTTGTTTCGAAGTAAGCAGGGACTGCCTTTCGTTTTAAATCAAAAGGTTTTATCTTCCGCCTTTATCAAATCAATACATTTTTGCCGTTCCGGAACAACCATACACAAACCCAGAGGCTTACACCATTAGCAGCCTTACCCAAGCTCAAACAATATTGTGCATACCAGGAACGCTGCCACAGTGAGGTAAAAGAAAAACTGGCGGGCTATGGTGTATACGGAGATGATGCCGCAGCCATCGCCAGCACACTCGTAGAAGAAAATTACCTGAACGAAGAAAGATTTGCCATTCACTTTGCAGGCGGCAGGTTCAGGGTGAAACAATGGGGCCGGGTAAAAATAAAATACGAACTGAAACAAAAGCAGGTAAGCGAATACTGTATCAAAAAAGCACTGAAGAGTATTGATGAAGATGAGTATGAAGCCACCCTTCAAAAACTGGTATTGCAAAAATTACAAACGCTGAAAAGTGAAAAGAATATTTTCATCAGGAAAAGAAAACTCCAGGATTTTTTACTGCAAAAAGGATTTGAAACGGACCTGGTAAGAGAAGCAGTAAAAAAAATATAAGCCTTATTGTTCAAGTATTTCGTCCACCGCGTTGATCGCCTTTTGCAAACGTTCATCATAACTGCCACAAATATCTACCCAGGGCACGCTTTGATTTACCATGATGTCTTTGTAATGGTTATACAACCTTTCCCTTGTGGGAAGATCAGGATATTCTCTCAGTTCATCCTTCACCCAGGGTGCATCGATATTACCCAGCAGGTACAGGTCGTATTTCCGGTCAACTATTTCATTGAGTATCCAGTTGTGGCATTTATCAAAAACAAACTCACACCATACTTTCATTACGATCATATCTGTATCAATAAAAAGCGGTGTGTGGTGCTGAGGGTTGAATGATGATGAAGCTTCGGCTTTTATTTTCTTTTGCAGTTCTTCCAGGCCGCTCTCTTCATTGGCCAATTGGCCTTTTGCTACATCAGAGAGATCTTCAAAGGTATAATCAGTTCCATTTTTTAAAAGATACTCCCTTGCATATTCTTTTACCCAGATGGTATTGTAGTGATTGGCTAATTTTTCACACAGTGTACTTTTACCTGTTGACTCTGGCCCTACTATAACTATTTTTTTTATTACACTCATTCCTGGTCTTCAACTTATCGGTGATGCCTGCTATTTTTCGGCCGCAATTTAATTGAACAATATGAAAACAACACGACATATTTACTATCGTAATACTACGCTGTGTGCATCGTATTTGCACGGGCCCTTTTTATCCATTCCAGTAAACCAAAAATGGCCATACAAAAAAGTACTGCATAATACACACTGGTAAAAACATAGTGCTTTACAAAATACAGTGGTATCGAAGCAATGTTGGTAGCCAACCACCAATACCAGCTTTCCACCTTTTTTTTCGTCATCAGCCACATGCCAGTAAAAGCAGTAGCAGAAGCGAATGCATCGGCCCAGGGAATAGCGCCGGGAGCAAATGATTGTTTGAGATAAGTGAGGGAAAAATATATTACAAGATAGAAGGATGTAAAGAACAGGAATTGCCAGGCCCACCAGCGTTTATCCGAAAATGCAATGTTCACCACTGTATGTTGGGTATTGTCTTTTTTTGACCAGAGCAACCAGCCATAAATACTCATGATCGTGTAATAAAGATTTACCGAGGCTTCGCCAGGCAGTTGGCCTTTGATGCTTAAATAAATATAAAACACCGTGTTTACCAGCCCTACAGGATATACCAGTATGTTTTCTTTGCGGCTATACCAAACACTGGCGATTCCTGCAAACACGGCGATGTATTCCATCCAGCCCGTTTGCTTTATGCCATCTACAAACTGGGTGTATATTTCTGTAAAATTCAACGGAGCTTTTTTTCAAATGTAACGGATTGTTCCGAACTGCAATGACCCCTGCATCAATTACTCTTGTAAAGCAATGCCTCCCATGGTTCCAACTCAAGCGTGAGCGCATCAATTGTTTTGCTACTTGCCGGTTGATTGGCCAAAACCAGTTGATATCCCTTGTACCCCGCATCCAGCGTAAAGGTTGTTTTTTTACCCGACATGTTGAGCAGGGTAAGATAAGTGCGATGCTCACCCTTACGGGTAAACGCAAATACCCGGGGATGCTCCGGAGCAATATCCAGGTAATCACCATAAATAAGATCTTCATTACCACGACGAATATTGATCAGTTGCCGGTAAAAGTTGAAAATGGAACGGGGATTGTTTAATTCTGAAGCTAAATTGATCGTCTTGTAATTGGGATTTACGGCGAGCCAGCTTTTATTGCCTGTGGTAAAGCCCGCCTGCGAACCGGCAGTCCATTGCATGGGTGTACGGGCATGGTCACGGCCAGACTTATTTAACTCTTCCAGGTAAGTAGCTGCAGGAATGCCTTTTGCCAATACCTGTTTGTAATTGCCTTTGATCTCTACATCGTCAAACTGGCTGAAAGAAGTAAACGGGTAGTTGGTCATACCGATCTCATCTCCCTGGTACATAAAAGCGGTACCCTTTTGCGTTAGTAAGAGCATGGCCAGCAATTTTGCAGATGCCTCCCTGTATTGCGGTGATGCATCGCCAAACTTGCTCACCGGCCTCGGGTTGTCGTGGTTTGACAAAAACACTGTTGGCCAGTGATACTGATCAAGATCGCTTTGCGTGGTAAACAGTGCTTTTAACTGCGGTACCGTCCATGGGCGCTGGTACCAGTTATCACGGCCGATCCTGGCCACATCAAATGAAAATGCCAGGTTGATCTCCCTTCTTCTTTCATCGGTAAGCAATTGCGTTTTTTCGGGTGTGCCGCCAAATGCTTCACCCACCGTCATTACATCGTATTTTGATAACACTTTGGTATTCATCTCCTGCAGAAATTCATGGAGGCGTGGCCCATAGGCATACATAAATTCAGGATGGGCGAGGGTAGCGGAATCCATATCGGGAAAATCTGTTTGCTTGGAGATCATTGGTATCACATCCATGCGGAAACCATCAACACCTTTATCAAGCCAGAATTTCATTATGTCATACACTTCTTCCCGGAGTGCTGGATTTTCCCAATTTAAGTCGGGTTGCTTTTTGGCAAAATAGTGCAGGTAATATTCACCGTCAGGTCCGGCCTGCTGCCAGGCAGAACCACCAAAAAAAGAAGGCCAGTTATTGGGTGCCTTCCCATCTTTGCCGGCACGCCAGATATAATAATCCCGGTATGAATTGGTTTTGGAAAGCATGCTTTTTTTGAACCACTGGTGCTCATCGCTGGAATGATTCACCACCAGGTCGATGATGAGCTTGATCCCTCTTTTTTTAAGGCCCGCCAGCAATTCATCAAAATCTTTCATGCTTCCAAATTCTCTCATCACTTTCCGGTAATCCCGGATGTCGTAGCCGTTATCGGCATTGGGCGAATCAAAATGCGGGCTGAGCCACACTACCTGTACACCAAGCGTCTTTAAATAATCCAGTTTGGAGATCATGCCTTTAAGGTCGCCGATACCATCACCGTCACTGTCTTTAAAACTGCGTGGATACACCTGGTATACCACGGCCTCTTTCCACCATTTTTTTTCGGCTGCTGTTGTAGTCGTTTGAGAAGATATAGTTGAAGTAATTAAACCGGCAATTACAAGTAAGCACAGGTTTTTAAAAAGGGGTTTCATAATTGGAAGCGTTGGTTGCTGCAAAGGTAGTGAATGATAGTGTTGGTGATGGCGAAGAAGAAGCTGCAAAGGAAAATTATGGCAAAGGAATCGTCTTTCAAAAGAAGAGGTTTTGGCGATGCCAAAACCTCAGTGTGATCAGTTCTGTTTACAGAACTAACTGCGTCAAAAAATCAGTTACTCTTTGTTGCTGGCATGAGACCATTATGCATCCGGGATTTCCGGCTCTACCAGCCTGGCCAGTTTTTCAAGCGATTCCTGCCATCCCAGGTAACACATTTCAACCGGTATCACCGATGGAATGCCTTCCTGCACAATCTTTAGTTCGGTGCCTGCGATCACTTTGCGAAGGGTTACAGACGTGGTCATTTCACCGGGAAGGTTGGGATCATCGAACCCGCTGGTGTACTGTATAAATTCCGACGGCCTTATCTCTACATACTTGCCGCCAAATGAATGGCTTTTACCTGTTGAAAAATTCTGAAACGACATTTTGTAAGTGCCGCCCACTTTAACATCCATTTCATGAACAATGCAAACAAAGCCATACGGCGGTATCCAGGAGGCCATGGCTGCAGCTTCTGTAAAAGCACGGAAAAGTTTTTCAGGTGATGTTTTCAGCACCCGGTGTAAAGAGACAGTGTTATTTGACATACTATAAATTTTATGGTACCTACTCGTTTGGCTTTTCGGTTACGCCCGTTTTTGAAGTGGTAGCTGCTCCACTGTTTTGTGATGGTTGCTGTAAATTTTTACCATACAAAGCTGGCAATAAACTATCATTGTTGCAGGGTGAGCTTACGGCAATTTAGGGGTTGATCACGACTCAAAGTGAACAACACTCTTGCTGCTCTTTATCATCAGCTTAAACGTTCAAAGATTACTCCAGAGTTTTGGATCAGCTCTTTCATGGAATAAACATTCGGCCTGTTACAGCACATTTTTTTGGTTCTAAAAACGACATGCTTTTTAACCGGTTATCAGCACTGCATATTGATCGCCTGGCTTCAATAAAAAAGGCTGCCTGGTTAGACAGCCTTTTTATAATGCCTTAGGTTGCTTTATTTAGTATTGATTATTTGCCTGGAAGCCACAATCCTGTTGTCTACATACAAAGAGTACTGGTAAACACCTGCAGCAAGCATGTCGGCATTTAGAGTAATGCTTCCTTTCCCTGCACCTGACAGGTTCACCTCCCTGATTTTTTTACCGGATGCATCGGTAAACGCAATGCTTGCTTTGGAATAGCCTGCCGGAAGCGTATAGCCGATGCTGGTAGTTCCGGAAAAAGGATTTGGCACATTCTGTTCCAGTGCAGCGCCTGTTAAGCTGATGTTCATTCCGCTGCCTGTTTTGGCTGCAGTAGTATTGCTAAGCTGTTTTACCATCGCCCTGAGTTCTTCCATTTCCCTTTTCATGGTTTCATTTTGCTGCGAAAGTTCCTGCACTGCTTTTACCAGCGGCACTACAAATTCAGCATAGCGTATGCCATAGAGGTCTTTGTCATTTTTAGGAACATCTACACCACTAAAATCATATTTTGCTGCCTGTGCAGCTTTTTCTACATCCTGTGCTATAAAACCACTGTATAAAACCTGTTGTTTTGCAAGACGGGCTTTGTTTTCTTCTGACATATTTAAGCCCTCTCTCTTTTTATCCGGTGTTGTAAATGCAGTAATTTTTTCTGCCTCATCGATATTAAGGTTATAGGTAACAGGCTTTAACTGGTTGATGAATAAAAGGCCCGGCACATTTTCCTGTATATTTCTTTTTACACGACCATCAGAAATGTTTGTCCAGTTTACATAGCCCCCAATGCTGGTTACGCTGCTATTTCCTATGCGAACCTGGTTGCTTGCGGTACCCCGGGCATTGTATCCAAACTGGGAAGTATTGCTAAGCGCTCCTGTATTGGGAGTTGCCAGGTAGCCTACACCGGTATTATATCCGCCGGTGGTATTATTAAAAAGCGCATTGTCACCAAAGCCGGTGTTTTCTGTACCTGTAGTGTTGTACAATGCGTACCTGCCGGTAGCGGTATTATAACTGCCGGTCCTGTTTTTATACAGCGCATAATTACCGGTGGCTGTATTGTGTATGCCCGATAAATTAGAATCAAGCGACCGGTAGCCAAGGGCAGTATTCTCATTGCCGGTTTTGTTAAAGAACATGGATTCTGAACCGACAGCTGTATTACCGTTGCCAGAGAAGTTGAACTGCAGCGCATAGTTGCCAATGCCAGTATTGTCTGCCCCGGAAGTATCACCATACAGCGCAAAATATCCAAATGCCGAATTTTTGTCTCCCCTTCTGTGCGAACCAAGGGCCCTGCCTCCTACGCTTGTATTAAACATACTGGTTTGGTTTACCTGCAATGCCTGTTCGCCGATAGCCGTATTCCAGGAACCAGTTGTGTTTTGGTTCATCGCCCAGGCACCCATTACGGTGTTTGCTGCACCCCTGTTAATGGTAAGTGCATAAGCACCAACGGCAGTATTGTCGATACCAATGCTGTCGAATTCCATTACTCCATACCCGATGGCTGTATTTTCATCCCCATACATGTTTTCACGAAGGGTATTGCAGCCTACCGCTGTATTAAAAAATCCTTCATAAGCGCCTACATTTTGATCAATGGTGGCCAGGTTTTTTGTAAGTGAATTTCTGCCCACACAGGTATTGCTGCTGTCGTTTCCATTGCCCGTACCCACTCTTACCATCTGGATGTACGCATCGCTGCCACGTACATCCAGCCTTGCCGTTGGAGTGGCTGTGCCAATGCCGACGTTTCCGTTTTGCAACAAACTCATTTGAGCTGTGGCGTTATTATTGGTGCGGAAATACAGCGGGTGATTGGTTACTGTACCAAAGAATGCGGCTGTAGTTGATAATAAGCTGCCGAGTTTAACCGTGCCGTTGGTATGGGCAAATCCGAGTACATTGGCGGCAGATTGTACGGTTAATCTTTCTGACGGAGTGATGGTGCCGATACCAAAGTTACCATTGGTTAGCAAAGTCGTTTGTGCGGACCCGTTATTGGTTCTGAAATACAGCGGGTGATTGCTTACTGTTCCGTAATAACCCCCCGAAGTATTTACGTAAGTGCCTACTTTAACGGTACCGTTTGTTTGTGTGATACCGGCTACCGATGAAGCCGTGAGCACAGTTAATTTTTCAGCCGGTGTCAATGTGCCGATTCCTACATTTCCGGTTGCCGGAAAGATATTTGTCTGGGCCTGTACCCCTGCTCCCAGCATGCATAGCAGCAATGCGGTCAAGCTAATTTTTCGTGTCATTGTTTTTTGTTTTATGATGATATAATCCATGCAACTAAATACCAGGCTTTAACAGATAGCGCAGTTTTCATTGCAGGCAATGACCGGAATTAAATACAGGATTTTGATGGGATGAAGGAAGGATTTAAAGGATCGTTGTTATACTCTGAAGTGAATGTTAGCGTATGTAAATATATGTTTTTTTTATTACTTAAGCCATATCATCCAAAATGAGGGACTAAAATTTTTGAACCAATATATCAAAGCTTCTAAAAGAATGCCGGCAGGCAGTTAAAAACAGCAGGCCATAAAAAACCTGTTTCGCAGACTATGATTCCGGGCAGTTTACCTATACCACATTCCACCAGGATTGATTGCTATCGTCCCTACCATCTTTTTTATCTTCTTTGGTCGTACCAGTATTCTTCTCCGGCATATTTACGGATGGTTTGTGCGCCTGCTGTTGAAGCAATTTATCTTGAAAAAGCTGGTGAATGGTTTGCTGGAATCTTGCTGCTTTTGCAGGGTTTACCATGTTGATGAAATTGACGTAACCAAGAATACTGTTTGAAATATCTTCCGGGTATCGCTGCCGCTGATCGTTCTTTTTAATATTGTACAGCAGCGCCCTGAATTCACGCAGGTCTTTGCGGTTTACATTCAGTTGCTGGTTTACCACAACGCCGGTAACTTCCTGCCGGGTGCCCCTGCGCATGATGCGTATCTTATCGGGATGCACGGTAAAGCCTTCATCCTGCAAAATTCTTTTGATGCGCCATACCAATTGTTGGGCGTTTATTTCCTCTCCGCCGGAAAAAGTGATGTCATCTGCATAGCGTGTATAGTTGCAATTCAATTTGTTAGCCAGCCCCTGTAAGCGATTGTCTAATGAATAACACAAAATATTGGTGATGGCAGGACTGGTAGGCGCTCCCTGCGGCAACACCCGTTCGCCTTTTTGAACAAAATAATTTTTGCCGTCAACAGTTACCTCATCTGTTACAGCTTCTGTGCAAAGCAAGGCCAGTATGGTGGCTATTTTTTCTGAGTATCCTAACTGCTGCAGCAATCCCTTTACTCTTTTAAAATGTACAGAGGGAAAAAAATCCTTTACATCCATATTCAGTACCAGGTGCTTTGCAACATGTGGTGCTGCGTTGCTTACAATAGAACGGTTTTCGATAAATCCATGAGCTGCTTTGTGCAAGGCGGCCCTGTTAAGTATATTGCTGAGTATCCAGTGCTGTAATTTTTTAAGCCTTGGCATTGGTGCCGAGATCAAACGCCTGCCACCGGATTTTTTAGGCATATAAAATTTACGGTAGTGGCAAACCGTACTTACCTTCCGGTTGAATGCTAAAAAACGCAACTCCTTCAATTCAACGCCCATAGCTGCTGCCAGTGCTGTTTCATTTTCAAAAAATGGGAGGTTGTTTTGTTGAAGCGTTGCTGTTTTAGAGCTGGTATCATTTAAACCAACAGATACATTTTCGCCGAGGTAAATTATTTCAGTTGACTGCTTAACTTTCCATGCTTCCGCTTTTTCGACACGCTCTTCTTCTCTTTTCTTTTTAGTGACCGCTCTCTTTGCTTTTGCTTCTGCCATGCGTTTCATTCGCATTTCTTTCAGCACGGCTTCCCTGTTCTGGTATTTTCTCTTTTCTTCCCAAAGCCTGTTCAATTCTTTCTGGAGGTCTGCTTCTTTTTTGATCAGGAGTTCCGGTACACCGGGCTCGCCATCTTTTTTACCCCAAAAGCCAAGGCGCTTCATTTCGGCGAGTACAAATTCGTCTTTGGAAGTTTCCCTGATGCGGTCGTAGATCTGTTGACGGGTTAATTTGATATCGGCCATAGTAATGGAGAAAGAGATCATGTTTTAACAGAGAAAAAAAGTGGCTGCTGCCTTCGTGCCCGCCGGCGACCAGATTAATCAACGCCAGGCATACAGGCCCTATCGAACTATTTGGGCACACGGTGCCTGCACTGTAAATAGTACGATAGGACCTGTATGCCATAGTAAAGATTACATTTGGTGATGCATGATCAACTCATGTTGCATGAACGACGAAACATCGTTCTTTCCTTTTCAGGAAGCAAGGTGCTGCTTTACTTTTTCTCTCTGTCAAAGAACATGAATGCGGTTAACAAATATAGTTTGCTGTTTTTTATTTTGATTGAAATACCAGTTTATTATTTTTTGATCCGGGTAATGAATTCAACTTGCATTGCCAAAAACATATTGACAATCGACAATCGACAATCGACAATCGACAATTGACAATTGACTATTGACTATTCACCATTCACTATTGACGATCCCCTCCCTCCACCATCCTGATTTTATTAAACGCCTGCCTCACCGCCAGCATGTGTTCGCAGGGCCCCTTGTATAATTTATTTTCGATATAAAAACTGCAATCGCAATGGGCAGATTTTATTCTTTCGTCTGCATCGATCAGCATCGCCGGGTTAAATGTTTTCTTTTTGCCTTTTACCGTCCCTTTTAATTCTATTGATTGATCGGGCAATGACTGTGATGCAAATTTTACTTCCTGCTTCTGCAGAATTTCTTCGGCCAGTTCTTCCTGCGGATTGTTAAACCGAAGTTGTTCGAAAGGCAATGGCTCCCGGCTCAATTCACGAAGGCGGTACAGTTTACTGTTGAGGTCGTAGATCACCCGGCCGGCCTGTGTATAAGCACTCAAGGCGCCGGCCACCTGTGCATTGTCAAGCGTTAAATCAGCAGCGATCTTTTGCGAAGTACTCATCCAGTCCTTTCGCAAAGCCTGCATTACTTTTTGCTTTACTTCATCTTCTACAGTCATCCTGGGTGCCAGCAGGTCAAAATTTCCGGCATGGCTCCAGTCGTTGTTGGTCCAGCCACTCAGCCCCAGCGTAAAATTCATATCACCCAGGTCGGCAATATAAAATGCCGGCAACCCGGTTCCCAGCAAATGCACCGTAAATTTTTTTGCAACGGGTATCAGTCTTTCCAGTATTAATAATCTTCTCCTGCCCCATGTTCTTACTTCATGCCTGCTGTTACCGGTGTACACACTGCGGGCGCAAATGATTTCTTTTCCCCAGGGTTCTAAAATTACTTTCACCGGCTGCCCCGGGTCCAGTACATAGCGCAGGGATCTTGGTCCACGTTTTTCCTTAAAACGCCGCAGCAATAAGCAGATGCTGTAAACATCCATTGGATGCAGATCAAACCGGATCGTGGGCAGCGTCATTGCGCTGCTCACCTGTAAAAAACCCCGGACCCAGCTTTCCGGCAGATCGATCTTTACTTCCTTGTATTGCTCTTCATCGGTAGTGGCAACGGTAAAGCCAGTTGGATCAACTTTTAATTCTGTTTCTTTATAATCACGGATCTTTTGAAACTCTTCATACAATTCCCTTGAATAATCAACATTGGTGGTGCCGCATTTATAATCATCAATGGCGGTAAACACATTGTAGTTGCAGCCGAGTTTTCCGTAGGTACTTTCATCCTGGCTAAAACACTCAAAGAACAATTCATCCGGATGGATAGTGATCACCGGGTCAAGTACGATCCATGCATCCCGGTCGTTTGAATAGAGGTAATTATAATAATGCTGACGGGCTTTGTAAAACGGCGCCATTATCTTTTCCTTTTCAGCTCTTACGGCAACCAATTCCGTTTTGAGGGCTTCTATCCTGTTGTTGGCAAGGCTGGCATCATAACCAGCCATATAATCGGCCAGTATCATGGCCTCGTTTTGCGCCACCCATTCTTTGTAAGCCGTTTTATCTTTTGGCTTGAACCGCAGATCGCTCACCACCACATCATGCAGTGCAGAAATCGCTTCCCTGAACGCAATCTTTTTATTCAGCTTGCCCACAAACCAGGCGCTCTCCCTCAATGTATCCGGCGCAAAGCTCATACCCGTTTGGTAGGCCGAACTGGTAACGTTGGTATTTCCCGAAAAACGATAATTGAATAACATGTTACTTTTATTTTTTTGAAACCAGCCCTGTTACTTTATTCAAATGTCGTGGCGTCGCACTCTTGTACTGCAGCAATATGGCATCCGGCAACGTCATCTTAACTCCATCTCTTTCAACTGCAGCGGTGTAGCTACTTCATACAAAGCTTTGAGCTGCATCAATATCTCAATGCATTTTGCTTTATCGCCTATGGCAGCAATGGCAGATACATCGGATATTATTTCGCTCACTGCTTTTGCGGCAGCTTCACTCTTTCTTCCCTCCGTTAATAAAAAATGATAGATCCTGTTCTTTGCAATGCGGCTTTTGTTCACCCGGGTAAGTACCGAGCGGAAATAAAAATCCAGCGATTGAATTTTTACCACATCACCTGCTGCAAAACGTTCTAAATAATTGGTAGCAAACAACTGCATTTTTTCACCGGGATGCTGGCTCAGTTTTAATAAATACTGTACGCCATTTTCGGCTGCAAAAAACTTAGTGATCAGTTCCCTGCCAAATGCTTCAATATCGGGTTTTACAGAATCGGCCAATGTTATCAATACTTCGGGGCTCCAGTCATTTTCTGTAAACTGCTCCCTGAAGAATTGCATGGCGAATTGCCTTGTATCCTGCCACTTGCTTTCCAGCAGTTTAATGCTGCTGTCTTTTTCGTATTTGATCCTTGGTGACTGTTCGTTGTAAAATTTCCAGCACCATTCCCTTACCGAAAGGTTTTCATGTGCACCCAAGGCGATTACCTGTGGTATGGTTAACTGTGATGGATCGGTGTATTTTTCCAGTATCATCACCCCCACATTTTGTGCAGCGCCGAAAGTGGAATACAATAAATTCAGCGCTGTTTGTTTGTTCGCATTTTGCAGGTAAGTGCTCAATTCATTACACAATAGTTTACTCACATCTGCATGCACGCCTTCTGCAGTTTCTTTACGAAGCAGCACGGGCATCAGTGTTTCAGCAGCCTTTATGCCGAAGGCGTTTTCCTGTTTCGCCATCCGTTCAACAATGGCTGGCAGGCCTTTTCGTACGTTCTCAAACTGCGACAAACAACTCAGCAATATTTCCTCCTCATGTTGCAGCAGAACGGCGGCATCTATGTTGTTTAATAACGACAGTCCTTCATCTCTTACCAGTGCATGAGGATGCCGCAGCAATCCAGATAAAAATGCACCGGAGAGTTTGTTTAAATCAAGTTGTGCCTTCTGTATCTTCAGCAGGTGAAGCCCAAATAGAAGTACCACGGGGTTTTCATGCTGCAGCAGGTCGGCCACAACGCCAATGTTCAATTGTTTTAATTCATCTGCAAACAGTTCAAACAACAGCGTACCGGCATCTTTTAACAACGATTCGTTTTCAGGACTTTGATCTTTATAGCCAAGGATCGTTGCAATTGATTTGCCAACCACCGCATTCCTTATTTCAGCAGGCGCCGGATTGTTTCTTAAAAATATTTTCGACCAGCTTCTTACCCCGGCATGTTTGGCAAAGATCAATGCTGTAATAAAACTGCTTTCCTGAAGGTATCCTGCTTTGTATTGATCGGCCCATTGCAGGCCCCTGTTTTGTGCATCGCTGTTCACGCTGTTGATCAGTGCCGTTACCAGGTCGTGATCGGGTATTGACCCAGCATATTTTTCTACCGCCAGGTTGAACCCAATCTTTGCAGGAATGGCAAAAGCCGATGACAGTAATTTTTTTACTGCCTCTTTATCAAGTCTTGCTTTTATGTTGTTAAACTCCGGGTGAACAGTAAGATTTTCCGCTGCAAACTGGTGAATTTCTTCCAGCTCCCCATCCATCAGTAACTGTACATAGGCCTGTGGTATCTTATTCCAAAGCTGCAAAAAAGGCGTGCCGTTGGCATTGGGTGCTGCAGCGTCCGGCTTTGCAATCTCCACGGGTGCTGGCACTGCTGCATCTTTCTTTTTGCCAAAAAGGCCGGTGATCTTTTTTATAAATCCACCAATACCTTCAGTTACATCATTTGCTGCTTTATTGGAGGATGAAACTGGTTTTACTTTTTCTCCCTCGGAACGTAACCGCCACAAGTGATCCGGCTGCAATACCAGTTTAGGGTTATCGCCGCTCAATACCTGGTGCAAAAAAACAGCCTGTGCATTTTGTACGAACCTTGTTTCTATCCGCTCATAGGTATTCCTTTTCCACACCGAATGAAAAGTAGAATAGTGTTCTTTAAAATCCTGGTTGAATTTATAGCCGATCAACAATGCGGTGGCCAGCTTTACATAGTTGATGTCATCATTCTCTCCCAGCATTTTCAAGCGCCTTAACATGCGGCCATGAAAATACCAGCGTGTTTTTTGAGAATAGGCAAGTTTGCTGCTTGCTTTCTTAAATTCCTTTTGCAGTTTTACCCATTCTTCAATCTCCGGAACAAATACTTCCGCATTGGGGCCATCGGATAAGGAAAGATTGTGGCGGAACATTTCATTTTCCCTTTCAAACCTGGTAGCGAGCAAACCGGCTATTTCAAAATCATCCAGCAGTTCGGCCTTTTTAAAAACAGATCGTATGTGTTTAAAATAATTGGGCCGCAGGGGAATTTTCAGCAAGATTTTTTTTATGCTGTTCCGCATCCAGCGTTTTTCAAAAGCCAGCAGGTAAAGGTCTTCCAGCCAGTTATAATTTGGCTGCTGCTGTACGATCCTCTCCTGCAGCAATTCATCCAATAAAGTATTGTTTTCCGATTCAATGATCGTTTTGAATGCTTCCGGAAGTTTATTGATGTAATGATTGAGGTGGGCTTCTTTTTCAAGTCCTGTCAAATTTTTCAACAGTCCTGCACCGGCCAGTTTTGCAATGGATGCAACAGGATGTGACGTATACACAGCTCTTAATGCAATGATCGCATTGGCATCTTCACCGGCACAACGGGCCAATGCCCATACGCAGGCGTATTGGTGCAGCAGGTCTCCATTCCCAAATAATTTTATAATATAGGGTACTGCTTCTTTAATTTGATATTCTCCTGCTTTCCAAATCACCCGGGATAATTTCCAGGCAAATCTTTCTGCTGCTGCAGTACCATTTACTGCATTGTGCAGGCGTTGCAAAATCGCTTTGTTACGGCCAGCCGGGAGAACAGACCAGTTGTTATTAATGAGGATGCTATTGCTATCTAATGCAAAAACCGTTTTAGGTGCTATGGTTGATTCGCCGGTTTCAGAAGTAGTGTACCCTTTGGTTATTTTTTCGGTTTCAACAGCGTCAAATATTTTTTCCGCTTCGCTTAAGCTAACCGGCACTGGTGTTTTACTTCCTTCCTTTAATTGAGCGCCCCTTCTTCCGTAGCGGAAATTCACTACATATTTATCATTGCCCACATCGCAGAGATCAATCTCGTATACTTTATCGGAGTTGCCCTCTTTAAAATAGAGAAAGGATTGCTTTACAAGCCGCATGGGTTAAAATTGATTGAGAGGGAAAGTTAAAGCAAAAGCGATAAATAAAGGGAAGGATCTAAAGATAATTTTAGCAGAATTAATTGCACTCACAGAATAGTTCTGAAACAATCTTAACATTAAGTGAATCAACTTTCCTTTCTATAGCGAACGATTGTGCAGCCTTCCTCTAAAAAGAAATCGTCCAGGAGAACATACTTCCTGAACGATTTCGCTTCTTATAAAATCTCCTCTTACTCCGTACAACAAATAAACGGAACTTCCGTGAGTGGTGAGGTCCGCAGTATCCTGTACAAACCCAACTGGCTATTCAGCGGATCCATACCGGTAGAGGCTTCCGGTTGCTGTACCTCCCGGAGGTTACGCTGCACTTCATGCCCAACCTCATCATTGAATACTACCGAAGCCTGTTCTACCAGCTCATCCTTGTGGCGGCCGAAATCACTGATGTGCTCAAAGGCATTGGTGATGTGGCCAAACACTTCCACGCACAAAATACTCAGCGATGAATCAACCGGCAGCCCATACAAGTCCAGCAGTTCTTCCACTTCTTTATTGCTCCAGCGGCCAAAAGCCTGTTGTGTACTTTCTTTTTCCCATGCTACCTGCTGAAAGACATTTTGCTGCAACAACTCTGTCGTAATCTCTACTACAGGTAATCCTTTCTTTTCGTATACCCGGTTCTTCTGTTCCAGCGACAGTTGTATCTCCTGCATCAGCAGTTCCCGGTTACGTTTCCGTTGCGGTTTCAATTCTATTTCACTGAGTAAGATATTCCTGTAATCAAGCCCATCCGCCTGTTTTACCTGTGCATATAACAAGGCCCAGATACTGGTATGGGGTGGTGAAGCTGTCACATTCTTTCCATTGAAAACGGCCGTTGCAAAAGGCGCATTCACCGTGATCACAGATTCATCCCTGTTGAGCAAACAGGTAAGTGCCGGTGCAGGATGCTGCAGGCCTGCAACCCTCAATGGCCGGCCAAATCTTCCCTGTGCGGTACTCCAGATCTTGTCGGTATGGCCATAGCGAAATTCATAAGTGAACATGCCAAACAGCTCTGGGCTTTCGTGATGCAGACCGGGTGGCAATGGTAATAAATAAAAATGCCGTTGGGTATCTACCGACTTTTCCATCAGCTGCATGGCTTCCAGCCCGCTGTGATCATGTGCACTGTCGGGAGTAACCACCCGGATGTATTCAGGGTTGAGTGTGAGGGATGGTTCTTTGGGTATCAACATCAGTGAAGGGTGATTATTGCTGATGAGCTGATCTGGGCTATAGGCCAGTACCCGGCAAAAAATGCCATCGTGTTTGTCAACCGGTGCTTTATCAAATTCCAGCCAGAGATACCTTGTTCTTACTTCGGTAGCAGAATATTTTTTATTCCTGTTATACGGACTCAATGCTATACCGGCCGCCAGCAGTTTTGGTATTTGTGTTGGGTTGATGGTAGTGGGCAGGATGATGGGCTTCGTTTCAAAAGCGCTGCTGGCTGGCGTATGCCCAGTCCTGAATTTTGGTTTGATGCTGTACTGCAGTTCAATGGTATCGGGCAGGGCGCCAATGGCCGGTTTGATATCTACCACATCTATCAAAATGATCCTTGTGTATTCACGGTGCACCAGCCCGTCTTTTCCTGCCTGGATGGCCTGGAAGGAAGCCGTCTTTTTTAATTCGAGATCGCCGATAAAATCATAGACTTTATTTCCCAATGGAATATTATCTGCACCCATTTTTCTTCTCCTGCTGATATAAAAACTGCTGGCATCTAAGCTATCCCAACTCCAGTCCCGGTCGATAAACAAAGTGGTAGCAACTAACCAGTGATCATGCAATTCATTTTTATTGGAAAAAGTGATGCTGCTGTTATCGGGCGCCATACTATGGCGGAGCATGCTGCTGCACCAAAACTGCAGCCGTTCGCCATTGGCTGCATTGAGGGTGAGCTCTTTTGCCTGCACATCGAGCTGACTGGCGAGGCGATGCACAATACCGGGCAACTGTTCTGTTCCACCCTGCAAAGCTTTAAAGAAAATGGGATCGAGATTCATGGTGACAGGATCTGGCTGCAGGTAGATACCCTGCAATGTTTTTGGATTAGCCGTATCGGTAAAAATATCCTGCTCCTGAAGCGATTCCCGGCGCATGCGGATGACCGTTGTTTTACCAAAACGGGAATCGAGGTCGCTGTTCTTACTGTTTCGATTGCCCCAGTAATTGGGTTTCTCTTCTCCCACCGGCCGCAGTGTAATGCGGATATTCCTTGCCGTTGGCAGGATGATCTCACCAGCTGTTTGTAGTATAAAATTATTATCGGCAGCTTCCGGGAATGGAGTAGCCGTGTTGGTAAGGTCCAGCGCTTTCACATCTTTAAAAGAGATGGGTACTTCAATTTCACCGGTGGCATCATTCTCATCAAAATCGATAAAATTACGCTGGGTTTTGTACAACGTAATATAGTGCTCACGCCCATCATCACTGGCCAGGTTGTCCATCTGCAATGTTTCCACTTCAACTTTTATCTCTACACTTACCACATCAGGATCTGGTATGCCGTAAGCTTTTGCGCCGGCAGTACCGCCTGATGAAACCTGTAATGCCAGCAGGTCCTGCACCGATTGCGCCAGCTTACTGATAACATCTGTATATCTCCCGGTGTAAACAACAGCAGGATAGCCCAATACCGGTCTTGACAACCGGAAAGCATTACCGTTGAAATTATGATCATCTGTATTAACGGTGATATCGGCTTCATTTAAAACAGTAACCGCATGTGGTGCCACGTATCTTTTAAACATGGTTTTAGCAATGCCACTCACCGCAAAATTTTCCGGCGTTGCGGCAGCAGGTGAAGGGCAGCCACCACTGATATCGGCCAGCCTGATCCTGAAATCATATTCATTGCCATAAACCAGTTTGGTGTTTGTTTCAACAGGCAGGTAGGTATCACTAACAGCTACGGGTGTGTTTTTTTCTGCGCTGTTCTGGTAAATAAGCGCCGCCGTTTTATCGGGCAGTACAATAGAGCTGTTGTTCCAGTTGGCAAAATACATGGGCAGCCAGTAATTATTACTGTCATCATTGCCATCATAAATTTTTGTGGGATACACCTGGTAAGGCAGTTCTCCATCGTATTCGCCAATATCAATTCCTTCCAGTTGCAAGGGTCCGTTGCTTCTTGCTGCAGTCAGCGATTCCCAGGCATCATCGCCTGCTGAAGTTTTCTTTACATCTACCTGGTAGCCCGTAATGCCCAGCGGTGCATCCAGCCTTTCGGTAGCATTGGCATCAACCGCCATCTGGCGCAGGTACCAGATCAGTATTTGTTCATCTTCCCAACCCAGGCGTATGCCTGCTTCTTTCTGCGGATGAAAACCATCCTGTTCCTCCTGCAATAAATTACCGCTTACGGGCTGGTTGGCATGCACAATAGTAGCAAAACCTTCATTAAAACGGGCGGCTTCAATGTACAGTTCATCATAGATGCCGGTTGGTGGCTCCAGCGGTTTCATCACCGGGAATAACACAGCCGCAAACAGGTTTCTTGCTTCTCCATTTTTTATGATGGGGATACGGGCTCCGTATCGTTTAATAAAAGGATCAGTGCCTGCAATGATGGAAGCATTTTGTTCGGCATAATAATCCGTGTCTTTTTTTAGGTCTACATATATCCAGCCTCCTTTTTCAAAATCACCCGCCTGCAACTGGATGCTTGTTTGATAAATGAGTCCTGCCTGCGTTGCCATCAGCGGCTGCCGCATTAAATGTGCGTACACTTTACCCCAACTGATCTTACTGTCTTTTACAAAGGGCTTAGGCGGTGTTTGATCTCTCATGGCACAATGGTAACTGTCATCTGTAACTGCATTTTTAATGCGTGGCGAGGTGAAGTTGAAAGCGTTACGGTAACTCAGGGGAAGGTATTTTCTAACCGCCAGGTCCCTGTTAAGAGCGGCTTTGGGTGCCCGGTGTTTGGGATCTACGGCTGCATTGTCGGAGCTGCGGCTTTCGTCAATATCAAAATATTTGGGGTTGCCATCACCATCTTTGGCATCTCTCAGCGTAGTGTAAATGTCGGTTGCAATTGCTGAATAAGCAAGCGGATTGATAGGATCCTGCGCCCTTTCGTTGGCAGCTACCTTACCCGGGAATTCATCAGGATTATTCACCACCATGATATCAAATTGCGGCTGCACGGTTACAAACGGTTTGGCTTTATTGCCGGCACCATAAATAGTATTTACTTCCAGCAGCGGATTGATATTTCTTGGAATGAATACGATGTTGAGTGATAAAACACCTGCTGCATCTACGCTTTGGGGCAATGCCATCAGGGTGAATCTTGTTTGTTCGAATGCCATATCAATGAATTTAATTTTTTAGAAATAGCGTTTCCTGCCTATGCGATCTGCCTGCTTTCTTCCCAGCTTTCGCTGAAGCTGATATCAATAATGAGGAAGATGCTGATATCAATGGCGAAGGTTACCTGCGCCTTGCAATTGGCCGGTGCGCCGGCGCCTGATTTTTCAACAGAGCCCTTCGCTTCAATGGTGATGGTAACCGATACCAGTCCGCCGAGTAATTCTGCCTGTCCTTTGAACAGCATAAAGGCGGTGATCCTTACCACGGCACCACTATCTGCATAGATCTCAACACCTACCATGAATAATACACTGGCATGGCCTACTACAGGCAAACCAACAGTGATCTGTGCCCCAAAACCAAACTTGAGCGTAACACCCACTTTAGGACTGGTATCTGCTTCCAACTTCAGATCTACATTGCCCACGGCGTATATGGTACCCACCCCAACGGACACACACATTACCTGCAGGCCTCCATGAAATGTAAAGAAGCCACCGGCGGTTGGTAATAATTGAGATGGATCGGTAGTGACTTTTAATGCTGCATTAAAGAAAACACCGATGGACAAACTTGCCTCGAGTTTTAACGGCGTTGCAGGATTCTCATAGGCTTCTTTCAGCGGCGGAAAGCGCACCAGCGGAATATCCTTGGTGGCTTCAAACTTGTATTCCCATATATTGGCGCTGTTGCTCATGGCTACCTTCAATCCCTTTTTTAGAGCAGCACCATAATCACCGGAACTGAGCGATGCCAGTATCTCCAGTATTTTTATCACCGGCTCCAGTGCATCACTGAATTCAATTTCAGGCGTGGGTAAATTCAATGCAGGATCATCGCCGGCACTGCTGCTGCCGAGATCAACTTCTTTCCCTTTTTGCGAATTAAAATTTCCCTTGATGGTCATCACATCGGTAAGCGGACCGATGGATACTACCATGGCCAGGTTATTCATCCGGCCCTTCCAGGTATCAGCCAAATCACCGGCAAAGGAATCCACATCAAAATCAAATTTGCCTACATAGTTTTTAGCTGCTTGTCCTTTTGGTTTGCTGCTGGCTTTGTATTGAATGGCGATGACCAGTTTGCCCGGGAAATTGATCAATGGATAATCAAAATTGGGCAGGTCGAATTTGATGGCTTTATCTGCGATACCATTTACCGCACCCTTGGCCAGTTCATAACCCTGGTCGAGTAATTTACCGGCTTCTTCTTTGACCTTCAGTTGTAACACATTCAGTACATCACCGGCATCAGGCAGATTAATTTTATTGAACGCATCCAGTGGATTATTGCCGGCACCAATGCCTTTGAGTAAAGAGATGGCCTGTCCGAAATCATTTTCAATATTGCCGATATTGGGGAAGATCCCCTTGCTGTTCAGCAGGCGATAAGAATCGGCAAGCAACGGTGGAGTTTTACTTAATAAAGAATCGATGCCCTGTTTAAATCCCGGCGTCATGAACAACACTTTTTGTGTACCCATGTTTTGTAAAAAGCCAAAATTTAATGTGCCGGCATCGGGAAGTTTTAACAGGTCTTCAGGGTGGGCTATCCGCAGGAGATTGCTGATATCTGCAGGTTTTACTACCTGGCCTTTTACCCACTCGCCAATGCGGATCAATGGTACGCTGAGCTGCTCTGGCAACGGCGCTACTTCACCCGTTCCTCTCTGGTGCTGCACCATCGTCCAGCTGCCGTCTTTTGGCATAATGACGGAACCTCGTGCCGCTGCAACAAAGATGGGATTGCCACCGGCATCAACAGCTGCACTTACATCCACTTTATCCAGCTTCATCCGCTGTTTGGTGCCTCCTACTTTTACAATACAATTGACGGGACCCCCCAATGAATTACTTTCATGTTTGAGCAATGCTGTAAAATCTGCCACATCAACATACCTGCCTAACGGTAACAACTGTACGTAACCATGTATAGATTTTGCGCTTACCCTGTCACCCTGGCCACCCTCTGATACATTTTCCAGTTCAATGTCTGCATCATAGGTTACAGCAGAAAAGGTGGCAACACCAATCTTAAGTGGTAACTGTGGCAACTCCCGGATGTTCCTGATATTATAATAGCCCTTTACAATACCCGGGTGAAAAGTGAATTTATTATTGGCTGCAGGTGGTTCTATAAAATCATACTTTCCATCACTCCTCGATTCCCAGCCACTGTCGATCCTTGCCACATATCCGTTGGCCAGCCGGAAGATGGTGATCGTTCTTACCACATCTGCACCGCAGCCATAGAGCTTACTTTTTACCTGCACTACTTCATGAGTGGTGCGGCCGGTTACTACATTGAAATAAGCCTGGCTGGTGCCGACGAGCACATTCTTATTCTGCCATTCGCTGAACATGCTGGTACCATAACCACTGATGCCGATATTTTTTACCGGTACTGCAGGCCGGCCCTGCTGGTTGCTGGTATTGGTTAAAAACTCATCGTTGTACATGGTCCACACATCCATGCCGAGTGTACTGGCATTGGCGCTGCTGCCATCTGCATTGTTGATATTGATGAGCTGGATGGTGAAGCCTTCAAAAATATTGTCTGAATCATTGGTATTAAAAGAAGTGCCGGCTGTCATCTCCAGTTGAATGCCACCGTTGATATAGTTTTCAAATACCGGGCTCGTACTTACCATGGTTGGTTTTTCTGCCTGTGCAGACTGGTTATCAAGAATGGTGATCGCCAGCATACCAAAGGGCAGGTTAAAGATGGCAAAGGTTTTTCCATCTTCTTTATGCTTATAAGTTTCTACCAGGTATTTGGCCATTGGTATGGGAGACAAGGTAACCGGCTTCCTGCTTAAATTGCCGATCCTCGTTGCAACACCATCACTGTCGTAATAATTAAACCCTACCGGCGGGTCCTGTTTGGGAGGTGTTGGTTTGGTGAGATTAAATACCGGTTCCCAGGAAATAGAGGGCACTGTAAAGGCCTGTGCATTCATGCCGGCGGTGATCACATCCAGCCCGCTTACCTGGATGGGAAAAACGGTAGCGTTGTGCTCATCATTGATATTGATCTTGTATTTGCGTGCAATTAAATTTTGCAGCGCATTGCTTTGTTTGGAATAAGCCACGCCCATCTGGTTGGCCTTACTGCTTACATCCAGCAATGCAAAATCTGTAAGGTTGAGTGCCGCCAGCGGGTTTCGTACGGCACTCCGACGTACATCGTTATTTACGCTGGCAAAGTTGGTAAGATCGGTTGCCGGGGCAGTATTCGTGTTCGCCGATAAATGGCTGAAGATATCAGTAGTAAATATTGGCGTAAAAGTTCCGGGTTGTGTATCTGCATGGCTATCCCTGGTTTCTTTTTCAACTTGCAATGGCGCTGTAAGTGGTGCAAAATGAAAGGATACGCCCACTTTAAAGTTATCCTCTTCTTTAGGCTCCCATTTTACCAGGCCGATGAGCCAGAGCCATACCCGACTGGATCTTTTTCCTGTGAGAGCGGCGCCAGCAATGTTGGCTGATTCAAACTGTCTTTTCAAAATACCCAGGTTGGCTGCATAAGGATCGGGCAGTGTGGGAAGATAGCTGAACAAACCAAAGCCCAAATACATTTGTCCCCTTTTCAATGCCTTTAAATCGGGTGTGGCTTCTGCAAACAATACCAGGCTGTTCGGCGGAGTCACGGTGAACAACGCATTGTGCATGGCCAGCGCATAAGGCTTCACGTGAGGGATTTGATCTGCCGGTAATTTATTATCCCACAATATGTTTTCATCGATCACCAGCAGCAGGGTTTTTAACTTACTGAAGGCAATGATAAAGGCACTGTTTTTTGTGTTAACTGCTACAGCTTCGCCGTTCACTTTTACGGGACGATCTGTTTTAATATTCCAGTCGCTTACACCAAAAATCAGTTCATCCCCTTTGGCAACGGTATTGAAAATGAGCAGGGCATTTTTATTATACCTGCATTCAAAGCTTGTTCCGTATTGATTCATTTCATCTTTCCAGCCATCAAATTGCTGAAAGGCGCCACTGCCATCGCTCAGCAGATCGGTAATGCCGATGCGGCCCGGCTCGCCGAGTATAAATGGATTGCCGAATGAAATGAATTTGTTTTGCAGGTTGGTCCATCTTGCATCCAACCCTTTTGCACATTCAACAATCAATGCCCCGTTGCCATCTGCTTCAAGCGGATTTGCGATGTCCAGTTTTGTAACTGCCAATGCCCACCAACTGTTGTTGATGGCAGCAGTTCCGCTGATACTGAAAAATGGCGACTGGCAATCACTCACGGTAAAGGATGCACTATTACAATGCATTGGTATGGCTACCCGTCCAATAAAGGGATTGTACACACAGTTCTGTACTCCCTGGTAAACAAATTCGCTTTGCTGCCCGTAAACTTTCCAGGATGAATTGCCAACAGCGATGAGTTGCCTGTTATTATTCACCAAACTGAACTGCAGGTTATCGGGTAATTGAAAATTCGCATTCCTGGCATCTTTTCCATACTCACTGCTGGCATCCTGCTCAAACACATCATTTTGTTCCAGGTTGAGATTGCAGGTAATTTTTGTTGCTGCTGTGATGGTAAGATGATCGCCGGACATGAACGGATCTGTATCAAGTGTAATGTTACCACCCTTAACCCGGAGGCCGCAATAATATTCGTCCGGCACAGTTGCGGAGAATACTTTTCCGTGAATCCACACCGAATCTGGATCTATAGTAAAAGCTTTGGTGATCTCTACGGGTTTGGCATTAACAAGCTGAAACCTCGGTTTTTGAAAAGTAGCATCAAACAATATCACCGGCATGGCCTGCCCCTGGATGTATAAAGCGATCAGTTTTTTTACTTTCACAAAATCAAACCAGCGAAGACGCCCGCTGATGTCTGCAAAAGGTCCCAGGGTGTTGACCCTTACGCCTGCTGATGCTGCTGTAATACTTCCGGCGATCTGCGTACTCCTGATGGGAACGTTCCTTACAAACACATTGGTTTCTGCAAACGCTTTCTCAGCACTGATGAGCGGCAGTAAGTCTTTTATCTTTTTCAGCCTGCCGGGTTCAATGTTCTCCGACATAAACAGGTCGCTTTTTTCAAACAGCAAATCCTGGCTTTGCACAGCAGCCGGATCCTGGTGTATTACCGCCGCAGCAATTGCTGCCTGCAGTTGCTGGATGTTCATTTCATCTGCTGTATTGCTGCTATGCAACTGGCCGGTGAGGGTAGCCATCAACGCACTGAATTGATTGGTGTTCATACTATAGTTTTTGCAATATTGTAGAGATCATGTTATTGAAATGGGACACAGTATTGCCTCCGCCATTAGCGCCGGGCAACAGGAAGATTGAAGAACTAAAAGATCAACCCGGTACAAAGGGGCTGGTGAAATACCTTGTGGACCTGGTAATAGTATTGCCCTGTAATCTTTTCATTATTTATTTTTTTAAAAAATAAAAAACTAAACAGATCAAGTGGTAACTGCACAACGATGTATGCAGGATTCAGATTTGGTAAGGCAAAAAATTTGAAGGTTTAGGATCGGCGAAATGCCGACAGGATGCAGGGCTTAAACGCAGTCAACGAAAGTTGCCATTGATTGGCGTCAACCGTTGTCAGACTATAAATGTATAATTGTTTTTGAGAAATCCAAAGTTATATTTTTAAATCAGCGGTGACCGCTACATTAATATTTTTATTTATTTCTGCCGGTTTCACCTGGATAGAGATCCGGTAATGCATCGCTCTGCCAGTATTGTTTGGTATCAATATCCATCACAGAAAGTTTGCCGGTAAAGGCAGCGCCGGTATCAATATTCCATACATTGGCGCCGTGCATTGGAGTGGCTACATCGTAATACAGCGTGGGTGTGTGGCCAATGAATATTTCTGAAAATAATTTTAGCCGTTTGGGAAACAGCAGCGAATCCCGCTGTATGTGTTTATCCATAGTAATGGCCATTTCCCACAAAGTTCTGTCCCAGCTGAAATTAGAAGAATGAAATTCTTTTTGCGGCCCATGCATGGAAGTAAAGCCGGCATGAATGAACAGCCTGTTTTGATCATCAATAAAATAGTAGGGCATTGTTTCTAAAAAATGTAGCTGGACCGCTCTTTGGGCAGCAGTGCTGTTATCGTAACTGCTCACCGTTTCTTCGCCGCCATGAAACAACCAGGTACTATTGGAAGCACCGCTGCGTAACCATTCTTCGCACCATACATCATGATTGCCCTTGATAAAAATGCAGGGTTGCTGTTTTGATAAAGCCATTACATGATTGATGGTTTGTGCAGATTCACTCCAGCCATCAACATAATCCCCTAAAAAAATGAGGTTATCCGCTTCCGTTACACCGGCCCTTTCAAATACCTGCTTCAAGGCCCGGAGGCCTCCGTGTATGTCTCCTATTGCTAATGTTCTGCTCATTATACCTGCAAAAACTATTTTTTTAATCCTAAGAATATCAACTAATTAAAAGAAAATTCCCTCTGCTAAAATTACAGTATTTAAATGCCCCAACAGACTACTATATGCTATTGCTGTCTAACCACAAACCCTTCCAAACTATTTGCAACAACGTTTAAATACCTATTCCGCCGCCAATACCCCTATATTGCCGTCCAACAAACCTTAACATACCAATCATCACACATACTTTACCACTTGTGAAACCGCAAGTCCCGTTTGTACCGGATGATATTATTGGATTTCTGCCACCACTATATCTTTACGTCTTCAAAGTCAAAAACGGAGAATATCTCCAAAGAACATGAACCACAAATTTCTGGAACAAACATTTACCCTTGTAAGACAAAGGGAAAATCCACCGGAAATCTCCAGCCTGTAAATTTTCAAAAACAGTAAAGATTTAATTGAACCGCATCATCCTTAGCCAGGATGTGCCGGGGAAACGTTTCCAAAAAACAAACGATCATTTCAGCAATGAAAAAAACTAAACTGGTTTTAGCCGGTATCAGTATACTTATATGCGTACTACTAACAATAGCGCAATATAAAAGCGAATACTCCAGCCCAAAGACTAACTGCATAGGCCAGAACTCAACAAGGCAACTCAACAACGGGGTGGATTTACCGGTGCTGACGATCGGCTTGCCGGTAAACTTCTAACAGGCGCTTCTCCCCAGTGCAAGGCTGCTTTTAAAAAAAGTGATGAAAATCACAGGGCCATGCTTTGCCCAAAACGGAATAAACAACAATTGTATTTCATCATTAAAAACAACACTATGGCAAGTTTAGGAAAAAAAATTCTTTCTGCTTTTGTGGAAGTAACAGAAGACAAAGAAACTGTTACTCAGCCGGAAGAAAAAAAGCATTACTCCACACCGTTAGCATCCACAGCAGTTTCTTCAAATACGGCTGAAAAATTCAGGCAGTATTTCGACAAGCTGTTCGCCGAAGCGAATCTTCCCGGGCCTGACTATTTTGAATTTTCGAAGATGACACAGGCCATGGTGGCCATTGCAGATGAAAATGCCAGGTATTGTGCAGCTTATGCAGGCCTGTGTGTACAGGGGCTTGATAAAAGCAAACTGCTCAACACGGCAGAAGAGTATTTGAAAATACTGCAAACAGATGCCGCCGATTTTAATTATTCGGTTGATGCTGCACTAGATGAAAAAGTAAGACTGAAGAAACAGGAGATAGAAAACAAGAAACAGCGTATTGAGCAATTAGGCCGGGAGATGAGTGATCTCCAAAACCAGGTTCAGCTATTGATGGCAGAAGAAAAAGAAAACGAAGAGAAGATTGAACAGAACACTGGCGGCTACCAGGCAGCGGCTGAAAATATGAAACAACAGATCGGGAGTGATATAGAAAGGATAAAGCAATACATATCGTGAATGGTGAATTGTAAATGACCAAACTTTTCGAATGCAATACTAAAAAGAAAATTAAAAACAATAAAAAACAAACAAGAT
>APMI01000159.1_pt1 | contig 80734 bp, 78 predicted proteins | sample 667938 | NCBI WGS metagenome assembly APMI01 (sample SAMN01084076, study PRJNA167559) | wastewater metagenome | biome: Wastewater | place: Denmark: Ejby Moelle, Odense | collected 2011-11-28 | reverse complement strand
CGCTTGCCACTCTCACTCCACTAACCAAAACCGCATTTACACAAAAAATTTGACAGACTCAATCGGAGTCATTTTACCGCAGTTTATGCTGCGGCAAAAGCTACCCTCGCTTATCTAAGGTGCTTGAGCGAGGGTTCCTTTTTAAGGAATGGTGCGAAACCAGTGTTCAATTTATCTGGTTTCTACTGCTTGAATTCCCCCAAACCACCACCAATTCATAGGGAAATTTTGCATTCACGGGGGTAAGCAGCCATGCGCATGGACAAACTGACCAACAAATTCCAACTGGCTTTGAGCGATGCCCAGAGCCTGGCAGTTGGGCGCGACCATCAATTCATCGAACCGGTGCACCTGATGGCGGCCTTGCTCGACCAGGACGGCGGCACGGTGCGGCCCTTGCTCGCTCAGGCCGATGTCAACATCAACTTGCTGCGCTCCCAGCTCGGCGAGGCGCTGGATCGGTTGCCGCGGGTCGAGGGCGCGGGCGGCGACGTGCAGGTTTCCAACGCCTTGTCGCGTTTGCTGAATCTGACCGATAAACTGGCCCAGCAGCGCAAGGACGCCTACATCTCGTCCGAATTATTCGTGCTCGCCGCACTGGAGGATAAGGGCGAGCTGGGGACGATTCTGCACAAGGCGGGCGCGACCAGGAGTCTGATTGAACGCGGCATTAACGCCATGCGCGGCGGGCAAAAGGTCGAAGACCCGAATGCCGAGGATCAGCGCCAGGCCCTGGAAAAATACACCATCGATCTGACCGAGCGGGCCGAACAGGGCAAGCTTGATCCGGTGATCGGCCGCGACGACGAAATCCGCCGCACCATTCAGGTGTTGCAGCGGCGCACCAAGAACAACCCGGTGTTGATCGGCGAACCCGGCGTCGGCAAGACCGCCATCGTCGAAGGGCTGGCCCAGCGCATCATCAACGGCGAAGTGCCGGAAGGCTTGAAGAACAAGCGGGTGCTGGCGCTCGACATGGGCGCGCTGATTGCGGGCGCGAAGTTTCGCGGCGAGTTCGAGGAGCGGCTGAAAGCGGTATTGAAAGACCTGAGCAAACAGGAAGGCCAGATCATCCTGTTCATCGACGAATTGCACACCATGGTCGGCGCGGGCAAGGCCGAGGGCGCGATGGACGCGGGCAATATGCTGAAACCGGCGCTGGCCCGTGGCGAGTTGCATTGCATCGGCGCGACCACGCTGGACGAATACCGCAAATACATCGAGAAGGACGCGGCGCTGGAGCGGCGCTTCCAGAAGGTGCTGGTCAACGAACCGAGCGTCGAGGACACCATCGCGATTCTGCGCGGCCTGAACGAGCGCTATGAAGTGCATCACGGGGTAGAAATCACCGACCCGGCCATCGTCGCCGCCGCCACGCTGTCGCACCGCTACATCACCGACCGCAACCTGCCGGACAAGGCGATTGATCTGATCGACGAGGCGGCCTCGCGCATCCGCATGGAGATCGACTCCAAGCCGGAAGCGATGGATCGGCTGGAGCGGCGCTTGATTCAATTGAAGATCGAGCGCGAGGCGCTGAAAAAGGAAAGCGACGAGGCCTCCAAGAAGCGGCTGGAATTGCTGGAGCAGGAAATCAGTAAGCTGGAAAAGGAATACAGCGATTTCGAGGAAGTCTGGAAAGCGGAAAAGCTGGCGCTGCATGGCTCGGCCCAGGTCAAGGAAGAATTGGAGCGGGCGCGGCTGGAAATGGATACCGCTCGCCGCGCCGGCGATCTGGCGCGGATGTCGGAGTTGAGTTATGGCCGCATTCCCGAACTGGAGCGGAAGTTGAGCCAGGCGACCGCCGCTGAATCTGGCGCCAGTCAGTTCAAGCTGTTGCGCAACAAAGTCACTGATGAGGAAATCGCCGAGGTGGTTTCCAAATGGACGGGGATTCCGGTGTCCAAGATGCTGGAAGGTGAGCGCGACAAGCTGTTGCGGATGGAAGAGGTGATTCAAAAGCGGGTCGTGGGGCAGGATGAAGCGGTGAAAGCGGTCAGCGATGCCATCCGGCGCTCGCGGGCGGGCTTGTCCGATCCCAATCGGCCCAACGGCTCGTTCCTGTTCCTCGGCCCGACCGGTGTCGGCAAGACCGAGTTGTGCAAGGCGTTGGCGGCGTTCTTGTTCGACACCGAAGAGGCGATGATCCGCATCGACATGTCCGAGTTTATGGAGAAGCATTCCGTGTCGCGGATGATCGGCGCACCGCCCGGCTATGTCGGCTACGACGAAGGTGGCTATCTGACCGAGGCGGTACGGCGGCGGCCTTATTCCGTCATTCTGCTGGACGAGGTGGAAAAGGCCCATCAGGACGTGTTCAACGTGCTGTTGCAGGTGCTGGACGACGGTCGTCTGACCGACGGTCAGGGCCGGACGGTGGATTTTCGCAATACCGTAATCGTGATGACCTCAAATCTCGGCTCGCAGATGATTCAGGAGATGGCGGCGCAGAATAACTATCCGCTGATGAAGAGCATGGTGATGACTCAGGTGGCGGATCATTTCCGGCCGGAGTTCATCAACCGCATTGACGAGGTGGTGGTGTTTCATCCGCTGGGCCGCGACCAGATTCGCTCGATTGCCGACATTCAAATCGGTTATCTGCGCAAGCGGCTGGCCGACCGGCAGATGGGCTTGGAGGTCACCACGGCGGCGCTGGATAAGCTCGGTGAGGCCGGTTTCGATCCGGTCTATGGGGCGCGACCGCTCAAGCGGGCGATTCAGCAGGAGTTGGAAAATCCGCTGGCGCGGCGGATTCTGGCCGGGGAATTCGGGCCGAGCGATACCGTGGTGGTCGATACCGGCAAGGACGGGTTGGAGTTCCGCAAACGGTCGGCGGATAAGCTGGCCAAATGAGGCAAAACTGGAGCGCCGAAAGGCGCTTCGACAGATTCGTTATTTGGAAATTGCGTTCTGATTTTTTTACCCATGCTCGAATTGGCGAGTGAAAGGCAAAGTTTTCGCAATAGTTCGACAGTTTTTAGGCGGTTCATCACCGCTTCCTGGCTCATATCAATCTTCACTGCTGTCAAATTCTTGGAGTAATTATGGGTGCAGCTAAAAACTGGCTGATTGAACAACAAAGAGAGCGCCAACAATTAGTTGATGAAATGCCGCAGACAATTTTGAACATTTCTTCTGAATTAGAATCTGCTTTTGAAAAAATTGAATCCTTAGAAAACCAAATTATTACTTTGAATTCAAAAACTGAAAAATATAAAGCTCTTATCTCTGGGTTTGCTCTTGGTATACTTGCTTCTATTATTGCATCTGGCATCTGGTGGTTATTAGCCTACTATATTCATATACTTAGAAATTGAAATTTAATCAGCAAGTTATTTGGAGATGATTATATGCAAGCTATTGAGTTAGAAACTAAAATCTCCTTAGAAGGGCATATTGTTTTGCCGGAGCCTTTGCGAAATCTCTATGGCAGTCATGCCCGAATGATTTTATTGTTGGAAGATCCAGTACAAGAAAAGAAACATCAGCATAACCTGTTGGCACTGCGCGGTGCGATGAAAGACAGTACAGATTTTGATGAAGCCATGCGAGATATGGAAAAGGCTTGGCAGCAATGGCAACCATAGAATTGTGCTTCGATACTAATATCCTGATTGATTTTTTGAAGAATCGGGAGCCAGGCGCAACAGCATTAGAAAAAGCGTTGTCCGATTATCATTGCGGGATTACTTCAATCACCCACTATGAGTTGTTGTACGGAATGGCTCGCGCCCGATATTCCATTGGCGAAGAGGTAATGGCGGAAGCCCTGATTGTACTGCCGCTGGATCGTGTAGCGGCAGCGCTGGCGGCCCGACTCCACGCCAATTTAGTTCATGCCAATCAGGACATTGGGGTCAAGGATACCCTGATCGCTGCTATTTGTCTCAGCCAGAAGGTGCCGTTGCTTACTGCTAACATTCGGCACTTCTCACGGGTTGCTGGTTTAAATGTCCTTGATCCACATTGGGAAAGCAATCGGGGTCACGATAAAGCCGAGTGATCCAGTGTTTCAATCATGCCGCGTTAATTTGCCAAGCGGGTTATTTCATGCGGAAACCTTGAGTGGGCCAAAGCTCAGATAGCCTTCTCGATCACTCTCATAGAAACCTTCAGCGGGCATCGGCTCGGCCAGGTCGAACAGATACGGATGTTTATTGTAAAAGGTCTCAGGCTGGGGAGCATTCGGCGTGATGCCGGTCTTGAATTTTTCAACCAGATCAGGATTGGGGATGCTCAACATGCCGAAGGCTACCGCATCGGCTAAACCGCTGGCGATGGCTTGTTCCGCTGTTTGCTGGGTATAGCCCTCGTTGGCGATAAAGCCGCCTGTAAACAACGGCCGCAACTTTGGACTGATGCTGTCTGGGGCCGCGCGCTCGCGCGCGACGATGAACGCCAGATGACGCTGGGAAAGCGCGCTGACCAGATAGCTGAAGGTTTCCAGCGGATTGGCGTCACCCATGCCGAGAAAATCGCAGCGCGGCGCGAGGTGATAACCGACGCGCCCGGCCCCCCATACCTCCACCACCGCATCGACCACCTCCAGCGGAAACCGCGCGCGATTGTCCGGCGATCCTCCGTAAGCATCGGTGCGTAAATTGGCATTGCTTTGCAGGAACTGGTCGAGTAAATAGCCGTTGCCGCCATGAATCTCCACCCCATCAAAGCCCGCCCGCTTGGCATTTTGCGCGCCCTGGCGAAACGCAGCCACCACCTGCGCGATCTCCGGCACGGTCAGCGCGTGGGGGACGCCATACGTTTTTTTCGGACGCAGCAACGCAATCGATAGCTCGTGTGGCGCGATAGCGCTCGGCCCCACCGGTGTGGCGCCATTGAGATAAAGGGGATCGGACAAGCGCCCGACATGCCACAGTTGCAGCACAATGATGCCGCCTCGTTCGTGTACCGCATCGGTAATTTTGCGCCAGCCCGCCACCTGCGCTTCGCTCCAAATCCCCGGTGTGCGCGGATAACCGACCCCCATCGGCTCCACCGAAGTCGCCTCGGTGATGAGCAAGCCCATCCACGCCCGCTGGGCGTAATACGCCGCCATCAAAGCGTTTGGCACACGCTGGTAATCGGCGCGACAGCGGGTCAGCGGGGCCAGCACTACCCGATTCTGCAAGCGTAATTCCCCAAATTGCACCGGCTCGAACAAGATCGACATAGCAGACTCCATAGAGGGTGATGACAACAAATTTATTCTGGGGAAAGGTTGGTCCAGTAGCGGCAACAACTCACACAAGCCGCTCAGCGGGATTTCCACCCAATCTGGGCGATTGTCCAATTCATAGCGCAATTCGTAGCACACTTTCTCCAGCGTGAACGCCTGCAACAACGGATTAGCCTGGGCGAGATCAATGCCAAGGCCGACATTATCGCGCGTCGCTTCGGCGTAACCGTTCAGAAACGCCGCCCGCGTCTGCCGCTCCCAGTCGTCAAGGCGCGGCGCGAGCGCCTGTCGATCAGCGGTGAACGGTCGCAAAGCGGCGTGCGCGGCATAATTGAAGGACCGCACCATGCCAACCACATCGCGTAGCGGCGACTGTTTGTCCCGTCGCTCCTCCAGCGTCCGCGACGGTTCACCCTCGAGGTCGATAATAATCACATCCTCCTTGGCAACCAGCACCTGGCCCAGATGGTAGTCGCCGTGGTAGCGGATTTTCACAGTGCCCGGATTAAGCGTTGCGGTCTGTTTCAGACTTGCCAGCAATGCGCCACGCGCCGCCAACAAGCGATCCACCCTTGGCCAGGCCGATTCCGGCAACGATTCCCGCTGCTGAGCCAGCCGCTCGAAGGTGGCGATAGCTTCATCTCGAATCCGGTTTAACCAGCGCGTTAGATCAGCCGCCGTGATCGGTTCGGGATTGAATGCCGGATCACCGCTGATTTGCGCCAGCGTCCGATGCAACTCGCCGGTACGTCGGCCCAGCGTGGTGGCGAAAATTCGGTACAGGCCGTGAATCTCATCCGCTTTTCGCACCATTTCCGGCTGCTGCAAGCAATTGTCCAGAAAACGCTTCAGATAGTCCTGGGTATAGCGCCAGGCATCGCCCTGATTGGCGACGAAACCATGCAGCAAGACCAGCGCGGTTCGCTCGCCGTTGCCGTCTTCGTATTCGAGCGCACCGGCCAGCGGCGCGATGTTGCGAAAACCCGCTTCCGTGAGAAACCGGCCCATCTCCAGTTCAGGACTCATGCCCGACTGTAAGCGGCGATAGGCTTTCATCAGCAGCCGATCACCGATGGCGATACTGGTGTTGCTGCTGTCCGCCGCCAACTGCTTGACGGGCAACGCTTCGGAGATCGCGCTCGGACAGCCAGCAAAAGCCGGTGTAGCCGAGAATCGCAACCAGCCTGCACCCAGCGGTATTTGAGCGTTCTGGGCCATCAACTTGACCAGCAGTTGACAAAACCGTTCCTCAGCAAAAGCGTCGTACAGCCAACCGGTCCGGGCCTGAATCTGAACTTTGGTCAAGGCAGAGCGCCGCAGCGAGCGCCATTTTTCCTCGCCGTCCTCTGGCCATGCCAGCGCCAGTGGCAAGGCGTAATGTTGGGCTTCAGAGCGCCCAGTGAACCATACGCCAATGCGTGCCAATAACCACTCGCTGTGCTCAGGCCAACTAACGTACTGTTCGAATTCTACTTTTTCGATGGGGGCGCCTTTTCCGGCAAACCAGCGTTGCGCCGGTAAAAAGGTCGGCAATATCTCGCCGAGTAATGGTTGATAACTTGCGCTCCAACCTTCAAGGTTAGGGTTAGACGGCGTATTCATTTGCGATTACAGCCCAGTCAGCGTTTTTAGTCGCCTTAATTCGGCCACCGCTTGTTCCGGGGTCATCTGCTCGATAGCCAGTTCAGCCAGGGCGGCAACCACGGGATGGCTCGCCTCACCGAACAAGGACAGTTGTGGCGAGACGGCTACTGCACGTCCAGGCAGCTCGCGACGCACCATCTGCCGCTCCAGCAACCGCAAGCGCTGGCGAGCCTGTTGAATCACCACCGGCGGCACTCCAGCCAGGGCCGCGACCTGTAAGCCATAGCTGCGACTGGCTGGGCCGTCTTGGACCTGGTGCAGGAAAACAATGGTTTCGCCATGCTCCACGGCGTCAAGATGAACATTGGCAATGCCAGGTTGCTCATCGGGCAGGCGGGTCAATTCAAAGTAATGGGTGGCGAACAAGGTGAATGCCCGTACCGTGCTGGCCAAATGCGCCGCACAGGCCCACGCCAGCGCCAGGCCGTCGAAGGTGCTGGTGCCGCGTCCGATTTCATCAATCAATACCAGGCTATACGGGGTGGCGTTGTGCAGGATATTAGCCGCTTCGCTCATCTCTACCATGAACGTCGAACGGCCGGTCGCCAGATCGTCGGATGCGCCGATCCGGGTGAAAATCCGGTCGATGGGACCGATGATCGCGTGTTGGGCCGGGACGTAACTGCCGATATGGGCCAGCAGCACGATCAAGGCAGTCTGGCGCATGAAGGTGGATTTACCGCCGAGATTGGGGCCGGTGATCACCAGCATCCGCCGTTGCTCGGGTTCTAGGCGCAAATCATTCGGCACGAAAGGCTCGTCGAGTACCTGCTCGACCACAGGATGCCGACCTGCCGTGATCTCGATGCCCGGTGCGTCAACCAGCTTAGGAGGATTCCAGCGTAGCGCGGTGGCCCGTTCCGCCAGATTGGCCAGCACATCCAATTCCGCCAGTGCGGCGGCGGTTGCCTGAAGCGTGGGTAAGCGGGCGATCAACTGATCAAGCAAACCTTCATACAGGAGTTTTTCCCGTGCCAGAGCCTGTTCCTGGGCGCGTAAGGCTTTGTGCTCAAATTCGCGCAATTCCGGGATAATGTAGCGTTCCGCGCCCTTGAGGGTCTGACGTCGCAGATAATCGGCCGGAACCGCTTGTGATTGAGCGCGCGTGACCTCAATATAGTAGCCGTGTACGCGATTGAAGCCGACCTTGAGATTGGCGATGCCGGTTCGCTGCCGTTCCCGCGCTTCCAGAGCGACCAGATAATCATCGGCGTGCTCGCTGAGATTGCGTAGCTCATCCAGCTCGGCATCATAGCCAGTTGCGATGACACCGCCGTCACGTATGACTTGCGGCGGGTTGCTGATAATCGCGCGCTGTAGCAGAGCGTGTACCTCTGGCTGTGGGCCGACGCGGTTGGCCAGATCGGCCAATAAAGACTCCTCCGGTCGGCTAAGAAATGCTTGCACATCCGGCAGGCGAGCCAAGGCATCCGCCAGCGCCACTAAATCACGCGGACGGGCCGATTTCAGCGCCACCCGCGCCAGAATCCGTTCCACATCCCCGGTACCGCGCAACAGCCCACGCAGGTAGTCGTGGCCGTGATCGGCTAGCAAATACCGCACACGACCACGCCGCTGGCTGAGGGCACTCCGGTCGCGCAACGGCCGATGCAGCCAGCGGCGCAGCAGCCGGGCACCCATCGCGGTCACGCAACGGTCAAGTACACCCAGCAGCGTGTGTTCCGGTCGCCCGCTTAGGCTATCTTCCAGCTCCAGATGACGGCGGCTGGCCGCGTCCAGGACGATACTGTCCTCGTGGCGTTCAACCCGTAAACCGGTGAGGTGGGGCAGGGCGCCGCGCTGGGTATCCTTGACGTATTGCAGCAAGCACCCGGCCGCACCCAGGGCCATCGGTTGATCGGTACAACCGAACCCGTCCAAATTGCGCACGCCAAACTGAGCGCAGAGCGCGCGGATGGCGCTGTCCGTATCGAAATGCCATGGTGCGCGGGGGCGCAAGCCCGGATGTTGCCGCCAAGGTGGGGTGGGAATGAAATCCTCGCTGACCAGCAACTCGGCCGGTCGCAGTCGCTCCAACTCACTATGGAGTGCAATATCCCCTTGCAGTTGAGTGACGGTAAAGCGACCACCACTTAGTTCCAGGCTGGCGATTCCATAGGTGCCCTTGCTGTGGTGCAATGCCACCAGCAGGTTATCTCGGCGCTCGTCGAGCAATGCCTCGTCAGTCAGCGTGCCGGGCGTTACGATCCGCGCGACTTGGCGCTCCATCGGTCCTTTGCTGGTGGCCGGATCGCCCAATTGCTCACAGATCGCCACCGACAAGCCGAGTTTGACCAGTTTGGCCAGATAGCCTTCAACGGCATGGAATGGCACGCCGGCCATCGGGATCGGCGCTCCGGCCGATTGGCCGCGTGTGGTCAGGGTGATGTTCAGTAGCTTGGCCGCGCGGTGAGCGTCCTCGTAAAAAAGCTCGTAGAAGTCCCCCATTCGATAAAACAGCAGGGTGTCGGGATAGTCCGCTTTGATGCGCAGATATTGCCGCATCATCGGGGTATGCTGATCTAAGTTGTCCAAACAGCGCATCGCTCCCAATCGGTCAAAATTCGCTTTACCCAAGACGGGTTTCAGACTATTTTCCGCGCCACTTCGCCAGTTGCGCAAATGTCATGATCAACGCCTTCGAACTGCAAAACGGCCGCCTGCGCCAAATTCAAATTGAAACCAAAGCCGACCTGGAACGTACCCGTCCCATTTGGATCGATTTCGATGATCCCACCGATGACGAGCGGCTGCTAGCCAAGGAACTGTTCAACTTGACCCTGCCGGATGAGGACGATTTCGGCGATATCGAAGCCAGCGCCCGCTGTTTTGAGGATGCGAGCGGCTCCTTGCAGATTCGCTCGGATTTTCTGCTGGATAGGGATGGTGAATCCCGTAATGTGCCGGTGGCGTTCGTGCTACGGCAGGACACCTTATTTAGCCTGCATGAAGAGGATTTGCCGGTTTTTCGCCTGCTGCGCTTGCGTGCCAGGCACCAGCCCGGTTATCTGGAAGATTGCCGGGATGTGTTGCTTGATCTGTACGCCACCGACGCCGAATATTCCGCCGATTCCCTGGAAGGCGTTTATGCTGCCTTGGAGGAGGTCGGCAACCGGGTATTGACGGCGCCTCTCACCGACGAAGCCGCTGCTGAGGTGCTGTCTGGGATCGCCCGCCAGGAAGACCTGAACGGGCGCGTTCGCCGTAATCTGATGGATACCCGCCGCGCCATTTCTTTTCTGATGCGGCGGCGCTTGCTGAATAACGATCAAATCGAAGAGGCACGCCAGATTGTGCGCGACATCGAATCGCTGGATGGTCATACGTCATTTTTGTTTGAAAAAATCAACTTTTTAATGGATGCGACGGTCGGTTTCATCAACATCAACCAAAATAAGATCATCAAGATTTTCTCGGTTGCTTCGGTGGCATTGCTGCCGCCAACCCTGATTGCCAGCATCTACGGAATGAATTTTGAAATGATGCCCGAACTCAAATGGGTCTTCGGCTATCCGTTTGCGTTGTCTCTGATGGCCGCGTCTGTCCTGGCGCCTTTCTTGGTGTTTCGCAAGAAGGGATGGCTGAAATAAACCGGTGGGAGAGTGCCATGAGTAGCAAAATCGTCTCTGACGTACAGTTGGACCTGTTGGCGATGCGCGTCGGTGAAACGCTGCGCACGAGTGATCTGCGCTTAGTGACCGCCGAGTCGTGTACGGGGGGGTGGATTGCCAAAATCATCACCGACATCCCTGGTAGTTCCGGCTGGTTCGACCAGGGTTTTGTTGCGTACAGCAATACCGCTAAGATGGATTCATTGGGTGTCAAGGAAGCGACGTTGGCTGAATGGGGTGCGGTCAGCGCGGAAACGGTGGCCGAGATGACGGCCGGTGCTTTGCAGCGAAGCGGGGCTGGGGTGGCCGTCGCCGTGAGCGGCATCGCCGGTCCCGATGGGGGCACCCCGGATAAACCGGTAGGGACCGTTTATCTGGCCTGGATGCTGGAGGATGGCCTGCTGCATACCGAGTGCCGCCATTTTGTTGGTGATCGGGTTGCTGTGCGCCGCCAAACGGTCGTCGCTGCCTTGGAAGGGCTATTGGATGTCCTTGCCCTGCAACCCTGAAGGACTGCGGCGTTTGTTTCTGGCGGTGTGGCCGGCAGACGCCGAGTGTCGGCAACTGGCGGAATTGGCGGCGAACGTGGCGGGCCGACGGCGAGTCCGCGATGCCAATTTGCATTTGACGCTGGTCTTTCTGGATGCGACCGATGCCGAGCGGCTGGCCGCTTATGAGACCGCATTGGCTGGTTTGATGGTACCGACGCTGGTGCTGATTCTGGATCGCTACGGTTACTGGCCACGCTCCCGCATTCTCTGGCTCGGTTGCAGCGAAACGCCGCCGGCACTGGTCGATCTGGTGGCTGATCTGCACCGCCGATTGCGCGGCTGTGGCTTTAGCCCGGAGCAGCGTGCGTTTCAAGCCCATGTGACCTTGGCCCGCAATTTTCCCGGCCCCGCGCCAAAGCAGGCACCGACTGCTTCTGTCCATTGGCCGATTGAAGAGGTGGCGCTGGTAGAGTCGCTGCAAGGCGAGACCGGTTCGTATTATCGCGTTGTGCGAAGCTGGCCGGCGGGGTGTTCTGGTGGCTGAGAAGAGTTTTCGCCGATTGCGCGCTCTTGAGGAAACTTGCGAGCCGCGTATTATCTAACTATCAGTTATTCGCTATCAGCCCGTGGCGGTCAAGGAAAGGGCGTACCTTGTATCGTCGGCAAATGTCCCCATATACGTGAAATCGCCAGTGCCAGCACTATCAACTAAGGCCCATGAGCAAGGATCATTCATCGTCTCCTGACTCGGAACGCGGCCTGGTCGTCGAACCGGCCAAGCCCCAACTTAAGCAGCCGCCCCTGTATAAGGTGGTGCTGCTCAACGATGACTACACGCCGATGGATTTTGTGGTACGAATCTTGGAAGACTTTTTCAGCATGAACCGGGAAAAAGCGACCCAGGTCATGTTGCATGTCCACACCCGTGGCCGCGGAGTGTGCGGGGTCTATACTCATGACATTGCGGAGACGAAAGTGGCGCAAGTCAACGAGTTTTCACGCCGCCACCAGCATCCGTTGTTATGCACTTTGGAAGAAGCTTAATTGGAAACCACCCCAGCGCGATTCGAGGTTTGAATTATGTTAAGCAAGGATTTGGAGTTTTCCATCAATCTTGCTTTCCGCGAGGCACGAGATCGGCGCCACGAATTCATGACTGTGGAGCACCTGCTCCTCGCGCTGCTGGATAATCCGGCGGCCGCCGAGGTCTTGCGGGCCTGCGGCGCCCATCTGGACAAGCTGAAACGGGATTTGCAGGTTTTTATCCGGGATAACACGCCGGTGCTTAACGCGGACGACCCGCGCGAGACCCAGCCGACGTTGGGGTTTCAGCGAGTATTGCAGCGGGCGGTCCTGCATGTGCAATCCTCCGGCAATAAGGAAGTGACCGGCGCCAATGTGCTGGTGGCGATTTTTGGTGAACAGGAATCTCAGGCAGTATTTTTGCTGAAACAGCAGGAAATCAGCCGCTTGGATGTGGTGAATTTCATCTCGCACGGTATTTCCAAGATTTCCGAAGAGCAAGAATCGGCTCCGCCGCAAAACGAGGAAAACGCCGAAAACCAAAGCGCCAAACCGCTGGAGAATTTTGCCTCCAATCTGAACGAACTGGCACGGCAGGGCCGGATTGACCCGCTGATTGGTCGTCGGGAGGAGATTGAACGCACCATTCAAATTTTATGTCGGCGGCGCAAGAACAATCCCTTGTTTGTCGGTGAAGCCGGTGTCGGTAAAACTGCTATCGCCGAAGGTTTAGCGAAGATGATCGTTGATGGCGAAGTGCCGGAAGTATTGGCCAACGCCACCATTTATGCGCTGGATTTGGGATCACTGGTGGCCGGCACTAAATATCGCGGTGATTTCGAAAAGCGCCTGAAATCGGTGCTGGCGCAATTGCGCAAGGAGCGCAACGCCGTGTTGTTTATCGACGAGATTCACACCATCATCGGCGCGGGCGCAGCATCGGGCGGGGTCATGGACGCTTCCAATCTGATCAAGCCGATGCTGGCGTCGGGCGATCTGAAATGTATCGGTTCGACCACCTATCAGGAATATCGCGGCATCTTCGAGAAGGATCGGGCGCTGGCGCGGCGTTTCCAGAAAATCGATGTCTCCGAACCGTCGGTCGAGGAAACCTACCAGATACTGCGCGGCCTGAAAACGCGCTTTGAGGAACACCACGATGTTAAGTACGCCGATAAGGCGTTACGCGCCGCCGTGGAACTGTCGGCCCGCTACATCAACGACCGCCATTTGCCGGATAAGGCCATCGACGTGATCGACGAAGCCGGCGCCAGCCAACGACTTTTGCCGGTGGCCAAGCGCAAGAAGGTGATCAACGTCACCGATGTCGAAACCATCATCGCCAAAATCGCCCGCATTCCGCCCAAAACCGTGTCGTCCTCGGATAAAGATGTGCTGCGTAACTTGGAACGGGATCTGAAGCTGGTGGTGTTCGGCCAGGATGAAGCCATCGCCATGTTGGCCAACGCCATCAAGATGGCCCGCGCCGGCTTGGGCAATGAGCAGAAACCGATTGGCTCGTTCCTTTTTGCCGGGCCGACGGGGGTCGGCAAGACCGAAGTGACTCGGCAACTCGCCCGGATCATGGGGATTGAGCTGATCCGCTTCGACATGTCCGAGTATATGGAACGGCACACCGTTTCCCGGTTGATCGGTGCGCCGCCCGGTTATGTCGGTTTCGATCAAGGCGGCTTGATGACCGATGCCATCCTCAAGCACCCGCACGCGGTGTTGCTGCTGGATGAGGTGGAGAAGGCACATCCTGATGTGTTCAATCTGCTGTTGCAGGTGATGGATCACGGCACGCTGACCGACAATAACGGCCGCAAGGCGGATTTTCGTAACGTCATTCTGGTAATGACCACGAATGCGGGCGCCGAATTGATGGATCGACCCTCTATCGGCTTTACGATGCAGGATCACAGCAGCGATGGGATGGAACTCATCAAGCGACTGTTCACGCCGGAGTTCCGTAACCGGTTGGATGCCATTGTGCAGTTCAAGGGTCTGACACCGAGCATCATCGCTCAGGTGGTGGACAAGTTCCTGATTGAGCTGGAAGCGCAATTGGAACCGAAGAAAGTGACCGTAGAGGTTGATTCGGACGGCCGGGCTTGGCTGGCTGCTCGTGGTTACGATCCCAAGATGGGCGCGCGGCCGATGGCGCGGATTATCCAGGAAAATATCAAGCGCCGACTGGCCGAGGAGCTGTTATTCGGCCGGCTTATCAACGGCGGCCATGTGACTGTCACCGTGCGGGATGGCGATTTGCAGGTGGAAATCGCTGAGGAGGAGGCAGTACCTTAGAGAGGTTGCGGGGCGTTGACCGGCAACCTGTGAGGAATGGCTTGCCGGTGACGTTGCCCAAGCGCACGTATAGCGTGCGAGAGCGATCAGCGTCCCCGATAAACGATGCGCCCTTTGCTCAAGTCGTAGGGAGTCAATTCCACCTTCACCTTGTCACCCGTCAGGATGCGAATGTAATGTTTGCGCATCCGGCCGGAGATATGCGCCGTGACAACATGGCCGTTTTCCAACTGCACCCTGAACATTGTGTTGGGCAATGTATCGACGACAGTGCCTTCCATTTCGATATGATCTTCTTTGGACATAACTTCTCGCTGGCAGTGATTGCAAGTCACCTGAAAAAAGACTGGCAACCATAGCGGAAATCCCTTGATCCGGCAAGTGAATATCCTAAAAGCAAATTCTGAGTACAAACTGATCTCATGTCTGCACTACATGCCCGCCGCTCGTACTGGCTCGCTGTCACGTTGCTCGTGTTTTCCCTGATTGCAGGCGCGAGTTGGTTTTTCAGTCGCGCTGCATCCTCTCCGCCAGATTCGACTCAGCCTGTCGAGCCGGTTAAAGCGGCGCCAAGTGCCCCCCGTCCCGCGTTGGCCATTACCGCCGAAAAGCCGCAGGCCAGACCGTTGGCTGAGCAACTTTCCGCTAACGGTGATATTGCGCCCTGGCGTGAGGCCAGTATCGGAGCTGATGTGAATAGCTTGCGGTTGGCAGAAGTGCGGGTTGATGTGGGCGATAGCGTGCAAAAGGGCCAGGTGCTGGCGGTGTTTGATACCGATCTAGTCGAAGCGGATCGGGCGCAAGCCCGCGCCGGTCTGGCTGAAGCCGAGGCCGCCTTGATCGACGCCAGCGGCAATGCCGACCGGGCGCGAGCGATTGCCCCCAGCGGCGCAATGAGTAAGCAACAGGTCAATCAATACCTGACCGCTGAAAAGACTGCACAGGCACGGGTCAAGGCTGCTCAAGCCCTGGTGGAAAGCCAGGATTTACGGCTTAAACATACGCAGGTGCTCGCGCCGGATGCGGGCGTGATCTCAGTGCGCAATGCCACGGTGGGTGCGGTCGCTGCCCCCGGCATGGAGTTGTTTCGGCTGATGTTGCGCGGGCGGCTGGAATGGCGGGCGGAGGTGACGGCGGCGGATTTGACCCAGCTCAAAATCGGCCTGCGCGTGCGTGTCACCTTGCCGGGTGGGAGTGAGGCGCAAGGCACCCTGCGCCAACTCGCCCCTACAGTCGATCCCAAAACCCGCTATGCCATCGTCTATGTCGATTTGCCCGCTGGTTCGGCGGCACGGGCCGGGATGTTTGCACAGGGTTATTTCGATCTGGCCCAGACCGAGGCGCTGACCGTGCCGCAGGAGGCGGTGGTGATGCGCGATGGGTTCGCCTATGTGCTGATCGTCGGCGCGGATCGGCGGGTCAGTCTTAAGCGGGTGCAAACTGGGCGGATGGTGGAAAATCGTATGGAGATCAGGGAGGGCCTGCTGCCAGAGCAAACGGTGGCGGTGCGCGGTGCGGCGTTTTTGAATGATGGGGATTTGGTGCAGATTAGCGCGGAGGGTTCCGCTGCAAGTTCTGTTAATACGTTGCCTGTAGCTCGGTAACAGCAGAGATAGCCGGTCCTGGTGAATTTTGTGAGTTCCTGCATCCTTGATTCTGAATTGGGAAAACCACAATGAGTGCATCGCGTCACTTCAAGGTCGCTGAGTTTCTTCAGCCTGCTGATGGTGAGCCAATCCGATCTGTTATCACAGAATCACCTGATGCCGTGGTGGTCGCCTGGTATGTCAAGCCCGGCCAGCGCCTTTCCCCGCATAATCACCCTCAAGGCCAGGATGTTTGGACCGTACTGGCTAGCGGTGGGGAATATCAACTGATGGCGGACGGAGCTTCGCAACCCATCACAACAGGTGATGTTTTAGTCGCACACCGGGGAGAAATACACGGGGTTTATAACAATGGCAGCGAACCGTTGATTTTCGTTTCGGTAGTCTCACCCGCCGCAGCCGGATTTGAGTTGCTTGAGACCCCGCAGTGATCTCCGATGCCTTAACCTTCTGGTTAAATTTCGACATGATGCGGATTTGGTGCAGGTGAGCGCGGGGGGGTCTCCGACAAAACCGGTAGATTCTCCGCATAGTTGAAATGGGCCATCATTTTTCTGGAATTTTGCTATGGGACATTATTGCGTACTCGTCATTGGTGAAGATCCCCTGGATATGTTTGATAAATTCCAGCGAGCGGAGTATGCGGACCCGACAAAAAACAAATACTTCGCTGCCGTCGATATACTCGACAAGGCTAGAGCGCGATATGATCGTGATACCACCCGCTTTCTTCAAGATAAAGACGGCGGATTGCACGATCCGTGGGACGCTCAATTTTGGCAGGCGGTCAGCAATGACGATCTGGAGCCAACGCCGGGAGATTATCCTGTCGTCACCAATCTTACTGAAAATAAAAGACTTTACGTGCCGACTGATTTTCAGCAAGTGTATATCCCTACTAGGGAACGGGTGAATTTTCAGGATTGGATTTGCAAATACTATGGCCTTACCGTCCTGGCTAACGGTCAGGAGCCTGATTTGCTCAAATCGCACCGGGAAGGGTGGATTCGGGTCAATGCAGCGGGCGATGTCATTGAGGCAATCCAATGGACGATTCCGCAGGGCGTCTGGGACTACTTTGAGGGAACTATCGATCTATTTAAGCTAAAGCCAGGCACAACCGGTTTGAGTATTCGGAGAGAAGAGCAAGTCGTGGACGACTACGCCGGTTGTGCCCGCAAGAGTGCGATAGATTTTGAGTGGATGCGTGATCAGGAGGGGCAAAAAGCCGCGCAGTTATGGGATAAGGCGGCAGCCGCTCGCGGTTCTCTGACTTGGGTACGGTATGACGAGCTTTGCAAAAAGTATAACGTACGTTTATTTGACTATGAATCACCCGCATGGGAGGAGTATCGAGCGCAACCCGCCATTGACGCGATGTATGCCTCGGAATGCTCTCCATGTAACGAAGGAGCCTGTCTCGATAGTTTTGGACTCCCGCGTAACGAGTATATTGACCTCCACCGCGAGAAAGTGATTTTTTGGCACTTCGGCTATGTCGTTAAAGACGGAGAGCTGATATACGGTGACGATATTTGCCCATCGTTACAGGCACTAAACCAGATATTAGAGGATTTGCCTGACCATACGCTTTTAACGGCGGCGTCAGTGCACGCCTAAAGTCTACACATGAACCCGCCTTCAATCGCGCCAAAGGAGACACGTCATGATAGAGCGCATCATCACTATCTTGCGTGATTTACCACCTGAGCGACAGGCTGAAATACTCGATTTCGCGGAGTTTCTAAAGAAACGGACGCCTAGAGATCGGATGCTGCGACCTTATGGGTTTTGTGCAGGCGAGTTCCAGGTACCGGACGATTTCGACGCACCTTTACCGGGATCAGAGATGGAACTCTTCGAGCCGTGAAGCTCTTACTCGATACTCACATTTTTCTCTGGTACATCACAGCGAGTCCATCGCTGAACGCAGACACGGGTCATCTGATCCGCGACCCGGATCATCAAGTCTATCTGAGTCTGGTCTCACTCTGGGAAATTCTGGTTAAGAATTTCAGTAATTACATTGGGTAAACCCCCGGCTCTGCCGGGGGACTCACAAAGGTTTGACCTTTGCGGGAGTCGGATTTGCCGCGCAGCACAGCGGACGTTGATGTTAGTTGCAGATCGTTATTCATATCACCGAATCTTATAGATTTCTCAGTGTGGTAGATTCGGAGTAGCTGAAGAATTGTTACCGAACATGATTTTACCCACGAAGCCCTGCCGCCTTGGGCGGCACATGATTTTATGGCGCCTTTGAGGCGCTATCTCATAAAGCCCCCGGCTCTGCCGGGGGATACTTACTGGAAAATTTTATGCAAACAATGGGTCTTATTGGCGGAATGAGTTGGGAGTCTACCACTCTATATTACAAAATAGTGAACCAGGTTGTTAATGAAAGATTGGGAGGTCTTCACTCAGCGAAGGTTGTACTCTACAGCGTGGATTTTGCAGAGATCGAGGCCCTACAGCACAGTGGAAACTGGGAGGTTGCAGGAGAAATATTAGCTAATGCAGCCCGCTCGGTTGAAAAAGCGGGCGCTGATTTTTTAGTGCTTTGTACAAATACTATGCATAAAGTGGCTGAGATCATTGAAAGTGCTGTACATATTCCTCTTCTGCATATTGCAACTGCAACTGCAATTGCTATTAAAGAAGCTGGTTTTACAACTATTGGGCTGCTTGGCACACGGTTTACAATGGAGCAGGCATTCTATAAAGAGCGCCTTAGTAAATACGGGCTGCAAGTTTTGACCCCGAATGAACAAGATCGAAATAGCGTTCATAACATTATTTATGATGAGCTTTGCCTTGGGAAAATTATTCCCAATTCGCGCGAACAATATCGCTGTATTATTGCTAGTTTGATCTCACAAGGGGCGGAAGGAGTTATCTTAGGCTGTACCGAAATCTCTCTGCTTGTGGATCAGGCTGATTCTTTGGTGCGCTTATTTGATACAACGGAGATTCATGCGAGGAGTGCGGCCTCATTAGCCTTGCAATAAGACGCTCTAACTTTGCGCTATCGCGGTGATATCGATCAAAATAGCAAAATAATGGTCCTCTCAAGCCTTTTAGATTTGTGGTGAAATTATGCAAAGACGACTGACTGCAATTATTGAGCGAGAAAGCGATGGCTATGTTTCGCTCTGCCCTGAACTCGATATCGCCAGTCAGGGAAAGACGGTGCAAGAAGCGCGAGAGAATCTTCAAGAAGCGTTAGAACTATTTTTTGAAACCGCTTCTTCTGGAGAAATCCAGCAGCGCTTTCATGAAGAGATTTACATTACTCAACTGGAGATTGCGGTTGGTTAAGCTGCGCGTTTTATCGGGTCGGGAAGTTTGCGCTATTCTGGCCCGGCATGGTTTCATTGAGATGCGTCAACGCGGCAGTCATATCGCTATGCAAAAACAGCTTGAAGATGCAACGATTACCGTGCCTGTACCCAATCACTCGGAAATCCGCATCGGCACACTGCAATCCATTATCCGTCAGTCTGGAATTCCTAAGAGCGAATTCGAGGCATGAACGTCTCCGCCTGGTCGATCCGTAATCCCGTCGCCGCCGCGATGCTGTTTGTCCTGCTGTCGCTGGCGGGTCTGGCCGCGTTTCAGGCTATGAAAGTCCAAAACATGCCGGATATGGACTTGCCGACCATCAACGTCACCGCCGTCCTGCCCGGCGCGACGCCCGGCCAGTTGGAAAACGAAGTCGCCCGCAAGCTGGAAAACAGTGTTGCCACGGTGCAGGGTTTGAAACACATCTACACCACCATTGGCGATGGCTCGGTATTGATGATGGTGGAGTTCCGCCTGGAAAAGCCGCCACAGGAAGCCTTGGACGATGTGCGTTCGGCGGTGGCGCGGGTGCGTGGCGATCTGCCGGGCGATCTGCGCGATCCCATCATTAACAAGCTCGATTTCGCCAGCCAGCCGGTGCTAGCGTTCAGCATCGCCTCGCAAAAGCTGAATGACGAAGAACTGTCGTGGTTCGTCGATAACGACATCACCCGGCGTTTGCTGACAGTCCGCGGGGTCGGCGCGGTCACCCGGGTGGGTGGGGTGAACCGCGAGGTACAGGTCGCCCTCGATCCGGCGCGGATGCAGGCGCTCGGCATCACTGCCGCCGAAGTGTCGCGCCAGTTGCGCCAGGTGCAGACCGAAAGCGCCGGGGGGCGGATGAATCTGGGCGACGGTGAACAGCCGGTGCGTACCCTGGCGACGGTCGCGTCCGCCGACGAACTGCGGGCGCTGCGACTAGCGCTGGCCGATGGCCGCAGCATTCAACTGGATCAAATCGCCCGCATCGAAGACACGGTTGCCGAACCGCGCTCGGCGGCGTTTTTGGACGGCAAGCCGGTGGTCGGCTTCGAGGTGACGCGCAGCCGGGGCGCCAGCGAAATCGAAGTCGGCGCGGGCGTGCGCCAGGCGTTGCAGACCATGCGCGAGGTGCGGCCCGATCTGGCCATCACCGAAGCCTTCGATTTCGTCACCCTGGTGCAGGAAGAGTACGACAATTCGCTCCACATGCTGCTGGAAGGCGCGTTGCTGGCGGTGCTGGTGGTCTGGCTGTTTTTGCGCGATCTGCGCGCCACCCTGGTTTCCGCCGTAGCCCTGCCAATGTCGATGCTGCCCGCGCTGATCGGGATGCACTGGATTTTTGGCTTTTCGATCAACGGCGTCACCCTGCTGGCCATGTCGCTGGTCATCGGTATTCTGGTGGACGATGCGATTGTGGAGGTGGAAAACATCGTGCGCCATCTGCACATGGGCAAGACCCCGTATGAGGCGGCGATGGAAGCCGCCGATGAAATCGGCCTGGCGGTGATCGCCACCACCTTTACCCTGATTGCGGTATTTCTGCCGACCGCTTTCATGAGCGGCATCGCCGGTAAATTTTTCAAGCAATTCGGCTGGACAGCGGCGCTGGCCGTGTTCGCGTCGCTGGTCGTCGCCCGAATGCTGACGCCGATGATGGCGGCGTATCTGATCAAACCGATGCGGCATGAAGCGCCGGAACCGCGCTGGCTCCGGGTCTATCAGCGCTGGGCCAGTTGGTGTGTGCGCCATCGTCTGCTCACCATGATTGGGGCCGGTTTGTTTTTCATCGGCTCGATTGCGCTGGTTCCGTTGTTACCGCAAGGCTTTATCCCGCCGGATGACAATTCGCAAAGCCAGGTTTATCTGGAACTGACCCCCGGCGCGACCCTGAAGGAAACGCAGGCGGTGGCCGAACAGGCCCGCCAGCGGCTGATGCGCATGGAACACGTCAAAAGCGTGTACACCACGATTGGCGGTGGCAGCGCCGGCGGCGATCCGTTCGCACCTGCCGGCAACGCCGAAGTGCGCAAGGCAACCCTGACTCTTCAGATCAGCCCGCGCGGCCAGCGCCCGCGCAAGCAGGAAGTCGAAAAAGAAATCCGCGCCGCGCTCGCCAGTCTGCCCGGTGTGCGCCTCAAAGTCGGTTTGGGGGCTTCGGGTGAGAAATATATTCTGGTGTTGCAGGGCGACGACCCGCAGGCGTTGCTGAGTTCGGCGCGGGCAGTGGAACGCGACCTGCGCCAAATCCCCGGCCTGGGCAGCATCACCAGCACCGCCAGCCTGGTGCGCCCGGAAATCGCGGTGCGGCCCGACTTCGCCCGTGCCGCTGATCTTGGTGTCACCAGCAGCGCGATGGCTGATACCCTGCGGGTGGCCACCCTGGGCGATTACGACGCGCAACTGCCGAAACTGAATCTGCCGCAGCGGCAGATTCCCATTGTGGTTAAGCTGGAGGACAGGGCACGCAACAATCTCGACCTGCTGGCGCGGCTGCCGGTGCCGGGCGCGAAAGGGCCGGTAGCGCTGGGCCAGGTCGCCACCATCAGCTACAGCGGCGGCCCGGCCATCATCAACCGCTACGACCGTTCCCGTAACGTCAACCTGGAAATCGAACTCTCCGGCGTCCCGCTGGGCGATGTGGTCACGGCGACCCAGGAATTTCCCTCGGTCAGAAACCTGCCGCCTGGCGTGCGAGTGGTGGAAGTGGGCGATGCCGAGGTGATGGGCGAACTGTTTGCCAGCTTTGGCCTAGCGATGTTGACCGGGGTGTTGTGCATTTACATCGTGCTGGTGCTGCTGTTCAAGCAACTGCTGCATCCGGTCACCATCCTGGCGGCGTTGCCGCTGTCGTTGGGCGGCGCGTTCATCGGCCTGTTGCTAACCGACAAGAGTTTTTCCATGCCGTCCTTGATCGGCCTGATTATGCTAATGGGGATTGCCACCAAAAATTCGATTTTGCTGGTGGAATACGCCATTGTCGCCCGGCGCGATCATGGGCTATCGCGCTTTCAGGCTTTGATGGACGCCGGTCATAAGCGGGCGCGGCCGATTGTAATGACCACACTGGCGATGGGCGCGGGCATGTTGCCGATTGCGATGGGCTGGGGTGGGGCGGATGAGAGTTTCCGCTCGCCAATGGCGATTGCCGTGATTGGCGGTCTAATCACTTCGACTTTCTTGAGTTTACTGGTGGTGCCCGCGTTCTTTACCTACGTCGATGACGTAGCGCAGTGGCTTGCGCGGCTGCGGGGTCGATTCGCCGGGACACCGGTGGTGTCGGAGCGTGGTGGGTAAAAACTGGCATACTGTGCCGGTCATCCGCTCATCAATGGAGTGCGCATGGTTGCCCTTGAATTCTGGTTTGAGTTTGCCAGTACCTACAGCTATCCGGCGGCAGCGCGCATCCAGGCAATGGCCGACCAAGCAGGGCTTACGGTAGTTTGGCAGCCATTTTTGCTGGGGCCGATCTTTCAGCGGCAAGGCTGGCATGATTCGCCTTTTAATCTCTATCCGGTGCAAGGCCGTTATATGTGGCGCGATCTAGAGCGGATCTGCGCGGCTCTGAACATTCCGCTACGACGACCGTCGGTTTTTCCCCGTAACAGCGTGCTGGCGGCACGGGTTGCATGTGCCTTCGCGGCGGAACCCTGGCTGCCGGACTTCGTGCGGCAGGTGTTTCACGCCAACTTTGCCGAGGATTTGGATATCACCAAACCGGATATTATTCAGACCTGTCTTGAGCGATCAGGGATATCGGGTCACCGTATCATTGAACGCGCCTTGGCCCCAGACAATAAGGATGCCTTACGCTTACAAGTCGAGCGGGCGGTGGCACTTGGGATCTTTGGCGCCCCCAGCTTCCTGGCCGCCGATGAACTGTTCTGGGGCAACGACCGCTTGGAGCAGGCTATCGCCTGGTGCAAAGTGCCCAGCCTTGTCGGAATCGCATGAAGTGCTCTTGCCACCCCATTGGCTCTGAATTTGTGCCGGCCCACCGATTCTGCTGATGAGCGACCCGCCCAAGCGCCTGCTGATCGTTTACCATTCGCAAACCGGCCACACACACGCCATGGCCAAGGCAGTGTTGCGCGGCGCACGGCGGGTGCAAGGGGTGGAAACGCACCTGAAAATGGCGTTGCGCGCCGGGTTAGAGGATTTACTGGGAGCACAGGCTCTCTTGCTGGGGACACCGGAGAATTTCGGTTATATGTCCGGGGCTATGAAGAATTTTTTGGATCGGACCTATTATCCCGCGCAAGGCCAGGTCAACGGGCTACCGTATGCGGTTTTCATCAGCGCCGGCAATGATGGAACCGGCGCGTTGAATAGCATTGAGCGCATCGCGCGCGGCTATCCCTTCAAGCCGGTTTGCGATCCGATCATCGCGCGGGGAGACGTTACCACTGGTATTTTGCAACAATGCGAGGAATTGGGGGAAACCATGGCGTCGGGGCTGGCGTGGGGTATTTTCTGAAGTGGCCGCTGTGGCGTCGGCTTTTCGGGCCGAAAACGGCGCAAGGCCAACCGGTCGCCAAACCTGGCCTATGGCGCAGGCTCCGGCGGCTCCTGTGGCGACTGTGTTGGCTGTTGGTGATCGGCTCGGTACTGCTGGTCGCGGGGTTGCGCGGCTTGCCGTTGCCGACCTCCAGCGTGATCACTCAACATTGGATCAAGACCTTGTGGGACAGTAAGGCGCCTTCGGTTCGCTACGCCTGGGCGCCGTATGCCAAGATTGCCCCCGAAGCTGCGTTGGCGGTGCTGGCGGCCGAAGATCAGCGCTTTCCTGATCATCGTGGCTTCGATTTCATCGAAATTCAAAACGTGCTGGATGAGCAAGAAGGCGGTAAACCGCTACGCGGCGCCAGTACCATCAGCCAGCAGGTCGCCAAGAATCTGTTTCTTTGGCCGGGGCGGAGTTTTATCCGCAAGGGCTTGGAAGTATGGTTTACTTTTCTGCTGGAGCTGCTCTGGCCCAAGCAGCGAATTCTGGAAGTCTATTTGAATATCGCCGAATTTGGTGAACACACATTTGGGGTGGAAGCGGCCAGCCGCCGTTTTTTCAATAAGCCCGCTGCACGTTTGACCGGCGATCAAGCCGCTCGCTTGGCAGCGGTATTGCCTAATCCGCTCCGCTATCGGGTTGATAAACCCTCTGGCTATGTGCTCAAGCGCCAGCAGTGGATCGAGCGCCAGATGGCGCAATTGGGCGGTATCGCGTATCTCGATAAATTGTGACCCGGACGCTATGGAACCAAAAGCGCAAGTCAGTATCACCTATTGCACCCAATACCGTTGGCTGCTGCGCGCGGCCTGGTTAGCCCAGGAACTCCTAACAACCTTTGAGGAAGAACTGGGGGAAGTTGCGCTGCGGCCGGGTACTGGCGGCGTATTCGAGATTCGAGTCAATGATGCGCTGATTTGGTCCCGCAAGGAGGAGGGCCGTTTTCCAGAAGCGAAAGAGGTTAAACAGCGTGTGCGTGACCAGGTGGCACCGGATCGGTCACTGGGCCATTCGGATCGCTAATTCCCTAACTTCCTTAAATTGAACGTGTTTTGGAATTGCTTATGTCGGATGCTGATCTGAAAGTTATTGCCAGCTCCACCGGTTTTCGAGACTGGTCTCGGCGCTCGACCAACGGTTTGGGCTTTATGGTGTGTGCGCTTGGTTTGGGGTATGCCTATTTTGTCCAGGTCGGGCAGGGGGTGGAGCCGTGTCCGCTGTGTATTTTTCAGCGGCTGGCCTTGCTGGCTGTTGGGCTGTTGTTTTTGCTGGCTGCACTGCATAACCCCCAAGATTGGGGTGCTAAGGTTTATGGCGTATTGATTAACTTGGCGGCGACGGTTGGTCTTCTCATCGCTGGTCGGCATGTGTGGATTCAGAATTTGCCGCCGGAGGAGGCACCGCGCTGTGGGCCAGGGCTGGATTATATGCTACAAAATTTTCCGCTCGGCGAGGCACTGCGCGAAGTGCTGACCGGTTCCGGCGAGTGTGCCAAGGTCGATTGGACCTTGTTGGGTTTGAGTATGCCCGTGTGGAATATTTTGCTATTTTTCAGCTTGGGAGCCTTTGGCCTGATAGCTAATTGGCGGCTACGGCGCTGAAAGTTCGGTGGCGCTGTAAAGGTCCGCCAGGCTATTTTGACGAAGCACTGTGCTCGGCTACATCCCCAGAGTCCGAAAACTCCACTCGGTCGTAGATCTCGATCAGCCGCAGGACGCTACTGATAGCGGCGATCTCGGTCTGAGCTTCCATCCCATCCGCGACGGAATAGAGCCATTGGCCGTCCGATTGCCGTTGGTAATGTTCGATACGCGGTTTGTCCTGTGCCACCAGCAGGTAATCGGTCAATGATTCCAGCGCCCGATAATGCGCAAATTTCTCGCCCCGGTCGTAAGCCTCGGTACTATCGGATAAAACCTCGATAATGACGGTTGGGTTCAGCAGCGTATCAACCTGGTTGTCTTCAAATCGAGGATCGCCACAAACGATCACGACATCAGGGTAGGTGTAGAGGCCGGTCGGGCTGACCTTGACCCGCATGTCATTGATAAAAGGCTCGCATGGTTTGCCGCTGAGTTGGTTGCCGAGTCGCCGGGCCAGATTCACAGTAATTCGATTATGGTTGCGACTCGCGCCAGACATCGCATAAATAGTGCCGTTCAGATATTCGCTCTTGATTTCCGCACGGCGTTCTAGCGCCAGATAATCAGCGGGAGTGACAAAGTATTCAGCAGGTCGGGACATGAGAATTCTCCATCTTGTCAGATTCGTGAAAAAACCCGCCGAGCGGCATCCAGAGTCTCGTTGATGTCGCCATCGGTGTGGGCCGAGGATACAAACCCCGCCTCGAAGGCCGAGGGCGCCAGATAGATGCCTTCCGCCAGCATCCCATGAAAGAATGCTTTGAACCGTTCGACATCGCACGCCACCGCTTGTGCGTACCTGCTAACGGGTGTCTCGGTGAAGAAAATGCCAAACATGCCGCCGACCTGATTTGCGGTCAGCGGTACGCCCGATTCGCGGGCGACGGTGACCAATCCATCACTTAACCGCTGAGTTTTGGTCGATAGCTGAGCGTGGAAGCCCGGCTCGGTGATCAATGTCAGCGTCGCCAAACCCGCTGCCATCGCCACCGGATTACCCGACAGGGTGCCGGCCTGATAAACCGGCCCGAGCGGGGCCAGTTTTTCCATGATCGACCGTCGGCCACCAAACGCACCGACCGGCATCCCGCCACCGATGACTTTGCCCAGCGTCGTGAGATCAGGCTTGATGCCATATAACTGTTGCGCACCACCGGCGGCAACCCGAAATCCGGTCATGACCTCATCAAAAATCAACACGCTGCCGTAACGGTCGCACAGCTCCCGCAGACCCGCCAAGAAGCCGGGTGCGGGTGGGATGCAGTTCATGTTGCCGGCGACCGGTTCGACGATGACACCCGCGATTTCTTCGCCGAGCTGGGCGAATGCGTCCTCAGCTTGTGACAAGTCGTTGTAAGTCAAGGTGACGGTGTAAGCCGCCAGCGCCGCCGGTACGCCGGGCGAGGTCGGAACGCCCAAGGTTAGCGCGCCGGAGCCGGCCTTGATCAGCAACGAATCGGAGTGGCCGTGATAGCAGCCCTCGAATTTGATGATTGTGTTGCGAGCGGTGAAACCGCGCGCCAGACGGATGGCGCTCATGGTGGCTTCGGTGCCGGAATTGCACATCCGCACCAGTTCCATCGAAGGCACCAGTTCTTGAATTCGGTGAGCCATAGCGGTTTCTAACGCAGTGGGAGCGCCGAAACTGAGACCATTAACAGCCGCCTCCTGAACCGCGCGCACTACCGCCGGATGAGCGTGACCGGCGATCATCGGCCCCCACGAGCCGACGTAATCAATGTAGCGCCGGTCGTCTTCATCGTAGAGATAAGCACCGGCGCCGCGTTTGAAAAAAATGGGCGTACCGCCGACGCCGCGAAAGGCGCGTACCGGCGAATTGACTCCACCGGGGATATAACGCTGGGCTTCGGCAAAGAGTTGGGCGGAGCGGCTCATGGCAACCTTCCTCAAGCGAATAAAAGAGCAAAACGGCGAGCGGCGGCCTGAATGTCAGGCTGAGCGAACACGGCGCTAATGACAGCCAGCGCATCGACGCCGGCCTCCAACAGCACGGGGGCATTTTCAGGAGTGATTCCGCCGATGGCGACGATAGGTACCTGCAAGGCAGCGCGGGCTTCGCGTAGCAGGCTGAGTGGGGCGCGAATCTCAGTCGGTTTGGTCGGCGAAGGAAACACCGCGCCGAAAGCCACGTAATCCGCTCCGGCGCGCTCAGCTTTCAGGGCGAGATCCAGCCGATCATAGCAGGATACGCCAATCAGCGCGTTCTCCCCCAAACGGGCACGGACCGTGCTGAATGCTGGATCATCCCGGCCGATGTGTACTCCCGCTGCACCGATCTGAACAGCCAGTTCGACATCATCGTTGATGATTAACGGGATTTGGTGATGCCGACACAAGTGGTTTAATGCCTGCGCTTGCGCCAGCCGTCGGGCGACAGCGCCGCTTTTGTCGCGGTATTGCACCAATTGGGCGCCGCCCAGGATCGCGTGTTCGACAGCGGCAACCAGCCGGTCATCAGGCAAGAGCAGGGCATCGGTGATCGCGTAAAGACCGCGACAGGCAGGTTTGTTCATCAAAAATAGACTCCGGTTTGAAACCTCCCCCTCAGGGGATCATCGTGCATAGGCGATGGGTAACCTCCGCCATGCCGTTTCGCTCGATCACGGACGTGGATTGAAACCTTCTGGCTCTTGCGACGGGTTAGCCCAAAACAACCGGTTAGGAATCCATTGTCCACCGCCGACCCGATATGCAGCCTCTAGTGTGCGCCATGTATAGTCTTGCGCCCGGACGATAGCGGAAATGGGCGGGCCGGAATGGCTTGTGTAGCCTTGCGCGAGCAAGGCAGCAATGGCGGCGGCCAATGTACAGCCGGAGCCGTGATACGAGTTTGGCAACCGTGGCCAGTGAAAGCTCTCCAACAGGCGATGATTCCCGTACAAGCTATTGGTGATGGTTTCAGTGGGTTCATGGCCACCAGTAATCAACACATATTGGCAGCCGCGTTCCAGCAGGGCCATCGCGCAGGCATTCAACGAGTCGCCTTCGGGCGCCAGCCGGCGTGCTTCAACGCTGTTGGGCGTCAGGATAGTGGTGAGCGGCAACAGCAAGGTGCGGATCGCATCAAGCAACGTCGCGCTCGCCAGTTCCGTGCCGCCGCCGGCCGCTAATACCGGATCAAGCACCACCGGTACAGTGGGATGAGTGCGCAGTAAACGGTGCAGCGCAACGGCATTTTCGACGCTGCCAATCACCCCGATCTTAAACGCCGCCACGGTCATATCCTCTAAAATCGCCGTGGCCTGATCGAGTAACTGTTTGGACTCAACCGGCAGTAACGCCCGCACGTTATGAGTATCTTGTACTGTCAGAGCGGTGATGACCGGCGCAGGATGGCAGCCTAGACTACTGATCGTGGTGATATCCGCACAAATACCCGCTCCACCGCTGGGATCGTTGCCGCTACAGGCCAGCACGACCGGAAGGGCTGGAGGATTTACCGATATCATGCGGATACTCCGGGATAGGATCGCGAAAAGAAATTCTAACAGACCCCGTGGCTTTTTCAGGATAGAAGGGCATGTGACAATAGCGGCATGGCACTTTTGCCGAATTCCTGGTCAACAAAATTACTGACGCCTATGAAAAAGTATATGTGTTTGATTTGTGGTTTTATTTATGATGAGGAAAAGGGTTGGCCGGACGATGGTATCGCGCCCGGAACCGCCTGGGATGATGTACCGTTAACGTGGACCTGTCCCGAATGCGGCGCCGCCAAGGATGATTTTGAAATGGTCGAAATCTAACGGTGGTGGATGCGGATGGTTGCGAACGCGGATCGAATCCAGATCATTGCCGATGACATTACCAGACTGGCGGTAGATGCCATCGTGAATGCTGCCAACCGCTCATTATTGGGCGGGGGTGGTGTGGACGGGGCCATCCATCGGGCTGCCGGGCCGGAACTGCTGGCTGAATGCCGCACACTCGGCGGCTGTGACACCGGCCAGGCCAAGCTCACGCGAGGTTATCGCCTACCGGCTCGTTACGTGATTCATACGGTCGGGCCAGTTTGGCAAGGTGGCGTTCAGGGAGAGCCGGAGCTGCTCGCGGCCTGCTATCGCAATAGCCTGAAGCTAGCGGTGGCAAACGGCATTCACACCCTGGCGTTTCCGGCGATCAGTTGTGGCGTCTACGGCTATCCGCTGGAGGAGGCCGCGCGTATTGCAGTACGGGAAGTCCGACGGTTTGTAGCCGACGATCAGCAGATCGATACGGTTTTTCTGGTGTGCTTCGGCGCTGACGTGCGCACAGCCTACGAGACGGCGTTACAGAACATTCGCTAGCCAGTTCGGTGCCGGCGCCGCTGTGGGGTCGCGCAAACCGGGATTGATCCCGGCTTGCGCGGCGCAGGGTATCAACCGTCTTGCTGTTGCTTCTTGTGCGCGGCTTGCAGCTTTTGCTGAATATCACCCGGTACCGGATCGTAATGGCTGAGTTCGATATTGTACGAACCATGGCCACCGGTCATGGATTTCAACTGCGATTCGTAACCTTCCAACTCCGCAAGCGGGACTTGTGCGTTGATGATGCTCATACCGCGCGGTCCAGCGTCGGTGCCGGCGATGCGGCCGCGCCGACTGGATAGATCACCGGTAATTGCCCCCACACAATCCGCCGGCGCCCGCACTTCCAGGTTGACAATGGGTTCCAGAATCAGCGGTCTGGCCTTGCTCACTGCATCCAGGAACGCTTCCCGGCCAGCGGTGACAAATGCGATTTCTTTCGAGTCCACCGGATGGTATTTACCATCGTAGGCGATGGCGCGCACGTCTTGTAAAGGATAGCCAGCGATAGCGCCTTCTTGCAGCGCCTCGCGGACCCCCTTTTCCACAGCAGGCAGGAAAGAGGTTGGAATGGTGCCGCCGACCACAGCGCTGACGAACTCGAAGCCGGCATCGCGTGGCAGTGGCTCAATGCGCATGAACACTTCGCCGAACTGTCCGGCGCCACCCGTCTGTTTCTTGTGGCGATGGTGCCCTTCCGCGTTTTGGCTGATGGTTTCCTTATAGGCGATTTTCGGCGGCTTGGTTTCAACGTGCAGGTTGTAGCGCTGCTGCATCTTTTCCAGCGTGATGCGCAAGTGCAGATCGCTCACACCGCGCAAAACGGTTTCCTTGGTGTGGCTGTTGTGCTCCAGGGCCAAGCAGGGATCTTCTTCCAGCAGCTTGTTGACGGTATCGGACAATTTTTGTTCGTCACCGCGCGTGGCGGCCCGGATAGCCAGTCCAAACAGGGGTGTAGGAAACCGTATGGGGCGCGGCTGTATCTCATCCTCGTCGTGCGAGTCGTGCAGGATCACATTACGGTGGATTTCATCGACCTTGGCCACCGCGCACAGATCCCCCGGAATGCCGACCGTCACCTCAGGATGTTCCTTGCCGTGAATGTGAAACAGGTGACTGACCTTGAACGGTTTGCGCCCGTCGCCGATGAAAAGCTGACTGTCCTTGGTGATGGTGCCTTGGTAAATACGGAAGATGCCGAGTTTACCGATGAAGGGATCGATCAATACCTTGAAAACATGCGCCACGGCGTGCTGGTGCGGGTCGGGAGTGGGATAGATTTCCTGAGCCGCATCCCCAGATCCCTTTAAGAATGGTTCCGGGCTACCTTCAGTCGGGTTGGGTAGCAGATTGGCGAAAATCTCCAACAGCTCCTTGATTCCGGCACCGCTGCGGGCGGATACGAAGCAAATCGGAATCAGGTGGCCTTCTCGCAACGCCTTCTCAAACGGCGCATGTAATTGCGCAGGTTGCAGATCGGCGCCTTGCTCCAGATAAAGCGCCATCAAGTCCTCATCGACCTCGACCACTTGGTCGATGAGCGCGGAGTGGGCGGCGGCCACATCGGAAAAATCGCTGTCTCCTGCCGGATTGAAGAAGCAGTCCACCACGCGCGTACCACCGCCGGCGGGCAAGTTGATCGGTAGGCATTCTTTGCCAAACGTGTCCTGAATCTGGCGCAAGAGGCCAGGCAGATCGATGTTTTCAGCATCGATCTTATTGACGATGAGCATTCGGCACTGATGGCGCTCGCCGGCGCGCTCCATGGCGCGCTGCGTGACGGCTTCGATACCGGTTTGCGCATTGATGACTACGGCGACGGTTTCAACCGCCGGCAATACCGCGATGGCTTGTCCGAAGAAATCCGGGAAGCCGGGGGTGTCGATTAAGTTAACGTGCGCACCGTTGTAGTCAAAATTGACCAGCGCGGAGTCGAGTGAGTGTTGATGGGTTTTTTCTTGGGGGTCAAAATCACAGACCGTGTTGCCCTTTTCCACGGTGCCGGGGGCGGGGAGTTTGCCGGCATGGTACAAAATGGATTCCACCAGCGTGGTTTTTCCAGCCGCGCCATGACCGAGCAGGGCAATATTGCGGATGGATTCGGTGGGGTAGCTGACCATCATGGCCTCCTGTCGAATTTTTTAGTAAACGGCGAATTTAATGCGCTCGGGTCCTCAATCCCAGAATAAAAAGTCTACAGGAACCGCTCCGGTTTCTCTGCCAGTGCTGTCATTATTTTGTAAAGAATTCTTTGTTGTTAAGTGGCATTATATTTGCTTAATTATCCCTATTTTTGGTAACAATGCATGGAATTTCCGAAGAAAAGCCCTTAGGATGTAGAGAGCAATCAACCAGTTTCAGTGGGTAAAGTATTGATGAAGTTACGCTATCGGCTTGTGTTGTTTGGGTTGATTCCTGTTTGGGGTGCCGCTGCGCAAGCGGCCAGCGCAGGCCCAGACTGGCTCAAGCTCATTAAAGCGGCACCGGTGGTACAGGCGGACTGGGCAACTCGCTATGAGCACGGCGAGGGCGTATCGCAGGATTATGGCCGGGCTATGCAGTTGTATTGCGCTGCGGCGCGGCGTGGCTATGTCCCCGCGCTGTATCAGTTGGGCTGGATGTATGCCAACGGTCGCGGGGTGGCGCGAGATGATGCGCAAGCAGCGGCTTGGTTCCGGCTGGCGGCGGGGAAAGGGGATGGTCCGTCCAAGCAGATGTTGGCACGGGTCAACAATCCGGCCAAGATGGCGCGGGCTACTTGCGCGGAGCCGGTAGACCCGACTCGTAGACCGTCACCACCGCCTGTGCGCTTGGTTGCTCCCCGGCGTCCTGTCCCGTCATCGCCCGGCCGCGCACGGGTTGAAGCCCTGGTTAAGCACATCGCGCCGAGTTATGGTTTGGAGCCATCTTTAGTACTGGCTGTAATCGAAGCGGAATCTGGTTTTAACAGCCAGGCTCGTTCGGTCAAGGATGCCCAAGGACTCATGCAGTTGATTCCGGGAACTGCTCAGCGATTCGGTGTGGCAGACCCCTATGATCCAGTGCAGAATCTGCACGGCGGTATGGCCTATTTGCGCTGGTTACTGGCGTATTTTCGAGGCGACGTTCGGCTGACTTTGGCGGGTTACAATGCCGGTGAAGGAGCCGTGGTCCGCTATCGCGGTGTACCGCCATACGCCGAAACACGCGCCTATGTCGAACGGATCACCCGCACTTACGGACAACTGACGCATCCGCTAGTGGCACCCGTAGCCCGCCCGGGTCCTTTGCTCCAACCGCCGTTTCTTGCTGGGTCTGCAATGGCTTCATCCAGGCCACTGGTCGATTTGGCGGGTGGCGACGGCCGCAGCGTTCCGCCGTGGTCGGTGGTGGGAGGAAAGCTTGTGCTGCCAAATCGTGTTGCCCCTAATGGACCAGATTCCATCATGCCATCGACCCCATAGACAGCAGCCCAACGATGGATCGCCTGGTACCGTGTTATTGATCCCAGTGTGGGATCTGCGTTGAATGCCGGTCGCGCTCGATCATTGGCGTTGGGTACGGTAGATATCGAAACGGGTGTTGGGCGCTAGGATCTGAAACGTCGGTTTTGGTCCCTCTAGGGGTGGGGCTGGGCGAGGTCTTTTCACGACCACCCGTTGCTTGGCAGCTATCAAGGCGGCGGCCAGCAAATCTGGCCCGTCTTCGTCATCGCCGATCACACTTCGCAGGACACGCATTGCCTTTTTCACCAGCGCAGATTTGCGGCGATGGGGATACATCGGGTCCAAGTAGACAATCTCTGGATGCTCATTTTCCGGCAGATTCGTCAGGTAGCTTCGGCTATCGTTCAGCACCAAACGGAGCCGCTCTCTAACCATGGAGCCGATTTCGTGGTCCTGCGCGGCACGCGACAGCCCATCACGTAGCAGGGCTGCGACCACGGGCGAGCGTTCCACCAGAACGACCGTGCAACCCAGACACGCCAGCACGAAGGCATCTCGACCTAGCCCGGCGGTAGCGTCCACTACCGTGGGGTTGGCCCCGCCTTTTAGCCCTAGTGCCCGTGCTAATGGTTGGTTCCGGCCACCGCCGAAACGGCGCCGATAGGCGGCTTGGCCTGCCAGGAAATCCACATAAACGCACTGATCAACACCATAACGGTGCTCCCGCAATTCCAGGCGCTCGGTTGTCAAATTGAGGCAATGCACCTGGCTGGCGGCGGGATCGCTAACCAGTGGTAATCCCAGCGCTTGAGCCAAATCAGCGGCTACGGTTGGACAAACCGACGGTTCGGCGCAAAGGACCAGGCTGGCCGACCGGTCAGTCTCCGCAGTAGGCGGAGTCAACAGTCCGGTCGCCGCGTGGTGGCGTAACGCGGGATAACCGTGGCCCGCACGTTAAGCCGCCTTAGGTAGCACGTCTTCCAGGGTAGCGCGTGTCAGATTATCCATCTCGACTTTAAAGCGAGCGGCCATATTGGCCATCGCCTTGGCATCAATCATGAGCTTCTGCTGGACGGTCTGCGCGATCTCGGACTGGCGGTTGTAAAAATCCTGCAAGCTTTTGATGTCCGTGATCTCAGCGGCGGCTTTCATCTGGTTGAGGCCAATGTCCAGATAGGATTGGAAGGCACTCATCTGGAATATCACCATTTTTTCCAGGTTGGCGGCGAAAAGTTGGTTTGCTTTGGTAAACGGCATCGCAAAAACCGGCGGAGCTTCTAGCGCTTTATTGAACAGGTCGATAACCATGGGGAATTCCTTGGAAAGTGAGTTTGCCAATGGGAATATGCTGCAATGCAATATAGCAAATCTATTGTTGCAGTGCAATATCGCCTGTGATTTTGGCGCCCATTTTGGGTGACCGTTCAGGCCTCTTTTTTGACAGAAAAATGCGGCAAAGCAACACCGGCTAGGGTACTATTAACCTTACCAAAAGTGTCTAAAGCGTGGCGCGCAGCGGCTATGTCCTTTGCATGTCCAAAGTTTCGGCAGCCAATGTTTCCCACTTCAGCAACCCCCTTTAGAGGCCCACACAATGACAACGATTACCTTTAAGGATGAAACGAGTGGCAAAGTCGTACAGATGCCGGTCTTGGAACCCACTTACGGACATCGAGTCGTAGATATCGGTAAGCTGGCTAAGGAGTTCGGTTATTTCACCTACGATCCAGGTTTTATGTCAACGGCCAGTTGCCAGAGCGCAATCACCTACCTAGATGGCGACAAGGGAGAACTGCTTTATCGCGGCTATCCCATCGAACAGTTAGCTGAGAAGTGTAACTTTCTCGAAGTATGTTACCTATTGCTGTATGGGGAACTGCCCGACGCTGAGAAAAAGCAGGTTTTTGAAACCAGCATTACCCGACATAATCGCATCCGGGAAAACCTCCGCCGGTTTTTCCATGGCTTCAATTACGATGCCCACCCCATGGCGATGATGACCGCTGTGGTCAGCTCGCTCTCGGCGTTTTTCCACGACCGTCTTAACGTCCTAAAAGATGACGAAGACCGCATGGTGACCGCGCGCCGATTGATTGCCAAGATGCCGACGATTGCGGCCGCCTGCTATAAGCACAGTATTGGCGATCCCTCGATTTATCCCCGCGACGATCTCAGTTACACTGGTAATTTGCTTTACATGATGTTCAGCCTCCCTGGCAAGCGCTACGAGGTGAATCCGGTCGCGGAGCGAGCGTTGGATGTGCTGTTTACTCTGCATGCTGATCACGAGCAGAATGCCTCAACATCCACGGTGCGCCTGGCCGGTTCTTCGGGGACTAACCCTTACGCAGCGGTTGCTGCCGGTATCGCGTGTCTTTGGGGGCCGGCGCATGGCGGTGCCAATGAGGCTGTGATCCGCATGTTGGACGAAATCGGTGATCTTTCGAAGGTCGAGAGCTTCATTGCCAAGGTGAAAGACAAAAACAGTGGTGTGCGCCTCATGGGATTCGGGCATCGCGTCTACAAAAATTTCGACCCGCGTGCTCGGATTATCAAAGATATCTGCCATCAAGTGTTGGAAAGCTTCGGGCATGATCCACGGCTTGATTTGGCGATGCGCTTGGAAGAGATCGCACTCAGCGATCCGTACTTCATTGAGCGTAAATTGTATCCGAATGTCGATTTCTACTCTGGCATCATCTATAGCGCTCTTAAGATCCCAGTCGAGATGTTTACGGTCATGTTCGCGATTGCGCGCGCTGCCGGCTGGATTAGCCACTGGATTGAGATGATTACCGAAAAAGACCAGAAAATCGGTCGGCCGCGTCAGCTCTACATTGGCAATTCGCGGCGCACTGTGCCTGTTTTAAGCGAACGCCAGTAATGCAGTACAGTTAAGGATTAACGCTTTTGTGGGCTGCCTCAAAAGGTTTGCCGGTCAAACGCGAAAAAGGCGATTCGGATGAATCGCCTTTTCTATTTTAGGTTGGCGGGTTGTCAGCTCCCGCTCAGATACGCCGTTTAGGATTTTTCTGTGCAGGCTTAGCAACAGGAGGAGAATCCAGGCGCGCGATCACTTTGCTGCTGACCACAGGTTTTTCCGGTTTGCTGACAGGCGCTGCTGTTACTTTTTCAGGCTTGCTGGGTTTGAGGCCGTTAGGTCCTTTGGCAGGGGACGGTTTGGAGTTGCTGGCCGCTAAAGTTGGTTTGTTCGCCGATAGAGTCTCAGTGACTTTCTTTCCTGGTAGTGAGGACGGTTTTACAACCATAGGCGATCTAGCAGCGACCGATTCCATCGGCTTCGTTTTAAGTGCGGTTTTACTGGTGGAAGTGCCTTTCGGCGATTCTACGAGCGCTTTGGGTTTGTTGCGGGGAAGGACGGGCCGGTCTTCCGTTATCGTAACCCGCGCCCTGGCTGGCTGGCTGACGAGCCTGACCGCTGGACGATCAACGATAGGTGCCCCAGAGGCTACAGGCTGCTGGGTTGAGGCTATTTTCGGTGCATCCTCCGCAAACGCCAGATCAGCCGTATCCACCCGCTCCAGTCGAGATTTGGGGACCGGAGTACGCCGGACAATAGTGGCACGGGCCAGCTCTGGTTGGTGTTGTACCGTCATTGGTTCTGGAGACTCATCCTCAAGAGCCAACTGAGGCTTGTTCAGCGGTTCTAAGCGTGGTACAGGGGCGGGGGTACGCTGAACGATGGTGGCAGAATTTGCCGCCAACGTGGGTTGAGCGCTGTGCGGCGCTTCCAGCGTATCATCCTTGGTTGCGGGCCGGATGGGGGTGGGACGATCAAGCTCCGCTAAGGCTACAGGATCGCGGCGAGCCGTAATGAAGCGGCTTGACGCCACAGGGGCTGCTGGTCTACGCGCTGTGACAGGTTCGAATATGTCATCCTCTTCGGAGGCTTGGGCAGTAGCGACCCGCCAGGAAGCCGGGGTCGTGACCGGTGCGCGTTCGACCAGAATGGGCCTGGGTTCGTCATCAGGTTGTAGGGGTGCTGGTGCTAAGCCGTAATGAGCAAAGCCATAATCGAGCAGCGTGCGGGCATCTGCCCAGAGCGTATTACTATTGGGGCTATTCAGAATGGCCACGATCAGACGAGTACCACCGCGATCCACTTCACCGACAAAACAGCGCCGAGCCTTCAAGGTGAAACCGGTTTTACCGCCCCGGGTGCCCTCGTAAGAGGCTAAGAGCCGGTTGTGATTCAAGACGGGTATCAGCCGTAAGTCCCCATAGGTGCCCTGGCTGGATTCGACACGCAGGGTCGCGCTGCGAGTGCGCACGATATCGGCGAACATCGGATAGTTCATGGCATGACGGAAGATGAGCGCCAAGTCATACGCAGTCGAGTAATGAGACTCATCCGGCAAGCCGTGAGGATTCATGAAGTGGCTGTCGCGGGCACCGATTTGCCAGGCTTTGGCATTCATCATGTCGGCAAATCCGTAAATCGAACCGCCCGCCGCCTCTGCGAGTGTTTCGGCAGCATCGTTGCCGGATTTGAGCAACAGGCCATACAGGAGATCTTGGGTTGATGCGGTTTCCCCAGCATGGAGTCCGATTCGACTGGGAGCGGCACTGGCCGCTTGCTCGCTTGCTTGCAGTCGGGAATTAGGATCGAGGCGTTCCAGGGCCAGCATGGCGGTTAGCACCTTGGTGGTACTAGCCGGGGGTAAACGGAGATGAGGTTCTTTTGCAAACAAAAGCTCGCCTGTGGTGGCATTCATCAGCACGGCGGAACGGGCGGCCACTTCAGGCGGCCAAAATGATCCCGAACTCTCTTGTCCAAAGACGGGTGCCACCGTAAGCCCCAAAAGTGCCCCTAAAAGCCAGGCAAGTGGTCTTTCCATCCAAAGGGTACGAAATTTTTTGCTTAAAAACATTGATTTGACCTCATCACAGCTATCATTCGGGCCTATCGCCCAGCGCCGTTTGCAATCATCGCCGTTCATCGGGTTCGAAAAAACGAACGCATAAACCGATATTCTGGGCAAAAAATAAGTAGCCTGCTAGCGTTCTCGTAAGGAATATCGACGTCTTGTGCTGAGCCTCAGCGGCAGAGGCGGGGATTCGCTGAGGAAAAACTGCGTTGAATCCTGATGATAGAAGGTAAAAAGGATTTTTTAGGAAGTGTAGGGCTTTTTCATCCCTTTATTCTACAGGCCGCTAAAAATTTTGGTGCTCAAGTGGGGATCGCTCGAATAGCTGTCGGCCTATTTTCAAGTCTTTCGTATCGGGCGTTGGCTGTGATGCACTATTGGGTATCAGGCAGGACATGGCCTTCTGCAAACCCTTGGCGGGCTGTCGATCTGGCTATTAAGCACATTTTGCAAAGCGTATCTCCCAGACGGGGCGCCCCGCATGTTTACAGCGTCGTTCAAATTTTGTCATGGGTCGATAAGCTGGTCCCCTGGCAAAACCACCGTCGGTGGCTGTATTTTCCAATTCGGTGGTAGCGGTCAGGATAGCGAGAATAGAATATGCGTAGCTATCGCAATCGGTGGCTATATGCAACTGCCCATGCGGTTTAAGTTTTTTGGTGACCGCTGAAACAAAAGTGGGCTGGATAAGACGGCGTTTGTGATGGCGGAGTTTGGGCCAAGGATCAGGGAAAAAAATTTGCACCCGATCCAACGATTCATCCGGCAGATAGCGCTCCAGTACCTCGACAGCATCGCAATGAATAACGCGCAGGTTAGTCAATTCCATCCCAAATGCCCTTAATAAGAGGTGGCCCAATCCTGGCCGATGGACCTCTATACCGAGAAAATCCATTTCCGGGTGGGTGAGGCAGGTGGTTGCTAACGCTTCGCCATCCCCAAAACCGATTTCTAAGACGAGCGGCGCATGACGCCCAAACAGCCGTTGTGGATCGAATGGAGAAGTGATGTCCACCCCGAATCGCTGCCATAATTCTTTGATGGCGCGTTCCTGTCCTGTCGTGATGCGGCCTTCCCGGCGCACGAAACTTTTGACGTGGCCTATCGAATGCGTTGGGATATGGGAATTATCAAGAGTAGGGGGCATGTGGTAACTTTGCCTGGATTCTGTGAATTGATATTCTCTAGAGAATAATTTAAATAATGCGCTTGTGGTCAAGATGCTTGCATTTAACTGATTAAAATTCCATAAATTTTAATGCGTTAAATAATAAAAATTCGTAGCAAACAAGCTTTTTAAGTCGATTTTGTGCAGATTTGGCATTAGCTGAAACGGCTGAGGCGATTAACGGCCAATTTGCCTGGCCGTTTGCGCGAGTGGCTGCATCATTTGGTCAAGCTAATCGAAGCTACGAAAATTGCAAAATAATTGCGAATATCAAAAGGAATGCCCTACAATACCACAGTGATGTTCATCACGAATATTCCAAACAAACATCGATACGGCATAATGAGACTATGAGCAATTCTATTGAAGACATCATCAAATCATCGACCATCGAACAACTCCAAGCACTAATCAGTAGAGCCGAGGACGAAATCGAATACAAGAAAGTTGATGAGATCGAAACAACTCGCAACGAGTGGATCGCTAAAGCCAGCCAGCTTGGAATGAACCCTGAAGATATTTTGCAATACACCGGACGTAAGCGCAAATCTACCGGAAAGCCCAAGTACCGCAATCCCGCTAATCCAGAACAAACCTGGACCGGCCACGGCAAAAAGCCGGGCTGGCTTAAGCAGGCTGTCGAGAATGGCGCTAATCAAGAGTCTTTCCGAATCCCTGAATGATTTAGGTTGGCCTAATTTATTCAGCGCAATTGAGCCTTGCTCCGAGCCTGTTTTGTGGTTAGGATAATGGCGTCGCTTGCTTATGAGTTTTATTGAGTAAATATAAGCAGGCTTGTGCGGCGGGTGTAGTTCAATGGTAGAACCTCAGCTTCCCAAGCTGATGGCGTGGGTTCGATTCCCATCACCCGCTCCAAGAATACATCTGGGTTACGTGATTGCGTAACCCTTTCTTTTTCCCAGCGCATTGTTGTCAGACGCATTTATTTAAGCCCGCAGATCACAGCCACCCCGAACAGCGGATCTGCTCGACTGTGACATGAGAGAGTTACCATGATTGGCGTCGCAATCACCGGTGCTGCTGGCCGTATGGGTCGGCATTTGCTGGAGGCCTGTAATCAATCCGCTCAGGTTCGGTGTACTGCCGCTGCGGAGGCGAAGAACAGTCCCTTTATCGGGGCGGATGCCGGCGAGTTAGCCGGCATTGGTCGGTTAAATGTACCGTTAAGTACTGATTTGTCTCCGCTAACGGAACAGTTCGACGTATTGGTTGATTTTACCCGACCGGCGGCGACATTGGCGTACTTGGCTCTCTGCCAAGCGGCGGGTAAGGCCATGGTCATCGGTACCACGGGTTTTTCCGCCGAACAAAAAGCGGAAATTGCCCTCGCTGCCAAGCGGATTCCGATTGTGTTCGCCCCGAATATGAGCATTGGTGTTAACCTTTGCTTCAAGTTGCTGGAACTGACAGCAAGGGTTTTGGGTGATAGCGCTGATATCGAAATCATTGAGGCGCATCACCGACATAAAGTGGACGCACCTTCTGGCACCGCTCTGGCCATGGGCCAAGTGATCGCCAAAGCGTTGGGCCGCGATTTGCAGGAGTGCGCGGTCTATGGCCGACAAGGGACCACCGGTGAGCGCGAGCGTTCAACCATCGGCTTCGCGACCGTGCGGGCCGGCGACATCGTTGGTGAACACACGGCCCTGTTCGCCGATGTAGGGGAGCGCATCGAAATCACCCATCGTGCCACCAGCCGGATGACCTTCGCCAAAGGGGCGGTGCAGGCCGCTACGTGGTTGGCTGGGCGCCCTCCTGGCCTGTTCGATATGCAGGATGTTTTGGGTTTGCGTTGAGAATTCCGTTTTCTCCAACCTTCTTGACGTGGCTAGAGCGGCGCGGCGCGATTTGATAGACTGCTAACTCCAGTTAGATAGATCCGTTTGCGCTACCTCAGAGGAGCGGATTGCCACCGCTCCTTTCTTATGTGTGGCGATCTTGGAGGTTCTCTTGAGGAAATCCGCCCTTCTGGCCCTGGAAGACGGTAGTCTGTTTAAGGGTGAGTCCATCGGTGCCGATGGCTGCGTCCAGGGCGAAGTCGTTTTCAATACCTCGATCACCGGTTATCAGGAAATTTTGACCGACCCTTCCTACTGTCGGCAGATCGTCACGTTGACCTATCCCCATATCGGTAACGTCGGCACCAACTCCGGTGATGAAGAAGCATCGCGCATTCATGCCAGCGGTTTGGTGGTGAGAGATTGTCCGCGCACCGCCAGCAACTGGCGCAACCAAAAATCCCTTGAGCGCTATCTCGCCGATGTGGGTTTGGTCGCTATTGCTGATATCGACACGCGCCGTTTGACCCGATTGCTTCGTGAAAAGGGTGCGTTGGGCGGCTGCCTGGTGGCCGGTGATGCTCTGGATGCCAAAGAGGCTGTGCACCTGGCGCGCGAGTTTCCTGGCCTAAAGGGCATGGATCTGGCGCAGGTGGTCAGCGCAGATGAGCCTTATACCTGGAACGAAGGTGTCTGGGAACTCGCTACCAATCGCTTCTCGCCCGCGCTGGAGTCACGCTATCACGTCGTCGCCTACGATTATGGGGTGAAGCGCAATATTCTGCGGATGCTGGTGGCGCGTGGTTGCCGGCTCACCGTGGTGCCGGCCCAAACGCCCGCCCGCGCGACCTTGGCACTGCGACCAGACGGGATTTTTCTCTCCAACGGCCCCGGTGATCCTGAACCGTGCGTCTATGCGATTACTGCTATTCGAGAGTTGCTTGAGAGCGGGTTGCCGATTTTCGGTATCTGTCTGGGTCATCAACTCTTAGGGTTGGCCAGCGGCGCGCGCACCATCAAGATGAAGTTTGGTCATCATGGTGGCAATCATCCGGTCCTGGATTTACACAGTGGCCAGGTCATGATCAGCAGCCAAAATCACGGCTTTGCGGTCGATGAGGCTACATTACCGTCCAATCTGCGGCCGACGCATCGTTCGCTATTCGATGGTTCATTGCAGGGCATTACCCGCACGGATCGGCCGGCTTTCAGCTTTCAGGGTCACCCCGAAGCCAGCCCCGGCCCGCACGATGTCGCCCCACTGTTTGACCACTTTATCGCGTTGATGGCAGCACGGCGGCCAACGGGCCTCGCCTAAGCCGTCGGTTACCGCGCGTGGCCTTCTTTTGCAGGATACCGTATGCCTAAGCGCACCGATTTACGCAGCATTTTGATCATCGGCGCCGGTCCTATCGTGATCGGCCAAGCGTGCGAGTTCGATTACTCCGGCGCGCAAGCTTGCAAGGCGTTACGGGAAGAGGGCTACCGGGTGATCCTGGTGAACTCCAATCCGGCGACGATCATGACCGATCCTGATACGGCTGATGCCATCTACATTGAGCCGATTCATTGGCAGACAGTGGCCCGGATTATCGCCCGCGAGCGCCCGCAGGCTTTGTTGCCAACCATGGGTGGCCAGACTGCGCTGAATTGCGCTTTGGATTTATTCCGTCATGGGGTGCTAGCGCAGTATGGAGTGGAAATGATCGGCGCTTCCCCCGATGCTATCGATATGGCTGAGGATCGTGACCGTTTCCGCAAAGCCATGCACCAGATCGACCTGCAAACGCCACGCTCAGTCATCGCTCACACCCTGGAAGAAGCCTTAGCTCAGCAGGCCGAGGTTGGCTTTCCGACCATCATCCGACCTTCGTTTACCTTGGGCGGCAGTGGGGGAGGGATCGCCTATAACCGTGAAGAATTGGTGGCCATCGTCGAACGGGGCCTTGATTTATCGCCGGTCAGCGAGATCCTGCTCGAAGAATCCGTGCTGGGCTGGAAAGAGTTTGAGATGGAAGTGGTTCGTGACCGGGCCGACAATTGCATCATCGTATGTTCTATCGAGAACCTCGACCCAATGGGCGTGCATACTGGCGATTCCATCACGGTCGCTCCCGCCCAGACTCTAACGGACAAGGAATATCAAATTCTGCGCAATGCCTCGCTGGCGGTGCTGCGCAAAATCGGCGTGGATACCGGTGGGTCTAACGTCCAATTCGCCATCAACCCTGATGATGGGCGCATGGTAGTCATTGAGATGAATCCGCGCGTATCCCGCTCGTCAGCGCTGGCGTCCAAGGCCACCGGCTTCCCTATCGCTAAGGTCGCCGCCAAACTGGCGGTCGGTTATACCCTCGACGAGTTGCGCAATGAAATCACCGGCGGGCGTACCCCAGCGTCGTTTGAGCCAAGCATCGATTACGTGGTCACCAAAGTACCGCGCTTTAATTTCGAAAAGTTTCCACAAGCTGACCCGCGCCTGACCACGCAGATGAAATCCGTCGGTGAGGTGATGGCCATTGGCCGCACCTTTCAGGAATCGATTCAGAAAGCACTGCGAGGTTTGGAGATTGGCGTTGATGGCTTTACCGAAATCCTGGATGCTGAACATCCCGACCCGCATACGTTGCTCAAGCAGGAACTTGGGGTTCCCGGTCCTCGGCGGATCTGGTTCGTGGCCGAAGCGCTGCGGCTTGGGTATTCGGTGGAATCCCTCTACGAATTGACTTGGATCGATCCCTGGTTTTTGGCACAGATCGAGGAATTGGTACAGATTGCCGGTGACGTGCGTGTGTCGGGTCCAGCCGCTTTGCAGGATCGGGAACGGCTCTATTTTCTTAAGCGCAAAGGATTTTCCGACAGCCGGTTAGCCACTTTGACCGGTATTGTCGAAGCTGAGGTGCGCCGCTTGCGTGAGGCGCTGGCTATCCATCCGGTTTACAAACGGGTTGATTCTTGCGCCGCCGAATTCGCCACCAGTACGGCGTATCTGTATTCCACTTATGAGGAAGAATGCGAGGCTGAGCCAACGGAACGCCGGAAGGTCATGGTTTTGGGTGGCGGTCCCAATCGTATCGGCCAAGGCATTGAATTCGATTACTGCTGCGTTCATGCCGCGCTGGCGTTGCGCGAAGACGGCTATGAAACCATCATGGTCAATTGCAACCCGGAAACGGTGTCCACCGATTTCGATACTTCCGACCGGCTCTATTTCGAACCGCTGACGCTGGAAGACGTGCTGGAGATCGTGCGTAAGGAAAAGCCACAGGGCGTTATCGTGCAATATGGTGGGCAAACACCACTCAAGCTGGCGCGGCCACTGGAAGCGGCGGGAGTACCCATCATTGGCACCAGTCCGGAGGCTATCGACCGGGCCGAGGATCGCGAACGATTCCAGCAGATGATCGACCGGCTCGGTTTGCGGCAGCCACCCAATCGCACGGCCCGCGAGCCGGAAGAAGCGGTGCGCTTGGCGCGGGAGATCGGTTATCCGCTGGTGGTGCGGCCGTCTTACGTGCTGGGTGGCCGCGCCATGGAAATTGTCCACGCTGAGGAAGATTTGCGCCGCTATATGCGCGAAGCGGTCCAGGTCTCCAACGATTCACCGGTTTTGCTGGATCGCTTTCTCAATGATGCAGTCGAGGTCGATGTGGATGCGCTCTGCGATGGGCGCGAGGTCATCATCGGTGGCATCATGGAGCATATTGAGGAAGCGGGTGTGCATTCGGGCGATTCCGCTTGTTCCCTGCCGCCCTATTCGCTCAGCCCGGCTATTCAAGACCGCTTGCGGGAACAGGTGCGCGCTATGGCGTTGGAATTGGGCGTCGTCGGTTTGATGAACACCCAGTTTGCCATCCAGGGCGATGATATTTTTGTCTTGGAAGTCAATCCGCGCGCTTCCCGCACCGTGCCTTATGTGTCCAAGGCGACCGGCCGGCCGTTGGCTAAGATTGCCGCTCGCTGCATGGTCGGGCGGTCGCTGGCGGCGCAAGGCATTTCCGGCGAGGTCATTCCGACCTATTATGCGGTCAAGGAAGCCGTGTTTCCCTTTGTCAAGTTCCCCGGCGTCGATCCGTTGCTGGGTCCAGAAATGAAATCCACCGGCGAAGTGATGGGCGTGGGCCGCAGTTTTGGGGAAGCCTTTGCCAAGGCCCAGTTGGGGGCTGGTGATCAGTTACCGCGCGGTGGTCAGGCGTTTATCAGCGTCCGTGATGCCGATAAAGCCAAAGCGGTGGAGATCGCCCGTGAACTGGAACGCCTTGGGTTTGGCCTGATTGCCACAAAAGGTACAGCCGCTGCCTTGCGTGCCGAGGGTTTGCGGTGTGAAACCGTCCACAAAGTGGGCGAAGGTCGGCCGCATATCGTCGATATGATCAAAAACGAACAGGTTCAACTGATCGTCAATACGACCGAAGGGAAGCAGGCCATCGCCGATTCGTTTTCTATCCGCCGCGAGGCATTGATGCACAAGGTCAGCTATACCACGACCCTGGCCGCCGCGCGGGCGACTTGTCAGGCGCTACGCGAAATCGACAATGAAAGCGTGAGCTGTCTTCAGGATCTGCACCGAGAATTGCAAGCATGAGTATGAGAGTACCGATGACGACCTCTGGCGCCGCCAAATTGCGGGCGGAACTGCACGAATTGAAAGCGGTGGCGCGGCCACGCATTACTGCGGCTATCGCCGAAGCGCGCAGCCACGGTGATTTGAAAGAGAACGCCGAATATCATGCGGCTCGTGAGCAGCAGAGTTTTGCCGAAGGGCGTATCGCCGATATTGAGTCCAAATTGGCGAACGCACAGATCATTGATGTCACCACGTTAGCAGCGTCGGACAAGGTGGTGTTTGGCTCTACCGTGTCGCTTAGCGATGAAGATAGCGGAGAAGAAAGTCGCTATCAGATCGTTGGTGAGGACGAGGCCGACATCAAGGAGCGGAAGATTTCCTTCAGCTCGCCCATTGCCCGTGCGCTAATCGGCAAGTCGGTCGGTGACGTGGTTGAGGTACGAACGCCGGGTGGTCTCAAGAGTTATGAGATCATTGCCGTTAGCTATATTTAATCGATTGAGTCGGTTGGCTGTGTTGAGGCACTGGTTTGATTCTTGTCATGCGCGGCTGAGGGCAGTGCTTGGGTTGGCTGCTGTCCTCCTCGCCGGATCTGTTCAGGCAGCCGAGTTACCGGATGTGCTTAGTAAGCTCAAGGCCAGCGTGGTTGGCATTGGGACTGTCCAGCCGACACGGCAACCCGCAGCCCAGTTTCTTGCCACCGGGTTTGTGGTCGGCCAGGGGCGGCATGTCGTCACTAACGCTCATGGATTGCCGGATCTGCTTGATCCGCAGGGTAAGGAAACGTTGGCGGTTTTCATTAGCCGTGGCAAGCAGATTGAGTCACGCGCGGCCACGCGCGTCGCCATTGATCCAGTCCATGATCTGGCTTTGCTGAAAGTGGAAGGCGCCCCTTTACCCCCCGTAATGCTGGGTGGACCCGCACGCGAAGGCCAGGATATCGCGTTTACCGGGTTTCCGCTGGGGGTCGTGCTGGGACTTTTTCCGGTTACTCATACCGGAATCGTTTCCGCCATTGCACCGGTTGCGATACCGGCCGCCGGAGCGGCCCGCTTAGACAACGCCACGCTCCAACGCCTGCGCCAAGAGCCTTATGACGTGCTTCAACTAGATGCCACAGCTTATCCTGGCAACAGCGGTAGCCCCTTGTACGAGCCTCGCACTGGGCGCGTCCTCGGCGTGGTGAACAAGGTGTTCGTCCAGCAAAGTAAGGAAGCCGCCTTGGAGAAACCGAGCGGCATCACTTACGCCATTCCGATCCGCTATGTTCGGGAGCTTCTAGAGCGCGCTGAAGCAAAAGGCCCATGAGCTTGGCGGCAACGCTTCGCTTGATGCCGTTTGCAGAGGTGATGGTGATCCAGAGATAAGCCGGCGATCAGCGCAATCCGTATTTGCGGCGGAAACGGTCCACGCGCCCGGCCGTATCGACGATTTTCTGTTTACCGGTATAAAAGGGATGCGAGTGGCTAGAAACTTCCACCTTGACCAGTGGATATTCCTTACCGTCGTTCCACTGAATCTTATCCTTGGTATGGATGGTAGAGCGGGTGAGGAACGTGAAATCGGTGGAAATGTCCTGAAATACGACTTCACGATACTCGGGATGAATACCTTTTTTCATAGCTGCCAAATCTTCCCAATGATGCCATTAGCTTGGCCGTGATACGCTTGATCAGCGTCCGGGACCCATGTCTGATGAGCCGATAAACCATATAATATACCGAGTTTCGGGATTCGCCGGCAAGCGTACATCCAGAAATTCATGTTTGTTTTTCGCTGTTGGGCCTAATGGGCCTGGGATACGGCAACGTGTAGGACATCACAGTGAGTCAAGAACCCAAGATCGGCTTTGTCAGCCTCGGTTGCCCCAAGGCGCTGGTGGATTCCGAACAGATTCTCACTCAGCTACGGGCTGAAGGTTATGGTGTGGTGCCGACTTATGAAGCGGCCGATTTGGTGGTGGTCAATACCTGCGGTTTTATCGATGCGGCGGTGGCCGAGTCGCTGGATGCCATCGGCGAAGCGCTCGCCGAGAATGGAAAAGTAATCGTCACCGGTTGTTTGGGTGCGAAAGGTACGCTCGTGCGCGACCTGCATCCGACGGTGCTGGCGGTAACTGGGCCACATGCTTGTTCGGAGGTACTAGCAGCGATTCACACCCATCTTCCCCGGCCGCATGATCCCTTCCTGGATCTGGTGCCGCCGCAGGGTATCAAGTTAACGCCGCGCCATTATGCGTATCTAAAAATCTCTGAAGGCTGTAATCACCGTTGCACGTTCTGCATTATCCCGCAACTGCGGGGCGATCTGGTCAGCCGACCGGTCGGCGATGTTCTGCGGGAAGCGGAAACACTCGTCCGGGCCGGGGTTAAGGAATTACTGGTTGTTTCTCAAGATACCAGTGCCTATGGGGTGGATGTCCGTTACCGGACGGGTTTTTGGCACGGCCGACCGCTCAAGACTCGGTTAACCCCGCTGGCCGCCGCGCTCAGTGAGCTGGGTGTATGGGTGCGCTTGCATTATGTTTATCCGTACCCCCATGTTGATGAGCTGATACCGCTGATGGCGGAGGGTAAGCTGTTGCCGTATCTTGACGTGCCGCTCCAGCACGCCAGCCCGCGCGTTTTGAAGGCCATGAAACGGCCGGCCAATACCGAGAATAGTCTGAAACGAATCCAGCACTGGCGGTCGATATGCCCTGAACTGGCTTTGCGCAGTACCTTCATCGTCGGTTTTCCGGGAGAAACGGAGGCCGATTTTGAGCGGTTGCTGGCTTTTCTGGCCGAGGCGCAATTGGATCGGGTCGGCTGTTTTACTTATTCGCCGGTGGCCGGAGCGCCGGCAAACCAGTTGCCTGATCCGGTTCCTGAGGAGATCAAGCAGGAGCGGCAGGCTAGATTAATGGAATTGCAAGCCACCATCAGCGCCGAGTGTCTGCACCGCAAAATTGGCCGTACTCTCAGCGTGCTGGTTGACGAGATTGACGCTGATGGCACGGCCATTGCCCGGTCGAGCGCTGATGCGCCGGAGATTGATGGCGTGGTGTATATCGAGCAAGGTGTTGATCTGCCGGTGGGTGAGTTTGCCAACGTGCATATTGAAGCTGCCGATGAGCATGACTTGTATGCGCAGCGACTTTGATTTCTTGCGATGCCTTGAGGCCCATTGAACTTTTTAAAACCATCCCCATCTTACGTGATAAGCGTAAGCCCTTACGCCTGTCCGCTTCCCTCCCTGAGCGGGCTATGTCCGGTTGGCAAAACCGGATAACACTATTCGCCCCGGTTTCACTCCCCCTTGTAACCGGGGCTTCTTTTTGTCTAGTTCCGGCAGATAGCGCCGCCCACAATCCCTAGCAATTTATCGTGTACAATCCGTTGTAACTGATGAGGCATTCTATGGAATCCATGCATGGCACCACGGTATTGGCCGTGCGCCGTAACGGTCGGGTCGTGATCGGCGGTGATGGCCAAGTGACGTTGGGCAATACCGTTATGAAGGGCAACGCCCGCAAGGTGCGGCGTTTGTATCAGAACAAGGTGATTGCCGGTTTTGCGGGCGGTACTGCGGACGCTTTTACCTTGTTTGAGCGCTTCGAAGGCAAACTGGAGAAGCACGGCGGTAATCTGACCCGGGCCGCCGTTGAGATGGCGAAAGATTGGCGTACGGACCGGATGTTGCGCCGGCTGGAGGCTTTATTGATCGTCGCCGATGGGGGGACCACTCTCATCTTGTCGGGCAATGGCGACGTGATTGAGCCGGAACGGAATCTGGCGGCGATTGGTTCCGGCGGGAGTTACGCGCAAGCTGCTGCTCAGGCGTTGCTGGAGCATACCGAACTGGATGCGCGCGCTATTGTCGAGCAAGCCTTGAAAATCGCGGCCAGCATCTGCATATACACCAACGAGAACCTGACCTTTGAAGAATTGGCGGGCGCATAATCTGATCTTCGGGATGGGTGCGCCCACCGTGCTGTTTTCGCCTCCTGCCCAGACGGTAGCTGCTCCATGTCAGATATGACCCCTCGGGAAATTGCCCAAGAGTTGGATAAACACATCATCGGCCAAGACGCTGCCAAACGCGCTGTGGCTATTGCCTTGCGCAACCGTTGGCGGCGGATGCGGGTAGAGGCTGATCTGCGTAACGAAATCACCCCCAAAAATATCCTGATGATTGGCCCGACCGGCGTGGGCAAGACCGAAATCGCCCGGCGGCTGGCCAAACTGGCCAATGCACCGTTTATCAAGGTTGAGGCGACCAAATTCACTGAGGTCGGTTATGTCGGCCGGGATGTCGAATCCATCATCCGCGACCTGATGGATGGTGCGGTGAAGATGGTCCGCGAGGAGGAAATGCAGAAGGTGCGCCATCGGGCTGAGGAAGCCGCCTTCGAACGAGTGCTGGACACGCTGCTGCCGCGGCCCCGCACGGTCGGGTTTGCTAACGAGCCACCGCCAGCGGATCACTCCGTGACTCGGCAAAAGATGCGCGAACGGCTACTCAAAGGTGATCTGGATGATCGGGAAATCGAAATCGAGGTGGCAGTTCGACCCGTGGGCGTGGAGATCATGGCGCCGCCCGGTATGGAGGAGATGACCAATCAGTTGCAAAGCCTGTTTCAGAATCTGACCAGCAACCGTACTCGCAGCCGCAAACTCAAGGTCAAGGATGCGCTGAAACTGCTTCAGGAGGAAGAAGCGGCGAAGATGGTCAATGAGGAAGAACTCAAGTTAAAGGCGCTGGCGGCGGTCGAGCAAAACGGGATTGTCTTCATCGACGAAATTGATAAAGTCGCCAAGCGCGGCGAATATGGTGGTCCTGACGTATCACGCGAAGGCGTCCAGCGCGATCTGCTGCCATTGGTCGAAGGTTGCACCATCTCCACCAAGTACGGCATGGTGCGCAGTGATCACATCCTGTTCATCGCCTCGGGTGCATTTCACCTGGCTAAACCTTCCGATCTCATTCCTGAGTTGCAAGGCCGTTTACCGATCCGCGTGGAACTGAGCGCGCTGAGTAGCGAGGATTTCGTGCGGATTTTGACTGAACCCGATGCGTCGCTGACTGAGCAATACGCAGCGCTGCTGGAAACCGAGGCAGTGAAACTGGAATTTGCCGCCGATGGAGTGCAGCGTATCGCTGAGATCGCCTGCCACGTCAACGAGCGCACCGAGAATATCGGTGCGCGGCGCTTGCACACCGTCATGGAGCGTCTGCTGGAAGTCATTTCCTTTGAAGCGCCCGACCGCGCTGGCCAGACCGTCACTGTGGACCGCGCTTATGTCGATGGCCATTTAGGCGAGCTGGTTAAAGATGAAGATCTGACCCGCTATATCTTGTAAGGATCAGCGATGAGCATTCGCCCAACCGAAATCAAATTGCATCAAGCATCCCGTGTGTTGGAAGTCGCTTTTGAAGATGGGACTCACTTTGAGTTGCCATGCGAGTATTTACGGGTGTTTTCACCGTCGGCTGAGGTACGGGGTCACGGTCCAAGCACGGCGACCTTAGTGACCGGCAAGGAAAAGGTAAATATTAGCGCCATCGAACCGGTGGGCAATTATGCCGTCAAGCTGGTGTTCGATGATGGCCATTCGACCGGTCTGTATTCCTGGAACGTATTGCATGAGTTGGGTACAGAGCAGGAAAGCAACTGGCAAGATTACCTGCGCCGACTCGCCGAGGCGGGTTATCAGCGCCAAGCTTGATTTTGACGACCTGTCGCAACGAGATCGCTGAATCGCATGGAACAATCTGAAACCACGCATTTTGGTTACCAAAAGGTGGCCGCCGCCGAAAAAGCCCGCAAGGTGGCTGATGTCTTCGATTCCGTCGCTGACAAGTACGATTTGATGAACGACTTGATGTCGCTGGGCGTCCATCGGCTATGGAAGCGTTTCGCCGTGCGTTTGAGTGGTGTTCGTGCCGGTGAGCGAGTCCTGGACTTGGCAGGCGGTACCGGCGATTTGACGGCCCGGTTGTTACCGCTGCTGGGATCGACGGGTTTCATTGTACTCTCCGATATCAACGCGACGATGTTGGTCGAAGGGCGGCGGCGGTTGGTCGATGCTGGTGCGGTCAGCAATATCGCTTACGTGCAGGCTGATGCGGAAACGTTGCCATTTCCTGATCAAAGCTTTGACTGCATCACCATCGGATTCGGGTTACGCAACGTCACCTACAAGGATCGGGCGTTAGCTGCAATGTATGCGGCGCTCAAACCGGGTGGGCGAGTGGTGATCCTGGAATTCTCTCAGCCGGTCGCGCCCGGTTTGAAACCTGCTTATGATCTATACTCATTCTCCTTGTTGCCGATTCTTGGCAAGCTGGTGGCCAACGATGCCGACAGTTACCGCTATCTGGCTGAATCCATTCGTATGCATCCCGATCAGGAAACGCTGCGCGGCATGATGGAGACAGCGGGTTTCGAACGCTGTCAGTACTTCAATCTGACCGGCGGCATTGTCGCAGTACATCGCGGTTATAAATTCTAAGTTTCAAAACCTGACCTTCTGCTTGCAAAACCGAAACGGATCGGATGGCTTATCTTGAGGATAGTCACATGATATCGCCTGTCATCGTTACCGGTTTGGAATCTGCGCTGAACCAGGTTTTGCGGCTTGACCCCGACAGCGCATCACGGCTGGCTGCCTTGGATGGTAAAACCGTCGCTGTTGAGGTGGAAGGGTTGGAGCAGCGGTTTTATCTACGGTTTGCGGCGGAAGGCGTCCGGGTGATGGATGACGATGAGGGTACTGCTGTGGTATGGATTCGCGGCACGCCTCTGGCGCTGCTTCGGCAGTGGCGCCGTCAATCCTTGCAGGATAGCCGTCAGATCAAGGTCGAAGGTAATAGCGATGTAGCGCGAGAAGTGCAACTGTTGTTAGCCCGTTTGGATATCGATTGGGAGGAGCAGCTTGCCAAACGATTCGGTGATCCCATCGCCCATCAGTTAGGCAATGTCTGGCGCAGCTTGCGGGGTTGGGGCCGTCGAGTATCTGCGGTGGTGTCAGCCAACAGTACCGAATATCTCCAGCATGAACTGGGTGCCTTGCCGCCAAGCCATGTGGTCGAGCGGTTTTTGCACGATGTGGATATCTTGCGAGAGGATGCTGATCGGTTGGCGGTACGGGTTGAACGCTTACGCCAACGTCTGGCCCCTGGCGGGTTGGGCTAAGACGACCCTCCTGCGAGGTACAAAAATAGATGTTTGGTCCCGCCCAATTATTGCGGTTGCTGCATATTAATCGGGTGTTGGTTCGCCACGGCCTCGACGAGATCGTTTTTGCTACCCACCTGTTCCGGCCGGTCGGTTTTCTGCGCCATCTGTTGCCTTGGAACTGGTTACCCCGCCAGCCATTGCCTCTTTCACACGCTGCCCGCATTCGGCTTGCGCTGGAAGATTTGGGACCGATTTTTGTCAAATTCGGCCAAATGTTATCCACCCGCCGCGATTTGCTTCCCGACGACATCGCGCTCGAATTAGCCAGATTGCAAGACCGGGTACCGCCATTTCCCGGTGAGCAAGCCCGCGCTATTATTGAAAAAGCCTATGGCCATCCGCTCGAAGTGGTTTTCGATCACTTCAGCTTCGAGCCGCTGGCGTCAGCCTCCATCGCCCAGGTACATGCCGCCCGCTTGCGGGAGGGGCAAGATGTCGTGGTCAAGGTCTTACGGCCGGGTATTGAAAAAATCATTCGCCGCGATATCGATCTTTTGTACATCATCGCCAATCTGGCCCAGCGTTACTGGAAGGAAGGCCGCCGATTGCGACCGGTCGAAGTGGTCGCTGAGTATGAAAAAACTATTTTCGACGAGCTGGATTTGGTCCGTGAAGCCGCCAACGCCAGCCAGTTGCGCCACAACTTTCAAGATTCACCGATCCTCTACGTACCGGAGGTGTTCTGGCCGGAAACCCGGCGTAACGTCCTGGTCATGGAGCGGATTTACGGCATTCCGGTTGGTGATATCACTGAGTTGCGGCGCCGTGGCGTCGATATGAAAAAGCTATCGGAACGGGGTGTCGTCGTTTTCTTCACTCAGGTGTTTCGCGATAGTTTTTTTCATGCCGACATGCATCCCGGCAACATTTTCATCAATGCCGAAGACCCATCCGATCCGCGCTATATCGCTGTGGATTTCGGCATCATCGGTACCTTAAGTCCAACCGACCAGCACTATCTGGCCGATAATTTCCTGGCGTTTTTTCAGCGTGACTACCGGCGGGTAGCGGAGCTGCATATCGAATCCGGTTGGGTTCCGGCCGCAACCCGGGTCGATGAGTTTGAATCGGCTATTCGTACCGTCTCGGAGCCAATTTTCGACCGGCCCCTCAAGGATATTTCCTTCGGGGGGTTCTTGCTGACGCTGTTTCAAACTGCCCGGCGTTTTAACATGGAAGTGCAGCCGCAACTGGTGTTGTTGCAAAAAACCTTATTGAATATTGAAGGGTTAGGGCGCCAACTGGACCCCGATCTGGATTTGTGGAAAACCGCAAAGCCTTTTTTGGAAAGCTGGATGCGTGATCGGGTAGGGCCATGGTCGGTTCTCAGACGCATCAAGTATTACATCCCGCGCTGGGCCGATCAGACGCCGGATCTGCCGAATCTGGTCTATGGTTTGCTGCGTAAGGCCAATACCGGTGATCTGGCCCTACGGCTTCACAAGCAAGAGATGGAACAATTGCGCCAGGAAGTGCGACGAGCAAATCGGCGCAATTTTCATGCGGTGGTGGGAGCGGCGCTTGTGATTAGCGCCGCTGTGCTGCTAGGCCCCGATCTGGGCCTGCCGACCAACCCTTGGCATACTCCGCTGCTGGCATGGCTGCTGGGTGGGGTTGGCGCCGGTCTCTTGCTCGCCGCTTGGCCGAAGGATGCCTAATTGCTTCCTGCTGACTGGTCAAGGAAAGCGTCAGGATCGCTGTAAAGCGGCTTCAACCTCATCGCGGGCCTTGCGTCCACAGAGCAGATCAATCAGTGCCAAGGCGAAATCCATCGCCGTGCCGGGACCGCGTGATGTGATGAAGGTGCCATCGCGCACCACGGCGGCGCTGCTGAGACGTATTTCGGTCTGCCCGTCCAGAATACCCGGATAGGCAGTCGCTTCTCGATAATTGAGCAAGCCGGCGCTGGCCAGAACCTTGGGCGCGGCACAGATGGCACCGACATACCGTCCCTGTTCGGTTTGCCGCCGCAGCAAGGCTGCAATGCGTTGATCGGCTTCCAGTCTTTGGGCGCCACCCAAGCCGCCCGGTAGCACCACCAAATCGAAATCTCGGTCCAATACCGCATCGAGTGGCATATCAGGGACTAGGACCACACCACGCGAGGCGGTCACCGGGCCTGCTTCCAGGCCGGCTACGACCACAGTCACGTTGGCGCGCCGCAGCAAGTCGATGATCGTGACAGCCTCCAACTCTTCACAGCCTTGGGCCAACGGGACGAGAACAGTCGCCATGAGGTTTGCTCCTTTACAGGGATCAGCCGCTCTTACGGTTTTGGATAAGCGTCATGCCTTTCAGTAGGTTGAGGGCTTCATAAAGTTGATAATCATTTTGGGCTAAGCTGCTGTCGGCGCTGGCTGGCGCTTCCGATGGCGTTTCCGATGGCGTTTTTTCAATACGGTCGGTGCGGTCGTTTTGCAAATGGCCGCTCAAGTCGGACTCTTTGATGAAATCGGAATCCGTACCGTCTCCGTTACCGACTTTAAGGGCTTTGAGCTTAATGTCGGGTTCAATGCCAGCGGCCTGGATTGAGCGACCGCTGGGGGTGTAATAGCGTGCAGTCGTCAGCTTGACGGCCGTGCCATTGCCCAAGGGCAAGATGGTTTGCACCGATCCTTTACCGAAGGTGCGTTCGCCCAAGATGAGCGCTCTGTGATGATCTTGCAGGGCACCGGCGACAATTTCCGATGCTGAAGCTGAACCCCCATTCACTAAGACCACCATCGGTGCGTTTTTTAGCAGATCACCCGGCGTAGCTTTAAAGCTCTGGTCAGAACCGTTGCCGCGCCCTTTGGTTTCGACAATCAGTCCGTCTTCCAGGAAATCGTCAGCGACATCCACGGCACCGTTCAAAACACCGCCGGGGTTGTTACGCAGATCAAGCACCAGACCTTTTAAGGGGGCTTTATTTTGTTGTTCGAGTGTGCGCAATTCCTGTTGCAGGCTCTGAGCGGTTTTGGCTTGGAATTGTGTAACCCGCAGATACGCAAATCCTGGTTCCAGCAGGCGGCTTTTGACGCTCTTGACCTGGATTACTTCACGAACCAGCTTGAATTTCAGCGGCTTTCGCACGCCTTCCCGCACGACGGTCAAGGTGATGGCCGTATTGGGTTTGCCGCGCATACGTTGAATGGCATCGGATAAGCCCATCCCTTTGACCGAGGTGTCATCCAGCCGGATGATGAGATCACCCGCGCGGATGCCGGCCCGTTGGGCCGGAGTATCGTCGATGGGGGCGATGACCTTGATAAAGCCGTCTTCCTGGCCGACTTCAATGCCCAAGCCGCCGAATTCGCCAGAGGTGCCTACCTGTAAATCCTGAAACGCCTCGGTATCCAGAAAAGCGGAGTGGGGGTCCAGGTTGCTTAACATGCCACGGATGGCATTTTCCAAGAGAACCTTATCCTTGACCGGCTCCACATAGTCCTGCTTAACGGCATCGAGTACGCCGGTAAACGCCCGCAGCTCATCTAACGGTAGCTTGCCGTTTTCCTGGGGGACTTCTTTATCGGCCCAGACAGTATGCACGGCCGTCAGCGAGAAGCCTGCCAGAAAACTTAAGGCCAGCGCCAGACCGTACCGGTTTGCAACGCTCATCTTCACTCCAAAAATCCTTTCAATGCGGCGAGGGGAGATACGACAACCTTATTTAATCGTTCAAATAAGACAACGGGTTTGGCCTAAAAAATGCAATTTGGCCAGAACATTCGAGAGATAGTTTATTGAGAGACCGCGCCCGCCCCGGCGCTGAATGACATGAAAAGCGTCGGGGCAGGGAGCGGTTGGAAAGGAGTTTTATTTAGCCTTGCCCTGATTGGCAACAGCATCCATCAACTTCTTCAGTTCTTCGGGATCGGCGAGGTAGTAATTCTTGATAGGCCGCAGGTTTTCATCAAGCTCGTACACCAGCGGTACGGCGGTAGGAATATTTAACCCGACAATCTCGTCGTCAGGTATGTTATCAAGATACTTAACCAGGGCACGCAGGCTGTTGCCGTGGGCGGCGATCAGCACACGCTTACCGGAACGGATTGCGGGAACCACGGCATCGTGCCAGAAGGGTAATACCCGGTCGATGGTGGTTTTCAGGCTTTCAGTCGAGGGCAACACGCGCGCATCAAGCTCGGCATAACGTGGATCTTTGGACGGATGTCCTGGATCGTCCGCAGCCAGTGCCGGAGGCGGAATGTCGAAGCTGCGTCGCCAGATCTTGACCTGTTCCTCGCCATGCTTGGCGGCGGTTTCTGATTTGTTGAGGCCGGCTAAAGCGCCGTAGTGGCGTTCATTGAGCCGCCAACTGCGCTGCACTGGAATCCAGGCCAGATCGAGTTCATCCAGCACGATCAATGAGGTATGGATTGCGCGCTTGAGCACCGAAGTGAACACGATATCAAAAATGTACCCTTCTTTTTTAAGAGCCAGACCGCCTTTTTTCGCCTCCTCGCGGCCTTTTTCCGAAAGGTCAACGTCAACCCAGCCGGTGAAGCGGTTTTCAAGGTTCCACTGGCTTTCGCCGTGACGGACGAGCACGATTTTGTACATCGAAGAATGCCTCCTGATTGCAAAGCGGCTTTTGTTGTTATCGGGTTGAGAGCGGTAATCGACCGTTTTCCTGGGCCGCGAACTGTGGCGGCGCGCGGATAGGGTTAAATGTTATAGAAATTCCTCTGAAATAATACGCTGCGCTAGCCGATTGTGCCAGTCGGCACCGCTCGCAAGTTCGCACTATCGTTATATTAGTCTATACTAATATTCGGGTTGGAAAGATCAACGTTATGTCATTCATAATACCAACATGCATGGAGGGGGCATGGCGAGAGAGGCGGTCGATGTTGGCGTTATTCCCACGACCTTTTTGATGATCCATCAGGGAGATATTGAGCGGGCTTCTCGCTCGCTCAAGGCGATGTCGCACCCACTACGGCTGAAAATTCTTTGTACTTTGGGCGATCAGGAGGTCAGTGTGCAGGAAATTGTCGAGGAGGTTGGAACCTCGCAAAGCAATATTTCTCAGCATCTTGCCATTCTGCGCGACAAAGGTATTCTCATCTCCCGAAAAGACGCCAATCGAGTTTATTATCGGATGGGTGATGTCCGTATGCTGCGCCTAATCGGTATGATGCGAGAGGTTTTTTGTGCCCGCGATTGAATGAGCTTGCCGCAGTCTAGTTCGCTAAGGTCAACAGCGGTCAGTTTAATTCCCTACTATCCAAAACTACCTAGTTGAGGTCGTTCATGCACAGCGAAAGGATCATCCGGATTATGGCCGGTTCTTTCATCTTGTTATCGCTTCTGTTGGGTGTGTCGGCCAGTCCGCTCTACCATAGCAGCCATTGGCTTTGGCTTGCCGGATTCGTCGGGCTAAACTTGTTTCAAAGCGGTTTCACTCAGTTCTGCCCGGCAGAGATGATCTTGTGGAAGCTTGGGATCAAACGAGCTGCGGATCTACCTGAATATCCTGCCTCTCAAACGCATCGTTAAGGAAAACTATGAACGATTTCGTTGAGTTTGCCGGGCAGAATTGGCTGCTGTTTCTCGCGTTGTTTGCTGTCATCGGTATGTTGCTGGGGGGGGAGATTCTACGGAAAATCCGTGGTGTTAAAACACTTAACGCTGCTGAGGCGCTGCGTCTACTTAACGATCAAGACGCCTGGATCGTGGATGTGCGGGAAAGCGCTGATTACAAGGAAAGCCACATTCCACAGGCTCACCATATCCCCTTGGCTGCGCTCACTGGACGGCTGGGCGAACTCAGCAAGGCCGGCGATAGGCCGATCATCGTTTACTGCCGTAGCGGGAATACTTCGGAATCGGCGAGCGCTTTGTTGCGAAAGAACGGGATTGCGAATGTTTACAGCTTGAGCGGAGGGTTGACCGCTTGGCTTGATGCTCATCTGCCGGTCACCCGCAAGAAGTAGCGCTACGGTGCTGGGAATTTTGCTCGTAGTGTGCTGTAGCTTACGTTACGAGTGGATTGTTGGGCAGACTGGCGATCTGCCCTGTAAAATGATCGACCAGTCAGGTTTTTCTTGCCTGCCCTACCTCAAAAATGATGATTACCTAATTTAAGGCGTTCCGCATGACCGAGCAATCGCAGGTTTCCCAGCATTTCGATATTCAGAAGATTTATCTCAAGGATGTATCTCTGGAAACGCCAAATTCTCCAGCGATTTTTACCGAGCAATGGCAACCGCAGACCGAAGTACGACTGGACACGGGAGCGGCCCCAGTGACCCAGGATATATTTGAAGTTGTGCTGACCGTCACTATCACCTCCAAGCTTGGTGAGCGCACCGCCTATTTGGCCGAAGTGCAGCAGGCCGGTTTATTTACTTTACGCGGTTTCGAGGATGGACAAATGGGCCACATGCTGCACGCATTTTGCCCAAATATCCTGTTTCCTTTCGCTCGTGAAGAGCTAAGCTCGTTGGTCACCAAAGGTGGATTTCCGGGGGTGTTGCTCAATCCGATCAATTTTGATGGCCTGTACATGCAGCGGCTACAACAGCAGCAAGCGGCGACTGCGGGCGGTGCAGCGGCACCGCATTGACGCATGACCACCGCCGCGACAGTCGCTGTCCTGGGAGTGGGTTCCTGGGGTACCGCGCTGGGACTGTTATTGGCGCGCAATGGGCATACAGTACGCTTGTGGGGCCACGATCCGAAGGAAGTTGCCCCTCTGGTTGAGTTTCGGGAAAACCGGCGTTATCTGCCGGGGATTCCCTTGCCCGTGACGCTGAGTGCCACAGCCGATCTGGCTGCAACACTGACCGGATCGGACCTGGTGATTGCTGCGGTTCCCAGCCAAGCCTATGGAGAAACCCTTGCCCAGCTACGACCCTACCGGTCAAGCGCCGGTGGGTTTGCTTGGGCGACCAAAGGTCTTGAGCATGGTACGGGTCGTTTTCTACACGAAGTGACTGAGCAAATATTAGGCCAGGGTTGGCCGGCGGCAGTGATCTCCGGCCCTAGTTTCGCTCGTGAAGTGGCGCTCGGTTTACCGACCGCTGTCACGGTAGCCGCACGGGACTATAGGTATGCCCGTCAAGTGGCGGCTTTATTGCACGGCTCTAATTTGCGCGCCTATACCAGCATTGATGTCATCGGCGTCGAGTTGGGTGGAGCGATTAAGAATGTGTTAGCCATTGCTGCTGGAATCGCCGATGGCTTGGGGTTTGGCGCTAACGCCCGGGCTGCCTTGATTACACGGGGTTTGGCGGAAATGGCACGCCTGGGTTTGGCGGTCGGTGGCCAGCGAGAAACCTTTATGGGACTGGCCGGCATTGGCGATCTGGTCTTGACGTGCACGGATGATCAATCACGCAACCGCCGCTTCGGATTGGCCATTGGCCGTGGTGAGACCGCCGCAGCGGCGCTGATAGCTATTGGCCAAGTGGTCGAAGGCGTGGTAACGGCGCGGGAGACGGTACGGCTAGCCCAACAGTATGGGGTGGAAATGCCTATCGCCGAACAGGTTGACCGGGTTCTGCACCATGCTCAAGATCCCCGGCGAGCGGTGGAGAGTCTGTTAGCACGCGATCCAAAACCAGAACTTTGAGATTTTTCTGAGTGACCCGCTTTGCTTTTAGGTGATGCAGTCATCTAAAAGCTGTGGGCTTTTTAACGGTGATTCACCCTCAGAGCCGGTATAAGCCTGTGGCCAGCGTGTTTTGACCACCGGGCTGTCGCTAGCCAAAGCGTGGCAGGTGTTCAGAACCGGCGGCGGTGCGCGATCTTCTGCCGCTTTGGCCTCATCTTCATCGTAACGCTTGCCGTATACGGTCTGAAACATGGTGGTAGCGACCGGACCCAGCAATTCAGTCATGTGGGTGCAGCCGTTTAACCCGGCGAATAATTCTCGTAATTTGAGCGACCAGCCCGGCCCGATACGCTCACCGATCAGCAGCCGATAGCGACGGGTGATCGTGGGGCAGAGGCTAAACGGCGAACTGTCGGTGCAAGCTTCGATGTCGTGAATTCGAAATTGTGGATCGACGGTTAGCCGAATCCACATATCGTGCAGCGGCTCACCGGGTTGAATTTGCCCGCCGCGATCCTCGTTGGGAAAAGCGTAGGTTTTCGTGTCGATCATCCGGCCTTCGATGTCCCACAGGCCGTCTTCGCGCTGGTAACCCCAGCATTGAACGACGCGATTGTGGAGTAACTGTCGGGCAGCGGGGGTGGAGAGGGGCATCGTATTCTCCAGAACAACTCTCGCGGTCAGTCAAAATAAGTGCCGTCCATCAGATGCGCTAAGCGATTTGCTACGTCATCCAGTACGACCTGTTTTTGTGCGGGATTGTAATCCCACCATGCCGCGATTTCATCCAAGGTTCGCAGACAGCCATCACAGAGTTGGGTTTGGGGGTTGATAGTACAGATTCCGACGCAAGGCGAAGGCGGATTGCTGTTGGAGTGGGCGCTATCGGTGATAAAGGCCATTTTTCGGTAGATTTTACTGGCAAGATCGCGGCTCAAAATCCCTGGAAGTGCTCTGATGGGCAAACTACGCAATGAGGTCAGCCGCGAAGATTTTAGGGAGTTTTCTTTATGGGTTATCGAGTGTGCTGGTCAAGGCACGCGCTGGCGCGCTTTGGTCGGGTGGTGGTGATCCGACCCTCGATTCTATGGTGGTTCAGTGCTCCCCGCCATCTTCGCGGCTAATTTTTTGAATAAAATTTATAGTGGATGCACACCCGCCAAATGTATTGGCTTACGATAGAGCTAGTTCGTTAATCGAAGCAGCTTGGATTTGTGGAACGATTGTTGAAAATCATCATGATCGCAAAATAACGAAACCGGCGGAAGGTCGTAAATAGGGGCAAACCCCTATGATCAACCCCTACAGATGTTCTTTCACATAAGTTATGGAAAGTGTCAAAATAAGCGCATGAGCGATGCGGATTATTCTCGTTGGACGTTCTTAACCAGTTTAACCTTACAGTGAGTATTGTTATCCAGGATGATGAGGTTGTCCACTTATCTTCTTGGACAGGGTGTACATCCAGCACCGGTCCAGACCGTAGGAGCAAACATCATGTTGACCTATCAAGATTGCATGGAGCTAAGCGATCTCACTGAAGATGAAATTGATGCTATCGCGCGGCACGAGCGGTTGCCAGAAATGGCGGCATTGGAAATGGGTAGTTATCTGGTGCATACACAGGAGGGTATCCCGATGATTAAACGTATTATCCTGGAGGATATTGAGGAGGCTCGACGCCACGGACACCCCGATAGGGCTTTAAAGCTAAAGTTAGTGCTAAAACATTTCGTGAAAACCCATCCGAAGAACCAGGCCGAAGCGTGAGCAAAAGCGACCTATCAAGCGGACTTGGCTTCTTTGTAGTGATAGCATTATGAACTGCCTTGGGCTAGGTTGGTGCCTAATAGCCCTAGTACTTCAGAGGAGTTAGCACGCCGTAGAGGTCGGCCATCGACCGGGCTGCGTGGTGCCTCGCGTTCGTCCAGCAGCCCGAAGACCGTAAGTTCAATGCATGTATCATCAGCCGTAAAGCGAAACACCGGACGTGAAGCATAGACACCGTTGTTCGCTTTGAGGCGGCGTGTAGCGCTTTCCAGGGGGATGCCATGATCCATGAGAAACATCAAAACATCTTTTGGCGTATCGGCAAACAGGTGGAGTTGAATGTCAGTGTGCGGGCCGGCGGTGCCGATCAACACGGAGCCAACTAACTTGGGGCGAAATCTTGCGAGGAAGCGCATTGCCTCCAGCGCGGTTTGCCGCAAGCTACGCAAATGTATTTCGTGGCCGGCCGCGTGAAAAAACCGCTGGTAGTCGATTAGGGCTTGTTGGATCTGAACGTTATCTGGTAGGGCGGCTTTATCCGATACGCCTAACCGTAGCGCGGCCTTGCGTTTGGCGACCCCAAAATCCTTGATGCCTTCTTCAGCCATGAGTCGGGCGCATTCCTGAGTAAGCAAAATCTTAAGTCGATGGTGGTCGTGATAACGGCGGGCCATGATCATATCCAGGGCGGAGTGTGGGCGGTTCGTGAAGGGTACAGCGACCATCCCGCATCGGTGCGCTTGGCAGAAAGGGGCAGCTATCCCCGAATGGTATGCGGTCGTCGCGCATTATCATCAAAATGGTGTGAAACTTCCCGACGTATGTGGGTCGTTGTTTGCTATATTCATACGGTACCTTTGGTTCGTCCAGTCTGAACTAGTTGAGGATGCGAAATTGGCTCTGTTCAAGCGTAAGGAACCCGTTTTGGGTATCGACATCAGTCCTTCGGCGGTCAAGCTGATCGAACTGAGCCGTTCTGGTCCACGGTTTCGTGTCGAAGCTTTCGCCATTGAACCGTTGGGTGAAGGTATGATGGAAGATCGGAATATCGCCGATCCGGGGGAAATGGCCGAGGTGATTAAAAAGGCTTGGCGCCGATCCGGAACTCGCCTACGCCGAGCCGCCGTCGCCGTGCCCACGTCAAGCGTGATCACCCGTGCTGTGCCGATGCCGCTGGAGTTCAAGGAAAGCGATATTGAAGTTAACATGCCTATCGAGGCATCTCAGTATATTCCTTATCCGATTGAAGAGGTGTATCTGGATTTCGACGTGAAGGGGCCGTCTCAAAGTAATAGAGACATGCAGGATGTGATGCTGGTGGCCTCCCGCAAAGAAAATGTGGACACACGCGAGGCCGCGCTTAAAGAGGCTGGCCTGATTCCGGTCATCGTCGATGTTGAGGTCTATGCACTGGAAAACTTATTTCGCTTGATTGCGGATAGTTTGCCAAAGAGTGGCGGGGAAGGGGGGCAGATCAGCCTGACCAAGGCGCGCGAAGGTCTCACGGCATTGGTCGACATTGGCACTAATATTACGAATTTGTACGTTCTCCAGGGAGGCCGAGTCATTTTTGCTCGTGAACAAAACTTCGGCTCCGATCAGTTGACTCTTCGGATTGCTGAATCCTATGGCCTGCCCCGAGACCAGGCTGAGCAGATGAAGCGTACGGGCCAAACCGATGATGAGTTCGCTGCCACCATCTTAGAACCCTTCAAGCAGATGCTCGCTGAACAAATCGGCCATGGGCTGCAATTCTTTTTTTCCTCTGATCAGTTTGTGTCAGGCCACTATAATGTAGATACAATTGTTTTAGTGGGTGGGGGTGCCATGATCGTGGGACTGGATCGGGTAGTAGGCGATGTGCTTGGAATAGCGACAGTTGTTGCTAGCCCATTTAAGAGCATGGGGAGTGCCGCAAAGGTTAACAGTAGCGCTCTATTGCGTGATGCGCCGATGCTGGCAGTTGCTGGGGGGCTCGCTCTAAGGAGCTTCGACTGACATGACCCGCATCAATTTGTTGCCTTGGCGAGAGGCGCGTCGCGCCCAGCGACAGCGTGCGTTAGCTTCCATGCTGATCGCAGCGGCCCTAGTCGCGATAGGGATTGGTTTCTTGGTGTATACCGAGATTGATCGGCGCATTACGTTCCAACAGGAGCGCAACGACTATCTGCGTGGTGAAATTGCCCGTCTTAAAAAAGCAGCTGAGGAATTGCAAGAACTGCAAAAAACCAAAAACCGGCTTGTGGAACGGTTGAGTGTTATTCAAAAGCTACAAACCAGCCGGCCCGGCATGGTGCGGATGCTGGATAAGTTAGTGAGGTTAGTTCCACAAGATATTTATTTAACAGAATTCAAAACGTCTAATAATCAGATAGTCCTGAAGGGAATGGCTAAGTCCGATAATGTGATTTCGGATTTCATGCGCACTATTCGAAATTCTGAATTATTTGGTGAGCCAGCCTTACAGGTGATTGAGACCCGAAATGTGAATAACATCCAAGCGCGTGTGTTCGATCTAATCCTTCCGCTTAAGTTGGATGCAGAAAAAGCTGTTGCGGGAGGTAAGACATGAATCTTTCCCAGATTAATCTTAATGATATCGATTTGCGGGAAGCAGGCGATTGGCCGCTAGTCGGTAAATTGATACTGGCTGTTTTGATTATGGCAGCCGTGTTAGGAGCCGGTTACTATTTTTTCGTTAGCGATCAACTTGTGCAACTGGACAAGATTACTCAAGAAGAGCAACAGCTTCGACAGGAATTTACCGAAAAACAGAGGGTTGCCGCTAATCTCGAGTCATTCCGCTCTCAGCTCAAGCAGCTCGAAAGTGATTTGCAGGTCATGTTAGGTCAGTTGCCTACTGGCACTGAGATGCCGGAGCTACTGGAAAATATATCTGATACGGGCAAAAGGAATGGTTTGGAATTTGATCTGTTTAAGCCAGAAAATGAACAACCGCGAGATTTTTATGCGGCCAAACCGATCACGATTAAGGCCAAAGGTAGTTATCATCAGTTCGGTGCATTTGTAAGTGGGGTGGCTGCTTTACCTCGTATTGTTACTTTAGATAATGCGATATTTACTGCTGCTCCATCCTCTAAGGACCCTAAAACTGGAAAAGGGCAAAATCCGGGGCAGTTGAATATTCAGGCTACTTTACAAACCTATCGCTACATGGAAGAAGGGGGTGGAGCGGTTGGCGGCGGGCAGCAAGGAAAGGGCCAAGGAACGGGAGGCGGCAAAAAATGAGCGCGTATTTTCGTCTGGATTCCAGCATCTCGCGTGGCGTTTTCCGAGTGATAGCGGCTCTGGTGGTTTTGTCAGGTTGCGCACAGCAGGATTTGACCGATGTACAGCAGTTTGTAGAAAAGACCAAACGAGAAACACCGATCAGAAAACCCGATCCGCCACCTGAAATCAAGCCGTATACTCCGTTTGCTTATACTGCACAGGGTATCAAGGATCCCTTTATAATTGCGCCTTTCGCGCAGGAAGAGGAACTAGAGATTACTCAGGAAGCGGCGGCACGGGTGGGCAATTATAATGGTATTAGGCCTGATCCAAACCGGGTTCGCGAGGAGTTGGAAAAGTACTCGCTAGGCTCTCTCAAAATGATGGGTACCTTTCGAATGGGAGGTGCTAAGGAGTTGTGGGGACTGGTTCTTGCTCCAGATGGGGTGGTGCATAGGGTCCAGAAAAATAATTACTTGGGTACCAATCACGGCAAGATTCTCAATATTACGGAGCAGCGGGTGGATTTGAAGGAGATCGTTCCGGATGGGCCCGGACGCTGGCAGGAACGGGATGCGTTCCTGTCGCTTACCCAATAATTGAGGGGGAAGTGCGATGACGAGCAGGTCCATAAGCGAAGGCCAGCATCACCGGTGGTCGGGGAATCGGTGGTTGCTGCGATGCTTGCAGAGGGTGGCCCTGGTTTTAGGGTTGGTAGATTTAGGGGGATGGACTTCGTTGGCGGTCGCCGCCGATGTGCCCGGCAACCAGCCCATATTGCAGGGAGTGGATATCAGCCCCTTGGCAGGGAATCGGCTACAGGTCAAGTTTCGGTTATCGGAACCACCCAAAGGCCCTCCGAGCAGCTTTACCATTAACGATCCGGCTCGGGTCGTATTGGATTTTATCGGTGTTAGTAACGGCTTGAAATCTCGCCAACAGTCTATCAATGTGGGCGTGGCCGATAAGATTAGTGTTCTCGAAGGGGGGGACCGTACCCGCGCTTCACTGAACTTGGCACGCTTGGTTAATTATAACGTGCAGATTCAAGGTAGTGCTGTCTTGCTGACGTTGGATAATGCTGGTACGACAGTCGCCAAGACCCCAGCAGCTACGCCGGCCGCCTCGGTGGCAGCGGCGGCAGCAACGCGTCGGGTGGAGGCCCCGGTGGTGACTCCACGCAATATTGGGGATGTCAACTTCCGGCGTGGGCCGGCTGGACAAGGGGTAATAACCGTCAAACTTTCCAATCCCGGTATTGCGGTGGATGTTCGTCAGGAAGGTAACCAGATTTTGGCCGATTTTCAGGGCGCGGCGCTACCGCGTGGCCAACAACGGCGACTGGATGTGACCGATTTCGCTACTCCAGTGAAAGTCGTTGAGGCTCTCAATCGTGGTAATAATGCGCGGCTTAATATCCAACCCAACCCGCCATTTGAGTACCTAGCCTATCAAGCCAATGACCTCTATGTAATTGAAGTACGCCCGCCACAGAAGACAGCGGAAGCGGAAGAAAAGGAAACGATGTTCGATCCTTCTAAAAAGAAATACAAGGGGGATCTATTGTCGCTGAATTTTCAAGATATCGAAGTGCGGGCGATCTTACAGATCCTGGCGGATTTTACCGGTCTCAACATTGTGGTCAGTGACAGCGTGAAGGGCAATCTCACCTTACGCTTACAAAATGTTCCTTGGGATCAAGCTCTGGACATTATCTTACGCACGAAGGGCTTGGCCATGCGGCAAAACGGTAACGTGGTCTATATTGCTCCCACCGAAGAGGTGGCTGCCCGCGAGAAGCTCGACCTGGAATCGCATAAGACAGTGCAAGAGTTGATCCCGTTGCGTACTGAGATCATCCAAGTTAATTACGCGAAGGCTGGAGACATAGCCCAGCTGCTGAAGAGGAAAAGTGGTGACAAGACTCAAGAACAAAGCGTTCTATCACCGCGTGGCGATGTAGTGGCCGATGAACGGACCAATAGCCTGATCGTCAAGGATGTACCTGATAAACTGGCTGAAGTTCGCGATTTGGTAACTAAACTCGATATGCCTACCCGGCAGGTGTTGATTGATTCCCGTGTGGTTATCGCTAGTGACGATTTTAGCCGGAATTTGGGAGCAAAGTTTGGCGTGAGTGGCGTTCAGCAAGCTGGTAGTGGTATCAATGCGGTGAGTGGTACCACCACTGCCACTAATACGATGGTGAACAGTGCCGTTAGCAACTTGAGCAGTAATGGCCAGCCATTCCCGGTTTCAGTGCCGGGCTTGGCAGATCGGATTGGCGTAAATTTGCCTGCTGGCGGTACTAGCTTAGCTTTCGCGATCTTGAGATCCGACTATCTGGTTGATTTAGAGTTGTCGGCTTTGCAGGCGGAAGGTCAAGGTGAAGTGGTCTCCAACCCGAAAGTGGTGACCGCAGACTTGAAGAAAGCTACCATCCTGCAAGGCCGTCAGATTCCTTATTCGACCGTAAGTCAACAGGGCACCAAGATTGAGTGGAAGGATGCATTCCTTAAGCTCGAAGTGACACCACAGATTACACCAGATGACCGTGTTCGTATGGATCTATTGGTGTCCAAGGATGAGGAAGGGGCGCTAGTAACAGTGAGTGGGGTGCAATCCGCAAGTATTGATAAGCGCGAAGTTTCGACTCAAGTCATGGTCAATAACGGTGAGACCGTCGTTTTAGGTGGTGTATTTGAACAAACGAAAACCACTAACGTCAGCAAAGTGCCGTTGTTGGGTGATGTCCCCCTGTTAGGGTATCTTTTTAAGAACACGAAGAAAGGTGACACCAAACGCGAGTTGTTGATTTTCGTAACTCCGCAGATCCTAAAAAATGGTGCTGTTGCCGAGCGTTGACCGAATGCTTTGAATATCGTGGGAGACTGAAAACCATGCGAATATTTTGTGAGGATTTAATGAAAAGGTTTTTGACCTTTGCTTTGCTGATGGGGGTTTCTATTGGTTGGTGGGCTGGGCCTGCTAGCGCCGGTGGTTTTTTTAGCCCTAATTCCACAGTCACTATCGAGATAACAGCCGACAAAACAACCTTACCCGCCAATATTTTTAATGTCGGTCCCAGTATTGGTGGGACGTATACAAATACTGTAACCGTCATTACCAAAAAAAACGGTAAACTCTATGCTGCACCTAATATAGCGATCACTATTTCATCAGGCCTTCCAAGTGGCGCGCTCTACTATTTGGATGGAAAAGCAGAACATCAGAAATGTCCAACAGGGGCAACCTGTCCTCCCACAGTACCTGCAGATATAGCCTTTCGCAGTTTAACTTTTGAGAATACCACTGGTGTGGTAACTGCCCATTATCATTCTGAAAGTACCCCTGGAACAGTAGTTTTAACTGCGACAGTACAGGACCCGGTTACGCAGCAGGTGGCCAGCGCCAATGTGACGATTCAAGTAGTTGGTGGTACTGGAACTATCAATAGCGGCACTCCCGGAGTCGTCAAATTTGTCATGGATAGGTCGCCAGTTTATATCCAGAACAATCCAATCGGTACCACTGGTGATATAACCCAGAATACTTCCAAGTTATTTCAGATTTTTGTGCAAGATGATTTCGGTCAACCGATTAAGACCGGTGCTGGGCATACGCTGCGGGTGGAGATGCTCTCCAATCGCCCAAATGGTGGTGAATGGTTAAGCGCCACTGATTCCAAGGGTAATGCACAGGAAGGAGCCAGCGTTTTCGCCGACTTGGTGGGTGGTGTGGCTACGCTAGCCTTTCACAGTGGTGCGTTACCTGGTACCGTCCTGATTTCAGCAACTGCTGATCGCCGTGATAACAATGTCGATAACGGCATCCAAATGGCGATTACCAGTTATGCTATGGTGGCGATTGGGACGGGGCAAATTGCGTCGCTAAATTTTACTGGACCATTAGCTGATGCTGTATTTGTCCGCCAAAATAATCTGGTCTTGATTACTGGAAGTCTATGCGGTAGCCAAACCTGTGATACGGTATGGAATGGGGTCTATAACCGCGTTGTTTCCGTTGTCGCTGCCGATCCTTTCGGTAATCCACCACCTGCAGGTACGCCGATTACCTTCCGTTTGATCGATGGTCCGTTGGACATGCTACAAAACCGCTATCCGGATCAAGGGCATGGTCAATTCGCAATTACTGGTTATACAGGCGATCCGAAAGAAGGGGATGTCGAGTTTCTTGCTCCTAATCGAGTGGCCAAACGGATCGCCGCAGATACGCTGAATCCATTTGTGGTACCGAATGGCGTGTCGTATGCGATTGCCGATCCACTGTGCTTGTTGATGTTGCAGGACCCGGAAAGTGTTCTTGCCAAGGAAAGCCGTTTGGAATATCACGTCGGTAGCAGAGTGATTACCGGACGGGCAGGGAACAAACTTTTCGTCAATGCCCCATTCAACCAGGTTAGCCAGAATGTGGGTGCCAATGTTTGGTATACGGTTGGTTGCCCGCCTTACAAGGGCAATGTCGCGAATTTCGGTACCGGTGAAGTTACGGTATCTACTGACGCAAATGGGGTGGCTAGCACAACTATGAATTATCCGGCCAGCCAGGTCGGTAGACGGTTCATGGTAGCCGCTGAAGCAGCCGGTGGTAAGGTCGGCGCGGTGCTGAGTCACTGGTATTTGGGAACTCCCGATGGCAGCATCTTGGCGCTTATTAAGCCTGTGGAATTAGTCTCGCAGGTTCAACCTACCGTCGGCGATGCAACATGGCCACCAGTCGTTAAAGTGACTCACAATATGGATGCTGGTGGTACGCTTGAATTGCCTATCACTCTCCAACTGCTAGATGGTGGTGTGCAGTCGGGAGGCAAACTGGTGCGTACCCCTGTTCCGGGTGTTCCGATTAATGTGGATGTCGTGATTAACGATCCCTCGGAAGCGAGCGCGATTGCTGCGGAAGAAGCGATGGCTAAAGCACAAGTAGCATTTGATGTGTTCGTTGCCGCCAATCCGGGGGTCTGTGATTTAATCGTGCAATCGGCTGATAATCCCACACCTGTAGAGAGAAATCCGACAAAATGCGCCACGCAAAAGGCTTTGGCGAGTACTTTGGATACTGCAAAGACCACTGCGGTTCAGGCACGCGCCGTCGCCAATTTGCATACGCCCACCGCGTCAGTGGTTCCAACACCTTTAGCGAGTGGCGCTAACGGTTATGTACAAGCTGTTTTGAAAGTCAGCGATCTGCCTACAGATGGCAGCGTGGATTTCTATTTCTCTACCGTTGGTCCGGAGGTCCGCAGCGAGACCCTCCAGATTACCGTGCAACCGACTAAGGCAGCAGCAACGCCATAGCCACTCGTTTTTTGCTTGCTCAAAAAGCCGACGGTAATCCCGTCGGCTTTTTGTTAGGGTCTGGCTCAGCCTTTTGCCAAAAAATCTGACTTACTTGTCAGCAGAAATAGCTAAACGGGTCTTGGCAACTAGGAGGTTCTATACTGCTGTTATCTTCGATGACGAGGCGGTGCCAGAGGGCGAAGTTGAACAAGGCCCAAAGCGATCCGCTCCGATCTCCACGCTGTTGTTGGCGTTTGATCAAGCAGCGGACAGCATCCGCCTCGAACCAAGCAGCGATACCGGGTGAAACTGCCAAAGATTGAGATAATTTATCTAACCTTTGGCCTTGAAGCCAATCTCTGATCGGGACGGTAAAACCTTTCTTGCGACTCCAAAGATGTGCTTTGGAAAAAAAGCGTTCGCCCCATAGCCGCAGCAAGCGTTTACCGGTTCGGCCTTCGATTTTCAGGGAATCCGGCAGGCCGAGACCGAATTCAACCAGGCGATGGTCAAGAAAAGGAACTCGCCCTTCCAAACCCCAGGCCATCAGCATCCGATCAGCCTTAATCAGCAGATCATCCGGCAACCAGGTCCTTAGATCGACATATTGCATTCGCATCAGTCGGGTCCAGCTCGCAGGTGGCTCATTCCAGGCGTGGGCGAAGGGTGTCCGCCAGTGGTCCATCGCTTCTAGCAGCTCAGGTTTGAATAAGCGCGCGGCCTCACTGGAAAATAAGCCCGTGGTGCGGAAACCGCCTGTACCGGGATTTCTCAGCGTAGCTAATAATCGTTTGAGCGGGAGTACACGGTAGCGACCGTACCCGGCAAAGATTTCATCTCCGCCTTCGCCGGAAAAAATCACCTTAAGTTCTGCACTCGCACGCTCGGCAAGCAAAGAGACCGGCAAGTTGGCATAGTCGGCGGTAAGATCATCAGCAGCCCATACAGTATGGGGTAAGCATTCCAGCAGATCTTCGGCGTTTACTTCATAGGCTGTGTGGTGGGCGCCGATTTGAGCGGCAACCGCCGCTGCCGCCGCCAGCTCGTTATGAACTGAGGTGCCTGGAAAACCAATAGAGAAAGTCCGCAAAGGTTCCTGAGTATGGCGTGAAATCATCGCTGCCAGGAGGGAAGAATCGACGCCACCAGAAAGGAAAAGCCCAAAAGGCACATCGCTGCGCAAATGAATTTTGATAACCTGTTCAATCAGATGGTCAAAATATTCCAGGGCTTCGCTACAGGATAAATCCAGCGGTGTCGTGTGTAGGGGTGACCAGTAGCGGCGTTGGTGCAAGAGGCCATCTGAACCTATTTTTATCAATTCTCCTGGCCCAATTTTGCGAACGCCCGCTAATAAGGTGTAGGGAGCGCAGGTAAAATTGTTTTGCAAATATTGGGCGAGGCCGATTGGATCGACTTCGGGGCGAGTCAATGAGGGCAACAGCGCTTTCGGCTCTGAGGCGAAACTCAACCCTTCCCGGTCAAGCGAGAAGTAAAGCGGCTTAATGCCCAGCCGATCCCGAACCAGTAGCAGTTGCTGACTTGCCAAGTCATGCAGGGCAAAGGCGAACATCCCCAATAGGTGATTGAGAAAATCCTCGCCCCAACTTTCGTAAGCGTGCAGAATTACTTCGGAATCGGAGTGAGTAGCAAAATGATGGCCTAACCTCTCCAGTTCCTCGCGCAACTCCAAAGCATTGTAGATTTCGCCGTTGGCTACCAGGCAAAGGCTATGATCTTCGTTGTAAAGGGGTTGTGCGCCCGCCGCGAGATCAATGATAGAAAGTCGCGTATGTGCGAGTCCTACCCGTTCGCCTCTGTAAAAACCCTGGCCATCAGGACCTCGGTGCGCCAGCCGCTGGGCCATTTCTGTTAGGCGTGCGTGATGGCCATTGGGTGCTTTCAGGTAGTAGCCGGCGATCCCGCACATGATATCTTTGAACTCCGCGAATCGCCGCCTGGATTGGCGACGCGGCTATGATAGCTGGATTGAGTACATACAGTTATCAGGATTGCTGGTTACAATCGGAACATGAACCTAACGGATCAACCAGTAACCCAGTCACTGCTTGCGGATGATCTCGGATCAGATGAGCGGATGGGCTTCTAACGAAACATAATCGACCGATGAAACTGGCATCTTTGGGACGAACATTGCTGATTCAACCGTTACCGGGTATCGGCGATATGGTGTGGCACTTACCACATATTCATGCCCTGGCGCGAACTGCTGTGGACGGGCAGATTGATGTGCTAGCCAAGCCACGTTCGCGTGCTGATCAGTTGTTGGGGGCAGATTCTAGCGTGAGGAGAATTTTATGGCTGGAGCGCGATGCTGGGCTGCATTCGGGTTGGATGGGTACTAGGCGCCTGGTGGCTTTGTTGCGAAGTGGTGACTATCGCCAAGTTTGGCTGTTGCATGACAGCGCCCGTTACGCCCTGTTGGCTTGGCTGGCTGGTATTGTGGAGCGCTTCGGCTATGGCTTCGGCGCGCAACGGTTATGGCTAAAAAAACCCGGTCTGCCCTCAAAGTACCGCTATGATCATCCGATCACGAAAGCCAATACCCTGCTAGATCTCTATGGTATTTCCCGAATCGCTGGTGACGAAAAGCTTTGTCTTGATATACAGAAACGCCAGGAAATTACCAGCCGATTCGCACACCTACCTCAGCCTTGGATTGCGCTTGGAATCGGGAGTAGCGAGTCCTGGAAGCAATGGGGTGAGGCAAATTTTGTGGCACTTGCCGGTGAGATTAATCGGCGCGGCTGGGGATCACCGATCCTGATCGGCGGTGGCCCGCGCGAGGCTTCGCTCGCAACTCAGATCGAGGCTAAAGTACGAGACGCCGGAGGGAGTATCCTCAATGGCGTTGATCTTACCGTTGCCGAAACTGCCGCCTTGATCAGTTGCACTCGGCTCTATATCGGTAATGATACTGGATTCTTAAATGTGGCGGCTGCGTTAGGCATCAATGCGTTAGGTTTATTCGGTAGTTCGCCACCCTTGTCCTACTCACCCTTTATCCATGTTATTGCACCGGGTGACGGGCGAGGGTGCGATTATCATTCCCGAAATATGGCAGGAATTGCGGTTGAAGTCGTCGTGCAACGCGCAGCCCGCCTGTTAGTCGGCTAATGAGGGCCAATTTTTATTAATGGAGTCGTGTAGTCGGCATAAGATTTTTCCTCAAGTAGAGGTGAATCCAACAGGATGTTTACGCTGCGCTTGAGGGCTGATCGCCGGTCATTGGTCAGATAGACCGCGCGGGCCAGCTCAATAAATTCGGTATCGAAGGCGCTGATCGCTTCCTTAAGGCGGATTTTATCTTCAATATCCCATAACGCTTCATTGACGGTTTTCAATTCGCGCGCTAAATCGCCAAGATCTGCTGCACCGTAACGTGAAGCAGACCAAATGGTCCTTAGCAGCGCCAGCTCGTGGCGGATGTTAGTTAGCTTGGTGGCGGATTCTATCCGCTCCGCTTTGATTTCCAGAATGGTGAGTTTGTCTAGAAATTCACCGGGCGAAACAGGAGTATCTAAGCTCATGATGGCACGTATGGAGGCTGAGCGAAAGTGACAGGAAGCCATTATACAAGACGGACTGTGACCGCGTTGGCGGTGTTTTTCTTAAGGTGGGGTTGGCTTTTGATTGCGGTTTTGCCGCTAACGCAACTCGGAGGCCGCGCCCTGTTTAATGTACTCGCCAGCATTTACGGTCTTTGGGGATTGCTCAGCTTATGGGGTTGCGCACGACGGTTGGATGTGACGACCACGCTGTTATATGTGGCCATGTTGGCCATTTTTCTCCTGGGAATCCCCATGGCGGTCGATCCCAAGGAGGGCCTGAAAGTCTGGGCCGGATTTCTAGCGCCAAGCCTCGCCCTATTGCTAGTACAAGTGGCGCTATGGGAACCTGCCAACACGCCTGATCGCTTATTGGATAGCATTGCTCTGTTTGGAAGCCTGACGCTGGCCGGGTTGTCTATCACGCTGTGCTACTACGGGTTCGAATGGTCCGGTCAGCCATTTGACCCGAGAATCCAACTGCGTGAAGATGAATTGCCATTTCTGTTGCCGTTCTTGCTGAGTTGGTTCTGGTGGCACTGTGCTGGCTCTCGACGTTACTTGGGGATGGCGGGATCTGTCGCTGCCGTGTTGGCCTATGTGGTTATTTCCGGGGGGCGGGCCGCATTTTTGGGGGTCGTTATCGCACTGCTCGTGTTCGGTAAGATCCTGCTCGGCTGGCGTCTTCGCTGGCTGATTGCGTTGGCTGCTGTCGTGTTAACTATCATCATTGTTGCCGACGCTGGGTTGTTCCGTAGATCGGACCTAGATCCCCAGCATCCTCTGAACGCCTTTACGTCTGGTCGATCTGCCTTGTGGCGGCAAGCACTGGCGCATCCTCCAGAACGACCTTGGCTCGGTGTGGGGTTGGGTAATGGCCGCTACGCTACAGAAACGCTCAGCTTCGAGTTAGGGGGTGTCCAAAAGCGCGTTCAGCATTTACACAATTTTGTCCTGGATGCCTGGTATGAGACGGGCATTTTGGGGGCAGGAAGCTTGTTGGCGCTCATCAGTATGGTTTTTTGGCGGCTGGTTCGCCGGTGGGTCTATCTGATACCGCAGGACCGGGAACGGGCTGGTGTGCTGTTGGCCGCCGCTCTGGCGATCTTAGGGACTGCGATGCTAAGTTTCTCTTACACATCGCGGCACTTTTCCTATCTGTTTGTTTGTCTCGGAGGGTTGCTTTACTTGAGTGATCCTTCCAGGGAAGTGCCTGCTAAAAAGCTTGATTCGGACGCATCATTTCCCTAGGAGGTGGTGGTATAGATCGAGGTAAGCGCTGACTATGGTCTGTTCACTATAAGCGGTATGCACTTTTCGATAACCGTTGGCTGCGAGATAATCCCGCAACAAGGCATCCGTCAGTAGCAGTTGCATGGCTGCTGCTAGGGCGGCAGGATCGGAAACCGGGACTAACCAAGCATCTTCTTGATGTGCCGCAATTTCCACTAGGCCCACCGTGCGGGTCGCCAGAACCGGGCGGCGCCAAGCCCACGCTTCGAGGATAACGTTGCCCAAGGGTTCATGTCGCGAAGGGCAAATGATTAAGTCAGCTAATTCCTGGAAGAGGCCAGCATCCTGTTGCCAACCGGTCCAACGCACGCGCTCAGCCAAGCCTAATTGCCCACACAAGTGCTTGAGTTGTCGCTTGAGCGGGCCATCGCCAATGATGGCCAGATAGATGGGCTGCCCAGCGAGCGTGGTGGGTAGCGTAGCAAACGCAGTGATTAGATCCTCAAACCCTTTGACCGGATGCAAACGACCTACCGCGACGATCAGCAAGGCATGGTTCGGAACCCCCAGTTCTTGGCGGCGGTGCATGAGTACCTCTGCTGGACTGGGTTGGCGCGGCAGAATGAAATTACCGATGTGAAACACCCGTTGGGCGGGCAGGCCGTTGCGGATTAGGTAGTCGCAGATTCCTTGGGTATTACCAATCCAAGCATGGGCGTGGCGGTAACCCGTGAGGTTATAGTAACCTCCTAACCGGGCGACATGGACGCAGTGTTTATAGTCCGGCAAATGCGTTAACCGGGTCGCTCGTCCCATGTAAGTTTGCACGATTTCTGGGCGATACTGCTGAATTACTTTGCAGATTTGCCAACGGGACCATAGATCCCAAATCCCACGCATAGGTATGGGGGCGCGAGAAATTTCCGGAGAAAGCGCGTTGAGGATCAGACTATCGGGATGGGTGATTGCTAGCGTAGTGTGGCCTCGCTGATGCAGAGCGTTGACTAGGCGTGCATAAAAAAGCTCGGCACCACCCAGCAGCCGACCGCCGATCACATGGGCCGAAGGAATGGTGTTGATCGAGCTGGCCTCGTTGCAAGCAGAATCGTTGGACATGCCAAACCAATCTAGAGTTATCGCAAAGCGATGTCGTGCCAGGTCGTGGAGGAAAGAGGTGCTCAATATGCTCAGATTAGCGTGAGCTTTAGGTTGTTACATGGCCAATAAGCCGCTTTCAGTGTTTGTCACCACTTACAATAATGGCCGCACTTTGCCCGCCTGTCTGGAGAGCGTCAAGTGGGCGGACGAGATCATCGTGCTGGATTCGTTCAGCACCGATGATACGCTTGTGGTTGCGCGCCGCTATGGCGCATTGATTTCACAGCAGATGTTCATCGGCTATGGTCCGCAGAAACAGAGTGCTTTGACGGCAACGACTCATGATTGGGTGCTACTCCTTGATGCGGATGAGGCGTTGTCGCCTGACTTGCAAAAGGAGTTACGTCAAGTTCTTGCGGATGGACCAGTGGCGGATGGTTATGAGATGCCACGCCAGGAACAAATGTTTTGGCGCATGTACCATCCTGGCACGCGAATGAATTATTACTTGCGCTTGTTTGATAAACGCAAAGGCCTCATCGACGACATGCCGATTCACGCTGCACCCAAAATTCAAGGTAGCGTCACTCGGCTTAGCTCGCCGCTGTACCATTATGGTGAGACCAATATCCATACCAAGGTTGAAAAGATCAATGCTTACTCAAGTGGTTTAGTAGCGGACAAGGTACGGAAACACCGCTGGGGAATCCGGTTAATCATGATCGTTTATCCCCCGCTTTTTTTTATCCGTAGTTATCTCTTTAAGCGTAACTTTCTAAATGGTTGGGCCGGCTTGATCAACTCGGTGATCGCCGCTTTTTACGTTTTTCTCAAATACGCCAAGCTGTACGAACATTATCAGTTCGCAAAATACGGCAAGGGCTTGTTACCTGATGATGCTCCACCCCTACCAGGCGAATATCAACCCGGTACTGGCGAAGAGACCTGAGAGCCGCGTGGTAGCGTGATGGCTGGATTAAAGGCTGTTGGCTATACCGTCTGCTGTAGGTGGCGTAACACGAGCGCGGGCGTGATCATCGCCATACAAGTGTGGTGAGTGCAGTTTTTAAAATAGCAGTTGCGGCACGGTAAATCTGCTTGTAGGGCGGTCACGTTGTCTCCCAGCGGCTTGACTCGGTTCGGGTCAGTCGGCCCGCAGAGAACCGTCATTGGCGTGGTCGTCACGGCAGCTAGGTGAGCGGTACCGGTATCATTCGCAACGATGAAGCGCGCCGTCTCGCATAACGGTGGTATATCAAGAATCTGAGTTTGGCCACAAAGATTCACTAACCAGGAACCACATAACGCAGTGATCTGCGCACATTCTTCGATTTCATCGGGACCGCCGATCAACGCGATACGCTCTATTCCCTCGTGATGTAGCCGATTTGCCAGCGTAGCGTAGCGCGTTGCTCCCCAGCGTTTGAGGTACCCATGAGGATTACAGCCCGGCAGAAAAATCGCATAACGGTTCGGCTGCAAGTTATGCGTGGCAAGAAGTTGTCGGGCACGCTCACGATGATGGCCTGCGATGTGCAAAACAGGTCGTGGTGTTGCGGTAGGAATACCCCCAGCCTGTAAGGCGGCACGCATTCGGGTCAAAATGTGGGTGGAGCGCGGAAATGTTTCTGGAAAGATATTGTAAGGCCATTGTCGATTATTGCCGATCCGATAGGGGACTCGCACGCCGCTTAACTCAAGTAGGGTGAGCAAGATTCGGGAGCGATCATTCGACTGGAGATCAATAATCAGATCGTAGTGGCCTTGGCGCACTTCATGAAGCCATTGGCGCATGGCAGCGAGCGGATGGCGCGAGTCACGCAGCTTGATAGCGAAAACTCGCTGAAATCGCGGATCTCCTAGAAAAAGTTTTTCCCAGGCTGGTAAGGTATTGAGGTGAATCTCCTGGTTGGGAAATGCCTGAGCGATATCCTCAAACAACGCGGTCGCAATGATCACATCCCCCATAGCGCTCCATTTGATGATCAGGATACGGCGAATGGTGGGATTGGTGGGGAGATGAACAGGCTCAGACATGAGGGCAGGACGGATCTATCAGTATGGACTGGTCTTGCCGGGTGGTTGGGTTTTGAAACGACGGTGTACCCAGAAGTATTGCTCAGGCGCTTGCCGGATATAATCTTCCAACAGTGTATTGATCCGCCGGGTATCGGCTTCCACGTCGCCGCTGGGGAAATCCGTTAAGGCCGGTAAAATAGTGATTTCGTAACCGGCAGTTCCGGGTAAGCGTTTGGGAAAATAAGGTACCACCGCCGCTCCGCTCATCGTGGCTAGCCGCGAAGTGGCCATTACCGTACAAGCGGTCACGCCGAAGAAGGGAACAAAAACACTGTTACGGATGCCGTGATTCTGATCAGGAGCGTACCAGACGGCACGCCCTTTTTTCAAAGCGCGTAACAGCCCTCGAAGATCTTCGTGCGGCAGCGGTGGCAAGCCAGAGCGCCGCTCGCGTTCACGACGCATCACCATTTCATAAAGCCGATTTTTATGGGATCGATACATTGCATGAAACGGATGGTGCCAAGTGATGAAGCGCGCACCCAGCTCTAGCAGGGTGAAATGCCCCGTCAATAGAATAACCCCACGGCCACGCGCTAAAGCGTGTGTGAGGTGTTCGACACCTTCAACCCGTGCTAAGGACTGCAATTTTTTATCTGAAGCCCACCAAGCCATGGCCGTTTCAAATAAACCAACGCCCAGGGCCATAAAATGCTCATCCAGCAGGACAGCCCGTTCGTTCGGGGATAGTGCTGGAAAGCATAATTCAAGGTTGATAGCAGCAATCCGGCGCCGCCGCTGCGCGATTTTTCCCAGTAATCGGCCAATTTGTTTACCAGCAGCCACTTGCCAGTGAAATGGCAGGGCTGCCATGATTTTCATGAGGCCCAGCCCCAGCCAGATGAGCCAGTAGGCGGGTCCCAAGAAGCGCCAACTGAATAGTTTGGAGCGTGCAGTGGCGATTGTACGGTTATGCATGAGCCGTTATTGTAAACGGCCCTGACACGACAGACATCATCTTGATATTTGCCTATAGCGGCTGGAGGGCGGTCGATGGCCTCAAATTATTTAGTCACTGGTGCAGCCGGTTTTATTGGTAGCCATTCTGTCGAATGGTTGCTTGGTCAAGGACATGCCGTGATTGGGATCGACAATTTACGGACAGGTCATTTGGAGAATCTCGCGAACGCACGCAGTTCGCCGAATTTCGAGTGGGTGCTTGCCGATGCTGGGGATGAAGCGGCGATGCGTGCCTTGTTTGCACAGTATCATTTTTCGGGTGTGCTGCATCTGGCTGCTTTAGTGAGTGTCCCCGAAAGCTTCCGTGATCCAGGCCTTAACTGCCACTTGAATCTAGTCATCGCCGAGCGGATTGCCCGGCTTTGTTTAGAGTTTGACTGTAAGCGCCTAGTCTTTGCCTCCTCGGCTGCGGTGTACGGCTCAGCCGCTACCCTGCCCAACCGAGAATCGGCCGCACCGCAACCACAATCTCCCTATGCAGCCGCTAAACTAGCTGCTGAGGTGATGCTCTTAGGGTATGCCGCCAGCTTTGGCTTAGAAGCCATATGTTTACGCTACTTTAACGTCTACGGTCCACGCCAGGACCCTAAGTCGCCCTATTCAGGGGTGCTATCGATTTTTACCGACCGATTTCAGCGTGGCTTGCCGGTGACTGTTTATGGCGATGGCGGACAGACTCGAGATTTTATCTCAGTACGAGATGTTGCGCGTGCGAATGGCCAAGCTTTACTGGGTCACCCTGTCGTCAGTGGAAGATATAATGTTTGCACCGGTCTTGGAGTTTCTTTGAACGACGTTTTATCTATTTATCGCGAAATCTTTGCGACGGCTCCTCCAGCCGAATACTCTGAGGCTCGCGTCGGTGATATCCGGCACTCGCTTGGCGACCCTAGTCTGTTGAATAATATGTTGAAATTTCAAGCTAACCTCTCCTTTTCGCAAGGTTTACATGAGTTGGCTTTAGGAAGCGGTGGCGTTAAGTGAATTTAAAAATATTAAATATCAATAGCTTATAAAGATGCTTTTGTGTTTTTAAGTTGCTTTTTTTTCTGGCGCTGGATTAAAGAATAAAAGTTTTCAAAAATACTTGCTGCGTCATAAATTATGGCTATAATGGCTGTCTCGCCACCATAGAGGTCGGCAGGAACAACAGGAAGTTAAAGCAAGTTACGCCTAAGGACTCGGCTTTCTCTTTAAAACTCAGGGGTTGTTGGGGGGAGTTTGCGAGCCGAGAGGCGCGCGGGCGACCT